>JAABUS010002771.1_pt1 | contig 31365 bp, 23 predicted proteins | sample 5560161 | NCBI WGS metagenome assembly JAABUS01 (sample SAMN10711885, study PRJNA513376) | rock metagenome | isolation source: Antarctica rocks | place: Antarctica: Victoria Land, Trio Nunatak nord | collected 2016-01-04 | reverse complement strand
CGTAACTGATATTTCCGGTTTCGTTTGGTATCTAAAAAATTTGATATATATTGCCATGGGACATCGCTTAAATTGCCCGGGTAATTTGTCATGCTAACTGGGTTTGTCGGTATTCACAATTAGCAAATTATCCCCAATTAGCAATGGCCTTTTTTAATTTTTACCCATACAACTTATTTTATTAACGTTTTTAAACAGCTTCTAAGAAATATTAATGCGGTAGAGATGAGCAATTAATCTATAAAACTATATAAAAAAATGAAAAAAACAATGATCATTGTTGTTGCGCTAACCACAATTGCAACAGCATCTTTTGCCCAAAACCAGCAAGAACAGAAGGAAATACAGGCCAATAGAAGTACACAGCAGGAAGTAAAGACCAGGGCTGCAGGTGCTATGGGCAAAGGCCAAAGCAATGAAAAAATGAGCCAGCCAAAGCGTATTGAAGACAGCTATCCGCTAACGAGCAATGCAGACCGCGAAAAAATATCTAAAATGATGCAGCAGATGACGGTTGACCTGCTTTCGCTGTTCAATCAGTATAAAGAAGCACATTGGAACGTAAACGGCCCGCTTTATCTTCCTTTACACGATTATTACCAGGAACAGGCAGATTATTATCGCTTGCAGGCAGATATTTTTGCAGAACGTAATCTGCAATTGGGTTACAGTGTTGACGGCCGTTATGGCACGATCAGCAAAACCAGTAATATTCCGGATTTTCCTGCAGGATATATAACTGATAACGAATCGCTTAAGCTGCTGATTGACCGTGTAACGGTTTTGCAGAAGCAAGTTTACACTTAATATTGCCGAGAGCAACACGATCGATCCGGTAACGAGCAACAAATTACAGGATTTAGCTTATGGTGTGGACAAAAACATCTGGAAGCTGCGTATCCACTTCCAAAAACCAGGCGGCACAGGCGAAAACCTTCCTTGGACGGCACAACAATCACGCGACCGGACAGGAAATTAAAATCAAGGGTTAAATAAATCAATACCGGGAGGGCTGCATAAGCCCTCTTTTTTGTGCTTATTTTTCGTGGAGACCTCTAAAAAAGAATTTTATCTCAAAGTTTGAATCGATTTTAACCCGCAGTTCTTTCCAATGCCTTGATCTGCGGCTGATAATCCCGGGGTAAAATGACAGCTTTCACCAAGCCGTCCAAACCTATTTTCCGGCTGAATTTATACAGCGGCACAATCAGCATCAGCAAAGAAAATTCCTGCAAACCCAACAATTGCCGCACATGCGACGGCACCAATTGCGCCTGTACTTCTTTTAGCAGGATAAATCTTGGCAAGCCCAGATGCTTTCGATATTGTTTGTACAAATCAACCGTAAACCTACTTTTTTCAAGGTTTCTGCGGAGATGGCCTTCCCGGACGGGCAGCCATTGCTGATAGTTTTCCGGCAAATCTTTGATGTTCATCCGCAAACCCATGCGGTAAAAAGTATTGTAAATTTCTTCTTTTTCTGCGGAGGAAAGCTTGCGGTACAACAATTCAAAAGCACGGACCGAATAATCGACCAGTAAAAACAGCACGTCGCGATAGGCCCAATCCGGGATTTGACTGCCCCGGTTTTGTTCTACTGCCGAATGGATTGCCGTAATCTGATCGATGGCCTTGTTGGCTTTATCCAGTTCAGAAAACACAATTTGTTGCGCATAAGTTACCGTAGAAAATAACCTGCCCAGCGGATCAGCTGGCAACTTGCCGGTAAAATACAGCCAGTCCACGGCTTTATTCAGCGCAAATTCTGCCGAAGCACCAGCGAAAATAAACAGTGCCGTATCCGCATTGCTCCAGATTTTACGCACGATTGAACCTTTTTCAGCAAATAATTCCATAATTAATTAACCAGATAAAACTCGTTTTGTGCGCTCCATCTTTTCGCCCCGCTGTCATTTCAAACGAAGAGAGAAATCTTCTTTAAAGCAGTTAAGCCTTTAATATTTATCTAATTAGTCAAAATGAAAGAAAAATCTATGAGCCTGTTTAAAATTTGTTCAATCTATTTTATATGCTTCTTTTATCACCTAAAAAATGGTAAGAATTTGGTTTTGGTTTGTTTAAAGTGATGCAAACACCAATTTTTATAGGGTAAAAGAAGCATTGGCATTCTTTCTTGTATAAATTTAAACAGGCTCTATGATAGAAGAAATTTTATTAAAAAAATTCAGCTTATTTAAATAGATTTAACACATTGATTAACAATTAATCTTTATGGAAACCGAAATCTGTCTCCACCCCGGCTTCAGCACCGAAAAAACCCTTGTAAAAACAGCATCCGCCGCCGTGCAGCCCTACGTTTACGCCTGCGTTTTTTCTTCCGTCTGCATCGTTACCGGCCTGATCTGGGATATTTCCTGGCACATGAGCATCGGCCGCGACGGGCTTTTTGCACCGCCGCACCTGGTAATTTATTTGGGCGCAGTTCTGTCAGGCTTGTTTTCCGGTTTCCAGGTTTTAAAAACTTCTTTTTTTAGTTCTGCGGAGGAAAAGTCAAAAGCTGTAAAATTCTGGGGGATTTTCTACGGATATCTGGGCGCGCTTTTTTGTATTTGGGGAGCTATTGCCATGCTCACTTCCGCTCCTTTTGATGATTGGTGGCACAATACTTACGGCCTCGACGTTACCATTTTATCGCCGCCGCATACTTTGCTGGCCGTTGGCATGATGATGATCCAGTTTGGCGCGCTGGTGGCCGTTACGGCAAGTGCAAATCATCTGGATAAAAATAAGCCTTCGCCCATACACAACTGGCTTTTTGCTATCGCGGCCGGTTTGTTGCTGATTACTTTTTTCACGCTTTTTTCAGAATTTCTGGGCAGGCACCGGATGCACAAAGCGTTGTTTTACCAGATCAGCAGCCTGCTTTTTCCGCTTTATTTAATTACCGTTGCCCGCGCTTCAAAAATGAAATGGGCAGCCACCGCAACGGCCGCAGTTTATACCACAATTTTGTTGTTGCTGCTGTGGATTTTGCCCCTATTTCCGGCCACGCCGCGCTTAGGCCCGGTTTTGAACCACATCGATCATTATCAGGCTTTTGATTTTCCGCTGCTGATAATTTTTCCGGCAGTGGTGATCGACTTGCTGTTTTTCAACCTGAACACTAAAAAAACATGGGTAAAAACAGTATTGGCTTCCTTAGCTTTTCTGGCCGTATTTTTTGTAGTACAATGGTTTTTCGGCACCTTTTTGCAAACTTCGGTTTTGGCCAGAGGCGCGTTTTTCGGCGGTTCGTCCTGGTATTTTGGCAGCGATCCGAATTACGAATACCGATATTCTTTCCGGCCGGGAAATGTGGATGCCGGTTTTGACTTGATAAAAGGATTACTGATTGCCGCTGTCATCGCTGTTGTTTCCGGTTTTGTAGGAAGTAAATGGGGCGGCTGGTTGAAAAAAGTACAACGATGAAATTGATCAAACCATTTTTATTTTTTGTGTTGATGCTGATCGGCACAAAAACTTTTGCACATGTGGGCAGTCCGGGCGTAGTTTACGAAGGCAAAGCCGGCCCGTACAATATTATCGTCAACATCATGCCGCCGGACATGATTCCCGGCACGGCAAACGTTTCTGTTTATATCGAAAATCAGCAGGTAAAAACAGTATCGGTGCAGCCGGTTTATTGGTACGCCGGCGATAAAGGTTCGCCCAAAGCAGACGAAGCTTTGCCCGTAAAAGGAACGCCCGGACAATATCAGGCCTTGGTTTGGCTGATGCAAAGCGGCACGGCCAGCATGAAAATTACGGTGGATGGCGCGCTGGGAAAAGGCATGGCCCTGATCCCGGTGATGGCGGTTTCGACTGCGCAGCGCAATATGCCGAAATCATTGGGCTGGATTTTGGCCGGATTGGCTGCTCTTTTGGTTGTTTTGATGGCCACAATTATCGGTGCCAGCGTGAGCGATGGCCTGGTTGTTCCGGGAACGCCCGAAGCAAAAAATCTCCGCAGAAAAAGAATAACCGGCATGGCTGCAGCTTTTTTAATTTTGGGCTTGATGCTTTATGGCGGCTCTTCGTGGTGGAACAGCTGGAGCGGCAATTACAAAAAATATCTGTACCGCGCACCGCAGGCTACTTCCAGTATTTTAAATTACGATCAGCAGCGGATTTTGCATTTCAGGATTGATTCCAATTCGCTCAAAGCAGATCATAAATCCATGAGTTTCATCGTGCCGGACCATGGCAAACTGATGCACTTGTTTATGGTCCGCGAAAATTCGCTTGACGTTTTTGCCCATTTGCATCCGATCCGAAAAGATAGTTTGAACTTCTTTGCGCCACTTCCAAATTTGCCCGAAGGCCGGTATTTGATTTTTGCAGATGTGGTCCGCTGGAACGGCTTTACCGAAACCATAACTGACACGGTAGTTGTTCCCCAAAAAAACCTTCTAAAAACAGCATCCGCAGGTTTGTATACTGCTTTTTTTGCTGATCCTGATGATACGTTTGTGATCTCCAATGCCAGCAACCGAACCGTCAATAATTTCCCCGGCAAAACGGTGCTCGTTTGCGGTAATCCCGGCGAAAGTATGCAGCTTGCAGATGGCTCGTCTTCCGTTTGGGAACATGCGGCCAACACGCTTTTTGAAGCGAATAAAGTTTATCCGCTCACGTTTGCCATCCATGATCCATCAGGCGCAGCCGTAAAACTGGAGCCATACATGGGCATGATGGGCCACGCCGTGGTGCTTAAATATGATGGTTCGGTTTACATGCACCTGCATCCGGTGGGCACGTTTTCCATGGCTTCACAGGAAATTTTGGAGAGCCGGATGAAAGGCAAAGAAGCGATACCGGTTGCCCCAAACCCGAAACGTTTCCGCGATAGTATCGACCAGGAAATCAGCAAAATCAGGAATATGAGCGAGACAGACCGAAACAAATTTTTGATGGCCGGAATGCCTGCGATGGTGATGCCCGAAAACCACCACAACAAAATGGATGCCATGGTGACATTTCCGTACGCTTTCCCAAGTACCGGGAAATACCGCATTTGGGTGCAGATGAAACGCAACGGCAAAATTTTGAACAGTGCTTTTGATGCTACGGTGAAGTAATTGGTGCGATGCTTCTTTTATCGGTATAAATTTAAGTTGAAGAAATCCTTCGACAAATTCAGGATCACAGGGCGCATATCTTGCAAAGTTTAAAACCAAAACGGCAACCAAAAAGGTAGCGAATAAAAAGGTAAACACCAGAACAGTATCCACCCAGGCGCGGTGGGCTGAATGCCGCCCGGAGGCGATCCGACATTCTTGATTTCGTTGGTTCTTTTTTATCAAGAAAAAAGAACGCACCTAAAAAATGAGCTTTCGCTTTGAAGAAAATCTCTCCCTTCGGTCGGGATGACAAGGTGCATATCTTGCAAATTCTAAACCCATCTCAAACTTCACATTTCCAACCCATACTTCTTTTATCGGTAAAAAATTAGGGATACCTTTGCCCGCGTGATTATTGCTGCTGATTCCCGCCCGTTCCCCAAAAAAATACTGCGTGCCACCGTTGGGCTGATGTTTTTTCTGGCCGGGATCACCTTTGCCAGCTGGGCATCGCGCATTGCAGGCATCCAGCAAAAATTAGGTTTATCAGATACTGCATTAGGCGGCATTCTGTTTACACTGCCGGTTGGGTTGATGCTTTCACTGCCGTTTTCCGGCTACACCATCACCAAAATTGGTAGCCGCAAATTATTGCTGATCGCTTTGCCATTATACGCCATCGCTTTAACCAGCCTCGGATTTTCGAGCACTGTTTTTGAACTGATTATCGGGCTTTTCTTTTTTGGTTTTACCAGTAACGCCGTCAACATCGCCGTCAATACGCAGGCCGTAGCCACCGAAAAACTGTATGGCAAACCCATTTTGGCCTCGTTTCATGGTTTGTGGAGTTTGGCCGGGTTTACCGGTGCGGCAATCGGTACGCTGATGATTGGAAAAGGCATCGATCCATCCGTCCATTTCAGCATCATTATGGTTTTGGTGATTATTGGTGTTGCGCTGAGTTTTCGGTATTTGAAAGACGATACCGGAACCGTACAAAGCGGGCCGGTTTTCGTGATGCCGGACACTTCGCTAATGAAATTGGGCGTGATTGCCTTTTGCTCCATGATTTGCGAAGGTGCCATGTTTGATTGGAGCGTAATCTATTTTAAAAAAGTGATCCATGCCGAAAACGCTTGGATAGCAGCTGGTTATACCGCTTTTATGGCCACGATGGCAACCGGCCGTTTTATTGCCGATTGGTTTTCCGGCCGTTTTGGGTTGAAAAGGACCTTGCAGCTCAGCGGCAGTTTAACGGCCATTGGACTAATGGTTGCCGTTATTTTTCCGCAGCTTTTGCCGGCTATCGGCGGTTTTTTGCTGGTTGGTTTTGGCGTTTCTTCAGTTGTGCCGCTGGTTTACAGTGCTGCCGGAAAATCAAAAACCATGTCGCCCGGCGTGGCTTTGGCAGCTGTTTCTACCATTGGTTTTGTCGGGTTTTTGATTGGCCCGCCGATGATCGGTTTTATTGCCGGTGCATTTAGTTTGCGCGCATCTTTCACATTGATTGCCGCGATGGGCCTTAGCGTAGTGATCGTATCCAGCAAAGCAAAAATTTAAGATACTGCTTTTAGCACCTAAAATTTTGATCGGCCAAAACCACTTTGTCTTTGATGGTAATCGTGACCCTTAACTATAAGAGCCTGTTTAAATTTTGTCCCGTTTCTTTTAGATGCTTCTTTTAGCAGCTAAAAAACAGGAAATATCAATGCTTCTTATCAGTATAAAATACAAAAACAAAATTTACAGGCATAAAAGAAGCACTAATATTTTTCAGATAAAAATTTAAACAGGCACTTAAAGCGTGTTATTATTGAAGTTGTTTAAACTTATTATTGAGAAGACTAAATGCTTCTTTTAACCTGCTAAAATCAACGGGTTTAAACCCCTTGCTACAAAATGTACCGAGGCTACGCCTCTCCGACTGCAGTTTTCATAGAGCCGTAGGCTCGGCCGGTTTTGTAAAAATGGGTTTCAACCCCTTTATTTGGCTTTAAAAATAAACCTCATTAAAAAAGTTTAAACAACCTCATTTATATATGATTTAATTGTCAAAATTTTATAAAAAACCCTTGTTTTCTATGTTCTAACATTTATAACTTTACAGAACTTTTTTACTATACAGTTCGTATTTGAAAAACGTTATAAACCTATTTTTCTTTACTTAAAAAATTATGAAAAAAACTGTAATCCAGCATTATTCAGTACGATCAGATTGATTTTGATTTTTTATACAGATACTCATCTCCTATAACTATCAATTCATATCTACAGAAACCAAACTTAAGTTCAACTACATTCAACTAAAATGAGAAAAAAATTTACTTTATTTATTTTCCTGCTTTTTGCATCCCTTAACTTCGCTTTAGCACAGAATGCCACTGTAAAAGGCAAAGTGAGCGACAATAAGGGCGTGCCGTTACCTGGTGTTACCGTTAAAGCCAACGGTACTCAAAATGTTGCTGTATCAGATGTTAATGGTAATTATACCATTAAAGTCCCTCCTAATGCTACATTAACGTTTTCCTACATCGGGTTTGCCAATCAAAATGTAGAGGTTGGCAGCCAGGATATTGTTAATGTTACACTTACAGAAAGCCAGAACAACCTTAACGAAGTTGTGGTTGTTGGTTATGGTACGCAAAAAAAAAGCGTTACTACCGGTGCCATTTCGGGTGTTACAGCAAGGGAGTTTGAAGACCTGCCGGTTACACGTATTGAGCAAATATTGCAAGGACGTACCTCGGGTTTAACAATTGCTTCAAACAATGGGCAGCCTGGTTCAGGTGCTACTGTGCGTGTACGTGGCATCACTTCTTTTAACAACAATGATCCGCTTTGGGTGGTAGATGGTGTGGTGGTTGATAATGGCGGTATCGGTTACCTCAATCAATCTGATATTGAATCTATTGAAGTATTAAAGGATGCGGCATCTCAGGCAATCTATGGTACGCGTGCCGCTGCCGGTGTTATTTTGGTTACCACCAAAAAAGGCAAAGCAGGCCAAACCCGTATCAACTATTCCGGCTATTATGGTATATCCGGCCCGGCGCATAAGCTCGATTTGCTAAATGCTACACAATATGCTACGTTACGTAATGAGGCCAGTATTGCAGGCGGCGGTGCAGCTATATATGCTAATCCCCAGGCTTTAGGCCAGGGAACGGATTGGCAATCGCTTATTTTTAACAATAGTGCCAAACGTCAAAACCACGAATTGAGCATTAGCGGCGGTACTGAAAAATCAACTTATTACACTTCGTTTGGTTATTTAACCCAAGAGGGTATAGTAGCTACCGACATTTCCAAATATAAAAGGATAAATTTCAGGGTTAACCAAACTTATAAACCGGCTAAATGGCTAAATTTTGGCGAGAATGTTGGATATAGTTACGAAAAGCCTATAGGTTTGGGCAATACCAACAGCGAATTCGGCGGCCCTTTAAGTTCCGCTATCAACCTTGATCCGATCACGTCGGCAGTGGTAACTGATGTTGCTGCTGCTTCTGCTCCTCCATACTCAAACAACCCTGTTAGGAGGAATGCACAAGGTTATCCTTACGGTATTTCCAGTATTGTTGGTCAGGAAATAACCAACCCATTAGCTTATATCACTACCCTTTTGGGTAACTATAACTGGGCACATAATATAGTAGGTAATGCTTTTGCAGAAGTGGAGCCGGTAACAGGATTAAAATTAAGGTCAACTTTGGGCACCAAAATCGCTTTTTACGGAAACGAATCTTTTGCGCCGCAGTTTTATCTTAACGCTTCCAGCTCAAATTCTCAAAACAATTATAACCGCGAAAGCACACGCTTGTTTAACTGGAATATAGAAAATACAGCCTCTTATACCAAATCAATTCAAAAACACAACATTAATGCATTAATTGGACAGGCTGTATATTCAGAAAATAACTCTTATACTACGGGTGTTACCTATTATAACCTTCCTGTAGATAATTTTTATGATGCTTCCTTAAATTATAATATCCCTGCATTGCAAAGGATCGGTTACGGAAGGGAATTACAGGAACATCATATCACTTCGTTGTTTGCCCGTTTAAATTATGATTATGATGAGCGTTACATTTTTCAGGGTGTAATCAGGCGCGATGGTTCCTCAAGATTTGGCGCTAACCATAAATTTGGCGTGTTTCCATCCTTCTCCTTAGGCTGGGTACCATCTAAGGAAAGTTTTTGGCCTAAAAATGAAGTAGTTGATTTCCTGAAAATCCGTGGTGGTTATGGTGTTGTAGGCAGCGATGCCATCGGTGAGAATGCTTTTCTTTCAACGATTGGCGGAGGCCGCAATTATAGCTTTGGAACTTCAGGCAGCTATATCAGCGGTTACAGCCCAAATGCGCCTTCCAACCCTAACTTAAAATGGGAATCAACCTCACAAACCAATATTGGTATTGATGCCACACTGTTTGGTGATCTTACAATTACAGCAGAATGGTTTAAAAAGAAAACAAGCGGTATTTTGCAAAACCCACCTATTCCTGCTTATATTGGTGCTATTTCCAACCCTGCTGCAAACATAGGTAGTATGGAAAATACAGGTCAGGAACTGGAACTGGGCTATCGTAAAAAAGTGGGTGGGTTTAACCTTAGTTTCAACGGTAACATTTCCCATATTAAAAATAATGTTACCTTCCTGGGTAATGGACAAAGCTTTTTAGACGGTGCTGTTTTTCAAAATATACAAGGCAATATTACCCGCACAACCGTCGGCCAGGCTTATAATTCGTTTTATGGTTATCAAAACCTGGGCATCTTCCAAACACAGGCAGACGTTGACAGTTATGTGTCTTCAAAAGGTAAACTTATACAACCCAATGCCAAACCCGGCGATTTTAAATATGGCGATTTAAACGGTGACGGCGTAATTTCTGATCTTGACCGTACTTTTATTGGTAACCCTACGCCAACCTGGCAATATGGTTTAACCTTAACGGCTGCTTACAAAAACTTTGATTTAGTAATATTCGGACAGGGGCAATCAGGCAACAAGATATTTCAGGGTTTGCACCGCTTAGATATAGCCAATGCCAATTATACAACAAAAGCGTTGGGCAGGTGGACTGGGCCTAATACATCAACTTCATTTCCGCGTTTGGTTGATGGCGACCCGAACCACAATTTCACCTATAATTCAAGTTTCTACCTGGAAAACGGCGGTTACTTTCGGGTTAAAAATGTACAGTTAGGGTATACATTTCCAACTCAGTTAGTAAAGAAGATAGCCATGCAGCGGGCACGTGTATATGTAACAGCAGAGAACTTATTTACCTTTACTAAATATTCAGGTTATGACCCTGAAATTGGTGGTGGTATATTCAGTATTGACAGAGGTATTTATCCACAGGCTCGTTCATTTCAGGTTGGTTTAAGTGTTGGTTTTTAATATTAAAAATATGAAAAAGTATATTAAATTTTTAGCTGTATTTGCAGCTTGCGGCGTTGCGTTAGCGGCCTGTAACAAAAGTTATCTGGATGTTACACCTAAAGGAACAAATTTAGAAGCAGCTTATTACCGCAATCAAACAGAAGCTTTTAACGGGCTGACGGCGGTTTACGATGTAATTGGCTGGCAGGGAAGTGGTTTTGTAACCAAAGAAAACGCCATGGATGTCGGATCGGATGATCATTATGCCGGTGGCGGTAATAATGCAGATATTAACGATTTACAATTATTTTCAAATTACACGCTTACACCGGCCGCAGGGCCGCAAGGTGAGTTATGGAGGGCAGGGTTTTCGGGTATTTTTCGTGCCAATGTATTGCTGGGTAAACTACCTACTGTGCCGATGGACGAGGGCATAAAGAAAAGATATACTGCTGAGACAAAAGGATTAAGGGCTTATTTTTACTTTGACCTGGTACGCTTGTTTAAAAACGTACCCTTAATCACTTCTACAATAGCTGCAGACCAGACTTATAATGTGGAGCAGGCAGCACCTGCTGCTGTTTATGCCCAGATTGAAAAAGATTTAAATGAGGCTATTGCTGAACCAAACCTGCCTAACACTGTAACCGCATCAACAGACGGTGGCCGCCTTACACAGGGTGCACTTCATGCGCTGTTGGGTAAAGTGTATTTGTATGAGCAAAAATGGGCACAAGCTGCTGTTGAGCTGGCAAAAGTAAACGGTACACCTGGCCAAGCGAACGGAACTTACGGTTATCAGTTAATGTCAAATTTTTCTGATCTCTGGAATGTAGCCAACAAGTTTAACAGTGAGTCTATTCTAGAAGTGGCGCATTCGTCACAATCAAACGGTGATTGGGGATGCATTGCCTGTACAGAAGGTAATGTGTTAAATATTATTACCGGCCCAAGAGGTTATACTGCCATAAAACCCGATGCTCCCGACTATATTGCCGGGTTTGGCTTTCTAATAGTTACCCCTGATCTGTTTAATGCGATACATTATGATCCCCGTAACAAAGCTACCATTGCTAATCTGGATAGTTTAAAAGCCAATGGTATAGCCAACTATACCCCCAGTTATATGAATACCGGTTACTTTCTACAGAAATATATGGGTAGACAATCAACCAAATCTACTGGTTCTGGTGTCTTTGAGTTAAACTTTCCGCAAAACCTGTATGAGATACGCCTGGCTGATACTTACCTGATGGAAGCCGAAGCACTGATTCGTGGGAATGGGGATATTGCCCGTGCTGCCGCATTGATGACGGCAGTACACAGCAGGGCTTATAATGATGGCAAAGTGCATCTGCTGCCAGCCACATTTGCCGCCCTAAAATTGGAGCGTCGTTTAGAGCTGGCCGGTGAAGGCCACCGCTGGTTTGACTTAGTCCGTTGGGGTGATGCACCTACTGTATTAGGCCCGCGTGGTTTTGTTGCAGGCAAACATGAAATACTGCCTATTCCGTTAAATGAGTTAAGCAACACCAAAATTAAGCAAAGCAAAGAATGGGGCGGTACTATATAATTTAAAAATAATGATAATACATTATCTAAAAACCATGAAATTAAAATTTATAACTGCATGCTCTTTAGCATTAGGAGTATTTGCAATTGGTATATATGAAGGTTGCAAACCAGAAAAATTTGGTGATGGCAATGGATTAACGTCAACCAATCTTACCTCCTCTTTTACCATCACACCCGTTGCCGGTAAATCAAATTACTACGCACTAAAAGCTAATGAAAATGGTGCATTGGCATTTAAATGGGATAAAGGCGATGGAGCCGCAGCCAGTATAAGTAAAGCTATAGATACCGCGTTTTATCCGGATGCGGGTAAATATACCATTATCCTTACTGCAATAGGTAAGGGCGGCAGTCAGGTAACATCGTCTCAGGATGTTACTGTTGCCACATCAGATCCTATCTCGGGTAACCTGGTAATGGGTGGCAAGTTTGGTAGTGGTGACGATTCATATTGGACGCACTTTATTGTTGGCAGTGGCAACAATATGGTTATCAATACCACTAAAGGCGTCATGACATCTAATCAAAGCGGTTTCCAGGCAGGTGGTATCGCCCAGCCGGTAACCCTTACGGCCGGTAAAAAGTACATGGTTGATATGATCGTATCAGGCAGCGGCATGACCAATAGTTGGTTTGAAGTTTGGGTTGGTACTAACGCACCTGTTAACGGACAGGATTATAATACAGGTGTTAAACCTATCGCACTGCTTACCTATTCAGGATGTGGTACCACTGCTTTTAACGGTAAACTGGCTGCACTTTCCTGTTCTGGTGATGGTGATCCTTTTACTGTTAAAACAACAGGGACTTATTACCTTGTAATTAAAAATGGTGGCGATAACACCGGTGTTACCGGGATATCATTCACTAACGTAACATTGCGGGGTGTAAATTAATTATAACAAACGTGACAATAGACTATACTATAATAGTCTGTTGCCAATTAAAGATCATTTCTATTATTATGAAAAAGCTAAAGTTTGGAATATTTCCATTGTTGCTATTAAGTTTATCATGCTCAAAATCAAAAAGTGGCGATACACTTCCCGATTTTGTTCCTGTTACTCAGCCGGCAAAAACGTATTCTTTTGATACCGCTGTTGCCTGGTCAGACGAGTTTAATACCAACGGAGCTCCCGATCCCACTAAGTGGCAATATGATATCGGGGGTAGTGGCTGGGGGAACAATGAGTTGGAGTATTATACCAACACCACTAACAATGCTGTAATTAGTGATGGCCTGTTAAATATCATAGCGCGTAAAGAAAGCATGGGCGGAATGAACTATACCTCTGCCCGTATGGCATCAAAATTTAGCAGTGATATGCTTTATGGCCGTATTGAAGTTAAAGCAAAATTACCTGCCGGCCGTGGTAACTGGCCTGGAATTTGGATGTTGCCCAATGATTATGCTTACGGAAGCTGGCCAAATTCCGGCGAGATCGATATTATGGAGCAGGTAGGTTACGATCCTAATAACGTGCATTTCAGCATTCATGATTTGACCAACAATAGCGGTAATTCAAAAACAAGTACGCTAAGTATCCCAACATCAAATACAGCATTTCACCTTTACCGGGTTGATTGGACACCCGATGCTATTAAAGGTTATTACGATGACCAACTGGTGTTCACTTTCGCCAACGACAAAAAAAATGAATTCGCAACCTGGCCATTTGACAAACCGTTTCACGTTATGCTTAACCTGGCCATAGGTGGCAACTGGGGCGGGATAAAAGGTGTTGATGATACCTTGTTTCCTTACAGCATGCAAATTGATTATGTTCGTTACTACAAAATGATAACTAAGTAAAATAGCTATTGTTATTAAAGTCCGTCTAAATTTATATTGCGAACTTTATAATGCTTCTTTTATACCTATAAATTTTAGGTGATAAAAGAAGCATGTAAAACAATTGAAAAAAATTTACTCTGGCTATTCAATATCAACTTCTAATTTCATCGACCTAAATTTTTATATTTTTATATATTACTGTTGCTTCAAATATACAGCCGTATTTTTCGCCTTTAAAAAGACAGGGAAACTATGAAAAACATTAAGATATATTATCATATCGTCATTCTTCTAACCGTTCTTGCCTTTGAAACCGGATGCAATAAAAAGAATGACACTACGGGTGGGACATCTGTTTCACCCGTAGTTCCAATAGTGCCTGTAACGCCTGTTGCAACAGATGTTAACGAATGGCTTACCCTGCCAGATCAATCCCAACTGTTTAAAAAGCAGAATGTATCCCTGCTGTTTAATACCGGTACAAATCAAAATACAACTATAGCTGTAGATGATACGCAAACCTATCAAACAATTGATGGCTTTGGTTTTGCATTAACAGGCGGAAGTGCTTATCTATTAAACAGCCTTAGTAATGCAAATAAAACTGCCTTGCTAAATGAACTTTTTAATACAGATAGTGCCCACATCGGCATCAGTTATATTCGTATAACGATTGGTGCGTCTGATATGAGTTCCGCAGCTTTTAGCTATGATGATGTACCTAATGATATAGCATTAACAAACTTTAGTTTGGACAAGGAAAAGACAGACCTAATACCTATCCTGCAAAAAATAATAGCCATTAATCCTGATATAAAAATACTGGCATGTCCCTGGAGTGCGCCCGCATGGATGAAGGATAACAACAGTTTTTACGGAGGTAGCTTAAAAGCAGCAAATTATGCAGCTTACGCTAATTATTTTGTAAAATATATACAAGCTATGAAAGCTGCCGGAATTACCATTGATGCGATAACACCCCAAAATGAACCGTTAAACGCTTATAATAATCCAAGCATGTTGTTGCTTGCTGCTGATGAAGGAAACTTTGTTAAAAATAATTTAGGTCCGGCATTTCAGGCAGCAGGTATAAAAACCAAAATTATTGTTTATGATCATAATGCAGATCATCCTGAATATGCAACGTCCATTTTAGCTGATCCGGTTACTAAAGGGTTTGTTGATGGCTCAGCATTTCACTTGTATGCAGGAAATGTCAATACGATTGGGCTGGTACATGATGCCTATCCGGATAAAAATCTTTACTTTACAGAACAAGCCACATTTGGTGGTGGTAATTTTGGGTCAGATTTGGCTTGGCATGTCGGTAATTTGCTTATCGGGGCAACACGTAATTGGTGCCGTAACGTGCTGGAGTGGAATTTAGCTTCTGATCCCAATTACGGGCCGCATACTATTGGCGGCTGTACCACTTGTTTAGGTGCGGTAACCATAGGATCTGGTGTTACGCGCAATTTATCTTACTATATTATTGCCCACGCCTCAAAATTTGTAAGGCCGGGCGCAGTCCGTATTGCTTCAGATCAGCAGAGTATGCTTCTAAACGTAGCTTTCAAAAATACAGATGGCACAAAAGTGCTAATTGTGTTAAACACAAGTTCCGCAACACAAACCTTCAACATTAAATTCAACGGAAAAATTACTACTTCAACGTTAAGCAACGGTGCAGTTGCTACTTATCAGTGGTAAATAACCCATTAGAAATTTCGCCTTATATTATTATCTTTTCATGAAAAAAAACTATGCTGTCGTTTTGTTTGGAATGCTTTGTTTACCAGGTATTTTTCAACAAGTAAGTGCCCAAAATAGGAATACTTCTTTTACCAGCAATAAAACAGTAACTGTTTATACCACTGCTCAAAATACAGATTACCGTTTATCTAAAACGGAAACGCTTCCGTTTAAAGCAAAACCACAGCCGGTAGAAACCGAGATCAGTATTTTTGTTGATCCAGGCAAAACTTTTCAATCTGTAATAGGAATTGGCGGCGCATTAACCGATGCTTCCGCAGAGACCTTTTACAAATTACCAAAAAACAAGCAACAGGAAATTTTGCAGGCTTATTATAATACTGAAAAAGGAATTGGTTACACCCTTGCCAGAACAAATATCCAAAGTTGTGATTTTTCCAGCGGAAGCTACAGTTACATTGCTGAAGGTGATGCAGCACTTAAAACTTTTAGTGTGAAGCATGATGAGCAATATAAAATCCCTTTTATCAAACAGGTGATGGCTGCTGCAAGTGGAAAAATAAATTTATTTGTAACGCCATGGAGTCCGCCGGCTTTTATGAAAAGCAATCATGATATGTTACATGGTGGTAAATTATTACCGCAATATCGTCAGTCTTGGGCCAACTTCTACGTAAAATTTATCCAAACGTATGAAAAAGAAGGCATCCCAATTTGGGGTTTATCTGTTGAAAACGAACCAATGGCAACGCAATCTTGGGAGTCTTGTATTTATACAGCAGATGAAGAACGTGATTTTATCAAAAACTTTTTAGGGCCAACGCTACATAAAGCAGGCATGGCCAATAAAAAACTAATGGCCTGGGACCATAACCGCGATTTGGTTTACCAACGGGCAAGCACGGTTTTGGAAGATCCGGAAGCTGCCAAATATGTTTGGGGTATTGCTTTTCACTGGTATGAAACCTGGACGGGTGGCGAGCCACAATTTGTTAACGTAGAAAGGGTGCATGAAGCTTTTCCGAACACACATTTAATGTTTACCGAAGGTTGTGTTGAAAGATTTGACTACTCAAAAATAAACGATTGGGGTTTAGGTGAAAGATATGGAAATTCTTTAGTAAATGATTTTAACGCAGGTACAACCGGCTGGACAGATTGGAATATTTTATTAGATGAAAAAGGCGGGCCAAACCACGTAGGGAATTTTTGCTATGCGCCGATCATTGCAGATACAAAAACCGGCGAGTTACATTATACTAACTGCTTTTATTATCTTGGCCATTTTTCGAAGTTTGTGAGGCCAGGTGCAAAAAGAATTGCGAGTTCTTCCAGCCGCAGTGGTTTGCAAACCACGGCTTTTATCAACACAGATGGAAAAATCGCGGTGATTGTTCTAAACGTATCAGATAAAAAAGTGGATTATAACCTTTCTATTGCTGGCAATGCTGCAGCAGCTACCAGCTTGCCGCATTCTATTTCAACTTTAATAATTCAATAGTTTATTTAATTTGTTGATGCTGTTTTTAGGGCATAAAAAATGAAGGGTAAAAGGACTGTTCTGTTGCTGCTGATTTTTTTGGTTCCGCTAATTATTATTTTTTCCCAGTGTTTTAACCGGAATGAGCAGCAGGAAGATCCGCGCGGAAATGTTTACGCAGGTTCAGCAAGCTGCGTAAAATGCCACCAGGATATTTATTCTTCCTACTTAAAAACAGCCCATTTCAATACTTCACGGCCGGCATCTGTACATAGTATTCATGGAAGTTTTGCAGCTAACCATAATAATTTTTTGTTTAAAAATGGCCTGCAGGTGAAGATGGAAAAGCGCGGAAAGAAACTGTTTCAGGTGGCTTACCAAAACAACAAATTATTGGAAAAGCATCAGTTTAATATCACTTTTGGCGGCGTAAAAGCAGAAACTTACTTGTACTGGAAAGATAAACAACTTTTCCAGTTGCCTATTTCTTATTTTAATGCTTTGAACAGTTGGACAAATAGTCCGGGTTATACCGCAAATCAGATCGAATTCAACCGGCCAATTGTAACGCGATGTTTTGAATGCCATAGTTCTTACATAAAAGAACTGCCGCAGCAAACACAAAGCTTAACAGAACGGAAAGTAGAGTTTGATCAGCATACTTTAATTTACGGGATTGATTGCGAGCGTTGCCACGGACCAGCTGCCAATCACGTAAATTTTCATACTGATTTTCCTGAGGTAAAAACAGCACGTTACATAGTTAAGTACGATTCGCTCAGCAGAACACAAAAATTGAACATGTGTGCGGTTTGCCATTCGGGCAACAAAAGTAACTTTATGATAAGTGCTTTTGCTTTTACACCCGAAAAAAATCTGAAAGATTTTAAAGAACCGGAATTTATGCATTCTGATCCAAATGCCATCCAATTGGACGTACATGGAAACCAGAACCAGTTACTGGCGACCAGCAAGTGTTTCATTAAAAGTAATATGGATTGCGCTACCTGCCATAATACACACGTAAACGAAAGGACAAACCTGGTTTTATATTCACAACGCTGTATTAACTGCCATAAAAACAGCATTCATGGTTTTACTAAAAATGCTCTTGGTTTAAATGCAGTTCTTCAAAAAAACTGTATTGATTGCCATATGCCAGCCAAACCATCTAACGTTATTGTGGTACAAACTTCGGGCAAAGGCACTGCAAATCCTTATCGGGTACGCACACATCATATTGCAGTTTATCCTGATGAATCTAAGAAGATACTTGCTTTTTTAAAGGTCAGCAATACATTAAACAATCGTTCCAATTAAATTATTTCTGAATTTTAATATTTAACAAACAACAAATGAATAAGTGGTTATTTAATTTTATGTTCCTGTTTATTGCTTTCGGCGTTTTTAAGGTTGAAGCACAAAACAGGTTTATCACTGTAAAAGGGAAAGAAATTATCGGCACAAACGGCAAACCGATGCTTTTGAAAGGTACTAACCTGGGCAACTGGATGGTGCCGGAAGGGTACATGTTTAAGTTTAACGATGTTTCTTCGCCGCGGCTGATTAATGAAGCGATTACAGAAATGATCGGCCCGGACCAGGCAAAGGATTTCTGGCAAAAATACCTGGACAATTACGTTACCGAAGCCGACATCCATTATCTGAAAAGTACCGGCATGAATTCATTGCGCGTGCCTTTTAATTACCGCTTGTTTACCAACGAAACTTACCTCGGCACAACTGATGAAAACCGTGGCTTTATGTTGATAGATAGATTAATTAAATGGGCGAAAAAAGAAAACATGTACCTGATTTTGGATATGCACAGCGCGCCAGGCGGCCAAACCGGCGATAATATTGATGACGGTTCCGGCTATCCTTTTTTGTTTGAGAACGAACAAAGCCAGCAGTTGACCATCAATATCTGGAAGAAAATTGCAGCACATTATCAAAACGAACCGATCATTATGGGTTATGATTTGCTGAACGAACCGATTGCGCATTATTTTGATACGGCTAAACTTAACCCACTGTTGGAACCGCTGTATAAAAAAATCACTTCGGCCATCCGAACGGTTGATCAAAACCACCTGATATTTTTGGGCGGCGCGCAATGGGACGGTAATTTTAGTGTGTTCGGGTCGCCGTTTGATCCGAAATTGGTTTACACTTTTCATACTTACTGGACGGATGTAAAGCAGGAAGTGATCCAGAAATACATCGATTTCAGCAATAAATACAATGTACCAATTTACATTGGCGAAACTGGCGAAAACAACGACGAATGGATTAAAAATTTCCGTCAGCTACTGGAAAAAAATAATATCGGCTGGCATTACTGGCCGTATAAAAAAATGGATGCTAAAAGCAGTATCGTTCAGTTTAAGCAACCTGCCAACTATGCGCTTTTGATCAGCTTTACCCAAAAACCAAGAACGACTTTTAAAGAAATCCGGGCAGCTGCACCAGCCAACCGCCAGCAGATTAAACAAGTGCTGGACGAGTTGCTGATCAATTGCCGGTTTGAAAACTGCACGCCAAATAAAGGTTATGTAGAAGGTTTGGGGTTAAAACCTGATTAATGTAAGAGCCTGTTTAAGATTTGTTCAACCTATTTTATATGCTTCTTTTATCACCTAAAAAATGGTAAGAATTTGGTTTTGGTTTGTTTAAAGTGATGCAAACACCAATTTTTATAGGGTAAAAGAAGCATTTCATTTTTGCTGATATACATTTAAACAGGCTCTAAGAATTTAAGCTGAATAAAATTTTTAGTTTATATCAAACCTTTCAGCTTAAACTTAATAATTACAATGCTTCTTTTACCTTATGAAAATTGGGTTTGCGTTTGGTATGTTAAAGAAAGATAAAAATTATATAGGTTTTTATGGCACCTATACTTTTATTTTTGGCTAAAGCCTTTGTTTGTTGATTCTGTCCACGGCCTGAAGGCCGTGGCAATTGAAACTGATAATTATCCTGCCCAAATAGCCCTGATTGTTTTACCGGTATGTATAAAATAATACAAAACGAAGTATCCAAGTTGCCACGGCCTTCAGGCCGTGGATTGTAATTAACTTAGATATGGCTTTAGCCAAAATAGCCAGGAAGAAATTTAAACAGACTCTAAAACCTATTGCCTGAAGCCTACACTCTGTATTTGCTATAGATTTACCCCTCCATTTTCACCCTAAAAATACAGTCGCGATAAACCCTGCTTCCCTCCTATTTAAACTTCAGATTTAAGGTTACGATATCAGAATTAAGCCCCGTTGAGCGAACGTAATGCCCGTAGCGCAATTCGAGCGTACTCAAGTGCTGCCAGCCAAACACGCCTTTGGGTGGCGAAAGCCGGATGCCAGTTCCCACGAAACTACTTTGCAAAGTCGACAAATCATAATCGCTGGTATAATAAGTATCCGCAGCGTTGTGCTGGCCATAAGGTGCAAAATATCGGGTGCCGGTTTGGTTGTTGTATCGATAAAACGGACTGATCGACAAAAAAGAAGTGAACTTGATGGGCACTTCAATCTCCGCTGTGTGCGCCCGGATTCCCCAGTTGTCCATATAATACCGGTAAAATGTGCGGATGATAAAATGATCATCCAGAAAGTAGTTTAGCCGCGCACCAATGGGCAATTTGTAACGGGCGGAAGGCAGGTTTTCTACCCTTTCAGATCCGTCTGTAAAATAATCGCGCTGGTATTTTGTGGCCAGTAATCCATGCTGATAAGAAGGTTCTACAATAATCAAACCCTGCAAACGGGAGTTGATCACATGCGACAACGAAAATGCACTGCTAAAAGAATTTCGAGGCGAATAATCCACCGGACGCTGATCCCGGTCAGACCCGGAACCATAACCAGCCGGGCGCAATTCTACCGGCAAAATTACTTTCCAGGTATCTAAAAAAGCCTGCAATTTCAAATCAAACTGCGTGTTTTTATCTTTGGAAGAACGCGTAAGGTTGAAGCCTGCACCGGCCGATTGGTAATCGTATTCATTAGAGTATGAGCCTGTAAAACCGATGGAATTACCTGTTTTTTCGTTGGAATGCGTCCAGTTTAGCGAAGGATAAACCCGCGTATCAGACCTGGAAGCCGACGAAATGCTGCTTGGGTCAATCTTATCAGAAGAAGCAGAAGTGTAATGGTCAACGCCCAACTCAAATGAAAAAATATTCCTTCGCCCGCGCTTTGTGTAGTTAGACATTTGCAAATCAATGGTGTTGGCAAAATCCGTCAGCTTTTCCGTACCGATCCCACCGGTTACTGCCGAGTTATTTCCATTTTGGTGATAATAACCGGAAACAAAATTAATCTCATCCACCTGCAACTTCCGCGATTGATAGTTGGAAGTGTCTGTTTTTGTTTGGGCAAACGAAGCCGAAAGCCCTAAGTATAAGCCAACTATGCACAAATATATCTTTTTCATTTATCCTATTCCTGATTAGTTACACCCGCAGCCACCACCACTTTTTCCACCATTTGCACCGGAAGCACCTTCCCGGTACAACTGAAAACTCTGTTCAAATTTCTGTGCCTTGCGGGCCGAAAGCTCCATTTCTGCATCGTTGATCCGGTTTTTTTGGTATGGCTTTACCGATGTGCAGGAAGCCAGGCAAACCAATATTGCCATTGAGGCTATAATTTGAGCACTAAACTTTTTGGTCATATTAGTTCTTTAAGTTGATGTTTTTAGAAGTATGTACCTGGTTATGATCGTCAATAATTACGCAGGCAATCTGCTGCAGCTGGTTAATCAAATCAAGCCCAACTTTCACGCCCATCACCGTTACCGGCGTAGCCATTGCATCGGCCAGCTCGCCACTTGGGCAAATAATGCTCACACTTTTAATCCCGCTTACCGGCAGCCCGGTTTTTGGGTCGATGGTATGTGAATATTTTTTTCCGTTTATGATCGCATATTTTTCATAGTTGCCAGACGTGGCAATGGCCATGTTGCTGATATTTAAAGTAGAAAACGGCTGCGCCTTCTGGTCCGGATCAGCTATGGCAATCGTCCAGGGTTTGCCATCGGGCTGATTGCCCCAGGTAATTAAATCGCCGGCGGCATTTACAATACCGCTCGTTATGCCCTGTTTTTGTAATAGGTTTTTGGCACAATCTGCAGCATAACCTTTTCCGATCCCGCCAAAACCAATGCGCATCCCTGCTTCTTTTAAAAAAACAGTTTGATCTGCCGGGTTTAAAATGACGTTCCGGTAATTGATCAGCCTGACGGAATCCTGCGCGGTTTTTTTATCCGGTAATTGCTGTATATTCACATCAAAATTCCAAAGGCTTTTATCGATTGAGCCGTAAGTAATATCAAATGCACCTTGTGTTAAAGCTGATATTTTTAAAGAACGGCCGATCAAATTAAAAACTTCTGCATCAACTTTAACCGGCTTTATCCCGGCATTGCGGTTGATTTCATTGGTTTGGCTATCCTCATTAAAGGTGGTTAAAAGAAGCTCAATTCTTTTAATTTCCTGCACGGCAAGTTCGGTTTTACTTTCGGCCAAATCCTGATCGGCACAAACCACCGTAATTTCAAAACGGTTGCCCATCAGCTTCAAAACGCGTTTGTGCGCCGCCGGTTTCATACTGTTTTTATCGGGTATTTTTTGTTGCCGATTTTATTTCGTCCACAAAACTCTCCGCGGAAACATCCGGAAAGCCGTCCCACTTTTTCAATACTTTCCCGTCTTGGTCCACCAGTAAGGTAAAAGGGAATTTGCCATCAGCATTGTACTCATCGGCCAAAGCTTCGTTTAGTTTCACCTGGTTTTTGTCTAATTGGTTTTTTTTCTGCCGAGGGAAATCGGCGCGCACCAATACCAGATGATCGGCAGCATAACTTTCAAAAACCGGAGATTCCAATATTTCTTTGCGCAAACGGATACAAGGCCCGCACCAGTCAGAACCGGAAAAATTGATCACAATTAACTTATGCGATTTGGCGGCTTCGTTCTCCGCCTCTTTAAAATTCCCCATCCACGCTGGCGAAGGCAAAAACGCGGTAAACAGTATGATGATCAGTGTTTTCATGTTGATACAGATCAGGAATAAACCCTTAAAGAAGTTCCGGTAAGCGTAGTGTTGTAAACCGTTAAAGCCCTGTTTGCCGGGCCGTTGGTTACCGCTCCGGTATTTGAAAAAGTGGCACCGTGATTGGCACAATAAAAACGGCTGCCGGCACCCTGATAAACCAAACCATAGCTTTGGTGCGTGCAGGAATGCTGCACCGAAATGTACGCACCGGAAAGTGTCCGGGCCACAATTACGCCGTTGGAAACCAAATAACCGCCGTTGGTAAGCAGGGCCGCATTGGCAGCCGCGCTCAGATCAAGCGTAAAATCAATGCCGGTTGGATCGTTAACTGTACCGGAGGACGCGCTATCTGAACTGTTGGAACAACCGATGCAAGATATTACAGCAAAAGATGCAGTGCCGGTTCCGATAAGTGATAAAAATTCTTTTCTGTCCATGATATTAATTTCTAAACAAAACAACTTTATGCAACCTGTATCTTACTAAAAGAACCGGCAGATGAACAAAATGTCTCGGTTACTGAACTGTTGATTTGAATAACTTATTTTGCAAGTAAAAAAATATAATTACACAAACGTCAATATCAATCCTGAAGATAATTTGAAGTTACAAACTTCCTTAATTTTACTTGTTTAGTTTCAGGAAAGCCTTGGTTGTTCAGCAAAATGTTTCTCCGCAGTTTACGTGCTAAGGATTATTTGCATAAGAATTAATTATAGAAACCGGTACTCCATATTTGCTACAGATTCATTTCTTATTTTTATGCCATAAAAGAAGCATTCACAAATATCATTCATCCTAATGACGGGCTCCGCAAAGTTTTTTTTCGATCACGCAACCTTAATACAAGTATTATTATTTGCTACATTGCTCACTTCTATCTGGGTGGCCGAAGTTGTTTTTTGTGTAGATAAATTTCCGGCAAAATGGCGGCATTCGTACACCAACTTCTTGTTTATGTTCACTGCACTTCCGATCCAGCTGGTGCTGACCTTTTTTGTAGTAGCCATTTCCGGCTGGGCAGTTGCCAATCATTGGGGGGTTTCTTTTTTATTTCCGCACACCAATCATATAATTGTTTTTTACGTATTGTCATTTTTACTGCTGGATTTTTTCGAGTACATCTATCATGTTTTCATGCACAAAACGGGTTTCTTATGGAAGTTCCATTTGGTGCACCACACTGATCAGGATATTGACGTTTCTACAACCGTTAGAGAACATCCGGGCGAAACTTTTGTTAGAGTTTGCTTTTTGATGGTGTGGGTGTTTATCAGCGGTGCCTCCATGGGCGTGCTTGTGCTGCGGCAAACGGTGCAAAGTGTAGCCAATATTTTTGCCCACTCCAAAATCCGGCTGCCCAATAGCATCGAAAAAGCAATCGGCATCGTATTTATTACCCCAAACCTGCACCACGTCCACCATCATTACCAGCTTCCGTACACGGATAGTAATTATGGTGATGTGCTGAGCATTTGGGACCGGATTTTCGGGACTTTTAAAGAACTGGACACCAAGGATACTGTTTTCGGGATAGATACCCATTTTGATCCGGCGACGTGCAACAGTTTTAAAGAAACCGTAAAAATCCCTTTTATAAAAATCACAAAGCAAAATCATGATACGCTTGGATGATCGAAATCCCGAAACTTTTATTATGGTTCAAAAAGCAGAACTTCGGATAGGGAACCTGATTAAAGCAAATGCTTCTTTTACAGGGTATTTATTTGTAACAGAAATTACAAATCATGTTGTGCAAACGGATAACGGCGGGACTTTGGAATTTTACCAAATCCAGCCGGTTGTGTTAACGCCTGAAATACTGGTAAACGCAGGATTTATTTTCGGCCGTAAGTTTTGCGCTGAAGATTTTTATGATGTGAAGCGAAAGAAAGATATTTTTGGCGATGAGGCTTGGGAATTTAAACGCAATAATGAAAGTTTGACCAATGTAGTTCATTTTCATCAGCTTCAAAACCTGTATTATGCTTTGAGCGGGCAAGAATTGAGCATCGTAATTTAAACCTCAATGGCAGCTTGTTGCTGTCAATTTGTAAGGAAAGCCACCAGACTAAAAATCAACCATATCTCATACTGTTTTTATCATAAGTTTTTTGCCGGATGTATTATTCATTTTATATGCTGAAAAATGATTGACAGGATCATCAGTTTTTCGGTTAAAAACAAGCTCATTGTAGGATTATTGGTGCTGTTAATGGCTGCTTTTGGCGTCTATTCTGCAAGCAATTTACCGGTAGATGCTGTTCCTGATATTACCAATAATCAGGTTTTACTCATCACCGTCTCACCTTCGCTGGCTGCGCCGGAAGTAGAACGGCTCATCACTATGCCCATCGAACGGATCATGGCCTCGCTGCCGGAACTCAAAGAAATGCGTTCTATTTCGCGTTTTGGTTTATCCAATGTAACGGTTGTTTTTGATGATAAGGTAGATATTACCCGCGTCCGCCAGCGGGTGAGCGAACGGCTGAATCAGGTTAAAACCGCGATTCCTCCCGGAATTGGCGAAACCGACATGGGCCCGGTTTCCACTGGGTTAGGCGAAGTTTACCAATATTATGTAGTACCGAAACCGGGTTACGAAAACCGTTACACTTTAACAGAATTACGAACTTTCCAGGAATGGATTGTGCGTCGGCAACTCTTAGGGGTTCCTGGCGTAGCTGATGTAAGCAGTTTAGGCGGCAAGCTGAAACAATATCAGGTAGTGATCAACCCGGAACGTTTAAAAAGTTTGGGCATCACGCTGGATGAATTATATAACGCCGTGCAGCAAAACAACGAAAATACAGGCGGTGCTTATATTGAAAAAGGGCCAAATGCTTTTTACATTCGTACGGAAGGAATGGCGTCTTCGCTGGAAGACCTCAGAAATATGCCGGTAAAAAACGTACGCAATCTACCTTTGCGCTTAGGCGAAGTGGCAAACGTACGCGAAGGAAATGCGCTTCGTTTTGGTGCCATGTACAACAGTAAATATGGTGAAGTTGCCGGTGCAGTGGTGCTGATGCTGAAAGGTGCAAACGCGATGCAGGTTGTAAAAGATGTAAAGCTTCGGGTAGAAGAAATTAAAAAAAGGCTGCCAGAAGGCGTTACCATTATCCCTTATTATCAGCGCAGTAAAATGGTGAACAACTCCATTTCTACCGTGAAAAAAAACCTGATGGAAGGTGCATTGATTGTGATTTTTGTGCTCGTTCTTTTCCTCGGAAACCTGCGTTCCGGCTTGGTGGTGGCTTCGGTTATCCCACTGGCGATGTTGTTTGCACTTATCCTTATGAACCTTTTCGGCGTTTCTGCCAACCTGATGAGTTTAGGAGCACTGGATTTCGGTTTGATTGTAGATGGTGCCGTAATTATTGTGGAAGGTGTGATGCACCGTTTTCGCGACAAGAAAAATGGACATTCCGGCGGTGATTTCTCTCCGGAAGAAATAGATGATGAAGTAAAAAGTTCCGCTTCCTGGCTGATGAATTCGGCTATTTTCGGTCAGATTATTATCCTGATTGTTTACCTGCCGATTTTAAGTTTACAAGGTGTGGAAGGCAAAATGTTCAGGCCAATGGCCGAAACAGTGGCTTTTGCATTGCTGGGCGCATTTTTGCTTTCGCTAACTTATGTGCCAATGATGACGGCACTAACTTTCAGTAAAAAAGCAGAAAACAAGGTCAACTTTGCGGATAAAATGATGGCATTTATCCAAAAACGCTACACGCCATTGTTAAATATGGCATTGAAACACAGCAAAATAGTAATGGGAATTGCAATTGCGATGCTGGCCGCTGCTTATTTTATTTTCAATTCTTTAGGTGGCGAATTTATACCGCAGCTGGAAGAAGGCGATTTTGCTCTGGATGCCCGCTTTTTGCCTGGTACGTCTTTAACCCAAACGATTAAAGGAATGAAATTAGCTTCAGACGAACTTAAAAAGTTTCCGGAAGTGGAGCAGGTAACCTGCCGGATCGGTTCCGCAGAAATCCCGACCGACCCAATGTCGCTTGAACAATGTGATGTTTTTATCACTTTAAAAGACAAAAAAGAATGGACAACCGCCAAAGATTACGCTGGGCTGGAAGATGCTTTCAACAAAAAACTGAAGCAAATCCCGGGTTTAAATGTTGGTTTTGAGTATCCGGTGCAAATGCGTTTTAACGAATTGATCTCTGGTGCCAAACAAGATGTTGTTATCAAGATATTTGGTGATAATTTAGAACAATTGGCTGGCTTGGCAGGTAAAATAAGCAGTGTTGCCGGGAAAGTACAAGGTGCAACAGATATTTATACCGAAAAAATAACCGGTTTGCCGCAGTTGGTGGTTCATTACAACCGGATTGCATTAGCGCAATATAACTTAAATATCAGCCAGGTAAACCACATTGTTAATGCTGTTTTTGCAGGGCAAAAAGCCGGAAGCATTTACGAAGATGAACGCCAGTTTGATGTGATGTTGCGCATGGATGATACGTCGAGGTCAAACTTTCAAAACCTCAGTCAGCTGCAAATTAACACGCCAGGCGGCAAGCAAATCCCTTTGAGCCAGGTTGCAACTATCGAGGTAAAAGATGGCCAGAACCAGATTCAGCGTGAAAACGGACAGCGGCGAGTTTCGGTAGCTTTTAACGTGCGCGGCCGTGATGTGCAAAGTGTGGTGACTGATCTGCAACAACAAATTCAGCAAAAAGTAAAAATGCCAGCCGGTTATTATATAGATTATGGCGGTCAGTTTGAAAACCTAAAATCTGCCAAAAAGCGTTTGTCCATCGCGGTTCCGGCTTCGTTATTTTTTATTTTGATCCTGTTGTATTTCGCTTTTAACCAGATAAAAGAAGCATTGCTGGTATTTTCGGCCATTCCGCTGGCGGCTATTGGTGGCGTTTTTGCGTTGTGGATACGCGGTATGTCGTTCAGTATTTCGGCAGGCGTTGGCTTTATTGCCTTGTTTGGCGTGGCGGTTTTAAATGGCATTGTTTTGATCAGCGAGTTTAACCGTTTGCGTGCCGAAGGCGAAGAAGATACGGATGAATGTATCCGAAAAGGCACGGGAAACCGATTGCGGCCGGTGCTGATGACGGCTACGGTTGCTTCTTTGGGATTTTTTCCGATGGCAATTTCCAGCAGTGCAGGCGCAGAGGTACAGCGGCCATTGGCAACCGTCGTTATCGGTGGTTTAATTACGGCAACATTGCTTACGCTGGTGGTTTTGCCTGCTTTGTACAAATTATTTGCCGCTAAAAACAGTATCAAAGTCAATCCAAAAACCAGCGCAGCAGTTGTTGTTTTAATGTTGTTTTTCACATTTCCGGCAAAAGCGCAGCAACCTTCCGGCAACCCGATCACTGTAAATGATGCGGTAAAAGAAGCATTGAGCAACAATAACTATGTTAAAGCCGCGCAAAACCAAACGCTGGCTGCCGGTGCAAATTTGGGTACAGCTTACGAAATAAATAAAACCCAGGTTCAGTTTGACCGAGGAAAAATTAACAGCTCCAATATTGATAGCCGCTTTGCCGCTTTACAAAATTTTGCTTTGCCGGTATTCTATATCGCGCAGCATAATTTTTTGAAAGCCGAAGCCGGTTTAACCGCTTTGCAGGAAGAAACTTTGCGTAACCAGCTTGCCTACCAGGTGCGTGATATTTATGTGCAAATTGCAACCGATCTGGCTAAAATTAAACTGTTAAATGCACAAGATTCTGTTTATGCTGAAGTGATCCGGCTGGAGAAATTAAGGTTTTCTTCCGGGGAAACTTCTCGGATTACGCTTACCAGTGCCGAAGCACAGGCTGGAATATTAAAAAATCAGCGCAGATTATTGTTAACCGAAGTAAGCACTTTACAAAGTCAGTGGCAGTTATTGCTGGGGATTCAAAAGCGGTTTTTACCCGAAGACCAATCTCCGCCAGCATGGCAAAAAAACTTTATGCCAGACTCTGCTGCCGCATTGGATAATCCGGAAGTACGCCAAGCAAAACAGCAAGTTACCATCAGTGATTTTAAGATAAAAGCCACCCGCACAAGGCAACTTCCGGAAATAACGCTGGGTTATAATAATCAAAGTTTTGCCGGCCCGGATATTCGTAACGGGGCAAATTTACTTACCCGCAATGATCGTTTTTCTTCCTACCTGGCAGGAATCAACATTCCATTGTTTTTTAAGCCTTATCGATCAGCAGTAAGGGCGGCCACGTTTCAGCAAAAGGCGGCCACATACACATTAAATGCCAAACAAACTGAGTGGATAGGGCAGTGGCAACAGGCAGTTTCCCGATATAACCAGCAATTACAATCAATTAACTATTACGAATCGCTGGCCTTAAATCAAGCGATAGAACTTCTGCGCACAGCTACTCTATCATTTAAAAGTGGTGGAATTAGTTACATCGAATGGGTTTCGTTTTACAACCAATCCATCAGAATTCAAACAGACCGGCTGGATGCGTTTATGCAGTTAGATCAAACTATCAATACGATCTGGTATTACCAGGCACAAGCTCAAAAACCATGAAAACTTTTTACATCATCATATTATCGCTATTGCTTTATGGATGCGGAAGCAGCAGCGATAAAAAAAGCCAGTCGGGACCGCAGCAACAGCCGCCAAAAGAAAAAGACAACAGCATTACTTTCGGGCCGGAGCAAATTAAAAACGGTGGCGTGGATACCGGCCGCTTGTCGGATCATCTTTTAGCGAGTTCGGTGCAGGTGAACGGGCAAGTGGATGTGCCGCCGGAAAATATGATTTCGGTAAATGTGCCTTTGGGCGGTTTTTTAAAACGGACGACCATGCTGCCCGGTGAGCCGGTGCGCAAAGGCCAGGTGCTGGCCACGGTAGAAAACCAGGATTATATCACGCTCCAGCAGGATTATTTAACGGCTACCAGCCGGATGGTTTTTTTGAAGCAAGAATTAACAAGGCAAAAAGAGCTGAGCCAGCAGCAGGCCAGTCCGCTTAAACTTTATCAGCAATCGCAATCAGAATACAACAGCGAGCAGGCACAAGCAGCCGGCCTGGCACAAAAACTGAGGATGATCGGCATCAATCCGCAGCAATTATCGGCTGCATCCATCAAGCCTTATATTTCAATTATTTCGCCGATTTCTGGTTTTGTATCAAAGGTAAATGTGAATATCGGGAAGTACATTAACCCAACCGACGTACTGATGGAACTGGTAAATACCGGCGATATCCATGCGGCGTTAACGGTTTTTGAGCAGGATATTTCTAAAATAAAGATCGGCAGTAAAGTAAAAATCAGTTTGCCAAGCATTCCCGGACAAACGTATCCCGGAAAAGTAATTTTGATCGGGCGGATGCTGGACAGTTCCAGGAGTGTAATGGTGCATTGCCATTTCCTGAAAACCGATCCGCGCCTGCTGCCCAATATGTTTTTGCAGGCTTCTATCGAAACCAAACCGCAAAACACGATGGCCGTTCCGGATGGCGCGCTGATTACTTTCGGCGGCAAACCTTATATTTTTGCTGCACAAAAGAAGCTTAAAGATTCGGTGCTTTTCAGTATGGTGCCGATTGAACTGGGCGTGCAGCAAAACGGCTGGAACGAGATCAAACTGAAAAAACCGGAACTGGCCAAGCATTTATTTGTGCTAAAAGGGGCATTTTCCATTTTATCCGCTATGAAAAATACTGGCGAAGAAGATTAAGCCAAGCTACTGAAAATGAATTATTTGCCCAAAACTTTCCAACCAAAAAACCATGGTAAAAGAAGTAAACCATACAAAAAAAACCAAGGCGGAGCGCGAATATGTGATCCAAAAAGTACAGCCCGCATTATTGGGTTTGATGGATGGTTCTGTTTCTACATTGGCACCGATTTTTGCAACTGCCGGATTAACGGGCCGGCCGATTGACGCATTTTATGTAGGCCTGGCTGCGTCTTTGGGTGCAGGGATCACGTTACCGGCCGCGGAGCACCCATTACACGCGGTGCCATTACAGCTTTTTCCACTGCTTTCGGCGGGATGCTGCATACGCTTCCGTTTTTAATAAACAGCCTGCAAACGGCTTTGCACCTGGCTTATGGGGTAGTGGTGATCGAATTGCTGATTATTGCTTTTATCCGTTATAAATTTATGAAAACACCTTTAGTGTCAACGATTTTGCAGGTAATTGTAGGCGGCGGGATTGTGTTTATAATTGGTATTTAGGGTCTGCTGAAAAACTCAACAGACGAGATTTAATTTTAATTTTTGCAAATCAAAGAATGGCAGGAAAAGCTTTGGCAACCATTCTTTAATTTGCACCATGATTA
>JAABUS010002770.1_pt1 | contig 31377 bp, 28 predicted proteins | sample 5560161 | NCBI WGS metagenome assembly JAABUS01 (sample SAMN10711885, study PRJNA513376) | rock metagenome | isolation source: Antarctica rocks | place: Antarctica: Victoria Land, Trio Nunatak nord | collected 2016-01-04 | reverse complement strand
GACTGCAGGATTTAGGGTTGACTACCCCTGCTTAGATCGGCGAAATAGCCAGTTACTCCGGCATAGGTGGCCTTAGGCTCCTGGTTCCGTGTATGAATCAATCAATCAATCAATCAATCAATCAATCCTATTCGTCATACTACGTTGCGTCACAACTCCCACCACCACACTGTTGCTCCTATCAAAAGGTGAAAATTCTGCCGATGCCACGCAACCTTCGTTCTTCAGCAATCAGGGTTATGGCAATCTCCGCCTACATAGGGCTGGGGACGCTAGTAGAGTTTTCACCTGTCTTCCCCCTAGATAGTATTCATCCAGCTTCAACCCATCTACCATATGCCCCATATGACCTCCAGTTCCAAGACTATCAATAGGTAACACCTATTATCTTTACTACGCAGGTCCACGCAAAAGGCTTAACCGCCTCACACTTGCTCATTAATATTCTATGCGCATACACCGTTTTTCGATTATCGGGTTAACTGATAGACTCAGATTGCAATCTGATTAGATAATTTGTCAACTAAATGGAGCTTTTCTTGCTCTGACTTTATGTTTGCTATTTCGTTTCGAAACCGACCACCTTACTATTATTCTAGCGTCTGTCAAACAATTCGGCGTGGAGCTTTGTTTTCCTTTCCATATGCCTTACAATCACCTCTAGTAGTGACTTTAATATTGCTCGTACCACAGCTGATCTCTTGTAGTGGTCCTCGAATTTGTAACTGCGACGCTTTTTTTGGATTTTGTGCCTCATGCTCGGATGGCAATTTCGTGTTGAACATTTCGGTAAGCGGCATTTTGGCCGTTGTGATAATCTTGAAGCCGTGTCAGTGGGCAAAGTAAAGAGCTGAAGATCTGAACAAACCTTTCACTTCTCACTAATACTGTGAGGCAGTAATTTCTTCACGGATCCCGAAGCTCTTATATGACAAGAAACTTGCCGCATTCGGTAAAGTACATTCCTCAACTGACATTCACTTTACATAAAGTACAAGCTACTTGGGGAATGATACCAGGATAATTCAAGAAGACGCAAGCGCGGTGTATATATGTTTGTTGTTCGAATAGCTTCCACGGTACTTCTCTTTTCCAACAGGTTTTAAACATACATAGCGAAACCGATATGGCCCGATATGACCCAAATATATTAAATTGGAGCACGCTATCGGTGGTACATAAGTCCAGCTCACTTCTCACTTTGCGATGCACCACCCTATACTCTATTCTTTAAATTTCCCAGATGGGACAATTCGAAGACAGCGTTCATGTAGAAGCCGCCGGCCGCTCCAGGGAAGCATGAACTGGCCCTCCCGCTTCCGCCGCCGTGATCGCAGCCTTACCGAAAAGAACAGCGAACGAGACATTGATGGGCGCTTTGTTGGAAAATGAGGTTATATGGGGGCATGTAACATGTTGATATTTGTTGAAGCTATAGGAGCGGACAGTAGGAGCAGGAGAAGTCGTTCAATTAGGAACATAGTTTGATTAGGAACATAGTAGTTGCAGTGCCATTACACTGCCTGCTAGCCTAGCTGGGGCTAAAAGATACCTTATTTGGTTTTTGCTGTTAGGAGGCTATCTAGGAGGTGTGGAAGGTGAAAACTCTACACCAGCCTAATGAGGCGGAGGTACTCCCCTATTTTCAACACGCTTATAAAAAATCCCGAATGCGGCGTTTGCATGGAGGACGCCGAGACACTCTGTCCGCGAAAATACGCTGCCCAAGCATGGAAAACCATAGAAGATTACCACCTCGTTGCCGCCAATTTCCAATATCCCCGACACAAGCTAAAGAACATATAGACAAATAGGTCTTGGGACTGAAGGTTGTTGGAAACAGGGTTATGGCAATCTCCGCCTTGGTAGGACTGGGGGTGTGCTAGTACAGTTTTCACCTTCGTCCCCTAGGTAGATATTTATCCATCCAGCTTCAACCCATATACCATATACCCCCATATGACCTCCAGTGCCAAGAAAGGTCGTATGGGGCATATGGTAGATGGGACGTCAGATGTATGATCTTTTGCTTTCCTCTCTTGCTCCCAATCCAGCTTCAGCCCATCTACCATATGCCCCATATGACCTCCAGTTCCAAGAGGTTATGAGCCCGGGTCAGCACTTCTAGCTGCTCGAGTTGTTGCTCCGGATGTGACTCCGATAAGCTCACCGGATGAGTGACTCCGACAAGCTCACCGGATCAGTGACTCCGACAAGCTCACTACCACCACTGCGATCACGATCATCACGGCCATTACTATACCTGTCATCATGACTCTTCCCGTACAGCAAATTCGCTTCCTTACCGATGACAATTACGGCGACTGGCTCATTGATACCGAAGTCAATGCTGGAAATTACACCTCGAGCAAGCCCCTCAATGGACACAGGATAAGCGGGATTGGGAGCAAGAGAGGAAAGCAAAAGATCATACATCTGACGTCGAAAACGGTGAATATACGTCAAGAAGCTCCGAATAGCTTCAAAGCCGTGGATATGTGCCTCCATAACGAGGGAAACGGTGGATATACGTTGGAAAGCTCCGAATAGCTTAAATTGGTCCCTATAGTGACCTCACGTTGGGAAGCTCCGAATGGCTTCAATCACTGCCTACGCCATTTGCGCTGGGGGGAGTCAGTTAACTCCAAACTGCCCATGCCATTTGCGCTGGGGGGAGTCAGTAACTCCAAACTGCCTAAGCCAGTTGGCTGGGGGGAGTCAGTAACTCCAAACTGCTAAGCCTTTTGGCTGGGGGAGTCATAACCTCTTGGAACTGGAGGTCATATGGGGCATATGGTAGATGGGCTGAAGCTGGATGAATAACTATCTAGGGGAACGAAGGTGAAAACTCTGCTAGCGTCCCCAGCCCTACCGAGGCGGAGATTGCCATAACCTATTTCCAACACTCCCCCATGGGTATCACAGCCTAGTTGGATAAAATTGAAGCTATTCGGAGCTTCGTAACCTGTTCGGAGTTACTGACTCCCCCAGCCAAAAGGCTTAGCAGTCTGGAGTTATTGACTCCCCCCAGCGCAAATGGCGTAGGCAGTGATTGAAGCTAAGACGGAGCTTCCCAATGTAAATCCACCGTTTCCCTCGTTATAGAGGCACATATCCACGGCTTTGAAGCTATTCGGAGCTTTCCAATGTATATCCACCGCTTTGACCTTTTGCCTCCTCTCTTGCTCTCAATCCCGCTTGTCCTGTGCCCATTGAGGGGCTTGCTCGTGGTGTAGTTTCCAGCATTTGGCTTTCGGTATCAATAAGCCAGTCGCCGTAATTGTCTTCGGTTAGGAGGCGAATTTGATGATGTACGGCGAGAGTCATGGTGGTGGTAGTGAGCTTATTGGAGTCACATCCGGAGCAACAACTCGGGTAGCTAGAAGTGCTAACCCGGGCTCATAACCTCTTGCGACTGGAGGTCATATGGGGCATATGGTAGATGGGTTGAAGCTGGATGGAAGACTATCTAGGGGGAAGACAGGTGAAAACTCTACTAGCGTTCCCAACCCTATTCAGACGGCTTTGACGGCATGAGTGAACAAGATGAGGGCGAGTGTATAAATGCCCTTCGCGGATCACTTCTCAAAAGAATACACAAAAAGTGCAACATTTTGAATATTTCTGTCTAGAGCCGACATCGCCGACCCTGATCATCGTAGCGATGGACTTGGCGAGTTCCGGCCTCAAGAGCCCGATGTTTTGCTTTGGGAACAAAACAAGGAAGTTCAAGATTAGCCGGATACATTGTGCCGTTTACTTCGCGATCATGACACACGTGCGTTTGATAAACTACAGCAGCAGGCTTAAATCGTCCAGCTAGTCCCTGCGCGCGAAATCATTTCACTCGCACATAACGCCTTCCAATTCACCTATTAAACTAGAACTGACCCTCGGTACTAGGCTTCCGCCACAACTTTTCGCTTTCTCCTAGGATACTTCTAATCTCGTAATCTGCACCCAAAAGAGTTTCAGTCAAACCTTGTGTTAAGTTATGAGGGTCAGAAGGAGCATATGTGATGTATGAAGGTAGAAACCTGTGAAACCCTGAACCCCCTAGCGCCGTAACCCTAAGCGACGATTGCTAACCACAGGGGGCATGTTGTATGGAATTCTTGATCATAGTAGGTTCAATTCCTAATGGCGCTGGTACAATGGTGTAGTGGTTTCGTTTCTTCTTTGATTGTGGTAGGTAGGTTTTGGAATATGATCTACATGTTGAAAATATGGGGAGTTAGTAACCTCCGCCTCATAAGGTAGGGCTGGGGCCCGCTCCTAGAGTCTTCACCTTCCACCTCCTAAATAGCATCCTAACAGCAACAACCAAAATATCAAAATGCCCCCATATGAACTCGTTCTTCAACACTCGCATGCGGAGAGAGCATCGGAGTTTCTGTGTTTTCCTTACTTTATCAGCTAATTCTGGTCAGACCCCGAGTCAAGGGTTTGGGAGCTTTCATATTCCCATTGTAGAATTATCAGGTGTGTGTGTCCTACTGTATACCGGAATTGGAAACTTAGAAGAACTGTTGGGAGAACTACTTGAATAGTCGATATTTTGCTCTACTATCGAGTTACAAACCAGCAAATTAACGGTATCCAAAAAAGGTATTGAGCCGATATTTCGGAAACATATAATTAGGTCGACGACTCTTTGATAGAATAGTTCAAAGAGCAATCAAATCATAGATCAGTTTACAACTACGAACTCGTATCAGTTAGCTGGATCGTCTACAAACATGAACATAATTGGGAACCCACCTAGGCGGTTTAGAAATGAAGGGCTTAATCCCGTTCAAACGTATAAATGTAAGCCACAAAATTTTGATCCATTATCGGTAGAGGTTACTTTCAGATTTACTTCTGGGCCGCAAGTGATCGCGGTGGTACCGTATGTCAACGAAAACTCGGGGTGGATCGAGGATCACCCGTTTGTAAAAGACTTGTATATAAAATTGCACTACAGAAACATTGAGAACTATCCAGAATTAATTGCGATCCATCGCTTTTTTTTAGGAAGAACGACATTGATAGCTTATTCTCTCGAATCTTGGGGCTGGAGATCTCCGAATATTGATTTGATTACTCACCCACGCTATGTAACTCATGACCAAAAGTTACCAGAAAAGAATAAGACTGTTAGCAAAAACTATAAACAATCTCGTACTACTCGTGAGTTACAGTTGACGTTGAAATTAGGTGGGACATTTCCAGAAGTAAAACTTGCAACCCCTGCTCCGAACTCATGGATTCAAGATTTTGCTGGTGTAATTGCAGCACGTATGGATTTTACATTTTGCAAGGAGGGGATGGAGAGAATAGAAGTCGTGACACTCTTCGAACCAAACCCAAATAACCCGTTCACGGTACTAAGTTTCAAGTATGAAGACAAAGATTATCAGATGGTATTTGAAATAGAGCCTCCGAAACCTACCGATGGTCGGTCTGACCAGAACAGTAGCGACGATTCAGATGTCGCTCTGAAAGAGCTGGGGAATAAGCTCAATCAACAAGAAGAGCCTAATTCGAAGAAGAACAAGCCTGGGTTCGTTGAGAGACTGAAATCCAAATGCCAGACTTGGTTGAAGTCGGTATATCCTTCGTAGCGCTGGCATTGCGACAGAGTATTCCTGAAATTTGTTATATGTTTTTACTGCGCCATTAAGTTTAAACGAAATTAAAATTTGAGGTAGGGAGCAACAGGCCGAAAGTTGACTTTTGCTGTCGGTACTATTATAATCCAATTTTTAATTTTCCTTTTCCTGTTCCTTTTCTACCTTTCTACATACACTTCAGTAATTCAACATATGTTCAGCTGCTAGAACTAGATGGTAGCCCACTTCGTCATCGTCGACCTCGTGGCTTCACATTGAATATTGCTCCGCAGCCTACAAAGAAAAGCATTGGAAATAATCTGCAGCGAGGGCGAAGAAAAGGAAGTCATAACAGGGTTATGGCAATCTCCGTCTCGGTAGGGCTGGGACGCTATTCACACTTATCCATCCAGCTTCAACCCATCTACCATATACCCTCATATGAACTCTAGTTCCAAGACTAATACCCCGCTTTGATGAGGTTATCTATGTGAATCTACTATTTTACAGTACATGTGCGCTAACACATGTACGCTGTGCAAAGGCGAAAGAGTAATGAGGTTGCCGCCTGTGTCCAGTAATAATATGCAAAGATTCTAGAACATTATGCCCAGAGCTACCGTCACATCAGCGACGAGGCCGAGAAAGCTTGCCAGCAAATGATACCTCTGGGAATTGCCCTCGAAAGGCTTTAGCTGTTTATGCACCAAAACGATCTGAATCGGTGGCCCAGCACCGGCTGCGATAATATCCTAATGGGCGTTTAAGGCGTCGCATGTTCTGCGCTTCGGATGAACCGACATATATAATGAGATATACTCATCCATATATAAAACGCTTGGATCCACAGATCAAATAACGATCCATGAACCGGGTACGACACTGATGAAAATCGTCGTTCATGGATAGGGTGCAAGTCTAGGCCTTCATCCATGGATCAGATAATGATCTAGGTTTTTTCGAGCGCTTACGCCTTTTACTATTCCCTTTATTTGATTCCGTATATCATAAACATGCAGCCGTAATATACGTAGAGCGAGAAGACGACAGGGAGGTAATAATTCAGCTATAGATCGTAGCAGAGATTAAGAATGGCTTCATAATTCAATGATTCCGTTCATCAGTAGAACATTCAACGCATGTATGAAATTGCACCCTATTTTCGTTTGAGCCATGGCTGTTCTCACAAGTATCCTGCCTCCATTATGAGCCAGCTTGAGTAGGGTTGTAACCCGAATAGTAAGGAAGCTACGGATAAATAAGTCCGCGAAAGTATCGAGAAGTGGCCGGCTCATCCAAATCTCTATAGCACATTCATGTCCCGGGTATTAGATCCTAACTGCAGATGTGATGCCAACGTTTTAAGCTTGTCAGATAACTATATACTAGCCCACTCTAAATCGGGCGGTGGCCTATTCCATCGAAATACGGACGTTAGCTTGAACCTCGTTAGCGACCGTGTAACGCAAGGGGTGGCTGTGTGAAACTGTTTGGAATGCTGCGGCAAGGAGTTAAATTCAAGACCATATAAGAGGTTATACCTCCGTCTCATGCTGATCGACCTTCTCACCATGTTTGCGTACCTGACTATCGTAGTTACCTTGGCAATCATCAGTTCTACCTCCCCAGTCCCCTACAACATGGAACAGCTTTCACGGATTGATGAACTGCGCGCTGGTGGTGTCACAGAAGTAAGTCATCCTGTTCCTCGATAGCACGCACAGAGCCTTACCAGCATCTTAGTCAACAATCATGACACTCGTTCCGAAATTAGAATCTTCTCCTCTGCCAATACCAGACCCAGTTCCTATCGCATTCCCTACCCTAATAACCACCTCAGCTCTTGGCATAGTAGAACCGACATGGATTCGTGGTAACCTCAGGGGCGGAGTGATATTGGTGGGATGATGCGGGATTATATCTGTTTCGTCAATTTCTTGATCCGTTGTGCCTAGAAGCCGTTAACGTATAATACCTTTTCCTGGCCGTGGGTGTCCTGGAAGTCTTGTATACTATACCAGCAGTGCAGACTTGCCTCACCTTTCGCAAATACCCTTGCAAAGTTCACCAAGTATTACTCTTCATCCGGAGAGTTTATAGCATCCATGGTTATCGTGCTGTCATTTCCGAAGCTTTTCAATATCCTTCTCACTAGCAATGAGCCCAGACGGCCACTTTCATATAATGCTGCAAAAACATTGAAGCGTGATGTGTGGTGGCTGCGCCTCAAACGTAGGCTCCATATGTAGCCCGACGGTGAGGCATGTTTGAGCATAGAAAAGGCCTGATTATTCTCGCTATGGTCGCAAGATTCAGCTGAATTTAGCACTTGACACTGTTCAGCACTCAGTGACCGAATCGCTCAGCATAGGATATGACGGGGCTGAATAGCGAATCACCGTCCTCAATACCGGGACAAAGTTGAAAGTAAAGTACTAGTCCGAAGACGAATATATATATAAAAATGATAATGAGAAAAATTTCACCATCTTACCGCGGTCATTAGGATGAGTTGTGTTCAGATTTTCGGCGAAAAATTGGCCGAGCGGTTATCAGGAATTCTGCATGACGGAGCAATCTAATAAAAGCTCAGACTGACATGGTGTTGCTCTGTTGAATGCTTTGTGGAGCGCAAGCAAATTGTGGCCGACAATAGGTTGAAGAGGACTAGACGGCTGCAAAGTATATGTTCCTTAATCGTGCCACGCAATCACCTACTAAATTAGGTGCTGGCCACCCATACGACGTTTTCTAATTCTCACCAATTTTGAAGAATTTAAGCTGGCCTCACGGTGGGAATGGATTCCAGTCTGCAAACCGTGTTCGTCCTGACGGCTACCCTCATCTACTAAATGCCCCCGTATGACCTCGTTTTCCAAGATCATATACGCAGCGTAAAAGGATCTCGCCTGATACTTGTTCCTCTTCACGCAGCCTTCGGGAAGCTGATCATTTGATAGGTCCGTGACGGGAGCCGACCAACCACCGCCTACTGCTGTCCTCGCCCCTGATATCACGATCGATAGCAATGTTGGAATATGTGATATATACCGAATTAGGCCTTCCTGGAGTGTGTGCACATTTTGGTAGAATGGCCGAGTGGTCAAGCGACTAAGTGGTTAAGCGACTGCGTCAAAACCCAAGAGGTTATGGGCCCGGTTAGCGTGAGTGGGACGAGCTCAATGGTTCGAATCCCCGCTGGACAATTCTGTAAAACCATAAAAGAAAGTAAGCACATCCCGCAAAATAACCATGGCACCAAAAAATTACGGTATGCATAGAAATGAAGCCGAAAAAATTACGGTATGCATAACATGGGGGAGTGTTGGAATATGTCATATATACCGAATTAGGCCTTCCTGGAGTGTGTGCACATTTTGGTAGAATGGCCGAGTGGTCAAGCGACTAAGTGGTTAAGCGACTGCGTCAAAACCCAAGAAGCAAAAGATCATAGCAAAAGATTTCCTCTGCTTCTTGCTACTTCTTACTGTCCTGCACCCTCTTTTCAGTCATAAGTGATGTTGGAAATAGGACTATGGCAATCTCCGCCTGTATAGGGCTGGCAGTAGATAGACTCCTATTCAGCTTCAACCTACCTACCAAATGCCCCCCTCATGACCTTGTAATCCAACAAGTGATTGTATTCAAGGCTCACCAATCATTGGTTTGGGTAGTTGGAAAACGATGTCATATGGGGGCATATTGATGTATTGGTTATTGCGGTTGGGAGGCTACCTAGGAGGTGGAAGGTGAAAACTCTACTAGCAAACCCCAGCCCTATCAGCCCTATGAGGCGGAGGTTAGATACCACTAATTTCAATCTCCATCTATGAATCGCAAACCCTCATCAACCCCACCAAATATCCGCTTCTTCTCCGCCTCGAGCTCCGCGCGTTTTTCTGCTTGGCTGCGGTCCCGGGCTTGCCATTCTAGGTACTGGTCTTGCCAATAATCTGGCGAGGGATTGCGTCGGCGCTGGACATAGACAGATTGGACGGAATTGTGGGTGTGACCCCAGGTTCTTCTTCGACCCATAAGCATGAGTGTAGATAAACAAACTTAAGATCTCCAGTTATGTGCTCGGCTGATGTAAGAGCGTGGAATTATAACTTCAACGGAGACTTTCTCCAAGTATTGCCGTATGTAGAAATTCAGGTGGTGCTCTTTGGGCGAAAGTTGGTCTATCTTCATGCCTTCGTACTATAGCACATCCTCTGTATAACTCAAGAACATTTCCGCAGAAACGGAAATCGGTAGAGCTTTATGGAGCCCGCAAGTCGATACCCTCCTAACAGCAACAATCAAAATATCATTACGCTCCCATGTGACGCCGGGAAAAGCAGACGTCAAGAATCCAACTTCGATGGCCTTTGAATCCTTGATCATGGACTGAATGCAGGCCATTTCGCCCGACCCCTCCCCTTTCCCCTTCCCCCTCTTAATGACGGGAACCATTTCCTTCTCAGATGTTCCTCTGCTTGCCTGCCTGCCCACCATATGAACTTTCCTCGCCGCAGACGCATTCGTCCAAACGGCCCTCCCTTTCATCGACCGCAAGATAATCCTTGGGCCGCATTGCCGACAGCTTCGACTACGACATGCCACTCGTTTTGATCATGGTAAGTTTGATACTGCTTGCCGTAGTAGGTCTGCTGTGACGCACCTATATCGGGGCAAGCGATATTTGATTTTGCCCCTGAGGCGGCGGTAAAGCCTTTGCGTTTACGACTTGGGTAGGCATGTTCTTGTTTTGGCTCAGAGAAATCGCGGATTGACAAGGTTGAATTGAATTTTCACTAAAGGCGGGATCTGCTGCGGTTGGATACTCTGTCCGTATGAAATGAAAAGAGCATGGATGATCCTTTTCTTTCCTTATCCGTCACCATACCTTTCTTTGAAATCTCTTTGCTTTCCTCTTTCACGTGACTTTCTCTTCTCCCTTTGCTGTGCAAATGATGTCACATTTCCTTTCGTTCTTTAATTCTTCCGTAAATTGATGAGGTGTGGTGGTAGACCTAGGCGGCGGTATGGTAATTTGAAGCTCCACGTCCAGCTGGTTCCAGGCCTCAGGTAGCTTGGCTTGCTCCTCTGACGTACTAGCACTGCAAATATGACGACCCTTGGTCAACCTTTTCAAAGCTTATGAAATAAATAGGTTGTAGCGCTCTTGCAGCCTGGTTGTATTCCCTCCAGACACTTAGGCCGTTGGGTTAAAGCATCAATCTCGTCCTTCGTAAGATACTTTAGCCACTAGGCTAAAGTAGTGTCTCAAAAACAGGGCGACAACTTGCTCCTGGTTGCTTACTCTTCGGAAGACGGCATAGTCCTCGAGCCTTTTACAAAAGGTATAGATTTCTCTGTATATGACCTGGAAAAACCTCAGATGCTTAGCTTTACAATGCTGTACGTTTCGTGACATACCTTCCTGGGCTGACGGACCTTACACTCTCTGCTCTGAAGGATCCATAAGACCTGAAGCTCGAGGTCTGCTGTCCGTCGCCGTCCGGACGGCGACCGTGACCGCCAGCCTGCCTTGGGATAATGGTTCGGTCATACCTCCTATCGTGTCTTGCTCCTTTGACTCGCTAGGCCGTTTTTGCTAGCTAAACCTAATCGTTATTCTTTTGAATCCGAATTGATGCGCGAGGAGGTGGCTCCTAAACGAACATGTACAAGTTTAGTTTATCGAATGTGTTGCGTGTTTATAAATTACGAGCTTTTTTAACGTTATTCAGTCCCCCAAATATTCAGTCCCCAAGTGTTCCACTGTGTTCTCGGGCTCGGATTCCTCTGCACCTGTCTCGTCTTCAGTTTCTACTGAAACTTTGATCCTGTCACAGCCTGTCTGTATTTGATAACTCATGAATAAGTGGGAAGCTGTCGAGCGGATAAGGTCGAATCCGTAAAGGATTCTCGATTTCGACCTTGGGACTCCGTCGTCCTGCGGACTGTTGGAAATGGTGGAAACAGGGAACGGTACTGTTACCCCTGTGGTTAGTAATCTCCGCATTGATCCGGCGCTAGTGGATGGGTATTTACCCTTCGCCCACTTCTTTCCTTCCTTCTTCATCCGTATGCTCTACCTACTACATAGTTTAGTCAAATATATCTATATGCCTATCTACCCTCGTGTCCTCGTATACCAAGACGGACCACATGGTTTTCCCTCGTATTAGGTCTATTTGGGTCAGGGTAGAAATGCGTAATGGCTTCAATAGCCCAGCATAATCCTTGAGTCAATATTTCGGTGTTTCTATGTCCTGAGGAGAGAAAAGCCTTGAACTAATGAGTGGCTACTTTTTGTTCTCTCTCTGGGTTCACGTGGTGATCAAGTATCAAGAATTCAGACAGAATATGTCCAGAAGCATTGGACATCAGACACACGCTCTAAGGTGCTAGGGCACAAATACTACTTAAGCAAGATTCATTCTTGCAGCTTTCGGACTCTTCGAGCGCTACTATGGAGCCCTGTTATGATTGATCCCAACGCATCTATTGCAACGCATTCACGAATAGGGTAAATCTCCGCTGGTAGTGTACTCCATCTATGGATGGAGGTTTAGTTGTACCCAATCCATCGGTGTGTGAGCGTTTTATTTATGATACTTAGCTGCAGACATGGACCTCCTTGGAAGAAGAATTATTAGCTAGAGACTCTAAATTTTTTTATTGCGAGACGCGTAGATAATTGGGAGAATAATAGATTTCTCGCCAATCAAGTTGTATATTGTTGAAATATGCTATACATACCTGCATAGGACTGCTCCAAAATGTGTTCACATTTTGGCCGATCCATAAACTCTACATATATGCTAGGGAATGTGAAATTGAAAGAATGTGTTGCCAGGTCTTGGAACTGGAGGTAATACGGGGCGTTTGATGTATTGGTTGTTGCTGTTAGGAGGCTATCTAGGAAGGTGAAAAATCTACAACGGGCCCTAGCCCTACCAGCCCTATGAGGCGGAGGTTACCAACTCCCTTATTTCCAACACCAGGTATGTTGTCTTGTCATTCCTCAATTTCTCGTTTTACACCTTCAGATACCTCTCTTCATCAGCAACAGCGAAGGAAGCTTAGCTAAATTTGCAGCTCAGGTAAGATCGTTTCTTGAATTTTAATACAGCAGAACTAAAGTCAAGATAGATCACATGTCTCTTCTGGTTTGAGTCAACGTTTGCCCTTCACTGTATCGAAAAATTCGATGTAGGAAATAGGGTTTCACCTCCTAGATAGCCTCCTAATAACAACAACCAATTTATCAAATGCCTCATATGACCTTCGGTTCCAAGATTCGAAACAACATCTGTATCAAAGACATCGACCGTATTGGATACGATGCCTTCAAAAGAATTTCAGAACTGGGTTACGACTATTCTCGCGACTACGCAGATTACACAGAATGTCATTCTCTTAGCTTTGATGTTTATGTATCGACTGAAAAGATTGAATCCGAAGATGAAAGGCAAACTGATTATCAGCAGAGCCGGAAGCTGCCCGAAGAGCAGGCGAGACAAATAAAAAGAATGTGCGCTCTACTACGGGGTAGGGGCAGTCCGGCTGAAGGGCCGCAGAAGAAGAAATCGTCACTTTGATGATAACATTGTCGGAGATAACATCAGATCCGGGGATCTCCGTTTCAGTGGCATAGTTGACAATCAACGATTCAGCAAGTCATACACTGCCTTCGTCGACAGACAGATTGATTCTTTCAGGAAAGAATCTGCTTCATGATGATCGGGGAGTTGAATAACAGAGCAATAGTGTGGATTAACGAACTTTGTCTTCATTCCTCTTTATCCGCAGTACAGAAATCATTCCGGCTAGCAGGAATACTGACATTGCAGACACTGCAGCGGGTCTTTGATATTTATGATTGAGTCAGCCCCTGAATGGCGCCGAACTGGCGTCGAGAATCAGTAGAAGTGTTTCGCTGCGGAGCGGTCAAGAGGAGTTCTGGTTGTACCAGGGTATTGATAGGTATTCATACAGAAGACATCATATTAACATTGTGCTTGGTAGAAATCTTGAAACGATGTCATGTCCTGGAAGAAAGAGCGGGGCCTTGGCTGCTTCATAATTACTAGATCCGCAGACGTCGTGGAGCTTCTTGTCGCATTGGAAGAGCGACACAGAAGAGCTGTCAGCAGCCGTACTTAGGTATTGACCTAACACCTAACATAGCCATCTCCCCTGACACCTGAGCAAGATATGAAGATAGCCATAGAAGCACTTCTCGAATACGATGATTGATGAGTTCGGTATTCACTGTAAATTGAATTGGCCGTTCAGGTAGAGACATCCTTGTTTGGGACGAATGGAGTAAGTGTTGGTAGACGAATCGACCAAAATATGAACACAATCTGAAACAATCCTATTCAGATATGTATATCATATTTCAACAGTAAGTTGGTGAAAAAGCTTACTAGTGTTCCAGCATAGTACTGGGTCTTTACTGTTCAGAATGCAGAACGTCCTAGAACGATGAATTGCGTAGGTATTTCACGTCGGTAGGCGGGCTGCGGTGTCAGGCACATGGCTGCCTAATTATCTAGAAGTGCTTCCTCCTCGACGCCCGTACGTCGCTGCATGGGACTTACGGAAACTGCTATCAGCTCCTCTCAACGACCATGTTTGGAATGCTTCACTCTTCAATTTCAACTGAATAGTCGGAATTACAGCCTTCAAAATCATTGGTTTTGCGGGCTATCTGGCATCGAGAAGGGGAGCTAGCTGTGTGTCTTAAGCTGGGAGCAATGTTCTGATCTGACTATTTTGCTAGACAGCGTAGTGTATAAAAATATTTTCTGAGCAAAACCTACCATCTTCAGCGATTTTTACCTCCAATCCAAATGCTGAGACCTAGCCCTGCCCCTTCCCACTCACCACTCTTCGCATGTCATATCCTCAGCAGCTTCTCCGCGCGCTATCACCCAATCACACGCCATCCCAACCCCTTCAGCTTACCTTTCCATCATCATCTTTGGCCCCGACAGAGATTCCCGTAGCGGATGAGGGTTTCATAGCTTCGTTTTCCTTTTCGGAGACTGCCAAGTCCTCGTCGGCGGTGTGATATTCTTCACTTCCGCAGGAGCCTCTACTTTCATTTCCGGCCTCCTCGTTTTCAGATCTTGAGGGCTTTTTGGTCGCGCCCTTGATGAAGGGCGGCGACGTGCGTTTTGTACGACGAGCTGAGAGATCGATGAGAATAGGTAGACAACATGAATTCAGTAACATACTGATGCCTTCTTCTGCTTTTCTCTTCATACCTTTTGACTGCGTAGGGCCCTTGGAAGCTGCTGGAGATGCAAAGCTATTGGAAGAGGATTGCACCGAGGAAGAAGATTGGACGGAAAAGGTCAGGGATGAGGTTGGGGATGAAGAGAAGTCCTGTGGCTCTACGTCCACCAATGTATCTGGAGACGAGGCATCATCCTGGTACGAGAAAAGTTTAGCTGAAGGATCCAGCTTAAAGGTTCAGCTCCAGTCAGACGGGAAACTTACATCTGAAGACGGAGTTCTAGTCACATTGGTGGCCATTTTGCTGCTGTAATTGGTATTGAGAGGAATATCGGTAACATCGAATGAAAAACAGAAATTTCGGTACTAGTGGAAAGGCAATGGCACAGCACGTCACTCCAAGGTAGTATGGGTCTATACTGTGATCTGTACGCGTAGATCTTGTTTCTTACCTAGCTTATCTGTTTAATAACCAGCTATGTACTACAGTCTCATGTCGTAAAAGGGATGTTGCACAGCCTACGCCGTCCTCAATCCGGATACGGCGTCATCGGTTAAATCCCAAGCCTGTGCACTGATGCTATGCATTCGCCGTTCGGGATGGAGTGCAGTATTTGTCTGCTTTATGCATGACTTTTCGACGCTTTGCGCGGATGTTCAAGGCAATTTCGATTGACTTGGTACGCCGTTGGACAGCACTAATATTACAAGAGCTGTCTGGAATGAGAGGTATCCAAATCGAAAGAGCTACTACTATCCGTTCCATTACCGGCCAGCTCAGGCATACGCAGAACATTCCGGACGAGACACGCCAGGAGCCGTGTTGGCTCATATCAGGGTACATTACCAAACTGTGTCGAGGACCAGTTCAAGAAGACGAACTTGGCGGACCGTCGTGTTTTGTATATGTTATATAGATATTAGGAACCGGATCTTGTTGGAAAACCGGTACACAAAAGATGACCTCTTAGCCCCGAGGGATGAATGGTGTAATCTAATGATGCACCTTTTCTAGGTATCAAGCATATAGAAAGGCTAAGGCTTTAGCATACTAACTTACTGGCCTTTAGCTCGTCGGAAACGACCAGAACCTTGACTCTTTTCCAGGAGCCGAAAAAGATATAACCTAAGACCATGCAGTAACTCTCTGAAGCGAATGTCAATGTCCTATCCAGCGGCTAAGCCTAAAAATTGCTCGGAGCTTTAGCTTTTATCTCCCCTGATGCCTCGAAGCTTTAGCAGACTGCCGCTGCATGCACGAGATCTGCGCGAAGTTCCGTAGGATCCAATTAGCGAATATGATAGATTGCGATAGATGGTGGGGGGATTGGAGAAGGGAAAAGCGGTTGGTGATTGAGACGATCCGTGATGGGAAGTGGAAAAGACGAATGAGGTGGAGTTAATATAGACCGCGCTTCTGTCGAGTAAAACACGTGGCAACGATTATTGGAGCTTAACCTTACACGTATCGGCTTCCATTGTTGCGATATGTACCAAGAATCTTAGATTTCGAGGCTGTTGGGCCTCTTCGTTACACCCATATTGCGAACCGCCGACTCATAGCCCTTCCTTGCCCCGCTACCTACTTTGCATCGTGCGATGGGATCGCATCACAAAGACGCAGTGCTTGTCTATCAAACGCCGGCTCTGATGAAGTCGAAACACACCTTGGAATAGTCCTATTCAGGTATGTATATCATATAGAATCGGCGGCCGATCGAAGATAGGAAATACCACGAGATATCGAGAAGTGTTTCGATGTTGGTACTCGTGGAATACGAGGTCATATTGATATTGTAATTGCTGCTGTTGCTATGAAGTTATCGTCGTGTGCAAGATCTATGCCGATCCTAGAGGTTGAAGTCAGCCTAGATCCCCGAAAATCCCCTCTGTCTTGTAAATTGAAGCCATAAAAATCCGTAGGCTGACCTCACCGTACTGCTGCCGGCCCCACGTGATTCGAATGCCGCCGCCGCCGCCCCTAAAATGCCCAAAGCACTTCCCAAAGCTCTCAGAGAGACACGCTAGGACTCGACGGAGTGCAAACATAAAGCCACCTTCGTCAATGAACGTCAGAAAAGCAAGATGAGGAAGCTCTACCTTCGGTTCAATGATGTAGCTCCGCAGCTCATGATTAGAGGCAGGCCTAGGTATGGCAGTCTCCGCCTCTATAGGGCTATAGGGCTGTGGTCCGCTAGTATGGTTTTCACTTCCTCCCTTGGGATTCAGCATTAACGCGCTTTTGCTACTGGCCCATTAGTACCTATTCTGTTGTATATAATTGTTATTGCCATGGTTCCTGCCGCCCGCCGCAAGGTTGACCCCTCCGCCAAAGCTCGGGCGAATGCTGCTGCTGCTGCGAGGAGGGAAACCCGCCCCCCAGGCCCCGCCTCAACCCCGCCGACCTTGAACATGGCAGCCAGATAGCTACCCCATGTTTTGCTCCATGACCGCCCGCACCAAGTACTCGGCATCTGTTCCTACATTGACCAGCCTGGACGGCACGTTAAGGTGACGAGGCAGTGAAGGCTAGAACAATAAAAGCCTACCTCATCGGCTTAAGAATCCACTCTATGCACCGGCTACTTCGGTAACGAAATTGAAGCCTTTCACCACTCCGTTCTACAGCGAGTCATGAATGGAATGAGGCTATTTTGAAATCGAGAATCCACCATCGAAGGTGCCACGTGGCATGCGTCATCCTTCGCATGAAAAGCTTAGCTTGGAACTCACCCTCCTCCGTACCAAGCTTCAAAAGTGACCTTTTCAGCGAGGGCAGCCACCGGCGACGAAACGTGCGAAAGGGCCTCCTTTAACACCCACTTGAACGTCTAGAGCCAGCCCTCGTCGGTCTCGATAGTCCATATGGACGGTCTCTGGGGTTTGGGAGTACTTGGCACCTTCGGGCGGCTCGTATGCCAAAAGTTGGCCCTGGGGGCTACCAAAAGCGCCGAGTGTTGGAATACAAGGTCATATGGGGGCATTTAGTAAATAGGTTGAAGCTGAATAGGAGTCTATCTAGGAGCGAAGCAGATGAAAACTCTTCTAGCGGGCCCCAAACTTATGAGCCCTATGGAGACGGAGATTGCCATAGCGGATATATGGCATGTTGGAATTAGGGAGCAGTACTGCTACCCCTGTGGTTAGTAATCTCAGCTCCAGCCTCATAGGGCTGGCGCTAGGGGGTTCAGAGTTTTCACCTTCCACCCCCTTCGTAGAACTTCTTCCTACTGTAGTTCAACCAATATACATATACATGCTCATATATGCTCCTTCTGACCCTCATATATATCAAGAGGTTCTGAGCCCGGGTTAGCGTATTGCCGCTACCGTAAATAACCAGAGGGCAGAAGCACTGAACTCGCTGTCGCCGGTCGGGAATCATCGACCAAATCCTACCTTCATACCTCACCTCACCCCCAACCACAATGGAAACATCGGATACATATCGGTTTCCTAAGCTGAAGGGTAGTGACAACTACGAGTCATGAAAGATGAACATAATCAATGCACTGAAGGTCAAAGGTCTTTGGTGGGTCACCTCTGAAAAGCTGAAGAAATCAGAGATTTCAGCATTTGACGTCACGGCCACAGCCAAAACGAAGTACAAACATGAACTTCTACACTGAGAAGACAAGAACGACAGGGCCTGCGATATGATTAGCTTCAGTATCGAATCAGAACTCAGAGTACACATAAGCAAAATAGAAATTGCTACCCAAATGTGAAAAGTTCTACGTCATCAATATGAACAGTTAAATCTGACTATTCAACATCTAGCAATCAAGAAGCTCACTCGATCTAGACAATTCAACTTCAAATCTATACAGAACTATGCTGATGCAATTAAGCGATTCGTCATCAAATGCGCTGATGCTGGCGATATTATACCTGAATGAATACTAGATCATCTTTTTCTACTACTGAGTCTCAATGAAGGTCTGAAGTCATACGTCTTCGACTTGATACAAAGTGTCAAAATCAACAAGCTCAAGCTGAATATCGACGACATGATCATTGCTCTAATCGATTATGCTAAACGATTCAATCAGAAGAAAGATTTCAGTTTCAAAAGTATGATATTCAAAACGAATAAGAGAAAATTTAAAAACAGTAGCAGAAACAGTAGCAAATCTAGAAAGAGTTTGAATAAAACTTGTTCTCATTGCGATCGAAAGAGTCACATCAAACAGAAATGCTTTCATCTAAATTTTAAGCTTCGTTCAGAATCTTGATAAATATGAGAATCAGAAGAAGCATATGAGTGTCAGGAACTAGGTTTGAAGAACTATCAATATAACGTATGATAGCTATGATAGGGTCAGGTCTAGATACAAGTAGTGTACAGGACGAAAGACAAGGAGGAAAGAAAGCAAGGTGGGCTCGAAGCGACTATATTACATGGGAAATTAGATCTGCTAGCGCAGTCGCGAAAGGGGCATGTAGCCACATGGCTCCCATGCGGCTCGGCCGAGCTTCCAGCCTAGCACCATGACAATGAGCATGTATGTATATATTGATTGAACTACAGTAGAAAGCTACGAAAATAAGTGAAAGATGAAAACTCTGAACTCTCTAGCGTCAGCTCTATGAGATTGAAGCTGAGATTACTAATCAAAGAAGTAACATTACTGTTTCTGCTCTTTAATTTCAACACTTTCTCTTAGAAATTGAAGCTTCATGTCTTTTTACTACTGTATATTCATGCTTTTTTACTCGTCAACGTCATGCTCGATGAAGACGTTGACTTTCTCATTTGAGATTAGTTTCATAGCTGATCTAAATCGTAGAAATTTACTGATCTTCAGAGATTTGATCAGATCATCGATCATCATTTGATCGATGAGTATATAATTCAATTTGATTGCTCTCTTTTCTACCTTGTTTCAAACGTAGTGATATGACGTATCAATGTGCTTGACACGAGAGTGATTGACAGAATTGCTGATCATTTTTATAGTCGCTTGATTGTCAGTCAAAATGATGACTGAGTTCGTATTCAAATCTTCATAGCTCATCTCTTTCAATGCTTGAATCAGAAAGATTGCTTCTTTGACTGCATTACATTCGTCGACGTATTCAACTTCAGCAGATGACGTACTGATGCACTGCTGACGTTTGAAGCTTCAGCTAATTGATTCATTTCATAAGAAAAACATGAAGTCAGAGATGAATTTTCGAAAATTCAAGCAATCTGCATAAGCTGAATCAGTATACTCAATGAGATTAACTTTCTCAACTTTCTTCATTTTGAAAGATTCATATTGAAGTCTCAGCTGAGCAGTTTCAGCTAAATAACAAATGATTTGCTTGACAGCTAAATCATGATCAAGAGTAGAATTAGTCGAATATCAACTGCATTTGCTCACTGCGTAGACTATGTCAGATTATGTTTGACAGACGACTCACATCAGTGTTTCAATTATCGATTGATAATCTTCAATTTTTTTGAGAATAGCTTGATACTGAACTCACTCATTAGACTTTCAGTAAACATTCTTCTTAAGCTGACATTTATGCTGCATTGATGTTTTGATAGAGCTGCAGTCGTTCATACTCAGAAGCTCGATGACTCGCTTGATGTATGTAGTTTGATTGATTTAAAGCGTTTGTTCAGCTCTATCATAAGTTATGTGCATATCTAAATATTATTCGATTGAGTCAAGATCTTTCATTTGAAAGCGTTTTGCAAATTGCAGCTTCAGAGCTTGAATATCGAATATAGATGATTCTAGTATGAGTAGATCGTTTACATAAATAACAATAATAATGCTCTTTTGATGAGTGAACACTGAATGATCAATTTCTACTCTTTGATAGTTGATGAAGATGAGATAGATCTTTAGAGTTGAGTATCATTCTCGAGATGCTTGTTTCAACTCATATAAAGCTTTGTTTAAGCGACAGACTATAATTGACTCATTTGATTCTTTCTGTTCATATCTCGATGACTGCTGCACTCAGACCTTCTTTTGTAGATGTGCTTCTAGAAAAGCGATGATGACATTCATTTGTTCGACTTCGTAGTCATATTTGACTGTCAATGCTAGAAGCATTTTGATGATCGTGACTCTCATCATCGAAGCGAAAATCTCATCGTAGTCAACTCTCTGCTTCTGACGAAATCTCTTACCCATTTATCTAGCTTTGTATTTGATCATCTTCTCTTTAGATTCTCGTTTAATGATAGTGACTCAGCGCGTAGACAGTATTCACCTGTTTGACAAGAGTGTTCTCAGGATAAAGATGTTGTTTTTAATGTGAGCGTCAATCTCGCTCTGAAATGCAAGCTTTCACTGTTCTCAATCGAAACTAGCTCTTGCTTGTTTCACTGTTTGTGAAGTATTCGATTCAATATGAACTCGGTTTGCTCGAGTAACAAAGCCTCGATTACTACTTTTGACTCAGAGATCATTGAGCGTTCTGTAGTCAACATGCTCGACGATAGCTCGTTGAGAACGTTCGCTCGAAGTATCAGAATCGCTTGAGCTACTTGACTCGTTTGATTCTAGTTCTGATGATTGACTTCTAGCTTTCTGCGAAGCAGCTGATACTGTAGATACGATTGTACGTTTTGAAGTAAGAGATGAAGTTCTGATTTGATGATCTTCGAGATTTTTCGCGATCTTCGCATTCTATCTCGTCTCATTGAACGTGACTAAATATTAGTATCTTCTTATCGTTTCATAAACGAAACTGATTGACTTTCTCGTAGCTCAAGAACTGACATTTCAAGCTCTTGTCATCGAGTTTTCGACGAGCTTTCTCGATATGATGATAGACGATGCATTCAAATGTATGTAGATTGCTGAGATCAGGCTTCTTGTTATATCAAGTCTCGTAGAAAGTTATTTTGTTCAACGCATTGATAGAACTTCTGTTTTTCAGATAGATGACTGTCATTATTGTCTTCTCTCATAGTCTTACTGACAATTTGACGCTAGTCAGTATAGCGCGAGTTCATTCAAAAAGAGTGCGAAAACATCGCTCTGCAACTTCATTTTGACTTGAGTTATATGAAACTGTTGATTCTCATTTTATCTTATACTCTTAGAGCAATTCAATGATTTGATGATCAGCGTACTCATCTTCATTATCGAAACGTAGTCGTTGTACAAAAGTACTTTTAGTCTTCATCAATTCTAGATAGTTTCGAAGTACGCTCTTTAGAGCTGACTTTCGATTCAGTAGATAGATGATCGTATATTCGCTGAAATCATCGATCATAGTAGTCACATATGATATATCTGACTTTCTAATCTGTCTTAGATATTTTACCATCTTCGACGAGATTAATATGTACTAGCTCATTTATTTTGATGACTCTGATGTGAGATTTTCGACTTGAAGTTCTATGTTGCTTGTTTATGACACAAGTCTCACAAATCGATTCTGAGAATTCTTGTTTTTCTAGTCTATTGACTGAATTCATCTCAATTTCGATGCTCATATTGACGAGATGTTTGACGTCGATCATATTCAGATGAGCTAATCATTTACGTCATTGACATCATGACGTCTTGACTGATTTATATGTTTTGCTTGACAGAGTAAGTGATCGAAAATTTGAGAAATTGATTGATGTATTCACATAGTAGACTTTCTCATTATTTCTTGAGTCAGTGAGAGCGACAATATCTTCTGAATCGATGAACAGAAATTTATTATTTCGTATATTACAGATATACTCTTTGACTTTCATCTTGTGAGGCGGCGAGGCCTCTTTACGTAGAACTGCGTAGTAAAAGATAATAAGGTAGCATTCTATTGATAGTAGAACTAATTGCTAAAGAACGAAGAAGAGAGCTTGCAGAGTTTTCATCTACTGCCAAGCCGCTACCCCTATTCATCCGCTGGCCCTTTCGGCCTAACCTCGCGGGCTAGCCTCGCAGGCACGCATCGTTCATAGCCGGTGAGGTACGTCCTTACACATCTGATCAACGAACATCAAATTATAATGAAGCTCTGAACAGTGATAAACATTGTTGAGTCAAATTTGAGTGTGATTTTCCTTCAGAAAAATATTGATGATAATCGAGTCTTTCTTGACAATGACTACTGCTTTATTATTTGCAGTAATAATGCTGTTATCGATGATCTTTCAATATGATTGTTCATCAAATAAATTCTTGTCATAACAAACATGATTCTCTGCTTCAGTGTTTATTCATCAGACGTTGATGATCATTGAGTTATCTGCTTGACATGCGAGCGAGATTTTCATCGATCGAACAACTTTGACTTCTGATTCTTTGACGAAGTTAGATTTATTCTTATCAAAATCTGATTTACTCGAGTTTTTCTTTCATATCTTTCATTCTTCTGAACAAAGCTTAGAATTTAGGTGAAAGCATTTCTGTTTAATGTGACTCTTTCGATCGCAATGAAAACAAGTTTTATTTGAACTCTTTCTGAATTTGCTACTGTTTCTGCTACTGTTTTTGAATTTTTTCTTATTCGTTTTGAATATCATACTTTTGAAACTGAAATCTTTCTTCTGATTGAATCGTTTAGCATAATCGATTAGAGCAATAATTATGTCATCAATATTCAGCTTGAGCTTGTTGATTTTGACACTCTGTATTAAGTCGAAGACGTATAACTTTAGACCTTTATTGAGACTCAGTAGAAAGAGATGATCTAGTATTCATTCAGGTATAATATCGTCAGCATCAGCGCATTTGATGACGAATCGCTTAATTGCGTCAGCATAGTTCTGTATAGATTTGAAGTTGAATTGTCTAGATCGAATGAGCTTCTTGATTGCTAGATGTTGAGTAGTCAGATTTGACTGTTCATATTGTTGACGTAGAACTTTTCACATTTGGGTAGCAATTTCTATTTTGCTTATGTGTATTCTAAATCTCGGTTCGGTACTGAAGCTAATCATACCGCAGGCTCTGTCGTTCTTATCTTCCCAGTGTAGGAGTTCATGTTTGTACTTCGTTTTGGCTGTGGCCGTGACGTCGGATGCTAGGATCTCTGGTTTCTTCAGCTTTCCAGAGGTGACCCACCAAAGGCCTTTGGCCTTCAGTGCATTGGTTATGTCCATCTTCCATGACTCGTAGTTATCACTATCCTTCAGCTTAGGAAACCGATATGTATCCGATGTTTTCATTGTGGTTAGGTGAGGTGAGGTAGGAAGGTAGGATTTGGTCGATAGGAGGATTCCCGACCGGCGACAGCGAGTTCAGTGCTTCTGCCCTCTGGTTATCGGTAGCGGCAATACGCTAACCCGGGCTCAGAACCTCTTGATAGATATGAGGGTCAGAAGGAGCATGTATATGAGCATGTATATGTATATTGGTTGAACTACAGTAGGAAGAAGTTCTACGAAGGGGGTGGAAGGTGAAAACTCTGAACCCCCTAGCGCCAGCCCTATGAGGCTGGAGCTGAGATTACTAACCAAAGGGGTAGCAGTACTGTTCCTGCTCCCTAGGGAAACGACGACGACCCGTGGTGCGCCTATTGGCGCCGTCACACTGATGACCGTCAACTTTTGCAAGCCGGCCCATTCATTTCAGAAAGATTTTAATGCCATCGGATTTTTCTCCTTCGACCCTTGGGCGCATAGGTTCGCGCTGGAAAACGCGGTCTTGACATTCCTAAGAGAATTACGCGAAAGAGCTCATGTACGATGGTCCGCCTCAATATGTACCGCTCTGCACAAGATCAAGCATTAGGGAACCTCTCAAGTAGATCCAGGTCTCGAGTTATAGCCTCTACCAATTCGCACTTTGCTCCCTTCCGCCATCATGCGATGGATTTACCCCTTCATTGAGCGGACTTTCAAGCACTCGGGCGGCGTCGTGGAATTTACTTTGATTAAGAGCTAAGGAAGTGCAAGATTACTGCAGAACCTCTGGTCAGCATACCGTGACATATTCAATGCCAATCATAGTTAGGAAAAGATATCACTAGGAAGATGCTCGATAGAGAGCGGTGAATGTGGTTTACCTGCCACCTCAGCATAGTCGCCACTTAACAACGAGCCCGGGTTGGGAATTCAGAGCGTCAAAATCGTACTGAAGCCACCCATCCTGTAGCGTTAGATACGAGAGGTCGTACCCATAGATAGAAAGCTCAGCCACAGCATCGCCCTAAGGTAGCTACGGTGTACGGTACGGAGGTACCTAGGAAGTCTTGGAACTGGAGGTCAAATGGGGCATATGGTAGATGGGTTGAAGCTTGATGGATAACTATCTAGGGGAACGAAGGTGAAAACTCTACTAGCGTCCCCAGCCCTACCGAGGCGGAGATTGCCATAACCCTGGTTTCCAACAGGAAGAATCATCTGCAGCCTGGTTGTTGTGGGCTTTGTTGAATATAGGGAAGTTGGTAACCTCCGCCTCATAGGGATGGTAGGGCTGGGGCACGCTATCTTCACCTCCCACCTCCTAGATACTCAGGGCGGTTTTTAATGAGTGATCACCATCCACCTCACCGAATCGACTTCTACCTTTATCATTTCATGCAACGAGCGTTTAAACCGAGTGGAATTTGAATCTATACATGATGACTACTTGCTCAATTCAATTTACAGTTTCATTCGTGTGTATACGCTGATTTTACAGTCCATGACCTCTTGTAACTCTTCAGCCGCTAATGCTCGGTTTGGATGATCTCACCAACTTTCTTACGGCTCATCGCACTTCTAGAATCGGACAACGTGCTTGCGGCCGAAACCTCCGATCTGGGCTCTGTTGGAAACGGGGTATGGCAATCTCCGCCTACATAGGGCTGGGGACGCTAGTAGAGTTTTCACCTGTCTTCCCCCTAGATAGTCTTCCATCCAGCTTCAACCCATCTATCATATATGCCCCATATGACCTCCAGTTCAAAGAGGCTCTAAAGCTGGGCCCATCAGCCTTCGGCAGGTACCGGCGGCATCTACGCTTCGCTCATTACTTACAAGACAGGATGAAGCAAGCTTTTGTCCCGGTATGGCCAGAAATGTATAATTAGAAGTATAGACGAGAAGTCGTGGCCCCAAAGCATCCTGCCTACCTCCTCCCGTTGACGGTATAGATTTATCGTATCTACTGTATTGATGAAGTCGTAAAGGATGGCGGAGACCCTTGAAGTGTGAATGACGGCGCGAGAGACGGTGGTGTCCATGATGCATAGGGACGATTCAATCCCATGTTTCGATGATAGTTCTGTTGGAAACAGAATTTTCACCTCCCGACCCTTCGTAGCTTCCTACATCATATGCTCCTTCTGACTCTCATAACTTAACAGGGCGTCTTTGAGGTAGGTCAAGTTCGCTTTCGTTTAGCAATGCGCTCTGATCTAAACGATTTTCTAGCGAAATTCTTAGATTGTAATTCCCGACAGTGCGAGGGGGGAAAATAGGGGATCCTTCGCAGTAGAAAATTTGGGTGGGATGACGAATTAGGTCTAGCGGCTGTAATCTCTGGAAATATTACCGGAAAAAGCTTAGTCTCTGAATGTTTTTCCCAATATCCGCAGACTAAACTACTTTAGATAAGTACAAGATGACTCATTATTCACGTATATTTTTCAAAGAAGGCATCGATCTCTTTGTCCCATTAGTTTAAAACATGTTCTATGCGTGATTCTTTCATTCAAAGAGGGTGGAATGGCCATCTGTATCTCATTCGCGCACCTCGGGAGTAAAACAGTAGTCGAGATGCAACGTCACAAGATGAAGGACAGCTGACGCCAAGCCAAGAAAAATTTCTGTTTCCTTTCATCACTTATCTCAACAGTGGTTTTCGTCGAAGTAGTAGCGGATACTCAAGCTCCCTACACATTTGAAGGAAAAGGGACAATACGTGGGGCAGGAAGCTAAAATGACAGTAATGGTAGGGTAAACTACTTGTTGGAAACCAGGGTTATGGCAATCTCCGCCTACATAGGGCTGGGGACGCTAGTAGAGTTTTCACCTGTCTTCCCCCTAGATAGTCATCCATTCAGCTTCAACCCATCTATACTCTCTCCATTGCCCTTTACGAAGGGGAGACTATTGTAAGCTCAAACCACTTAGCACCTGCGACGGAATGTTTCGATATCTCTGGGAACTCGATCGTAGAACTTATTTTATTTGTATATTCTATTTCATCGAATTCAGCCAATGTCTGCATCTTCGCTGACAGACCATCAAGCACGTTTCGAACTAAAAGAAATCCTCTCGGTCTCTGTAGCAAATTTGCTCCGTATCAAATGTCCGATTTTGTCTTCCCCGAAAGCGAGTAGCTCACTCGATACTCCGTACACTCAGCAATATACCGTCCGACGTTCCTATCCTCCCACCCCCGCATCCTGTATTTATACATACATATATGCTGACGAAACGGCTCCCACCCAAGCTCCTACCCATCACCCTCCCCCACTAAACAACTCCCTATCAAGCACACCGCTCCCACTAACCACACGCTCCCTGCCAGCTAGGCAAAAGGAAGACCTACGCTTGGAGGAAAAGCTGCAATTGGTGGGCTAGGAGAGACATCTGGTTTGGCGGTGGTAGGGCTCGGTAAAGTGTCGATGGCACCGATGATGGGTACGACTCAAGGCATATCTCTCCACGAGGATGGCTCCTACAGGTGGCCAGACCGCCATCCTGCTTAGAGGCCATTGCCTCCGTTAGTCGAAACCGATTGCGCGCGGTCCATTACGGGTTCAAAACAATCTGAGGATTGGCTACAGAGCTTCTAAACCATCGATTCAAGTGGCAGCGCCTTAGTCCACCCTTCTCAACCCCTTTGCCACCGAAACTCGACTTTGCCTTATTATCAACGATTGCGACCTATCCCTCCGAGGTCGGCCTTTGACTGTACACCTCCAAGACCCGCAATTGCCCTTCGACGTCTTGAAAGACGGGATCCACCAACTGCTACTATGATCTCTATGCTTCTGACAACTGACGGGGTTTTCTGAAAGCCACCAGGCTTCGATGGGGTAAAGTGGAAAGGAAATCAGGCGTCGAGGGCTTTAGCCAGCTATGGGTGGTCAGCAAGGGTGGGAGTATGGACCGAAGCACAAGCCAGGCAGTTAGCCAGCTTCTACGGACGTGAGGGTGGGGGTGAAGGTATGATCCGAAGCACAGGCTAGGCAGTTCAACTGGCCAGCTTCTGCGCCTCAAAGAAAGCAGGCCAATCTTGAGAAGTCAATCAAAGCCGACTCGCGGATGATCAGGATTCTAGCTATAGATTTTCGCGGAAGCCACCAGCTGAGAACTTCAATCGAAAGTGCAAGCAGCATCTGCGTCGCTGCTACTTGAGTCTCTCTGTCTCGTCGTCGTTGTCGATCTGATTCAGATATGTCTTGAAAAGTAGTCAATTTGCAAAAGCTTAGGATTTTCTATAATCCCTTTTGTTTGATCGCTACCGCACCCTCTCTTCCACTTCAATGTTCTTCCATCTCTCCATAAAGCTCAGATATAGTATGCTGGTGGCGAAACCGCCCTTGCCCAAGCGGCGTAAGGCTTTTTCATCCCTAGCCCTTGCAGTTGACGCGAGCAAGACGAGCATCGTATCTGTCGCCTATCAGAGCTAGATCTTCATCTAATACCTGTCCTTGAAGAAGAGCTTCCCGCAGCGTCACATAGAAAACGACAAGGGACGCCTTCTCGATACACTTCTTCAACCAATTCAGGGGCAGAGTACTTGAGTGAAATATTCCTCCACAGTACAGAAGGAAGCGTCTGACTTGACAGCACCGGCCGAACCTCATGAAACTGAGGAAGACAAGTTTGAACTACCCACGAGTCTAGTTGTTGATGAAAGGGGCTCAACAATATATGTACCGGTTTGAATTCGTTGTTCGGCCATACGAAATGCTCAATCAAGACCTCTGATCAATACTGAGAGGGGAAAGTCAGAGTGGAGACCAGGGGAACTTGATTAGCAGAAAGGTTGACGAAAGGGGTCGAAGCGATACCGAAAAGAAGAACGGATCGAGGAAGGTTTTGAGTTTTAGAGAAGGCTTGTTTGCTATTCCACGGGGAAAAGAAAGACACACTTTTCGATATGTTGCATGAATGCTTCTTCTTCATCGTCCCTGAAGCAGTCAGAAAAGGAGAAGAAGAAAGCAAGAAGGGGTGCGTGCAATTGTACAGAAAACCGGCCTACTCAAAACCCGAGACCGCTATCTGCTGTTGAAGCAATAGAAGAAACAGTAGAAACAGGAGGGGTGTAGCAAAGGTAGCTGGGGTAGCTGGGGTAGCTGGGGTAGCTGGGGTAGCAGTGGGAGCAGTGGAAGCAGTGGTAGCAGTGGTAGCAGTGGTAAGCACTGCTTACTAGCTACATTGGGACTAGCGCAGCTCAATGTAGAAAACCCAGATAGCTGCTCCGTAGCAGAAACATACCTTTTCATTCTTGGAACTGGAGGTCATATGGGGTATATGGTGCATATGGTAGATGGGTTGAAGCTGGATGAAGAACTATCTAGGGGGAAGACAGGTGAAAACTCTACTAGCGTCCCCAGCCCTATGTAGGCGGAGATTGCCATAACCCTGGTTTCCAACATTCATGCAGTAGCAGATTTACACTTCATCATCTGCTTCACAGGCACCGAAACTCCTCATAAGGGCATAATACAGCTTTTGCCCCAGACTCACACCGTCATCATCACTACCTCCCCTCTTCGTCCTCTTGACCTCGTCTCAAGACAATGCCACGTAGCGTGAGCGAATCTCATCTGACGGTTCGTTGAGAAAGCGGCCTCTTTTCATGACTGCATCATTTGCTTGTTGAAGTGCAGAGTTTGATGCGGCAAAAGATGGCTTGAAGTTGAGTGCGTTGGCATGCGACAGCAGAGTTACGCTCGGTATTTTGTCGAGACACTGCATCAAGTCACCTTTAAGTACTGTATTGGCATTTTGAGGTCATATGGAGCGAGATTACCAACCAACTTTAGATCAGAAAACCATTCAACGTAGCTCGATTCGATCTAGCTTGTGCTGTGAATAGAGGGCGATTTTAGTAGACTTGATCTACGGTGCTATCAACTCCGGCTCGATCAGCCCCATGGTACTTCTTAGAGTCGAAATAAAATCTTGAGGAGAGATTAGGTAGGTCTACAGTAGCCAGAGACCTATATGGCCCATTCTAGGAAAATCGCCTTCTTATCAGATAGGGCCTGACTCAAGCACGCACCGTAGCATGACCTTCCCAAACATTGAAGCTAAAAGTCCACCCCAAAAAATGGTAAACACATCGTAACGCTTTGGAGAAGTCAGCGACTAGTAATTTGCCATAGCGGTGATCCTAGGACCAGTCTCGTTCATTGGGTTGGGGTTCTAAGCAGCAAGCTGTCTCTATTCATCAGTTGTGAATAGACGTAGGAGTATGCCCGGCCCGATGCACGTTCCGGTCCCGTGCACACCCTAAACCCGATTAGCCACCCATACCATTTTTATCATTATTCAACCACCATTCATAGAATCAAATTGCAATTGATATAGAGAGTTGTCGATATATATATGAAGCTTCCTAGCTATAAGAATTAATCATCAAATTGCTTAGAAGCTTTGATTTGCCTTCCAGCTCGCGTAGACCTGATTTGACTAGGTCCTCTTTCCACCTCCTCAATAGCAACAAAATCAGTGAATTGCTTCACTTTCACCTCTTTAGACTTCTTCTTTTGCTCTTTCTGAAGCTCTTTAGCCTTCAGCTTTTGCTTCTGAACTAGACGTCGTTGCTCCAATTCCTTCGTCCGTAGCTCCTTTTTTCGCTTCGCTTCCTTCTCCCGCTCCGCCTTCTTTTTTTCCCGTTCCACCTTTCTTTCAGCTATTAAACGCTGTTGCTCTAGCTTTCTAAGCTCCCTTTGTTCCTTTTCTTCCGCCTTTTGAATAGCAGCTTGCTGTTTCTCTTCGATTCTTTGAATTTGACGATCACGAGCCGCCTGAATCTTATTAGGACTAAAAAACACCCCCTTTGCCTCACCATTTACCCCTAGATCGTCAAATAAAGGCTTGCCACGTCGTCTGCGACTCCTCTCTATACGTACTGTTCGCCGAAGACCTTCGTTTTCTGCTTTCAGAAGAGCAACATCTGTAGTAAGCTTTTCCATCGTATTGTTCAACTTTCGAGCTTCCGGACCAATTACTTCCCCTACAACTGACTTCATTAATCGTCGAATCGTTCTCCAATCAGCTTCGGACAATGCTGAAGAAGAAGAATGGCTTGAAACAGGTCTAGCGTTCGATTTAATCTGCTTTATGACCTGTGACGAATTAAAAGGCAGCAATCCTGTCTTTTCCCATTCACTTTTGATGTTGACAGACGTGAAAGCAGCTTGATATGCAGGCCAAAATAGGTCAAAGAAGTCTCTTTTCGATATTCGAGAAAGTCCTTGACTCTTAAAGATCCAGTCGTTCAGGTTTTGGGAGTAGTAATTGGCCAAAGGGTTGAATAAGCTGACATCCAGAGGTTGAAGACGATGAGTAGAATGAGAAGGATATAGAGCCACGAGCACCTTGTTCTGCTCACACCAGTCAAGAAACTTCATGTTGATATGACTGCCATGCCCGTCAACGAATAGAAGGCGATAATCGCGTGAATTTCTGGCTTTTGACCTCGTA
>JAABUS010002769.1_pt1 | contig 31381 bp, 33 predicted proteins | sample 5560161 | NCBI WGS metagenome assembly JAABUS01 (sample SAMN10711885, study PRJNA513376) | rock metagenome | isolation source: Antarctica rocks | place: Antarctica: Victoria Land, Trio Nunatak nord | collected 2016-01-04 | reverse complement strand
ATGCCCGGCCACCGACTCCACATCCAATAACTCCCGCTGATCAGGCGCTCGACCCTGCATCCACCGATTGTCCCAGCGGCCCACCGGCCCGCCCCGCACCGACACAGTTTTTCAGCAGTCTCCTAGTTGCAGGGGTTGCCCCGGCCGGGAGATGCGAACCGCGATCGGCGCGACACCGGTGGCATAGGGTTCCTGGGCCAGGAAGAACCCGCCGGTCAGATCCAGCCGATACGGTGCCTGCGCAGGACGGCTGGTGTCGCTGGTCACCTGTTCGTAGATGGTGATCTGCCCGGCGGCCCGCAGCGCGGCGGTGACGGCGGCGAGGGTGTGATCACCCGGCTGCGCGGGCCACGGCACCAGCAGACCGACGGTGCCGCCGGTCCATCCGGCGGCTTGCGCGTGCAGGCTCAGCACGTTCTGACCGATCTGCCAGGACACGACCGCGGTGAAGCAACCCTGCCCGCATTCGCGAAACGCCACCGCTTGGCCGGCGGCGGAATCCTGGGCGCTCAGTTGCCCGGAAAGCGTGTAGCTCTGGGCGGGTCGGGGTCCGTAGGCATCGCCCCGGTTCGGGGTGGAGAGCCGGATCACCATCTGCCCGGCGCTGGCCTGCACCCCCACGCCGATCTGTCCGGCCATGCCGCCCAGCGGCACCACCAGCCCGGTGGGTGCCGGCGGTGGGATCGGTGCAGCCGAGACGGCGGGAGGAGTGGACCAGAACCGCGCTGAGTGCGAGAACAACGATGAGCACTACGCTTTCGGTTCGCACTAGAGTTCGTATTCGGTCCTGGCTGTGTTCGGTCCACAGCGTCAGTCGTGCGGCCACGGCGACCGCGGCAGCGGCAACCACCAGGGCGAGTTTGATCAGCAGCACCCGCCCGTAGGAGGTGCTGAAAACCGTGGACAGCGGCACCAGCAGCAGAGCAGAGAGCGTGCCGGTGGTGATCACGACCGCGAACACCCAGATCGCCAAGCGCGCATATCCGGCCATCACCCACTTCACCGCCGCGCCGTCCGTCCGCCATGCGAACACGGCTCGGGTGACGTACAGCAGCGTGCCCACCCAGATTGCCGCCGCCGCCAGGTGTATCCCGGTTAGCACAGCTCCCCATCCGGGGTCGGCAACATTCGGGTGGGACCGGACCCCCTCGGCCGCGACCACTAACAGCAGCGGGGCCGATGTCCACGCCGGCTTCCGTATCAGGGCCAGGGTCACGGCCACCAACAGGGCAAGTCCTTGAACGATCAGCAGATGACCGGCGCGGCCTTGCCACAGCGCCGAGGACGACCCGGTGCCCAGGATCAGCACCACAGCCAGCCCCACGATGCCGAGCACGGCCAAGACAGCACCGGGCAGCACCCAGGATCGGATGTTCACCAATGCAGGTTTCATCCGTCGCGCCGAGGCGGTGAACCGTCGACCGACCAGCGAACCCCCCGAGATGGCGATCCCGCCGAACAGCAGCCACCGCAGGGCCGCCTCCTGCCAGGAGATCGATGGGGTACTGCCGGAGCCCAGCCCGAGCATCGCCGCGCCCACCCCGAAGGAGAACTGTTCCTCCACCAGATCCCCGTCGGATCCGGTAGCCCGCCAGCGCACTAGGTAGACCCCCGGGCCCAAGGTGATCGGCAGGGCTGCGGTCAGCAGGTGCCCGCCCTGGGCCAGATGGGCAACGCCAAGGGGGAGCGACCGGTTGCCGGCGTCGAGCAGTGTCAACGCGGTCGGCCCAATGGTGATTGCCTCGTTGAACACCAGCGTGATCGCAGGCGGCGAGTCGGTGACAGCGGTATCGGCGGCCGGGTCGGTGACCAGCAGGGTGGGGTGAGCGCTGGCCGGTAGCGCACCCAGCAGCATCCCGGTCAACAGGACCGCCAGAACAACGATGCTGCGGCCCAGGGTCCGGGCACTGCGGTGCGGACCGCTCAACCTACGGGGGTTTGGGGTTGGCGGCGGTCCAAGGCGCGGCGCAGTTTCCGTTCCGAGACTCGGCCGAAGGAGAAGGGCTGGCCGTCAAGGAGCAGTCCGGGCGCGAACATCACTCCAGCGCGGGCGGCCAACTGCTGCCCGTCCGCGCTGGCCAGGTCCAGTTCCTGGATGGACAGCCGATACTCCTGTTCCAGGCGGTGCAGGACCGACTTGGCGTGGGTGCACATGCTGCAGGACGGCTGGGTGAGCAGGGTGATCTGCGCGGGTGCGGTCACGGTCGTCTCTCCGCCGCCAGGTCGGCGAGCATCTTCTGGGTGGGCAGGTACATGGTGAAGTTCGGCGCGCCCCCGTAGTCGGCGCGCCACCGGATCACTCCGTCCGGCCCGACCAGGATAAAGCTGTGGCCATCGCGCATGTCACCCATCATCCCGTGCTGGTTGGCCTGGTAGGCGTGGGACACCGACATCGTCGGGTCCGACAACACCGGGGTGGAGATCTTCTCGTCGGAGGCCTTCTGCCCGATCAGGTTCGCCGGATCGGTGGTGATCGAGACGACCGCATCCACCCCGGCCTTGGTCAGGGCGGCCTCGTTCTGTTCCAGGTCTTTGAGCTGGTCCCAGCAGGGCTGACAGGACAGCCCTTCCTGGAAATACAGCAGCACTGATTTGCCGCGGAAGTCGGCCAGGTTGACCTGGCCGCCGCTGCCGGCGGTGAGAGTGAACGCAGGTGCAACGGTTCCCCCGCCGGGCTGACCGGCGACATGGGCGAACCCGCTGCTGCCGGCGGCGGCACCGTTCTGCCGGTTCGCGGAGCTCTGGAAGACCAGGTAGAGCACGCCGACGACGAGCACCACGACCGCGACGGTCGTGATGAGCCACCCGCGGCGGCTGTTGCCCGCGCGAACGCGGCTGATGTCGCTGGTGCGCTGCCGGGCCCGATTGTCTCCCGGCGTCTTGTTCCGTGGTGTCTTGTTGGCCGGTGTCTTGTTAACCGGTGACCGGGTGGTCGCGGCGTCACCGCTGGTCTTGCTCACGTCGGCTCTCCTGCACTGTATGGGGGGCTTGAACGGGCACTTCTTCGTTCCAGTCGGGTGGGTGCGGCGCAGGGGACGTTGTTGCTCGGGTTCGTCGAGCGCGGCGGATCAGCAGCGCGAAGCCCAGCAGCACCACCGCGGCCACCGCCCACCCGGGAATCCAGGACAGCGCGTTGAGTGCGACGCTGCTGATGTGCTGCAGCCACGCGCTCAACTGGGTCTGCCAGCCGCCGCTGGGCATGCCCGGTCCGGTGAAGGCCAGCACCACCGCCAGTACACCCATGGCGACCATCAGCGCGGCACTGACCACGGTGGCCAACCGCAGCTGCCGACGCCAAGACCCCACCCGCAACCGGACGGTGCGATCCGATAGCAGCCGGGTGGCGCGTTCGCGGCGTTTATCCCAGAGCAACGCCACCAGGGCCAGCGGCGTCACCATGCCGGTCACGTACGCCAGACCGATGGCCATCGCCGTCGGGAAGGAGGCGGCCGCGCCGGAAAGAATGGCGACGCCGGCCAGGACGGGTGCACAGCAGGCGCTGGCCGCTCCGGAGAAGGCGCCCAGCACGTAAGCCGATCCGAAGCTGCCCTCTTTGACCGCACGGCGTCCCGGCATCGGCAGGTTCGGCTTCCAGCCAAATAAGGTCGCCAGCCCGGCACCGATCATCAGAACCCCGCCGATGAAGAAGATCCACAGGTGCTGGGTCAGCAGCAGGCTGCTCAACGCAGTGGCTCCCAGTCCGATCGGCAGGATCACCGTGGCGACACCAGCCCCGAACACCATGGTCGCGGTCACCACGCCACCTCGGTGACGGAACCCGGTGGACAGATACGCCGGCAGCATCACCGAGATGCAGCACGGCGCCAGCAACGCGACCATGCCGCCCAGAAACGCGGCCAGCAAGGTGGTCCCCAACAGCACCCCACTCATCCGGGCCCCTGCTCATCGTCGTAGAGCACAGTGACCGTCCTTCTTTTTGGGACTGCCCCGCGGCAGCAACCGATATAATCGATCTACGGTGTCCGTACGTAGATAGTAGCGTGGGATCGTGGATCACAGGAAGCGTTCACTTCGGCGGCCGCTCGGATCAGGTGAAGATGGCAGGAGGACACGTGCGCGGATTCGGCGAACTCGAAGCTGTGCTGATGGACCGACTGTGGGGTCGGGTCGGCAAGACCACGGTGCGGGACCTGCTGGAGGATCTCGAAAAAGAGCGAGAGATCGCCTACACCACCGTGATGTCCACCATGGACAATCTGCACCGCAAGGGCTGGCTGGCGCGCGAGCGGCAGGGCAAGGCCTTCACCTACTGGCCGGTGCTGACGCGTCCGGAATACAGCGCCCGGTTGATGAAGGAGGCGTTGGATGCCGGCGGCAACTCCGGCGCGGTGCTCACCCACCTGCTGGAACAGATGACGCCGCAGGAGTCCGCCTCCCTGGGCGAGGCTCTGGCGAGACTGACCGCACCCCCCGCCGCCCGATGAGCATGGCGGTCTGCCTGCTGCTCTACAGCTTCGCCGTGGCGGTCCTGGGGCCTCCTGTGCTCCTGCGATTGACCCGCTCCAGCGTCGCGCCACAGTTGGGTGTGCTGACCTGGCTGGCCGCCACCGGCACAGTGCTTATCGCCTGGACCGCCGCCGCCGCCTTCCTGATCGGCGACCTCGTGCGGGAATGGCGCCGGCCCGAAGAATTGATCGGAGCCTGCTTCACCGCTCTGCGGCAGGTCGCCACCGGCGGCTCCGGGGTATGGCTGCAAGGTGGGCTGCTCATCCTGTCCGCGGCGGGCACGCTCGCGTTGACCGCCGTCCTGTTGCGCCCGGGGCGTTCACTGACCACAGCGCGCACCCAGACCCACCGCCACGCGCAGGCTGCCCGCCTCGTCGGGCGGCGGGTCGACGGATGCGAAGCCGTCGTGCTCGATGCCCCGCAGTGCGCGGCCTACTGCGTCGCCGGCCGACCGCACACCATCGTGATCACCAGCGCGGCCCTGGACGCGCTCGATGAACGGCACCTGGCTGCGGTGATCGCCCACGAACGGGCCCACCTGGCCGGGCACCACCACCAGATCCTGTCCTTCATCCAAGGGGTGACCGCGGTCGCGCCCAAAGTAAGACTGTTCTCCGCCGGGGCCCAGGAGATCGCCAGGTTGGTAGAAATGTCCGCCGATCACCACGCAGCCCGACTACACGGCACCAGGACCCTGCTCGAATCTCTGTTGGCGCTCACCGCCTCCTCCCCGATCCCCTCCGGCGCATTGGGTGCGACCGGGGGCAGCGTGTTGGCCCGCGCGCAGCGCCTCGCCGCTCCGCCCACACCCTCAGCCCGCTGGCGCGGCCGGACGCTGCTCACTCTCGCCTCGGTGGTGACGGTGGGCGGCCTGCTGGTGGCAGGCGCCCTGGCCGTCGCCGGACTGGCCTTGTGCAACCTGACGATCATCTAACGCTCGGATCCTCGAGCACCAACCAGTGCAGCAAGGTCGCGGCGATCATCCACACCGACCAAACGCTGCCGACCTCCGGCCCCAACCACGTGTCAGACCCGCCTACACCCAAAGTCACCGACACAGGATCGGCCGGTCCCATCAGCCAGTGCGAGCGAGCTTGAACTGCCGCCAGCACCATCGGGGCTCCTACGGACCCCGCACCAGGTCGTCCGTTGCGCCGTTGCGCTGATGCGCCGGAGAGCAATCTGATCTACTATCTGAATACGTAGATAATGTCCGTGGGCTAGGCGCCCGCCCATGATGAGGAGACCCGAATGCAAGCGGTATTTTTGGCCTTGAGTGCATTGGCCTGCCCGGTCGCCATGGGCGGCATGATGTGGATGATGATGCGTGGCTCGAAGAAGGACACCGGCCAGAGCAAAGATCCGCGTCAACAGCAGGTCCAGCGGCTGCGCGAGGAAGTCGAGCAGCTCAAGAGCGACCGCGCCGGACAACGGGCGCAGTGAGGTGACCACCCTGACCGCCGGGATCATCGCAGCAGCCACCATCGCCGCCGTGTACTTCTTCTGCATCCGCCCGATGCACCGCGGAAACTGCACCTCCAGCAACGACTACGCCGGCGACGCGCAACTGGACCGACAGGTTGCCGCACTGCGGGAGGAACTTCGCGTCCTACGAGCACAAGACACGTTGGACCGCGGAGGCGTGTCCATCATCAAGCCCAGACCACCGCGCGAGGCGTAGCCGCCCCGTGACGAGAGCGCACGGCGGTGGCTATGGAGACTTTCTCGATCCGAATGAGGGCACAGCTCGGGCTGCGCCCCAGGTCAAAGGAATCGGCGGCCGCGCAGCGCTGGCACACCAACTGTCGTCCAGGGAATCGGGCGCATCGCCTCCACATAGCCGAGAAGGGTGAAACGTGATTGGCGTTCTCCTCGTCGACGACCAGGCGTTGTTCCGCAAGATGCTGGCGATAGCCCTTGGTCGCCAGGCTGGTATCGCGGTCCTCGGCCAATGCGCCGATGGCACCGAAGTCCCAGCGGCGGCTCAGCGGCTGCGGCCCGACGTGGTGCTGATGGACCTTCATATGGCCAACACCTCCGGCGTGCAGGCCACCCGGGAACTACTCACCGCGCAGCCCACCGCATGCGTCATTATCTTGACCGCATCACCGACAAAGTCGGCCATCACCGAGGCCGCGGATGCCGGTGCAGCCGGGTATCTGCACAAGGGCGGTGACCTGGAAGAAGTGGCGAGCGCGATACGGGTGGTGGCCTCGGGAGGCGCCGTTTGGCCTCACGCCCATCGGACCGCCGGCCTTGGAAGGGCACCCAATTTCGAGGGCGTGACAGCGATTGTTGTCCAGAACGTCTTTCGCCGATCGCGGGTCCCCATACGCACATCTCCACACGGTGGCGGACTAGGAACTGGGCTCCTCTAGCCGATCCTTCCCGGAGGTACTTCCCTGGGCTCCCACTTACTCAGAGCACAACGGCGCGAATGGCAGCGCGCCATACCTGGCGGTCAACGATCAGCTCGGCGACCGCTCCTGCCGGGGGCTTCCAGGCGGCAATGGCGGGGATACATCGCTGCTCTGATGTGCTGCGGGATCCGGCGGGGCATGTTGCACTGAATCCGTTGAGGTGGCCAGGGTGTGGCCCCTGGAGTCCGCGGTGGTCATTGAATGAGTCGTGACCGCTGAGCAGATGCAAGGCCAGGACAGCAATCAAGCCCACACCCCAGCAACACCCCACCTCAGCCGGGCAATGAAGCCTGGACAGTGGCGGCCGGGACGATGCTTCCTGCTTCCACACCCCTCCCGTCCCTCATCAATCCTGCATTCTCTGTCCGGCGCTGCTGAGCCGTGTTGTCCTCCAGGTTACCGGTTCACCCTGTACTGGATTCAGCTTTCGATGTAATGTCCGTGTCATGGAGACCTTGACCTACGGATCGGTGCTGGCCCGCTTCGGTCACGCCTTATCCGACCCGACCCGAGCACGGGTGCTTTTGGCATTGCGCGATGCGCCGGCGTATCCGTCGGATCTGGCGGAGATGCTCGGCGTCTCGCGGCAGAGCCTGTCCAACCACCTGACCTGTCTGCGCGGGTGCGGCCTGGTCGTGGCCGTGCCGCAGGGCCGCCGCGCCCTGTACGAGCTCGCCGATCCGCGGCTCGCGCACGCCTTGACCGATCTGATGAGTGTGGTGCTGGCTGTCGACCCGGAAACCTGCGCCGCTGACCAGGCAGGATGCCGCTGATGGCCGCTCAGGCATCGGCCACCGGCGGGCTCGAGGATGTTCGGCGGATGGTGCTGCACCGGCGGATCCGGCTGTTCGTGGCTGCCACCATCAGCTACAACGTCGTCGAAGCCGTCGTCGCCATCACCGCCGGGACGGCGGCTTCCTCGGCTGCGTTGATCGGGTTCGGCTTGGATTCGATCATCGAGGTTGCTTCCGCCGCGGCGGTGGCCTGGCAGTTCGCCGGCCGGGACCCGCAAGCCCGTGAGCGGACGGCGCTGCGGATCATCGCCTGGTCGTTCTTCGCCCTCGCCGGCTACGTCAGCATCGATTCGGTGCTGTCGCTGGTCGGCGGCACCCAGGCCCGGCATTCCACGGTGGGCTTGGTGCTGGCCGCGTTGAGTTTGCTGATCATGCCGTTGTTGTCCTACGGGCAACGCCGTACCGGACGGGAGCTGAACTCGCGTTCCGCCGTCGCCGACTCCAAGCAAACGTTGCTGTGCACCTACCTGTCCGCGGTGCTGCTGGTCGGGCTGGCGCTGAACTCGCTGCTGGGCTGGTCCTTCGCCGACCCGGTCGCCGCGCTGATCATCGCCGCCGTCGCCGTCAGAGAAGGCCGCCAGGCGTGGAAGGGCGACAGCTGCTGTGCACCGAACGCATCCCTGCACACCGCCGTCGACTCCAAAGGAACGGCCGTCGAAGCTGTCGACAGTTGCTGCGCACCAACCATTCCCGCTGACCTGACCGTCGTCGAGCCGGGCACCGGCTGCTCCGACGGGTGCGACTGCTGCGGCCCGACCACAAAAACCCAGGGCCTAACGCTGACCACCAGGGGTGACGATCGTGGCTGAGCCGCACGAAGTTCACACCGGCCGCGATCACCAGGAATCTTCCGGGCACGGTGGCCATGGCGGTGCCGGGCACAGTCACGGCGTCGCCGTCGACGCCGACCGTCGGTATCTCACCGGCGCGTTGGCACTGATCATCGGATTCATGATCGCCGAGGTGATCGTCGGTGTGATCGCCGGATCGATCGCGCTGATCTCCGACGCCGGGCACATGCTCACCGACGCTGCCTCGATCGTCCTTGCCCTCATCGCCATGCGGCTGTCAGCTCGCCCCGCCGCCGGACGGTGGACCTACGGGCTCAAACGCGCCGAGATCCTCTCCGCGCAGGCCAACGGTCTCACTCTGCTGCTGCTGGCCGTCTGGTTCATCTACGAAGCCATCCACCGCCTGATCACCCCCCCGACCGTGCAGGGGCTGCTGGTGTTCATCACCGCGCTGGTCGGCATCGCCGTCAACGTGGCCGCCGCCTGGCTGATCTCCAAAGCCAACCGCACCAGCCTCAACGTCGAAGGCGCGTTCCAGCACATCCTCAACGACCTGTACGCCTTCATCGCCACCGCCATCGCCGGACTGGTGGTGCTGCTCACCGGATTCGGCCGGGCCGATGCCATCGCGGCGTTGGTCGTCGCCGCCTTGATGATCAAAGCCGGATACGGGTTGGTCCGCGAATCCGGCCGGATCTTCCTCGAAGGCGCCCCCACCGGCCTGGACCCCGACGTCATCGGACCGGCCATGGCCGACCTGCCCACCGTCACCGAAGTCCACGACCTGCACATCTGGGACGTCACCCCCGGGCTACCCGCCCTGTCCGCACACATACTCGTCGACCCGGCCGGCGACTGCCACGCCGTGCGACGAGACCTGGAAGTTCTGCTCAAAGGGACCTACGGCATCGACCACACCACCCTGCAGGTCGACCACAGCCACATTGGGCCGGTCAGCATCGACGGCCCGCACGGTGGCGACTGCGAAGACCCCCACGGACCCCGACACCACCCCCTCACCCAGCAAAGGGTCACCTCCAGCCGGCCGAGCCCCTGAGGTCGCACGCCACCACAAATCGGTGTCCCCAGCTCACGAAATAAACGCACGTATCGAGTGATCGGCGCCAGCCGCGATCCCGGCGTCAGCGAGCGATCGTTTGCCGACACCTCACCGCCAGCGCGCGGTCGCGGGCTGCCCAGATGGCCGCTCATCTGGATGGGCAACGCCTACTGCCTCGGCCACATCAGATGCTCAGCTTGGGTGAACGCGGTCGACGGCCTCTTCTGATCACCAACGGCTCAGGTAGCTGGCGGTGATGCGCTGCCCGGGAGGTATTCCTCTTCGTTCGGCTCGGTGAGGTCCCGCAGGGGACGGAGCCCGTCGTTGCTGGGTTCGGTGAAAGTGTAGCGGCCGTGCACGTTGAGGTGGGCATCGATCAACGGTGACAGTCGCGCGGCATCTTCGTCGGCGACGGGATATCCCTGCGCTCGTAGAGCTTTCAGCGCGGCGTCGATGTAGCGGGTGTTCCACAGGACGATGGCGTTGAGGACCAGTCCGAGAGCGGTGAGCTGGTCCTCCTGCCCTTCGCGTTAGCGTTGGCGGACCTCGCCGCGGGAGCCATGGAGTATCTTTCGGGCCAGCCGGTGCCGTGATTCCTGGACGGTGAGCTGGACGTGCACGGTTCGTCGGTATGTTTCGTCGTCCGGGTCGCACATCGCCAGCAGGTGAAGGGTTTTCGGCCCGGCCGTATTCGGCGAAGGCAGCGCCCAGGGGTGTGGGGTTTCCGTCGCGGCCGAGCATCCGCAGCAGCTCGTAGCCGGCGACGGTGCCGGTGTGCAGTGACCCGGCGACGCGGAGTATGTCCGGCCATTGCGACCGGATCTTCTCGAACGAGAGGTGTTGGCGGGCAATCACATTCATCGGGCCATAGTCGGCTCTTGGCGCACCGGGCACGGTGAGCCGCCACGGTCGCTGATCGGGCAGATCCGCCAGCCGCGGGCTGAACTGGTAGCCCAGCAACCGGAACAGTCCGAACACGATGTCGGAGTACGAGGCGGTGTCGGTGGCGATCATCGTCGGCGGGGGGCCGCCGTCCCGTCCGACGATGACGTCCAGGACGTGTAGGGAATCCCGCATCGTGCCGGTGACCACGACACCACCGATGCCGGCGACCTGGTCGTTGATTGCGTTGAGCCAGGCGATGCCGCGTCCTTGGCCGAAGTAGCGCGGGTTGGGCCCGGCGTCCAGGGAGCGGACCGGTACGACGAACCGCAGCCCGTCGACCGAGGCGAGCAGACCACCGCCCCACAGCTGCGCCACGTCGACCCGGGATTGGGCGGTGATCAGTCGGCCGTTCGCCGCGGCGAGAGTGTCTGCGCAAACGTAGTTCTGCGACACGTGGGACAGCCGATCGCGGGTCAGAGCTGGGTTGCCCGGTTTGATGATCGGGGCGAAACCCAGGTTGCAGCCCTGGGCGATGAGCACCGCAGCCATCGACGTCGACAGGTCCCGCATCCGTGTCCTGGCCGCTGCAGTGCTCAACCCGGCATGGGCGAACTCGCCCAGGTAGCCGGTCCAGGCATCGACCTCCAGCAGTACTTCCGGCAGATCCACCCGCGGCATCATCCGGGCAACTGTCTCCCGCAGAGCCAGCAGCGACGGGGGTTCCGGGACCGCCTCCAGCGGGGATAGATGCAACCGGATCTTCCCGGAACGGTCGTGTGCGAGCTTGACTGGCGAGTCCGGATCGCGTTCGTCGGCCGGGCCGAGCCGCTGGGCCCAGCCCGCGGTAGGCGGCATCGAGCCGCCCGGCCAGGTCTGTTAGATGCGAGGTCACCGAGTCGGTCAGCCGCAGCGCGATCAGCACCTGCGGGCGGGCCTGCTCCCACGCCGGGCCGTCAAGCAGGTTCGCTCTGGGGTCGCCCCAACGGGCCGACCCGATGGCGTAGACGTCCCGGCAACGCCCGATACAGGCCGTCGAGCACGCACAGCACATAGGCACGCAGATCAACGAGCTCACCACCACCAGGCGCCGGATCGACCGTGAACAACGAACCGACGCCAGGAGCCGAACACCACCTTCTCGACGATGTCGCTGCGGCGCAGCCGCTTCCGGCCGAGCAGATCGGCCAGCCCTTGCACGGCGATCGCCGCCAACTCGTCCCGATCGACCACCGTTTGAAGCCGCGACCAGGCTGCCGCTGGATCCAGAATCGGATCCGACTCCGAACCACTGGGCACGATGAGCTCCAACAACACTCGGGCGGCGATCGCCAGCGTGGCCGAGGCCTTCGCCAGCTGCGGCAGTGACCGGAGCCGCTCAGCGGCCGATGCCCGTTCGGCCGGCCCAATCAGTTTCGAAGCCATCAACACCGCGAACAAGTCCAACGCGTCATCGATGGCGTTGCTGCACAACGTCCGCGCGGTCGCCAGTAACGTCGCCGATCGCCGTGGCACCGGCAAGCGACGCAGAGTAAAAGCATCACCGGTCAACCCGACTCGGGCCAATGCCTGGACCCGGCCGGGCGGCACATCAGCGATGTCTACCCGCGCGGCGCCGAAGCTGGCCACCTCGGCGACGCGGTCCAACGCCCGCACCATCTCCAGCCCGGACGCCCGCGTCGGCGCTCGACGCAACCGGTCCAGCTCCGACACCCGGGACCCGGACGCCACCGTCAACAACTTGTCCAGCCGTCGCCCGGGCTCAGTGGACACACGGCCCGCCAACCGCGTGTACAGACGCTCCGACATCTCCGTCCGCACCTCGGCCACCAGCCGAGCCAGCACACTCACCCCGGGCAACAGAATCTTCTCGCTCCGCAACCACGCAACCACCTGGTCGAACAACTGGCTGGGCCGCTCCGGTCGAGTCCAGGCCCGCGCCTCGGCGCATCAACCCATCAACATCGGCCGCCGACGCAACCTGATCCGCGACATACCGGACAACCCCAGTCGGCACCAAAGTCCAATCGGACAAGAACGTCCCCAAAAACCGGATCGTCCCCAACTGCACCCCGAACCCGACCCGGAGGTGGTCACCGCGTCGCACCTGCACACGCCGGCGATCCGCGTCATCCCGGAAGAAGAACCGCTCCAGCTCAGCCTGGACGGGCTCCCCGTTGAACTGACCGTAAACAGACGCCTGCTCGTCACTGAGGAAACTCCACAGGCACACGATCAACCTAGCCCCGGCCGTCCCTTAACGCCGGATCCTGTACCGCTGCGGCTCAGACCCCGATCTACGGTGATGCGTGAGTGTGCCAAGCACATCCACGGGCCGAAACTCCCGCCGGTGCAGGCGCTTCAGAACCGTGCGCCGGTGCAACGCCAGGGCTACTGAGGTTTCGTACAACGTCGAGGTCCCCGCATTCTCGCGCGGAGTGCGGGGCCTTCGACGAACCGATTCCCTTCGACGAACCGATTCAGCGACCGGAACCCGCGGTATCCGCAGCATCCCTGGTGCTCAGCGCTCGGTCGCCCCGATGCCCGTCCGCCGTACCTGCGTCGGTGGCGTGGCCGTTCGTCGAGTGCCCGTTGGTGGTGTGCCCGTTGGTGGCGGCGGAGCCGATGGACCCGAAACCGTCCATTGCCTCCACGTGCAGCTGGCCGGTGTCGTCCTTGGTCCTGATCACGCCCAGGATCGCCTTACCCGAGTAACCGAGCTGGTTCATCCGCTTGGGGACCGAGGCACCCTGGTAATCCAGCGGAATCGGGTGCCCGTGCCCGTCCACCGCACCCAGCGGCTGATGCACCTCGACGAACTCACCGTGCGGCAGCCGCTTGATCAGACCGGTCTCGATGCCGTGATCCAGCACTGCCCGGTCCGCATGCTGCAGCCCCAGACAGATCCGGTAGGTGATGGCGTAGGTGACTATCGGGAACACGAATGAACCGATGCGGCCGATCCATGTCATCACATTCAGCGAGATGTCCAGCTTGAGGGCGAACAGATCGTTGGCACCGTTGATCAGGTTCAGGATGTAGAACGACAGGAACGCGGCACCCAGGGCGGTACGCACCGGCACATCGCGGGGCCGTTGCAGCAGGTTGTGGATCGCGTTGTCCTTGGTGAACCTCTTCTCGATGTACGGATAGCTGCTCACCAGGATCATCAGCACGGTCGCAGCCACGATCGATGGGAAGAACACCGCGGGGATCATGTAGTGCCCGAAGATGTTCCGGATCTCCCAGGCCGGCCAGACTCGCACCATGCCGTCCAGGAAGCCCATGTAGAAGTCGGGCTGCACGCCCGCGGAGACTTGCGCCGCGGTGTACGGGCCCAGGTTCCATACCGGGTTGATCTGGAAGATGCCGGCCATCATCGCGATGATGCCGAAGACCACAGCGAAGAAGCCGCCAGCCTTGGCCGCGAAGATCGGCAGCACCCGGACGCCGATGACGTTGTTCTCGGTGGCCCGCGGGCCGGGGAACTGGGTGTGCTTCTGGAACCACACCAGAGCGACGTGCACCGCGATCAGCGCCAGGAGGATCCCCGGGATCAGCAGGATGTGCAATGAGTAGAAGCGGCCGATGATGACCGTGCCCGGGTAGTCACCACCGAACACCGCCCAATGGGCCCAGGTGCCGATCACCGGGATGGAAAGGATGAAGGCCGACACCGCGCGAAGGCCGGTTCCCGACAGCAGGTCGTCGGGCAGCGAGTACCCGAGGAAACCCTCGGCCATACCCAGCACCAGCAGCAGTACGCCGATGATCCAGTTCGCCTCACGCGGCTTGCGGAAGGCGCCGGTGAAGAAGACCCGCATCATGTGCAGCATCATCGAGGCCAGGAACAGCAGCGCCGCCCAGTGATGGATCTGCCGGATCAGCAGGCCACCACGCACCTCGAAGGAGATATCCAGGGTGGAAGCGAACGCCCGGGACATCGGCACGCCGCGGAGCTTCTCGAACGCACCCTGATAGACCGTCTCGGCCATCGATGCGTCGAAGAACAACGTCAGGTACACACCGGACAGCAGCAGCACCAGGAACGAGTACAGCGCCGCCTCACCCAGCATGAACGACCAGTGCGTGGGGAACACCTTGTTCATCGCGGTGCGCAGCGGACGCGCGCCGTGATAACGGATGTCGGCGGCGTCCATCGCCTTACTGACCGGGCTACCGCCAGGCTTAGCGGTGGCCGTTGTGAGCCGACTCATCAGGAGTTCTCCTTCAGGTGCGACTGGTAGCTCGGGTGCTTACCGTTCTCCCAGAAACCGGGTCCGACTGCTTCGATGAAGTCGTGCCTGGCGACGAAGTACCCTTCGTCGTCCAGCTCGATGGCCAGCTGCGGCAGCGGCCGCGTTGCCGGGCCGAAGACCGAACGGCACCCGTCGTAGATGTCGAACTGCGACTGGTGACACGGGCACAGAATACGCCCGGTCTGCTGCTCGAACAGTGAGGTCGGGCACCCGACATGGGTGCACACCTTGGAGAACGCGTAATAGTCGCCGAACTCGAAACCCTCCTGGCCGTCCCGGATCCTCACCGGCTCGTTCGCCCGCAGCCGGATGAGCATCACCGCGGAGTCGGAAAGCTTCACGCCGCCCGGGATGCCGGGGAAGACGGTCGCCAGCGAGCCGGCCTCCATGTCCTCTGGCCGGACCGGAGTGCCGTCGAACTGGGTGAGCCGCACCTTCCGTCCGCCCACCGGCGCCCAGCCGGTCACCCACAGATCGGAGCCGGCACCCTTGTTCCAGGGGCTCTTGATGAAGCCGCCGAGGACGGGCACCACCGCCACCAGCCCGATGGCGCCGCCGGCGAGCGCCAGCGAACCCTTGAGGATGCCGCGGCGCTTGATGCCCGTCTTGCCGACGGTGTCCAACACCTCGGCGCCCAGCGTGCTCCGGTCAACCTCTGCCGACATGCCTTGGTGACGCTGCTGGACGGCGACTTCGTGCGGTGCAATCTTCTTCGCCAGTGCGATCACCCCGATGCCGAACGCGAAGATGGCGCCGCCCAGGGTGATACCGATCAGTGGGGTGTACAGCGCATACATCAGCTGCTTGTCCGAGGTGGCCGGCTGGTAGCCGGCCGGCCACCAGATGAACACCACGACGAACGCCAGGCCCAGCAGTCCGGCCAGCAGGAACCAACGGGCGACCTTGCGCTCCGCGCTCTTGTCAGCCGGTGAGCCCGGCTCGTAACGCTCGCCGTACTCGACCAGTTCGACGCCGTCCAGGCTGGCGCCGAGCCTGGCGAGTTCCTCTCGGCTCATCGAGGCGAGCACGCCGCCGCTGGGGACCTCGATGTCGGAGTTCCCGCTCATGCTCTGGCTCCCATCCACAGCGTCACGCCGACGATGGCCACAATGCCGACCAGGAAGGCGATCAGACCCTCGGGCGCCGGACCGAAACCACCGAGCGCCAGACCGCCCGGATCGACGGTCTCCTTGTTGGTCTGGACGAACGAGATGATGGCCTTCTTCTCGTCGGGGGTGAGCTGAGCCTCGGAGAATTTCGGCATGTTCTCCGGTCCGGAGAGCATCGCCGCGTAGATCTCCCGGTCGGTGGCGGAGTCGAGGTTGGGCGCGTACTTGCCCTGCGAGAGAGCGCCGCCCTGTCCGGTGAAGTTGTGGCAGGACGCGCAGTTCAGCCGGTACAGCTCACCACCCTTCGCGATCTCCGCCTGATCCCTCAACTCACCCTCCGGAACCCGGGGCCCGCCACCGTTCGCATCGATGAACGCGCTCAACTGATCGATCTCGGTGTCGTTGAAGTACGGGTTCTTTCGCGGGTTCTGTGCGGCGTTCTCGGCGGCAGGCATCCGGCCGGTCTTGACCTGGAAGTAGGTGGCCGCCTGCCCGACACCTATCAGCGACGGGCCCCTGTCCTGAACCCCCTGCAGGTTCGCTCCGTGACAGCTGATGCAGGAGTTCATGTAGAGGTTCTTGCCGGCCGCGATCTGCGCCGGATCGACCGATTCAGCCTTGGCGACCTGCGGCGTCGGGGACAGTGCGGCGTACGCGAAACCGACGGTGATCAGCGCGAGCAGCAGCGTCAGAGCACCGGACAGCCGGCGGAACGACCTGCTGCCGCGCGCCGGGCGCCGTCCCCGGCGTGGGGCGCCCGGGCGACGTCCCGGTCTGCTCGTGCTCGCCACCTGTTCCTCCGTGTTCGAAGCGCTGATGGGGGTAGTTCCGGCTGATGCGGTGCCTTGTCGTTCTCGCTGCCTACGTTCGTTGTCCGTCATCGGATGTCCCCTCGCCCGGCGTCAGCGGACGATGTAGATGGTCGCGAACAGACCGATCCACACCACGTCGACGAAGTGCCAGTAGTAGGAGACGACGATCGCGCTGGTCGCCTGGGCCGGGGTGAACTTCGACAGCCTGGTTCGCGCGAGCAGCAGGACGAATGCGATCAGACCGCCGATGACGTGCAGGCCGTGGAAGCCGGTGGTGAGGAAGAAGACGGTGCCGTAGGGCGACGACGAGAAGGTAGTGCCTTCGCTGACGAGATTGCGGTACTCGTTCGCCTGCCCGAGGACGAAGACCGCTCCCATGATCAGCGAGAGGATGTACCAACGCCGGAGCCCCACGACGTCACCGCGTTCGGCCGCCCACACACCGAACTGGCAGGTGAACGAGGACGCCACCAGGACGATGGTGAAGACCGCCGCGTAGCCGATGCTCAATTGGGTCGGTTCCGGCGGCCACCCTTTGACCGGATCGGTGGTCGCCCTGGCGGTGAAGTAGATCGCGAACAGGCCTGCGAAGAACATCAGCTCGCTGGCCAGCCACACGATGGTGCCGACGCTGACCATGTTGGGACGATTCAGCGTGTGGATCCGGGGGCTGAACGCGCCCGCGGCCCCGGGAACCGGAGCGCCCGGAGCGCTGGTCGCAGTCGTCACAGGACGATTATGGACTGCCCGCCGCGGCTTTGGGCCCGCGGGTACCCCTGTGTTTCGTGAGCCAGGCGACTATTTTCTACATTTTGTAGCGCGACCGCCGGTTTCCCGCCCCCGCGGCATCCGGACGGGCCCGGAAGGGCGCGCCGGCGGACGGATCTGGCCTGCGCATACCATCCCATCCAGAGAGGCATTTCCGCACCCGAAGGACGGCAACGATGAGCAACCCGGTGGTCCTGGTGTACAGCAATCGGGCCGAGATGCGTGAGGAGATCATCGGTGCGATCGGACGCCGGCCGGCCCCCGACGTCGGGCGAGTCGACTTCCTGGAGTGCAGCGGGGTCGCCGAGGTACTGCTGGCCATCGACTCCGGAGCCGCCGATGTGGTGGTACTCGACGGCGAGGCCCAGCCGACCGGCGGAATCGGCATCAGCAGGCAGATCCATCAGGAGGCGGACAAGATCCCGCCTGTTGTGCTGGTGGTGCGCCGCGCCGCCGACCGTTGGCTGGCCACCTGGGCCAGGGCCGACGAGGTGCTGGTCACCCCGCTCGACCCGGTGACCGCTGCCGACACCGTCGCCTCCGTGCTGCGCCGCCGGGCCGCGGTCGCCATCCAGCGGGGCTGATCTGTGCAGCGGAGTTGGCCGGAACTTCTCACCCGGCTGCTGGACGCATCGGCGCTGACCAGCCAGGACACCGGCTGGGTGATGAACCAGATCATGGCCGGGGAAGCCACCTCCGCCCAGGTGGCCGCGTTCGCGGTGGCTCTGCGGGCGAAGGGTGAGACGGCCGCGGAGGTCGAGGGTCTGGCGGCGTCGATGTTGTCGCACGCCGTTCGCGTCGACGCTCCTGGGCGTTGCGTCGACATCGTCGGTACCGGCGGCGACCGGTCGAACACGGTGAACATCTCCACCATGGCGTCGGTGGTGATTGCCGCCGCCGGGGCGCCGGTGATCAAGCACGGCAACCGGGCCGCGTCCAGCAAGTGCGGGTCCGCCGATCTGCTGGAGGGTCTGGGGGTGTCGATCCGGCTCGGCGCCGCCGCCGTCGAGACGACGCTGAGCGAGTTGGGGATCGGGTTCTGCTTCGCGCCCGTCTTCCATCCGTCCTTCCGGTTCGTGGGCCCGCCGCGCCGCGAGATCGGCATTCCGACCGTGTTCAACTTCCTCGGGCCGTTGACGAACCCGGCCCAGCCGGCCGCCGGTGCCATCGGTTGCGGGTCGATGACGATGGCGCCGGTGATGGCCGAGGTGTTCGCCCGCAAGGGCGCCGACGTGCTGCTGTTCCGTGGCGACGACGGGCTCGACGAGCTGACGACCACCACCACGTCGTCGGTGTGGGTGGTCACCGGAGGCTCGGTGCGGACGGTGACGATCGATCCGGCCCGGCTGGGAATCGCCCGTTCCCGACCGGCCGATCTGGTCGGGGGAGACGTGCCGGTGAATGTCGCGGCGGCGAACGAGGTGTTCGCCGGCAAACCCGGTCCGGTGCGAGATGCGGTGGTGCTCAATGCGGCGGCGGCGCTGGCCGCTCATGCCGGACTCGACGGACGCGGTGGACAGCACCCACCGGGGCCGGGGCCTGGGCGGCCGGGCTCGGCGGACGACCTCGAGGACCGGATCGCCGCCGGTCTGGACAGGGCGCGGCGGGCCATCGACTCCGGCTCGGTTGCCCGGCTGGTCGCCGCCTGGGCGGCGAGGTCGACGGAGTTGGCGGGGGCCGGCGACTGAGCGTGCGTCGACGACCGGGAACCCGCGCGGCGCCAGAGCTCTGAGCCGTACCGACTCGATTCAGGACTGCATCCCGATGGAGAACGCATCGTCGGCGTCCCGCTGTGAGTACGAGCGGAACGCGATGTGGGTGACGGTCCGCAGCACACCGGGGACCTTGGAGATCCGGCCGGGCACCAGGTCCGCGATGCCCTCGTGATCGGTCGCATGGGTGACGGCGATCAGGTCGACGTCACCGGCGCAGGAGTAGACCTGGTCGACCCCTGGCAGGTCGGCGATGGCCTGCGCGGCATCGCCGATCTGGTCGGCCTCGACATCGATGAGCACGATCGCAATCACCATCGGCCGAGCCTACTTCCCCCGATCCTCGCGGGCCTGAGGGCGGCGTCGGAGGCGGTGACGGGGAATTGAACTTCCCTGGGACCCTCCGGTCCGCGACGATCACGCAATGACGCAGACCCCGAAGCAGTGGTACGACCGAGTGCACGCGGTGATCGGCGATAGCGGCTACCGGGAGCCGGACTTCTCGAGCTGGATGAGCTGGCCATGGGTGGGGGACTTGACCACCAAGCCGTTGGATCCGCCGGTGGCGGCCGAGCCGGCCCGAGCCGGCGGCGGCGGTGCAGGGGACTGCCAAATCTGCACCTGGAGCCAGGATCCGGACATCGACTACCTGATCTGGCGGGACGAGACGTGGATGATCGGTCTGCCCTTCGAGCCGAGCTCGCTGCCCTTTGCGGCCTTCCTGATGCCCCGCCGACACGCAGATCTGCAGGATCTGACGCCTGCCGAGTCGGCCAGGCAGGGAGAGTTGCTCACCGGCATCGAGCGGGCGGCCTGCGCGGTACTGGCGGTTCCGCGGATCCAGGTGGCGCGCTGGGGTGATGGCTCCGAGCATCTCCACTGGTGGATGTTCGCCCGGCCGACCGGGCAGCTGCAGCTGCGGGGCACTTTCCTGGCGCTCTGGGACGACCTGTTGCCCGGTGCCGACAGTGCCGCCACGAGGTCGAACGGCGAGCTGTTGGCGGCGAAGCTGGTGGAGCTGGCCGGCGGGGAAGTGGTGGTGCGGCGCACCGGCTCCGCAGCAGCCGAGGGTCAACGGATGGCGTAGGTACGACGGATGTCGTCACCGCGGAGCTGACCCCTGGCCACCGCGGCGGCGGTGCTGAACGACCGCCATCGGCCGGCGGCCCGCGCGGGACAGGACCACGGTGAGCTGGTGTGCACCAGCCGGGTGCCGGGCAGGTCGAGCCAGCTCAAGATGGTGGACGACTCCTCGGCTGATGCTGCCGGCAACGGACCCGGTTGGGGCAGCACCGTTTCGGCCGATGCCCGCAGCAGAGCGACCACGGGCATCGGATCCACGCCGCGTCTGGCCATGCCGGCCGCCACCAGCCGGCCGTGCCCGACCACAGCGAGTTCCCAGCCACCGGCGCCGTCCGGCCGGGCGGCCACCAGCTCGACGATGTCGGTCAGAGCGGCCAATCGCTGCCGGCGGTCCAGGGCATCGGCCAGCACCGCCAGCCGGTCACGGGCGACCGCAGCCTCGTCGAACCGACCGGCCGATCCGAGTTCGTTGATGCGCACCCGGATACCGGTGAGGATCTCGTCGGAGTTCCCGGCCACCAACTCGACGATCCGGCGAATGTGCCGGGCGTACGCCTCGACCGACTCCGCGCCCGAACAAGGCGCGCCGCACTTGCCCAACTCGGCCAGCGCGCAGGGTGTCCCCTCGGGGGCCTTGCGGCGGATCCGGGCGGAACAGCGACGGACCCTGACAGCAGCCTGGATGGCTTCGACGGCGACCTCGGCAGCGGCGCGGGCGGTGAACGGACCGAGACAGGCGTCGATCCCGGCGGTTGCCGAGGAGACTGCTCGGACGATCGACAGCCGGGGGAACGCTTCGTCGGTGAGCACCACCCACCAGAGCCGCATCGGCGTGCGCGACCTCCTGTTGTAGCGGGGCTGGTGAGCGGCGATCAGCCGCAGTTCGCGGACGTGGGCCTCCAGGGAATGCGCGCACACCACGTGGTCCACCCGCTCGGCGATCGTCACCATCTGCCGAACCCGACGCCGTTGTTCCGAGGCGCCGAAGTAGGAGCGGACCCGCTGCCGCAGATTCGTCGACGTGCCGACGTAGAGCACCTCGTCCCTGGAACCCCGGAACAGGTACACCCCTGGGGCCGCCGGAAGTCCGCGGGCCAGCACGCGTTTGCGACGTCGCTCGGGGGACACCTGCCGCGCCGCGTGCTGCAGTTCTGGGAGGCTATGGACCCCCAGATTGCCCAGTCGCTCGAACAGCGCATGCAGTACGTCGACCGTCGCCCTGGCATCGGTGAGGGCTCGATGGTCGGGCCGGACCGGCGAACCCAGCAGGGGTGCGAGCAGCCCGAGCCGGACGCTGGGCGCCTCGTCCCTGCTGAGCACGCTGCGGGCCAGCCGCACCGTGTCCACCACCTTGGGATCGGGCCACGGCAACTGTTGGCGGCGGCAGGCCTCCTTCAGGAAGCCGATGTCGAATCCGGCATTGTGCGCCACCAGCACACAGTTCCTGGCGAACTCCAGGAAGGCGGGCAGCACCGCCTCGATCCGAGGAGCGTCGGACACCATCGAATCGCTGATCCCGGTCAGAATGGTGATCTGCGGTGGGATGGAGCGCCCGGGATCGACCAGGGTCGAGAATTCGCCCAGCACCTCCCCGCCGCGCACCTTGACTGCCCCGATCTCGGTGATCGCCTCGGTGCTGCTCGACCCGCCGGTGGTTTCCAGGTCGACCACGACGAAGGTGACCTCACGCAGCGGATCGGCAAGCTCGTCGAAGCAGGCCTGAGTCACAATTCGAACGCTAGGGCGCACCACCGACAACGGTGCGAACGGCCGACCGGCCGCCGGGTCGGACATCGCGTCGGACCCGGATCGGCGAGGATCCACTTCGGCGGCGAGGATCGACTTCGGCCGCGCGGATCGACTTCGGACGCGCGGATCCACTTCGGCCGCGCGGATCCACTTCGGCGGCGAGGATCGACTTCGGCCGATCTGGGACTGGAGTGACGAAACGAGGCAATCAGATCCTCGTCAGCGAAGTTGATCCTCGCCGGCGTCGGGCGGAGCCCGAGGAGAATGGCCGGATGCGGTTCGACGAGCTACCCGAGGCGGTGCGTCACAGGGTGATTTCGTTGGCCGCCGCTGCCCTCGGTTCGGCGACCCCGGCGCAGATCCCACCGACGTTGACGGCGGTTTCCAGGTTCGCGCCCGCCAAGCGCGCCAAGCGCGGTGCCCTGCCGCTGGCCCAGACGGTGCAGACCGATCCCGCCTTCAGAGCGCTGGTGGCGCACGTCGCGCAAGGCGTCAGCCGAGCCGATGGCGACGGCGCGCCGGGCGACCCGCCGCACCGCGGTGAGCCGAATGACCGGAAGGATGTCACCGCCGTCACGATGGCATACCTGCTCCGCAAGGAGATCCCGGCCGACGCCCTCGGCCGGATCCATGAAGCGGCCGGCCACGACGCCGCCCAACGCAGGATCGAGGAACTGGAACGCGAGGTCGATCGGTTGACCGCCACCGTTCATCGGCTGAACAGCGGGCGTGACGGGCACCCCGGCACCGGTGCTCCGGCACGCGCCGATGAGGCGGACCGATTACGTGGCCGGCTGCGCGAACAGGGCACCAGAGTGCGGGAAGCGGCCGCCCTGGCGGCCCGGGTCCAGGCGGAGTCCGAACTGAGGGTCGCCGAGCTGACCGGGCTGCTGGCGGAAGCCGTTGCCGGCCGGAAGGCCGCCGAGCAGCGGGCCGAAGAGTCCGCGCGGAACGCGGAACGGGCAACCAGAAGCGTTGCCCTGCAAAGAGACTCGACCGAGCGAGCCAGCGGCGCGCAGGATCGCCGGATCGATCTGCTGCTGTCCACCATTGGTGCGGCGGCGACCGGTCTGCGACGCGAATTGAGTCTGACCGGTCGGGGTGAGTTGCCGGCAGACGTGGTCGCCAGGCAGATAGCGCCCGCTCCGGTCATCGCACAGCGGATCGCCGACCCGGCTCGACTGGCCGATGTGTTGGCCCTGCCGGGCGCGCACCTGATCGTGGACGGATACAACGTCACCAAGACCGGATACCCCGACATCTCGCTGGCCGATCAACGCGATCGGCTCATCCGATCGCTGTCCGCGCTTGCCGCGCGCACCTCGGCCGAGATGACCGTGGTGTTCGACGGCGCGGCAGTGGCGGCCGTACCGCCACAAGGCCGGAAGATCCGGGTGCTGTTCTCCCCGCCAGGAGTGATCGCCGACGATGTCATCCGGCGACTGGTGGCCGCCGAACCAGCCGGTCGGCCGCTGGTGGTGGCCACCCTCGACCGGGCGGTGGCCGGCGATGTCGCCCGATCGGGCGCCAGGACCGTCGGATCCGATGTGCTGCTCGCGCTGATCGGTCGGTGAGGCCCCTCGCCAGTGCGGGGCGCCCTGCGCAGTGGCGAGCACACCGTCCGGCCCGTTACCGGAGCCAGGTGCAGGACCGACCGACACCGCAGGACCGGCATTGTCGGACGGGCTCGCTAGCGTCGAACGGACAAGACGTCGGACGAAGGAGTGGAACGATGCACGTGGATTGTGAAACGTGTGTGGGACGGGGCCGGCAGTGCTCCGGCTGTGTCATCACCATGCTGCTGGGAGCACCTCCGGACGGAGTCGAGTGGGACGAGACCGAACGCGCCGCCATCGGGGTACTCGCTGACTCCGGCCTCGTTCGGCCGCTGTTGTTGTCACCCATCGATGAACGGCGGCGCACGGCCGCAGAGCGGGTGGACGGTCGAAACGATCGGGCGGGCTGATTCCTGCGCTGGGGGGCCGGACGCGGGTGCGGCGGGAGCGCTCCGAGGCGAAGCGAGTCACCGCCAGCCAGACCTCGGTAGCACGCGCCACACGGACGCGGCATTCCGTTACCAATCCCGTCATTTCGGGGCCGTGAAGCATTGTGATAGATGTGGCTGGTGTGATAGCTGATCACAGAGTGACAGGACGTTTAACTGCCCGACCCTGGTCTGTGTAGATCGTGCGGGTGACGTCGATCACAAAGCGTCATCGAAGCGCACCCAGGCTAGCTGCCAGCGTCAGGATGACCACGCTCGGGTGAAAGTGGGACTGGACTCGAGCCGTGTCCATCTCGTAACCTGACCGAGACCTTCCGGCAGTGGCGCCATCCTGGCGCTCCCGGAGGACACCGCCGAATCGGCCCATCGGGGTGGTCGAACCGGGGACCCAGTGTTACCTGGGGTGAATCCGTTCGCCTGAGCCTTGCTCTGTGTGCGGTAGGGCACTTCCTGGCCCGAACCCGTCAGCTAACCCGGTAGGCGGCATAGGAAGAAAGGTAACGCCGGTCTTGGCGATCCCACGCCGCAGCATCCGCATCGCTGCGGGCTCCACTCGTGCTCGATCTCGCACACTTGCTCGATCCCGCACACTGCGGGCGGTGACCGGACTGCTGGCGGCCACTGTGGCGGCCGGGTTGATGGGAGCGCCCCACGCCGCGGCCGCCCCGGCAGCGACCATCCAGGCAGCCATGGTGCCGGCACTGCCCCCGAGCCCGGCACTGCCCCCGAAACCGGCACTGCCCCCGAAACCGGCACTGCCCCCGAAACCGGCACTGCCCCCGAAACCGGCACTGCCCCCGAAACCGGCACTGCCCCCGATACCGGCACTGCCCCCGGCCGACCCGGACACCTCCGCGGATGCCAAGAAGGCGTGGCTCGAGTCGACCGATCTCGCCGATGCCATGAACGAGAAGGTGCTGCAGGCCCAGGAGAGCGAGAAGAAGGCGCAGGCCGCCGCCCGGACCGCCGCCGCCGCCCTGAATGTCAAGCAGTCCGCCGCTGCGCAGGCCCACGACGAACAGATGGCTGCCGACCGGTCGGCAGCCGCCGCCAAGGCCCGTCAGCATGCAGCAGACGTCGCTGCGGCCGGATACCAGGTCAAGGTCGATGCGTTCACCGATGCCAGCTTCCGCGGCGCTCACCTCGGCTCGATGTCCGCGCTCTTCACGGCGAGCTCGCCGGAAGATTTCCTCGACACCGCGTCCACTCTGGACGTGATCGCCGACAACACCCGCAGGACGCTCGACGCGGCGGCCGCGGCAAAGATCGCGGCCAGGAACGCCCGCTCCCAGGCCGACACCGCGGCGACAGCCGCCGCTACCGCTTTCGCCAAGGCGGGCAGTGCGGTCAAGGACGCCGACCAGGCCAAGAAGACGGCTGATTCGGCGCAGGTCGCCGCGCACCGGGCGACCGGTGACGTCGTCAAGCGCCAGGCGGAGCTCAAGGTCGCGGCCAGCCGGATGAAGAAGCTCTACGACCATTTGTCGGAGGAAGAGCGGCAGGCGGCGTTGAAGGCCGCCGAGGACGGAGCCCGGCGTCAGGCGGAACGCGACGCCGCGCGGCAGCGGGCCGACCGCGCCCAGCGCAATGCCGCCGCGAGCAGCCAGGATGCAGCTCGGCAGGCCGCGGCCGCCGTTCCGCAGGATCAGGCTGTTCCGCAGGATCAGGCCACCCCGCAGGATCAGGCCACCCCGCAGGACCAGGCCGCTCCGCACAACCAGGCACCCCCGCGGGATCAGGCTCAGCAGCAGGATCAGGCTCAGCAGCAGGATCAGGCTCAGCAGCAGGATCAGGCGCAGCAGCGGACCACCACGGCCGAGCAGCCGACCACGCAGGAATCCGCGACGACCGATGCGACGGACAGTTCCGCTCCCTCGCAGGCGCAGGCAGCCTCCGGCAGTGGTGCCGGATCCGTCGCGGTGCAGGCCGCTCTGTCCAGGGTCGGAATGCCGTACGTGTTCGGGGGCGCCGGACCGGACGCGTTCGACTGCTCGGGGCTTACCTCATGGGCCTGGGCGCAGGCCGGCGTCAGCATTCCCCGCACGTCGGCGGACCAGGCCAACCTGCCTTCCGTGCCGCTGGACCAGCTGCAGCCCGGAGATTTGGTCACCTATTATTCACCGGTGCATCACGTGGCCATGTACATCGGCAACGGGCAGGTTGTGAACGCCTCGACCGCATCGAAGCCCGTCGGCGTGATGCCGCTCTACTATAACGGTCAGACTCCGTACGGTCATCGCGTCGGCTGATCGAGCCAATCAGCTCGACCACCAGCGCAATTGGACACGGCCATGCGGCGCACCCTGCTCGTCACCAACGACTTCCCGCCGCGGGCCGGTGGCATCCAGTCGTATCTGCACTCGTTGACCCGGCGGCTTCCGGCCGGCGATCTGGTCGTGTACGCGCCTGCCTGGAACGGTGATGCCGACTTCGATGCGCAGCAGCCGTTTCCCGTCATCCGGCATCCGAGCTCGCTGATCCTTCCGACGCCGTCGGTGGCGCGCAGGGCAGCATGCTTGCTGGCCGAGCACCGCTTGACCGGTGTATGGTTCGGCGCCGCTGCGCCGTTGGGCCTGCTCGCGCCCTACCTGCGACGTCATGGCGCGGAGCGGATCGTGGCCAGCACGCATGGCCACGAGGTGGGTTGGTCGATGCTGCCTGCTGCCCGGCAAGCCCTGCGAGCGATCGGTGACAGCACCGACGTGGTGACCTTCATCAGCAAGTACGTGCGGCATCGCTTCGCCGCCGCCTTCGGGCCCGATGCCGCCCTTGAGTTCCTGCCTCCGGGCGTGGACACCGCAATTTTCCGACCGGATAGTGCTGCCAGGCAACGGATCCGTGAACGACACCGGCTGGGCGCCGCTCCGACCATCGTCTGCGTCTCACGGCTGGTACGCCGCAAGGGCCAGGATCAGCTGATCGCCGCGATGCCGGCGATCCGGGTGGCGGTGCCGAACGCCGTGCTGCTGGTGGTGGGTGACGGGCCGGACGCGAACCGGCTCCGTTCGCTGGCCGATCGGCACCGGGTGCGGCAGGCGGTGGTGTTCGCCGGGGCGGTGCCGCTGTCCGAACTGCCCGCGTACTTCGTGGCCGGCGACGTGTTCGCCATGCCGTGCCGAACCCGCGGCGGCGGCCTGCTGGACGTGGAGGGACTGGGCATCGTGTATCTGGAGGCGTCGGCCAGTGGCCTACCGGTGATCGCCGGTGATTCCGGCGGCGCACCCGAGGCGGTGCTGGACGGCCGGACCGGAATGGTGGTCGGCGGCCGGGACCTCCAGGCACTGACCCTGGCCTGCGCCGAACTCCTCGGCGATCCGGACCGACGAGCCCGCTACGGAGCCGCCGGTCGGGACTGGGTGGGCCGGACCTGGACCTGGGACCGGTCGGCGCAGCGACTGGCCGGGCTGTTGTCCGGCTGACCCAGCCAGCCGCGGTCCTCAGCACTCAGCCGAGCGCGTCGCGCACCCGTCGCGTACGCATCCGCCGGCCGGACAGTCCGCGGACACGCGCCCGCAGCGGGGCAGTCGCGCCCCGATAGCGTTGCGGAGTGCGGGTCTCGTTCGTTTCCGACATCCACGGCAACATCGACGGCCTGGCCGAGGTGGCCCGCGACGCCGAGACGCTGGTGGTGCTGGGCGATCTACTCGACTACGTCGACTATCACGACCCGTCCGCGGGGATCCTCGGCGAGGTGTTCGGTGCGGACAACGTGCTGGCCTTCTCCGAGCTCCGGTCCATCGGTGATTTCGCCGGCCTGCACCGACTCAACACCGCGCTCTGGGAGACCATCGCGGACCCGGTCGGAACATTGAACGAGGTCGTAGATCGCCGCTACCGTCGGGCATTCGCTGCGCTGGCCCGTGCCGACAGCACGCCGCTGCTGATCCTGGGCAATGTGGACGTGCTGGACGTCTGGCAGCAGGTCGCCGGTGACGAGCTGCCGTCGCTGGACGGCAGGGTGGTGGACGTGCACGGGTCGAGGTTCGGATTCGTCGGCGGCGGGGCCAGCCGCATTCGGCCGGCGCCGCCGGCGGCGGCGGTGCCGACGGCGGTGCCGGTGCCGAGCATGGCCAGGGCGTGGCGCCCCTATGTGCGCCAAGCGCCGGAATACGCAGAGTCGGTAGCGGCTCTGGGAGCCGTCGACGTGCTCTGCTCGCACATGCCGCCGAAACTGGCGCCGTTGCGGTACGACTTGGTGCCGGCGAGGTTAGAGATGTTCGGGCCGGGACTGCTGGAGTCGGTGGACGCTCACCATCCGTGGCTGGCGGTGTTCGGGCACGTGCATCAGCCGTTGGCCATGCGGATGCGGCGGGGCACCACAGAATGTGTGAACGTCGGCCACTTCGCGCGGCATGCTCGGGCCTTCGAGATCCAGCTCTGAAGGTGCTGCGGGTAACCTTCCGACCATGGCGGACACCTCGACGCAGTCCCTGGTGATGGCAGCCGAACCGGCAGCCATCATGGGCGTCATCGCCGATGTGCGGGCCTACCCGGAGTGGACCGGCGCCGTCAAGGACGTGCTGATCACCGAGGTCGGTGATGGCGAGCGCCCGCGGCGGGTGCGCTTCGTATTGGACGCCGGGATCATCAAGGACACCTACGAGCTCGAGTACGAATGGGCCGCCGACGGGATGTCGGTGAGCTGGACCCTGGTACGCGGCAAACTGCAGAAGGCCCAACGTGGTTCGTACACCGTGAGACCGACAGATGACGGCACCGAGGTGACCTACCGGCTGTCGGTGCAGCTCACCGTCCCGCTGATCGGTCCGCTGCGACGGACCGCCGAGAAGGTGATCATGGACACCGCGCTCAAGGAACTCCGCAAGCGGGTGGAGAAATCCGCGGCGGGCGGCGTATGAAGATCGCCCTGGTCACCGGACCGGGCGGAGCCGGCAGTACCACGATCTCCGCACTGACGGCCATCGCGCTGGCCCGGAGTGGCTCGGCGACCGTCCTGATCAGCAGCGATATGTCCCTGCCGGCCGTCCTCGGCGACCCTACCGTCGCAGGCCGTCCCGGTTTGACGGTGCTGCGACCGGACCCGGCGGCTCGGGCCGCCGATGCGTGGCCTTCGATCGGCGGATACCTGTCGGCGCTGGGAGTCGGCCAGGACATCGAGCCGTCGGAACTGGCCGGCCTTCCCGGGGCACTGACCGTGACGACCCTGCTGGAGATTTCTGCGGCGGCCGGAGCCGGCGAGTTCGACACCGTCGTGGTGGACGCCGGCTCGTCGGCCGTGGAACTGCTGTCGGCGCCCGAGTCGATCGGTAACCTCATCGACCGGCTGCTGCCGACACCGCTGAGGATCCTGCGTCAGCTGGGAGGACTACGTGCCGGGCGGCTGGGACAGCCCGGCGACGCCGGCCCGGTGGACTTGATCGGTCAGTTGCTGGCCCGGCTGGTGCTCGCCCACGCGCTGCTCACCGACCCCGCCGTCACATCTGTACAGCTGGTGGTCGGTCCGGAACGCCAGCGCAGCGCATCGGCCTCGCGGATGGTGCCCACGCTGGCGGTCTGCGGAGCCGGGATAGGCAGGGTGGTGCTCAACCGACGCGGGCTGCTGACAGATCGAGAACTGGCCGATGAGGCGGCGTGCTGGCCGGCCGAACTGCTGGTGGTGCCCGAACAGCCGACCGAACCGGTCGGGCCGGCGCTGGATGCGTTGGTCGACACCCTTGACCTGACCGGCGAACCCCTGCCGGCTGGCGTCGGTCCGGCCGTCACCGAGCTCGTTGTGTCCAGGGAGGGCAACGGGTTCCGAACGGAGATCCCGGTTCCACTGGCGGAGCGGGCGTCCCTGCATCTGGCCAGATCCGGCGACGACGTGCTGATCACCGTGGCTGGACACACCCGCAGGATCGAACTGCCGTCGGTGCTGCAACGGTGCACCATCGTCGGGGCTGAGTTCATCGGCGCCGCCGAGGGAGGGTCGCCGGACGCTGCCCTGCTCGTCAGATTCGCGCCCGACCCGGGTCGATGGCCGCACGGGCTGGCCGCCTTCGCCGCTGCCGGAGCCGCTGGAATGGCCGGAGCCACGGCGGGCGGGGCCGCGACATGAGCGACCTTCGAACCGAGGCAGCGCTGCTGTTGGATGTGCTCGCCGACCGGCTGACGGCGCTCAGGAACGCCACCGGCGCTGACGTCGGCGCCACGACCAGCGACCAGGCCGGTTCGCCCACCGCGGAACGGGGGCGCGGAGATCATGCCCCACCGCCCGAGGATCCCTTGCGGCTCAGCGCCGATCTGCCGACCGGCAGCGCGACGCCGTGCGCCACGTGCGGGCACGGCCCGGCCGAAACGACCGGCGCGGCCCGCAGCGGGTGCCCTCTCTGCGCCCTGTTGGCGGTGCTTCGCGGCGAACGGCCGGACGTCGCGGCCGGCCTGCTCGACGGCGCGCTGAAGGGCGTCATCGGACTACGAATGCTGCTCGGTGAACCGCCAGCAGATCCATCAGGAGCCGGCTGGACGGACGATCGACATCTGCGGCGCCCTGCCGAACCTGGACCGCACGGAGGCTTCGGGCCGCCCCCGGTTCCGCGCCGGCCCGCGGAACGGATCCACATCTCATGACCGGACCGGCCTACACCATCGGCATCGACATCGGCGGCACCTCGGTGCGGGCAGCGGTGATCGACGAGGGCGGCGCCATCGTCGCCGCCACCAGGGTGCGGACGCCGCTGACAGCGGAGGCCACCGAGGATCTGCTGGTGGAACTGGTCGGCGAGCTGCGCGCGGACCACCCGATCGCCGCGGTCGGCCTCGCCGTTGCCGGATTCGTCAGCACTGACCGGGAGCAGGTGATGTTCGCTCCGCATCTGGCGTGGCGGGATGCCAAGGTGCCTGCCATGCTCGCCGGTCGGCTCGACGTCCCGGTGGTGATGGACCACGACGTGAACTCCGCCGTCTGGGCCGAATACCAACTCGGCGCGGCTGCCGGATCTCCGGTGGCCCTGCTGATCGCCCTCGGCACCGGGATCGGCGCCGGATTGATCGTCGACGGCCACATCTATCGCGGCGCGTTCGGGGTGGCTCCGGAACTCGGTCACCTCACCGTCGTCCCGGATGGCCGCCACTGCCCGTGCGGCAAGCAGGGCTGCTGGGAGCGGTACTGCTCCGGCACCGCGTTGGCCGCCACGGCTGTGCACCGGTGGCGGCAGGCCGGACGCCGCCATCCAGCTCAGCTGCCGGCCGCCGAGGTGACCGGCACCGTCGTGGCCACGGCGGCCGCCGAAGGTGATCCGGAAGCGCTGGCGGCCGTCGACGAACTCGGGTATTGGCTCGGCGTCGGTCTGGCGCTCGCCGCTGACGTGCTCGACCCGGAGCTGATCGTGATCGGCGGCGGAGTCTCCGGAGCGGCGCCGTTGTACCTGCCTCGCGCTCGGCAGGTGATGTCGGACATGATCACCGGGGGCTGGCATCGCCCGCACCCGCGGATCGAGCTGGCGGCCTTCGGCGATCGGGCAGCCGTCA
>JAABUS010002767.1_pt1 | contig 31403 bp, 33 predicted proteins | sample 5560161 | NCBI WGS metagenome assembly JAABUS01 (sample SAMN10711885, study PRJNA513376) | rock metagenome | isolation source: Antarctica rocks | place: Antarctica: Victoria Land, Trio Nunatak nord | collected 2016-01-04 | reverse complement strand
CCTTGCTCTCCCTTCTCCAATTCCCCCCCCCTCAACCAATTCCCCATTGTTTTCTTCTCCCCCTTGCTCTATACCCCCCCCCCTTCCTTCGCCCCAGCCATCGGTCTGCAATCCCAGGACTCAGCAGCACCAGTTGCAGTCGGTGAGGGTGGAGAATCGGATGCGTAGACCCTGTATCCCAGCGTCGAACCGAGAAGAACGAAGTATCTAGTCCAGTCTCCTCCATCCCCACTTCCGTCCGCCCATCCTTTTCCCCCATTCCCACACCTGCTCTCGGCCCTGACCTCCGCGGTAAGGATCCACCCCCCGCATCTTTGTCTTCGTTCCTGCATCCCGCTTTATCCGATTCCTCCAACTCCCGAGAATAGACTGCGTACGCCGGCGTTGCGCAGGGGCTGGGAGGAAGCTGAATTTAAGTAAGAGGGAGACGGGATTGGAGAAGAGGGAGTGAAGGAAGGAGAGAGGAGAGAGAGTGGAGGGAGAATGGAAGAGGACTGGTTGTAGGCGAGGGGGAGAGAAGAAGGGAAGAGAGAGAGAGAGAGAGAGAGAGAGAGAGAGAGAGAGAGAAAATAAGAATAAAGAGGCGGCGATACTGACGCGCTATTTGTGTTTGAAGCCTTCAAAGATGGCGGTTACTACGTAACCTCCAGCATTATCGTACGGCTTGGGGAGGGAGGGCAAGGCAGAGCGGAAAAGGTGGATGAAGAGATTGGGCCGACCGGTATAGGCTTCCGAGAACAGCACACTTTTGTGACAGATATCTATCTTTCAATTTCCCAGCTCCCCTCCCATCTACTCCTCCAACCGCCGCCCCCATCAAACCTGCTTCGCCGCACAGTGCGAAACACAAGGCCACGGCCTCGGCGCAAACAAATAACTCACCCTCCCCGCATCCACCTGCCGCCCGCTGAAATCCTTCGTTCCGTCCGGCAACTGCGCAAGGTTGACGCTCGCCGCATTCCGCACCCAATCCCCCTCCGCCACACACAGCCTCTCCATCTGGCCAAACACCTGGTTCGCACACTCCGCCGCACTCGGCACCACGTCCGTCCCGTCCGGCGCCGTGGTCGCGTTCACCAGCGATTTCGGGAACCAGTACCCCACGGCGCAGGAGCTGGCGTACGACCACACCCACGCGTCCCAGTACGACTGCCCGGTTTTGGACTCTTGGAGTTCGCGGCAGGTGTTGGCCACGGCGGCGGCGCAGTCGGTGGGGTTGACGGTCCAGGGCTTGGGGAGGCCTTGCTGGCGCAGGCAGGTGATGCCGTTGGTGGTGGCGCTGTCGGTCTTGGCCATAGGCGGCATTGTTGGCGCCGCGGCGGGCGCGACGACTTTTGCGCTGGCGGTGGGGCCGAAGACGGCGGTCCAGGACGCGTATTCGGCGGCGAGGAGGGCGGAGTCGGAGGGGGAGAGGGGGGCGTAGGCGGCGGAGGTCCAGGAGGCGAGGGCGGCGTCCGCTTGGGAGTTGTAGGCGGCGATGGCGGCGAGTTCGGAGGGGGAGGCGGTCTTGTAGAAGGCGGAGGTCCAGGCGGCGTATTGCTGGGACTCGGAGGCGAGGACGGCGGGGGGGATGGAGTAGTCGACTAGATTGGCGGCTCCGGCGGAGGAGAGGGCGGCCAGGATGGAAATGGGGATGCTGGCGTTGAAGTTCGTGACGGCGGCGGCGGGGGGGTTGCTCGCTGAGGAGGGGAGGGCGCGCGCTGTTAGATCGGGGTGAGGGTTGGGGATGGCGGAGACTTGGAAAGCCAGGGGAAGGGCTGCGGCGAAGAGGCAGAGGGAACCCATGGCGATGGAATTGAGACAGCTCCAGCTATGTAGCCGATGCTTTCGAGGAAACAAGATCCAAGCCCAAAGGCGATGTAGGAAGCCCTGTTTCCTTGAACGCTGTCGAAAGGACGAGCACGGTATTCAAGAAGATCAAGAAGAACGCTGAGCGCAGACCCCCAAAAAAACCAAACACTCTGGGTACGATCCTGTTATATTGCTTCGATCTCAAATCGGCACGGGACGCAAGTCCAGCAAGAAGATACTTCCGAACGCGCAGGATTCGTGTTTGCAGTCGTTAGGTGCGGATTACATGCCATGCGCAAATGCGGCAACGACATGTTTCTCCCCATGCTCCACTTCTGTCACAGAAACGGGAAATCCATTATAAGCGATCATGCTTCATGGTCTTGAGCAGAAAGACGATCCTCGCACGGTTCGCCTTGGTAAGGGACCTTTGCAACAAGAGAGACAGCAAAGTACGGAAGAGATAAGAGACCTACCATTAAGGAGCACCAACGCGGCACTCGGTATGGCACCAAAGGCTGTTGATCTGTGAGCGCATGTAGCAGGGCACATCGCGAATATCAGTTGAGGAAGAAACGCGACATGCGTCCCAAATGAAAAACCAAATGTCGTTGCCGCAAAGCGCTTGGGCGTCGCCTAGATTATGTCAAAGGAGAATAAGATGTATCTATCATATAAATGATTCGTATTTGTTGGCTACTTTGGCATCCATCGTGTGTTGATCCTTGTTGACTGGCGATATGAGAAGAGTCAGTGGTTTCACCTCTACCCCAGTGTCGTGAAGCAATGAAAATAAAGTCAGGGTCGAAGTAAGGTATAGAAGTACCCGTGCTAGACCGACTTATCGTTTGTTTCCCAAGCACTATGTGATTATCTTTCGATACGCAAGCGAGCTATGAACATACGGCCTTCATCGTCATTCTCGGCCCCTTTTCGTCTCTAATCCCTAACATTTTTGCCCGCTCTTTTCAGTCGTTCACCACCAGTCTCCCTGCGCTTTCATGGCGGCCGCCACCTTGGAGAAACCAGCGATGTTGCTTCCGGCAACCAGACTTGGAAACTCGCCCTCCGCGGGCTCGACGTACGCCTTCGCCGTCTCGAGCCCGTTCTTGAAGCAGTCTTCCATGATGCCCTTAAGCTTCGCATCAACTTCCTCGGATGTCCAGCTGATACGTTGAGAGTTTTGTGCCATCTCGAGCCCGGAGACGGCGACCCCACCAGCGTTGGCTGCTTTACCTATACGAGAGAATGTCGTCGGCATTTGCTATATTGGACAGAGGAGCCAACAAATTTGACAAATCTGTCTGAATGTGGTAGTTTACGTACCTGGTGCATACCAAATCGCATCGCCCTTCTTGCTCTTGCGGTCGTTCTCAAAGATGTCAATGGCCTCTGGGGAACATCCCATGTTACTGCCCTCCGCGATGAACTTGGCCCCGTTCTCGATCAATGCTTTCGCCTCGTCCCCGGATACTTCGTTTTGCGTCGCACTTGGTAGAGCAACGTCGATCTTGCCAGAAACAGTCCATGGGCGTTGCCCCTCAATATACTTAAACCTGCTCTTGTAGCTTTCGTCGGTCGTGAGCTCGGTCAACTGCTTGCGGTCCACTTTTAGCTGGGCGATATAGTGGACTTCTTCTGGCTGGATGCCCTTCTCGTCGGTGGCCACGATGGTACCCTTGCTGTCAGAAAGAGAGATGACCGTGGCGCCCAACTCGATTGCTTTGAGAGCCGCGTATTGGGCTACATTCCCTGAGCCTGAGATAGCTACACGCTTGCCGGAAAAGGACTCTTTGCCGCCCGAAGCATATTGAATCATGTGTTGAACGTACTATATCAGACTCGTTAGTGCCAGGAAGACATGAAGAAGCGAATCTGAAGTATCAAACTACTTACGTAGACGAGACCGAACCCAGTAGCTTCGGGTCTGATCAAGCTACCACCCCAAGTTCCACCCTTGCCCGTCAAGCAGCCTTCCCATTGATTCTTCTGCGCTTTATAAGTACCAAACAGCCAGCCGATCTCGCGAGGGGAGACACCAATGTCCCCAGCTGGAATATCGGTATCAGCTCCGATGTGCCTGCTGAGCTCTCGCATAAAGGAGACGCAGAATTTGCGAATCTCATTGTCGGATTTGCCTTTGGGGTCAAAGTCGGCTCCTCCTTTGCCGCCGCCGATGTTCACTAGAAAGGTTGTTGATCAGCCCAGACTCCAGCCTGTGCAACATGCGATGTGTACTCACAGCCAGTTAGTGCATTCTTGAATATCTGCTCAAACCCCAAAAACTTCAGGATCGACAAATTCACTGTTGGATGGAAGCGAAGACCACCCTTGTAAGGTCCCAAGGCAGAATTAAACTGTACACGGTATCCTCGATTGACTTGAACTTGATTCTTATCGTCTTCCCAGATGACACGGAATTGGATGACACGCTCAGGGATGGCGGCGACCTGGAGCGCGGTGCGGTATTCGGGGTTCTTCTTGAACAAGGAGGAATTCTCGAGGGTCGAGGCAAGCTCTATTGGCCTTCCGTCAGTGAGGCATCCTCCCGGCCGGCATCGGAGACGCTTCACCTTTGTAAGCTTGTTCGAACTCGGGCTCGGATGGCAGATTTGACATTCTTGCCGTGTGATGGGTCTCGGTGGAATTGTCTGAGGGAGCGAGTGTATTGACGTTCTCCTGTGACGAGAGAAGAGATGGGTAGGGGAATGATCCAAGGCGACTGAGGGGAATCACAGCATGAAGAGCATCAGCAAAAGAAAGCCAGAAGTGCCATAGCTCCGACCAATGGGCGATGCCTGCAGCCTGGCTCGCCCTCAACCACGACGATCCGGCATGCCAGTCTGGGAGAGCATGGGGCTAGAGGCTCGCTAGAGCTGCACCAGCAGCGGGGCAGTCGGGCCATTGTGGTGGGCCTGGAAGTGGTGGTGTTGATGGAGTGTGGGGGCAGCCAAGGTTCACGTCGCCAGTGCAAAAGCGTGACGTTGACTTTTTCGCCTCATGCAGCGCGAGTGTCCATCAAGACTCTTATCAGAGCTTCGTGATTGGTAGCGAACGCCAAGGTCGGCTCCCAGCCCTATCACCTGTACCACTTCCGAGGACTCTCCTTCACATGGTTTTCCCACCGTGACACCACTTTTCTGTCGTTCTTGCATGTCAAGATGGGGAGTTGGCCTTGAGAGCATTGCCAATTCAGTCCGTAATACTCTACGCGGTCGGAGTACGACGTGGGACAAGGTGGACACTTCGTCTAATTAGAAGGGGCTTCGGATTATTGCGAGCAATGAGGTCCAAAGTTGTCACCGAGCCGTGGCATCGCCATCTCGTTCAGCTGTTGGTTGTATCTCCTCCATCTGCTGATTGAGCTTCTTACTTAATTGAAACCCTCTGTAAGTATATCGCATTTGGTACTTTAAGCTCGATGGAACAGTCACTATTCACAATCAACAGGGTCCCAATCGGTCACCAGGTATTCATCCAGCCCGTCCATCTTCTTCATGTCGGCCTTCTCGATCTCAAATCCAGCAACATCGCCATTCACTGCTATTCGCGATTTTGTCACGCTTTTGGGCAGAGGCACATAGCCATGCTGCAAGCTCCATCGGACCAGGAGCTGTGCCGGTGCGACTGAATATTTCTTCGACAGAGAAGCTATGGTAGGATCCTCCATTCTGAGCGCCCGCACCAAAGGCGCATATGCTTGTACAATGATGTTATTCTCCTGGCAAAACGAGCTGATGTCGACTCTGGTATTGAAGGGGTGGACTTCGATTTGATTCACTGCTGGCAGAATACGAGGCTTGGAGGCCAGTAGCTCCTTCAACTGCCCAGTCATTTAGTCCAGCATCTACGAGCGGAGCACGTGCACTTACATGTTTAACTCCATAGTTGCTCACACCCCCAGTCTTGATTTCACCCTCATCGATGGCATCTTCGACCGCTTTCCAGCATTCCTGCCTCCTCGGTTTCCCACCGTATGGACTGTGGATAAGGAACAGGTCGATGTAGCCCAGCCCACTTTGCTTCAACGACTCCTTGATTGATCTACGAGCTGCATCATAGCTTGTGTTGACGGCGAGCTTGGTGGTGAAGAAAATGTCTTCGCGCTTGAGGGAGGCGGTGTTGCTACTGCTGGAGAGGAACGCAAGGATCGAGGAGCCAACCTCCCTTTCGTTCTAAGTAGGTTCGACTCAGCTTTTCTTCTTATATTGGGGGAATGGAACTGTGAGGCACGTCGTTGAAACCGATGCATGCTGCGCAAACATGTTGCGACTATTCCTGGGGCTCGCGAAAAGGACTAAGAGAACCTTCACAGTTTACTTACCTGATAGACCTGTGCTGAGTCGATACTATTACACGCTCAGCAATAGTTTCAATACCAAAGTTGATTGTTCGCGGTGCCTGACCCTCGATAGCCTGCCTATTGCGTTCTCTTATTCAATGTCTTCTGCCTATGCATGGGTAGAGCTACACGTACCTCCAATGCCCATTTGACTGCATTTGCTGTCTCGCTTCCGGAGGTCAGATACACGCCAAGATGAATATTGGGCACGCTGAAGCCATTGGGAAGCTACTGATCTCAGACGATATTGCTCCACTTTCTTGGACATGGGCGTCAGGGCGTACCTTTACCCGCGAACTGAGGGAGAAGGTACTTGGCGCCATCTGAATTTTGAAACCCGCAATGTAACAACAACGAATTTGGAGACAGGCGAACAGATGAGAATGTGGTTCATGTGCTTGTTAACACTCAATAATGGCGGCAGACGTGAATACCACTTCAAAGATGAACCTGTAAGAACCTCGCGATGGCCAGCAGGCATTGATCATATATAGCGAAGTTTTTTTGTTTGAGATGGTTTATCCTTGAAGGCCGCATAGAAGATTCGTGGCGATCGAATGCCTGATCTGCGCTGTCTAGTGCCATCGTAGGATTTGCCGTAACTCAGCCGTGAACAGCGTCCATCGTGCTGGGTGTTTAGCTTCTTGAATCCCGAATGGAGAGTACAGGAGGAAGAGGAGAGGGATGATGGCTGTCTGGTGTGCTTCGCTGTTGTTCAAGTCGAGGACGCTGGGAGAGATGCCGCGCCGAGATGTATACGTACCGGATCTAGAAGTAGTCGAAGAAGACAGGCAAAGAGCAACGACAGCTCCAATCAACGCGTCTAGCGATGCTTGCTTTGTCCGAGTCAGGCCGAACATAAAGTATCCAGGGACGGGATGATCCTCGGTGGACGCGCAATGATGTGCCGAAGTGCATCCAGACTGTGCCCTGCTCCCCTGGTTGGGGACACGTGCAAGTCATTGGTGCAGCTTGAGCCGCCACCGCGAATCTGCCACCATGCGCATCGCTATCGAGAATTGCCTCCGAATCGGGCGTCATCATCATCGCTCCGTTGCATCTGTATCGGAACTGGTGGCCCGTGCATCTCAATCTAGATCGTCGGCCTGACGACGGACAGCTCGAGTTCTTCAACTCGGAAGGTGTCGCCACCCGTCACGGAGTCGAAGGCCGTCCATCTCCGCGTAGTCCTTCGCCTCTCGGCTGTTGAGACTCCCCAAACGTACTTTCCTTTCCAGTATCAACAACGATGGCCAACCCCATCCCTGACCAAGACAAGCTTGGTCGAGCTTCAATCCAAGCCTTCATCCCGATAATGCCTGTGCTTGGATCTAGCTTGGCGCAACTCACGTCTTCAAGGGATCACACTGTTCGAGCCATTCGGTCCAGGTGGCGCTATTTGCAACACCAATTGGGGTTGGGAACTGGACTCTCTGTCGCCATTACCAGCAGTCGTCACTTTGGTACTACCTTTGCCTACCGGTCATCCTCACTGACCGCCTCTTAATTGCGACTCCATCATCATTTTCATCCGTCGCCACTCCCGCGGTTCCTTACATAACCGTCGCTCGCTCCGGGTCTAATCCGCAGTCTGCTGCGTTCTGCCCCACCAGGGCGCTCCATTGAAGGCTACCAACATCCAAACCGTCCGCGGTCGTGATTAGATAATATGGACTTCCCAGCCGAATCCCCTAATGGCGGCCCTCAAGAACAATTCCAATACGCGGCCTTCGCCGGTCTGACTGCGTCTACTGGCTCTGCTGAGCCCCCCCCGAACCGTGCCGATGACCCCCAATTCGACATGTACGCTTGTGTTGACGTCTGTTTATGGTAGCAGGGTCTCTGCTAACCTGTCGCTCCAGTTTTGAGTGGTACCCCAAATACCGGTCCTGCCAACGTTACTTCGTCGACCACGCTCAACAGAGCGGCCCCGTCCAGGCAGTCGCAGCATTTGTCAACATCCACCTACCCTTCCAGCATCCGGATAATTCTGTGCCAAATGTAACACCTCGTCAGCCAATCATCCCAGGCCCATTCGGCCGACCTGATATGGCCTCCCAGCAAACATACTGTTCGGTTTCCCTTGTTCCCTACCTCCGGCGCCTGGTTGTTACCGGCCTTGACTTTCCAGGCGTTCTACATGGCTTCTTCGGTGACGATTGGGCGACAGGAGTGGGACCTCTACATGAGCAAGAGCGACGGAACTACCTGTTCGCAGCCAAGAGTGGTGGGTGGGCGTCTGTCAAGAGGGATTACGATATGCTGCCTCTCCAGACAGTGCCTTTCATGCGACCGTTGCAAAGCCCGGTGATAGCCGAGATCGAGGCGGCGGAAAAGAGTTGGAGTGAGTGGCTTGCCATGGAAGACTGGATGGTCGGCCCGCGGGCTCCCGAAAATCTGCAATCACAAACCGAACAGCCAGGTGGAGCTTGAGCGACTAGATAGGTTAGAGTTATGGATATAAGGTCATTCGGGTATTAAGCAACGTATCCGGCGGCTATTGCTGCCAAAACATTAGGATTACGGTATTCACTCATTGCGTGGTACGTATTTCAAATGCTCAATTAAGTTCAGCTATATTTAGCCCTCTATGAGCCTGGTGTTGCAAGCCATGGTGCCGAGGGTTGGCCGTGCCCTGTGAATGCAGGTCCACAATTTATTGTAGGTCGTACGTCGTAAGACATGGGCGACTTGATATGGCACCCGCGTTCGGCCGTGAGTGATGGTAAATTGATGCTTTCGCATCATACAAGATATCGGTTTTCCCCACAAGCATTCACTGTTATACCGTCTGCCTCCTGTCGAGGACTCCTACTCCGAAGTCGTGATTTAGCACAATGAGCGATACGTGCTCTATGATAACCTTTCCCAGCCGTTGGCCTTCTCAGCTATTGCGGCGAAGAAACAGCCCTCTAAGGCGGAGGAACGGCGTCCACAAGCAAACGACTGACGTGGCTGCGGCGGCGGCTGAAAGGGTCCAGGAACCGAAATCCTTGACGTTTTACAAGATATCAAAACACCGTGATCAAGTGACGTCTCAGGCATTCATTGAGAGCACTTCACACACAGCACAGGCGACCGAAAAGGTAGCGGCTCGAAGGGCCCAACAGAATGAGAAGAAAGTGCTCAACTGGCTCAAGTCTTGCTCCGGTTGGTGGTAAAGGACGGACACGAAGTCAGACTTTTACTGACGTGATACAGCGCCCCCGGAAATACTTGCCAAGCCGAATTCTGCTCGAATAGGCTTTTACGACTTACCGGCCGAGATTCGAAACAGAATAGCGGAATACGTCCTTGTTCATGGTCATATCCGTCCTTTGTTGAAGTCGTCCGAGGACTGGACCCGGTTTGTACGGGTACGGGTGGCACCTCGGATGACCTGGATTAGCCCGACTATCTCGCAAAAGGTTATAAATCTCCTCGAGAGAAAGATTCCGCGAGACATGCTCAAGGGTTCCCGCGCTTTGCAGTGGAAACCGAAGACAAACTCGCATCCTGGGATCCAATTTCTGGCTACCTGCTCGCGGGCTTATCAAGACTACCACGCATTTCTGTATGCTCGAAACTGTTTCTCGCTCACGCCGGGCATGCCCCTCATCTCCAACCAGTACTTCACAGGTCTACATTCAAAACACTGGCTCATGATCAAGAATCTCGTCGTCTACTTTGGCACTCTAGACATCACGCCTCACGCCATGGTGAGCATGGAGTACGCTACCAGACACGTCTACAACAAATTTCGAGCATTCCAGGACTCCCCGACTACGCGTACATGGTACAGATTCCTCGTTCAGATGGAAAGATATCTAGCAAAATGCTGGCTTGCGAAACTCACCTGGCTGCGAGACAACATCGAGGGGAAACGGATCATCCTAGTCGCAAAGAACCAGCAACCAGTGTTCATCAATCCCCCTTTGAGCGCTACTCTAGGGAGTGTAATCAATGACAGTCTCGATGGCGTCTCTGCGGAGGTACAAAATTTCCTTACTCGCGTATGGTACGATGTCATTTCAAGAGTCGAAGGAGCCATTCGCGAAGCGTTTCATACTCATGCAGATGGAGTGATTTCACACCATAGGAAAGCTATCGACCATTTCAAGCAGTGGTTGGCACAGGAGGAAGAGGAATGGAACTCCGAGGGAACATGCTGTTTCTGTGGCTTACATGATGCAGATGGCGTGCATAAACTCTGGATCAGGAACCGATACGGTAGACCGTGAAATGCCGTACGATCATTCCGAGTGTGCTCGGAATAAGTACCAGAGAATACTGGTCCACGGAACCATGGGCCACAAGTCACTACTTCGCATTCAATGGTCTCTCCGCAAATTTGCACAATCATGATGGGTCGTACCTACCTGATCAACTGCTATGGAGCAGGCATCATTTCCGTTTAATCGACACCATGTGCGCGAGATGTCGCGTCAATCACTTAATGGAGCCTTGAAATCGGCTGCAATGATCTATCAAGCTGGCTCGCTCGAGTACACAAAGATGCAACTTTGGCGAATGGGACCGGAGTCCACCGTCTGTTTGTATGACGGCGATTCCCCATCGGAAACCGTCAACAGAGCCTGAAGTTACTATACAAGACACTCCATTGGTCACCTGCCACATTGACAATTTCCCTCGTAGTCTCATTCTTGGCCAGAAAGGGAAGGTCTGCCTCTTTGACTGGGCTGCCACAGGTCGCTAAAAAATTTAAATTTTATTAAAAAAATCGCTATTCGGCTTCATCCTTTCAGCATCACAGAGGGTATGACAGAACCATACAAGAGCTCCTGTTTTATGGCCATTCTTGTGGCGGTCGAACGTGCGTTGATTTGGTGACTCATTCGAGCTGCTGCTAGCGTCCCATGCCCCTCCGGAGAGAGTATCTGGTGACTAAGCAAGCCAACATCATTGGACTCATCGATGCCAAGCCCGCGTGACGATTTTGTGATACGAGATGTTTGTTCAACAGCTCCTCAGCACATTGGACCAGGAAAGTTTCAGATACCGTTCCTACAGCTTGGGTATGATTGCTCGACTCTGCACAGCCTAGCTTCTGCTCCAATCAGGAATTCTGGGAACTCTCCGCACTGGACTTCACGCACAATGGCTTCCACGGATTGCCGCAACGTGGAAGCGAGCTATGATGCCACAGCTTCGATCGCTGTGCGACAATGCTCTCTTCCCAGTTTTGAAGCATCTCTTTCTCTCCAGCTTCGTTGCCATCACGCACATTGCTTCAACGTGCAGAGTGAGTGCCATCAACAAGTAGCTTTGCTTGACCATTACTGCTCTTGTCTGGCAATTCGGCACAGTCGCTTCTGCACCAGAATCTCTTTGGCGACTTCGCGCTGTAGACACGTATGCTGAAGATTCATGCGCTGGCCGTGGAATGATTGTGGCGGCTGGGACGATGTCTGTGCCCATCGAATTCCAAATTGCTTGAACACTCTGTGATTACGCTTAAAGGGTTGGGGGCCGTGAGAAATCTAGTTTATCCCTTTCCTGGTCACCCTGCTTGTATGCTTCAAGGTTTGCGGGGTGTGAGAAATCTCGTTCATCCTTTTCCCGGTCTTCAGAGACTGCTACTCCAGACTCGGAATTGCAAGACCGGGCTGATCGAGCCTCGCAACATTCTCACACCAAGATGATCGCGTTGTCAGTGGCTATCATGGGTGGTATCGTGATAGTGTCTCGGGTACTTGTAAGTATGGCACAGCAAAGTACGTGATGTTCCCTACTCAGTATGCAACTTCTAAACCTTGCATCAGCGCCCAATGACGTTGTGAGAAGTGGAAAGTATACGATCCAGCTATGCGGCAGTCAAGCACCCCAAGTACAGGCAGCCATGAGAACCCTCCAAAAAGCCCTCCGACCTGCCATCCAGGATACCTACATCAGTCCTACCAGCGCACCATTCACAGCCTTCTTCAAGAACTCGCGATACAGACCCTTTGTAACGAGAGTGCTTTCGGATATAGCAAACGGTACGCCTCTGGCCAGCAAGGCGGATAATACTCCAACAAGTCCTCAACTCGTTTGTGTCACCGGACCGAACATTGTGAAACTCCAAGTCAAGAATTCATTCCACGACGTTTACGAAGACTGCCGGCAGAATCCACTGTGGGCTTCCATCTACCACTCGGGACTCAACTACGTCTTCATCTGCCCTCTCTTCTTTGCTTCGGCCATCCCTTCTCGGCCAGTCAGTAGATGCCCTACCATTGACTCGGCGACAAATGAGTTCGTTGGAAATCTCAATGGCCTCATCCAGTACAAGCCATATGTCCTACTTCACGAACTCGCTCACTTCTACGTCGTGCCGCCCTCGACCGAGAACACGCAGTTTGAAGTGTATGACTGGAATGCCGCTTTTGCATTGAAGTCCAAACGAGCGGTACTCAATGCTCAAAGCTATGTCTTGTATGTTGCCAGTAAGTACAGACAAGGACTATTCTCCGGAACATCAAATCCTTTGTTAGCTCGCATCGCGAGTGTTCCAGCACGTATCTCACAGAGAATTTTGACAGGTATTGCTGCAAGATGCACAGCATTCCCCGTCACTGCGGTACCTCACTCGCGAGGCCGACGTTTGGGCGATGATACATTCATGTCGAATGTAGGACAGATTGGCGGCTTCTGGACAAATATTACCCTGGGTTCAAATCATACGTCGTTGTGGCTCGATGGCACACGTATTATCTAGACCTTGAGGATAACTGTGACCTCGCCACCTCTGCCGAAAATGGAAATGCCCATTTCTACAACACTTCAAGGAAATGACGCATTGGCCAGCCCAATCGATCCACTTCACATAGTCCCCGCTTGTTTCAAGCCTTACGTGAGTGACTAAATTGATCGACATGGCACCACTCTACTTCCCACACTTCAAGCTTACAGCTGAGCAGGCAGAATGTATGTAATCTGAGTCGATTGTGGCTTCGTCGGATCCACACGCCACGTAGCATATCACCTCGCTTACCTTAATGCATCGCCAGTTCGATAACGAAAGCGCTCCCCACTACTCCAAGATGCACCAACCTTAGGCCCAACCACGCCACCACATCTGATATTCTCTGCACCATGTCCGGCTCAATTGGACTTCGCACTAATCACAGCATCGTTGGGCTCGAATCCCGAATATATCAGGGGCAGATACTCTATCTGAAAGGCGAGGAGGTTATCAGCGAGCGGGCAATCGAGGAATTGGAGATTGAGAGAGGAGCGCTCGGTCATCCTGTGCTAATATTGCAACTCGACATGAACCGCAAGCATGCGCGTATCTGTATCGTCAGTCAACAGTCCGAGCTTCTCTCCATGAAGAGAGGATACTGACATTCATCAGCTGACCACCTTCGGCGGCCGCGGCATCCAGAACAGCGTATCGCCTTGGAGATGGAACGAGTATCTGCCGTTGTATCCCACCGTCGCGCTTCAAGATCAGATTCAAGTCGAGCTCTGCTATCGCATGAAGCTCGAAAGACCAAGTTATATCAACACGGCCAAATCGTACATCGTCCCGGTCAGCATGCTTGAGATCTTAAACCACGAGGGCCTCACGGGCATTCCCCAACTCACTCTCCCAGGCTTCGCGGTCGTCGCCGAGAGGTTCAAGATCAACGTCGAGGCATTACCAAAGCAGGTTAGGGTATGGTACGAAACCTGGCAGGCGGTCCAACAATCGGCACGGCAAATCGCATTGGAGAAAGTTCAGGCACGAGACTCCCTAGCTAACGAAGCAAATGAAACAAGAAGCAAAGACGCTGCACCGTCAAAACCGGCTCGCCGTGTCGGAAGTCGAACGGTAGTGTTGTTGGTCGCACTCTCCGCTGCTCTGGCACTCCTGTTCCGGCACGCGGTGCTGGGTGAGCAGTCTGTGTCCTGCGACTATTGATCCTGGAGGTACTTACTGTATGGGTGAACGTGGAAGCCGGGGAGCATGGAAGCTTGAAGCAAAGAAGGGATGGTAGACGTGGATGGCAGATGGTGCAGTCTACGAGTCTAGACGAATGGGATCCGCGCTCGCAGCTGAAGAGTGGACCCAGTAGACCGTCTTCAAGCCCAGTCTCCGGTATCCATGGTAGGGAGACATAATATGTATGTGCCCCCGGTGTCGGCTCCCGCAGCCTAATGTTCGTCCAGACAAATCCAATATCAGGTCCTCATGCTGGAGTGGTTGTATTCTCCTAACATACACTCTTGCGTCTCTGTGATATCACGGTCCTTCGCCGCCCCTACACGATAATCCATGGATCAGTCAAGACACCGCCTTATCATCTCAGCAAAAACAACCGACCAGTCTTCTTCAAGCTCCCTCTGCCAACCTTTTTAAATAGAGCAACTGATACCTAATCCTTCGGCAACCGAACCCCCTTTCACACCGAGTCTTCCCCCCTCCACCGAGCACACTCTCAAGTGCATCTTTCAAAGCATCTCGAGCAGCACAGACAAGAAGCATAAGCCTGTGCTATTCTCCCAGCCAGGGCACCCGCTGCACAGGCGCCAGTTGTTCATTCCCGTTCGTGGCTCAGCTGCATACCTACAATATGTTGCACCTGGGGTTCCGTGCTACTCCTCCGCTGTGTCGCGCTCTATACTATTTGCGGACCACACTTCGTGCGTGATAGATTGACTCCCATTCCAAAGATATACCGTCAGCTCCAACCGATGCAACTCCCATTGTGGGCATAATGCAAATGGGAGGAAGTCCGTTCCTCATCGCTCATCCAGATCATTACCCAACGCACCAGGTCCCCTCCAGAGGAACTCCAAGCCAATGCTTACCCCCCCCGCCATGGACCTAAAACCTCGCCATTACCTTCCTCTCCGTATCACCCAACGCCCACTGACTCCTCGCCCTCTTCGACCTCACCCTGTCGACCTGCCCCCTCGTGAACCCCCTCGCCTCAACCGCAGCATTATACCCCAACCAGCCCGCCCCCGCCCCCGCCCCCTCCACCCCAACCTCATCACTCACCCTGCCATCAGCGCGTTTATAAACCGTCACCACGGCCGCCCCCCCAAGGCCCAGGTTATGCTGCAGCGCCACCCGCGCCCCCGGCACCAGCCGATTCGTCGCCCACCCCCTAAGCTGCCACACCAGCTCCGCACACTGCGCCAGCCCGCTCGCGCCCAGAGGATGTCCCTTCGATATAAGCCCGCCGGAAGGATTGACGACGCAGCGCCCGCCGAAGGTGATATCCCCCTTCCGGACCATCTCGTGGGCCTTTCCCCTCTCACACAGCCCCAGGGCGTCAAGCGTGATGAGCTCGTTGGCGGAGAAGCAGTCGTGCAGCTCGCAGACGCGGATGTCCGTGGGGGAGACGCCCGCCTCGGCCATTGCGGATGCGGCGGCGTGGGCGCTCATGCCGTAACCGATGAGGGAGATGCTGCTCGTGTTGAAGAGGTCGGGGGCGTCGGTCGTGAGGGTCTGGCCGGCCATGAGGATGGCTTGGGGGCGGAGATGGGGCCGCTGCTGGAGGAAGGCTTCGGAGACGATGATGGCGGCGGCGGCGCCGTCGCTGGTGGGGCAGCATTGAAGTTTGGTGAGGGGGTCGTGGATCATGGGACTGGCCTCGATCTCTTCCAGAGTGTAGACGTCGCGGAATTGGCTGTAGGGGTTCTGGGCAGAGTGGAGATGGTTGATCCGGGCTATCTCTGCGAAGTCTCGCGCTTCGGCGCCGTAGTGCTCCATGTACTCCCTGCCCGCATTGCCAAACAGCTGCGCCGCGCCGGGGGAGTTCGTGACGCCGCGCGTCTGCGCCATCATCGCATTTGATGTGCCTGTCGGGTTCTCTCTGTCTTTGAAAAAGGTTCCCAAGCTGCCGGGGAACATCTTCTCGAAGCCGACGACCATGACGCAGTCGGCGGCGCCGTGGGAGACGGCTTGCCGCGCCATGTGCAGGCCCGTGGAGCCCGTAGAGCAATTGTTGTTGACATTGTAGATGGGGATGCGCGTCATGCCGAATTGGTAGAAGACGCGCTGGCCGCAGGTGGAGTCGCCGTAGCAGTAGCAGGCGATGCCTTGGTCGACGGAGTCGTAGTTTAGCTGGGCGTCGAGGAGGGCTTTGATGCCGGCCTAGCCATGGAGGAGATTCAGCACTGTTTAGACAGGGGAGGGACTAGGAAGAGGAAAAGGACGGCGAAAAGGCAGGCCTACCTCGAAGCCTAGTTCTGTGTAGTCGACTTTGCCGCGAGGTTTGATGAACTTGGTGAGGCCGACGCCGAGGACGTAGGCCGGGGATGGAGATCTCGGAGGCATGATGGCAGTTGTTGCGGACTCGGCAATTAAGTCAAAGAGCTGGAATCATAAAGGATAACGAGATGAAAAGCTCCATGGATGGATGTCAATCTGGGGAAGCGTCCAACCCCGCGAACACTCGAGCCGAGGTTAGGGCTTGACAGCTGAATGCGGTTAGAGCGATCTCCTATCAACCCAGTCCTTTTGGTCGAGAGTACAATACCACTCTTCTTCGGAGTATTGCCGGGTCAAATCATAGAGCGTGCTGCGTCCTGTTTTGCTAATGGCTGTGCTTGATGACAGTCTGACCCCTCAGCGCTGTTTTCTGGAATATACGTTGCTTCAGTCAAGGTTCGCATGAATACAGAGCTTCAATGGCTTCCGAAACACCGTCCACCTGCATCAGAAATAGACAGATCAACGTTTTACCGAAAATGCTTAACCAATCTACAGCGACGTCACAGGTGGTCTTGGCTGGGGAGGTCTCAGCACTCGAACTCAAGTCGGGAATCGGCTTTTTCATCACGGTGTGTACATGGGTGCCCTCAGACAAAACGCAAGCGCTTGTGGTGGCGCCAAGAAAAGATCCAGAGACCGAACAAGAGTGAGCTGAGCGGCTAAAGGAACTTCTTCGAGAAGAAGCGGAGAAAGCAATCGAGGCCTATCGGAAGCGAGCTAAGAATGTCGAAAGTTCCTGGCATCTCAGGAAAGTGGCCACGCTGAAGATTAATGGTGACAACGATCAAGTCTGCGGGAAGCGGAAAGTTTTGAGCGTTTTGTTTTACGATGTCGAACGCGCCGGATACTTTAGCAGAGGAGCGCACTGGAACATGCCATACGGCTTACGACCAAAGCGGTCGACATTTCTGGCTAGATGTAAGACTATGGCTTGATTGACGACGAGCAGGTTGTCGTGTTGATGAGCATTGGGAATGAAGTGAGTGCAGAAGCGCGGGAGACAATGCAGGAGGCTGGCGAGGACGAATACGGCTTGAAGGACATGGTACTGCAGATTCGCTCACGATCTTAATGACATGAGGAGCATGCTCAATTTAAAAGAGACGTAGAAATAGGAGATTGATTGACCTGCCTCGTGCAAGTGCAGTGCTCGAATATGTCAACAAGACTCTTTGGTGGTTTGCCGCTTCATTACCCATGGGCCAGAGCTGGTTGTTCAGCCTTTCGCCTCGTTGCAAGGACGGTTTTCCACCAGCGCGAATTGATTGTCTGTGCCATTTCTTGGCCAATCGCTGGAATGAGCACATGGGGTAACCCAATGAGTCTATCTGCGACTTGGGAAAGGATAGTCTATTGCTCACCGATCGTAGCTCATAGCTCATCATAGTCATACACGCAGCATCAGTACGACCAGCGCTAGGAACAACTCTCCCATCACCTACCGCTTCAACGCCTTCTCCGGGCTCTTCTCAAACGCCTTAACCCACTTATCCCACTCCCTCGCCCCTTTACCCATAACGTTCCTCAGGTCCTCCTTCACTTCACTCGTCTCCCACTGCTCGTCCTCCCAATTCTTCTCCCCGCCCGTCTGGCTCGGCGCCCAGCCGATGGCCTCCAGCAGCTCGCTTTCCGTCGTGGCAGTCCCCACACTTGGGAACACCTTCACGTCCCGCTTAGTGCACATGCTACACAGATACCGATGCAGGACCTCCATGCGTGGATCCTGGCGGAAATCCATGCGTAGCTTGTCGCCCTGCATCTCTTGCTCTTCGGTCTCGTGGTGCGTGACGCCGTGCTTGGTGGAGGAAGTCAGGCGCTTCGTGGCGGAACGAGCGGTCTTCGCACCCCGGATGGAGGAGTATGCCCATACGCCGTCGACTTCGAGCAGGCCGCCGAAGGGCCAGATCACGGTGGCGAGGATGTCGATGGCTGCTGAGACGGGAAGGAGGCCGGTAGCGATGATGGCGTCGCGCTGGGCCTTGGACTTGGAGCGCATCATGCTGTTGATGAACTCGGTTTTCACTTGCTCGGGCGTGGCATGGTAGGAGGATGGGTAGATGAGGACCATCTCCTGTAGCCCGACGGTCTTGTGCGTAGTGTCCTCCTCGTGAACTCCATCGTCTTCCGAGCGGCGCCGGTCTGAGCCGTCTGGCACACGGTTCAGAAAGTCAAGGTTCGAGCTTGTGGTAAGGTTGACAGCCTTGCTGATGCCGCGAGTTGCTTTGCTTTTGACGCCTTTCCAACTTGCCGTTTTCGCGGTGCTGGTCTTTGCGGCGCGGACTTCCTCTTGCCATTTCCGTTGCACCTTTTGGAGCTTAGCTTCTTTCTCGCCTTCGGCTGGTTTGGGAAGAGGAGGCGGGGGAGGTGTGTAGATTAGGAACCGGTCTGGGATGCCTTCGGGCGGGGTTCCTTTGATGTGTGGCTTTGGGAAAGGGATGAGGTACGCCGTCAATCTATGCGGATCTCGCGTGTAGTGGAGTGGCGAAATAGGATCGTTGGAGAGGGGCTCTGGGGTATGACCGCGGGGCGGGAGCTGATGCTGGTGTGATAGGGACTGAGAATTTTGCGGAGGAGCACACTGCTGAGAATGTACTTCTGATTGAGCTGTAGCTGGTGGCGGGTATTCCTGTCCATAGCCTTGAGCCGCAGAGTCTGTATGTAGAGGTGGAAAGTGCTCAGGCTGTTTTGTGGCAGTAGAGCTTCCGATAGGCGGCGGAGGAAATTGCTGGTCTGTGCTGAGAGGTTCACCTGTCGTAGAGTGTGGTGGAGGGAAGTGTTGGTATTGCTGTGCCTGCCCGACTACTCCAGCTGGGCCTCCAATTGGAATGTCTGGTGCCAGCGGATCGCAAGCTGGTGGTGGAGGGGCTGCACAAGAAGGATTCTGTTGCTGATAAGAGGCCTCTGAATGGCTTGGTGCAGGGCGAGCTTCGTAAGATTGCAGGTATTGGTGGTTCACGGGATCGCCCGCCCCTATCTGGTATGCCTTTTGTTGATCGGACATATCTGACTCGTGATGATCGGTCAAAGGAAACTGGGCGTTTGCTTTAGACGCTCCTAAGGTAACGTTCTGGGTGGTTGACCATAGGAATATTCGAGCTGTGTGGAGAGTGGGAAAGAAGGAGAAATATATGGGGCTTTCAATGTTTGAGATTGCGTCAAGGGTGTCCGACCAGCTCATTGATCCATGGAAACGTCAGTTCGCCTGTTGGTATCAACATCTATTCATTCTGGGCAAGAAAGCCCCAGTTTGAAAGAAGCCACCAAATGACGTGTCACCTTCAGCCTCTCTGCGGACGCGTTGCGGCGCCACGTGATGTCGCGTCGTCCACACATTTGGTAACTTCAATATCATTGGTGACCTTCTGCTAATACTGCCATAGACGGATCTTCTAGGCTGCACCGCTGTCTATCACATTCGACGACGCCCCCATCTCGCTGCCTTGAGCTTCAGTAGTCTAGAAGTATACCATGCCAGTTTGATTCTTCGTACAGCTTATGACAGACTGGGCGACTCGAGCGGAATACACGACATCTCCTAACAATCAACTTATAGGGTGTACTTTTGGACGTAATTATGCCTGAAATACTTCGAAGAACAGCTTTACGAAATCACGACGGACTGATCGGCCAATCACGATCCATTGCTACAGAGGCAAACAACCACAGAAAATCGTCACGCCTGTAGCTTTAAATAGGGTGATCACCATGGATGGCTTGCTAAGACTGTCTACCCGCTCTTTGGCCCGCGCATCCAAGGTTTAGATCTGTCAATCATGAAGCGCTGTATAGACGACGAAGACATTAATGCAGGGCCCCAATGCACGATGCACAAGCGAAGCAGGGTCGTCAAAGCACCCATCGACGAACTATGCCTGGTCAAGGACTCTTTCGATGTCTGTGAAGATTCTAACGGTACGGTACTTGATGCAAGCTTAAGCCTGAGCAGCATTGAAGGTAACAACAATAAGTACTATTACATCCAGCTCTTGGCTCCTAAAGACGGATCTGCCCAGTATGCTTTATGGACGCATTGGGGTCGTGTGGGTGAAACAGGGCAGAAGAAGCTGGAGCAGAATCTAGTATTGGAAACTGCAATGTCCTCATTTAGTAAGAAGTTCAAAGACAAAACAGGCTTGATCTGGGACCAGCGATATGGAGTACTAAAAGCCAACAAGTACACGCTCATTGAAAAATCTTACAATGACGATCCGGATGACGCGGTGGAAGAAATCGGTACTAGGTCTGAGGAAGGGAAGGCACCTGAAGACAAGCCATCAGCATGCATGCTTTCCCCCAAACTTCAAGATCTCGTCAGGTTCCTCTTCAACGCTGATAATATGAAAAGTGCCATGGCGTCTCAAAACTACAGTTACAACAAGTTACCCCTAGGAAAGCTTTCGAAAACCACCATAGAGAAGGGCTATCTAGGCCTGAAAGATCCAGGAGAATTCATCCAGAATCCAGATGCTGCCAAAGACAAGTATCGCGGCACTTTGAAAGACGTTTTCAGCGATCTGAGCTCAAAATATTATACGATCATTCCCCACGACTTTGGACGAAAGAGGCGAGCACCTATCAATACTGAAGACCAGCTGAAGGCTGAGGTGGATCTTGTAGAGATTTTAGGCAATATGCGAATTTCTAATGAGGTCCTCAAGGAGACAGAAACATCGAGAGAAGGGCAGAGCGCGGTGCATTCCCTGGATGCCAGATTGGCATCTTTAGGATTGCAGGAAGCGCTTGCGCCGGACGAAAGATCCTTGGAATTCGGCCACCTGGAGCAATACTTTCGCCATGCAGATGGGGATCACTCTGACGCATTAATTCGCCATATTTACCGCGCATCACGTACAGAAGATGTCGAGCGTTTCGTTCGCGGAGGCTACGACGCCGAGGGAATGAAATTAAGACCAATAAAAGACTGCCGGAAACTGCTGTGGCATGGTAGTAGAGGATGCAACTTTGGTGGTATCCTCAGTCAAGGCTTGAGAATTGCCCCACCGGAAGCACCACCCAACGGAAAAGCATTTGGGAACGGTATCTACCTTGCCGACAGGGCTAGTAAATCCGCGTCATACTGTGACCCCTGGAACACAGATCAGACTGGGTTGCTGCTGCTGTGCGAAACACAATTGCCAGAACCATCCTACATTGAGTCGGACCATGAATTCAATGCTGCTGTATCGATGCGGAAGAAGGGACTAATCTCCACAAAAATGATGACAGACCCAATGAATGACCCAGCCAGTTGGCTTGATGCTGCTGCGTTCAACGCAGACATCCAGGGCACATGCTTACCAGACCCTAGCATTGCAATGCCCCGGCCACATGGGTTCCCTACTGAGTACCTTGTTTATGACTTAGCTCAGGTGCATATCCGAAATGTCTTCATGCTGCAGTGGAATGCTTCAAGGCGATGGGGCATTTACTGAGACCTGAGCGATGCGCGGGCAAGTAAGTCTCGCACAGTCGGAACAATCATGAAGCCTATTCCAAGTCACGCTCCACGTTGAGTACACCAAGAACCTGGTGACAGATCAGCTGTTTCACGGACACCCTAAGCGACCATTAGTCGTTATATCGTTAGAACATTTCTTCGAAGTGCTTACGAACAGGATGATGTGTCCTATCATCGACGGTCGATCAACAATCTACCGTTGTGTGGCAATTCAGGTCACAATCGCATTTGATGTAAGGCTACTATCTTCGGCACTCTTCCCGCCACTAGAGATGTCGCCTTAGCGTTACTTAGGCGAGTCACACGTTCACTAGTCTAGGTGATCTGGTGCATCGTCAACATTCATCAAGAACAAAGTGTCATGCCCCTTGCGTAGTGTACACTTGTCTATACTTTAGAGACACGCATCGAACAAGTCGTGGCACCTGCAATTGCTTGAATTGGAAGCCTCTTAGCAAGGGATCTACAAGATCATACGCACCAATAAAACCAAGATCTGATGGCGACATCCCAGCCAAACAACCCTTCATATGTCTCTCAGTCGGCTGTGGGCTTCCATATCACAGACCCGCAAACATGGATTCGGACCTCTCATTTTGCACCAGTATCTCAAGACCCTGATAGACGCCACTGTGCCACCCAAGAGGGTGCGGATCAGATAACCCAGATGTTTCCACACACGCCTGCGGGCATCGTGTCCCTCAATCTCTTGATCTACAACAAATCACGGGACACTGATCGCATCTGCCCGAGCTGTCGTCGTTGGTACAAGGTCGGTGAGTCAGAGCACCGCTATCAGTCTTTCGACGAGTTCTTGCGCCGCGATTATTCGAGCTCACCCACCATCAATACGGAACGGCGCGAGGAGCAGAATCTCTCCGGCGTATGTAGTCAATTTTGCATGGACGCTCTTGTGGAAGATCCCGACGATGCCGAGAGGAACAGTGGGAAGGAACTGCGACGATCGGGCTCATGGCTGATGAGGCGGACGACTATAGCTGAGGAAGCGGAGGGTGGTGTGAAAGTGAAATGGGAGCGCATCGGAAACCTTTGAGCGTTACGACTGCTACCAAGCGTAGTACGTTGTTTGCGGATTGGTTCACGTACTGCCTAAGTGGCGTCCTCTGGTTGTTCATGAACAAGAGGTGATACTTCAAGAACAGACGCCAGATTTTTCTCATAGTTCTGAACGCTCTTAATTCCTGCATCGGTGCGGTCACGTAGGTTTACTAGAATTATGCCCCCTCCTCGTACCCACACTTTGCCGGAACAAGCATTTGACTAATTTGGTATATAGTGTGGACTTGAATTGTATGCTTCTGGTACCACAATTATTAATGATGCATCGAACAGCAACGGAATAATTCCCTGCGCTGAAAAAGGCAAAATCGTTGTGGATGAAATACAAATTCCACAAGTACGGCGATCTATGCAAGGCGTTATAGCCTCAGTTCCTTCACTCTCTCGTTATAGTTTCGCATCTACCGTCAAATATAAAACCGATGTCCAAGCAGGTTGGTGGCTGCTTATACGGGAAATCTATGGCGCCGCTGAGAATCCTCCCTAATTATCTCCAAATTCCGTTGACCATGTCCGTCGCTCATGGCATCGCCAGGCAATTTTAGTGATTTTCTTTCGTGCGTCGGGGAAGAGTCAGCCATACTAGTATGACTGTCAGCTAACGTCGCATTATCTCCCCAAGAACGACAGACAAATAACTTCAAGGTTTGTGATTCAAGCAATCGAAGGGACGGCTATCAGCGAGACCGAACATTGGAAGGTTTCAATAGATACATCCCGATTCCAGCTTTCTTGAACGCCGTGTGCCTGTCAGCTGAACGACGCTTCCACTCATCGTTGAGTTGATTCACAATCGCAAAATCATTGAGACTCCATTTTCGACTTGCTCGATCCTAGGTTGCGACAAGCGTGTTGATCACATTTAGCACACCAACAGGAGCTTTCTCGTCATCGACTTCGATGCTTGATCCTGCAGCTCTATGCTGAGGCACGAATAATGTTACGGGACGGGACACAAGGATGCCTTTCGGATGCAGTATTACATCCGACCCTTACAGCCGCAATCTCCGGGGTTGAGAAGAAAAACTTCTCGAACATCGACGTCATGCTATCGATTTTTCTATGCGAAGGGTACTTAAACTATCACTATCCCACCCAATTAGTCTCGGAATTTATTACCACCATTCTCCACCACACCAGGTAGATCTAGTGAAAGCATGCCTTCACTACCACTCCCGACCCGGCAATTAGGCAAAGATGGACCCCAAGTTACAACGCTCGGCTACGGTGCCATGGGTCTCTCAGCCTTCTACGGCGCGCCTGACTCCGACGAAGTGCGATTGCAATTCCTGGATCGTCTCTACGAGCTCGGCTGCCACAACTGGGATTCCGCAGATGTGTACATGGACAGCGAAGACCTCCTCGGGAAATGGTTCGCCAAGAACAAGGACAAACGCAACAACGTCTTCTTCGCTACCAAATTCGCGAACAAAATGACAGCAGACGGTTTGGGGATCGAGCAGAGGAGTGACCCGGAGTATGTGAGGGAGGCCTGCGCGAAGAGTCTGAAACGGTTGGGTCTGCAAACGATAGACCTCTACTACTGCCATCGCGTCGACGGGAAGACACCGATTGAGGAAACCGTTCAAGCGATGGCGGAGCTCAAGAAGGAGGGCAAGATCCGCTACCTTGGTCTCAGCGAGGTCAGCTCTGAGACGCTTCGCCGTGCTTGCAAAGTTCACCACATCGCCGCCGTGCAGATCGAGTACTCCCCATTCTCAATGGACATTGAGGATCCTGACATCGCTCTCCTCAAGACCTGCCGTGAGCTCGGCGTCGCTACCGTAGCCTACTCACCCCTCGGTCGAGGCTTCCTCACCGGCACGATCCGTTCTCCGGACGACTTTGAGGAAGGCGACTTCCGCAAGCGCGCACCGAGGTTCAGCAAGGAGAACTTCCCGAAAAACTTAGAGCTGGTCGACCACATTGCAGCTTTGGCAAAGAAGAAGGGATGCACGCCCGGCCAGCTGACTTTGGCGTGGTTGATGAGGCAGGGAGATGATATCATTCCAATCCCGGGGACCAAGAAGCTCAAGTACCTGGAGGAGAACCTAGGTGCTCTGGACGTCATGTTGTCGGATAGCGAAGATAAGGAGATTAGGGCAGCAGTTGAAAAGGCGGAGGTAATGGGAGAGAGATATCCAGCGGGTATGAGTGGAAAGCTATTCGCGGATACGCCGCCGTTGAAGCAATGAGGGTATGATCGTGAGGATTGCATATAGTCATCGGCAAGAATACCAAGCCACATGGTAGGACGTAGAAAGACTTCGATGAGAATGTTATCCTACTTGGAAATTCCACCTCAGAGCTGCAGCTATCAAACCATGAAGTCGCGAAGCCGTAGATCAGCATGTAGACAGCACTTCGTCGAGCATGGTCAACAAGCTGCTGAAGCGCCATATTTCCATGTCGCTGAGAGTCGATTGGGACTCTGAAGACGACTGACTTTGACGTCACATGTCAGACCTCCTTCACCCTTCGGCTCTCGGCAAGGCTGCACTAACATCATTAAAGGCTCAATCTTATCATTGCTTTATATGCGATACAGCGCGCATCTGCTCTTGTTCGTTGCGAGCCCGCTCAGACAGGTGCTGTCCATTGAGATGATCTCTGACAACTTCATCGAAGACCAGCTTTTCCGTGTCGGGTAAGAGGCCCGCTGGAGGCAGCACGGTTCGCATTGACGTCCTTTCTCGACTGGGTGTACTACGCCATCCGCGAGATGGCCGCGCGCCCATCAACCCGTCGTTTTCTTCGTCCATTGCTGTATACATCCGCGACTGCCCTCACCGGTGGAGGTATCCTCTACTTTTCCATCAGGCCGCGCAACATTCCCGGCTCCGACCCTGCCGCTGTTCCCCCTCCTCGCTACGGAGAAGATGGCAAGCTTACTCCGCCACGGTTCCCACTGGTGAAGCCTCGGCAGGAACAGATTGCCGATCTGAAGAAGAGTTCAGGAATTGTCAATGCGGTACAAACGACAAGAGGCATCATTGGGAGCTTGACTGGCAATAACGGGACAACTGGGGACCACGCAGATGGCGGGGCGGAAGAGTATGATCTACTAGTCATTGGTGGAGGGGCGACAGGGACTGGCATTGCCCTTGATGCCATCACTCGGGGCTTGAAGGTGGCGATGGTGGATAGGGATGACTTTGCGAGTGGGACGAGTAGCAAGAGTACTAAATTGGTCCATGGCGGAGTCAGATATCTGGAGAAAGCGGTCTGGGAGCTTGACTACAATCAGTAAGTACCAAACACTGCCTTAAAACCCTCGGAAAGGACGCTGATCATGTGTAGATACAAGCTGGTGAAGGAAGCTCTCCGTGAGCGAAAGTACTTTTTGGATACCGCACCGCACCTCTCGAGTTGGTTGCCCATCATGATACCGATCCAGAAGTGGTGGCAGGCGCCGTACTTCTGGGCAGGCACAAAATTCTACGACTTCCTGGCCGGGTCGGAAGGCATCGAGAGCTCGTACTTCTTAACAAAAACTAGGGCACTGGATGCCTTTCCAATGTTGAGGAAAGACAACTTATTCGGAGCTCTTGTATACTATGGTAACCAACTGTCGTTGATAAGATTTGGACAGGTCAACAAGGCTCATGGTTGACAGATGGTGCACACAACGACGCACGAATGAACATCTCTCTTGCGATGACTGCAGCACTGTACGGTGCAACGGTAGTGAACCACATCGAAGTCACGGGCCTCGAAAAAGACGCCAGTGGCAAGCTGTGCGGCGCCCGTCTCAAAGACAGAGTCGCAGAACGCAACGGCAAGACTTCTGAGGAGTTCTCCGTCAAAGCAAAAGGCATCATCAACGCTACTGGCCCCTTCACAGACTCCATTCGAAAGATGGACGAGCCCACAGTACAAGAGATTGTAGCCCCTAGCTCAGGCGTTCATGTCATCCTCCCTGGCTTTTACAGCCCCTCTAAGATGGGTCTCATCGACCCCGCGACCTCAGATGGACGTGTCATCTTTTTCCTGCCTTGGCAAGGTAATACCATTGCCGGCACGACAGACGCCCCTGCGAACATAGTGCAGAATCCCATAGCTGGCGAAGAAGAGATTAATTGGATACTGTCCGAGATCCGCGGCTACCTCGCTCCAGACATCAACGTCCGGCGAGGCGACGTGCTCGCCGCATGGTCTGGGATCCGCCCCTTAGTCCGCGATCCAAAATCCAAGAATACCGAGTCCCTTGTCCGCAACCATCTCATCACCACCTCCAACTCTGGCCTCCTCACCATCGCTGGCGGAAAATGGACCACGTACCGCCAAATGGCCGAAGAGACCGTTGACGAAGCCATCAAGTTGTACAATCTCCGTCCTCAACCGCTATTGCACGTTCCTCGCATCAGCGGCACGGAGATGATAGACGACAGCGCGCTCCTGAACGGAACGTGCCAGACGCATCAGGTGCGCCTGATCGGAGCTCATGGCTTTTCGAAAACGTTATTCATCAACCTCGTGCAACACTTCGGTATCGAGACCCACGTGGCCAACCACCTCGCTGAATCGTACGGCGACCGCGCCTGGACCGTCGCCGCGTTGAGTAGTCCCACCGAGAAACGATTCCCGGTGCGAGGCATCAAAATCTCCGCTCTATACCCCTTCATCGATGGCGAAGTCCGCTACTCTGTGCGCCACGAGTATGCACAGACGGCAGTGGATGTGCTTGCGCGGAGGACGAGGTTGGCGTTCTTGAACGCGCAAGCGGCGCTGCAGGCGCTGCCGACAGTCATCGATCTGATGGCGGAGGAACTCAGTTGGGATAGCAAGCGCAAAGACCGGGAATGGAAGGACGCGGTCCAGTTCCTGGGCAGTATGGGCCTGGCGAAGAGTAAGTTGACGGCGACGAGGAACGATGTGGAGAGTGGGAAAGCTGGGGAATACGATGAGCACGAGAGGAAGCTGTATTCGAGGCATGGTAAGTTCTATTCCTTTTTGTTCCCCCATTTTCCTGTTGCGGCTGCCGTGGCGTGCGTGAGTCAAGGCACAATGCGCGTACTGACCGTGTAGATGCGCCTGGGGACACGCTCGAGAGCGATTCCAAGTTTGCCAGCGGGGAAAAACCAATGATCAGGACGGATTCGCCGGCTAACAGGTGAAGAGTATATGACCCACCTTGGGGGAGCAACCGCTGCCGTAGGAATTCCCATAAAGTAATGGTGTTCACATCCACAGCCGCCATTTTGAGACTTCCTGTAGATAGGATATTATAGCGGACGGCTTGGTATTGTTGTCAAATTGTCTCAAGAGCAGAAAGCATCTCCAAACAAGCTCGGTCGAAGTATTGGCACACAGGTCTGAGACGTCTGGAATTCTATTTAATGGAGGTCGAGACATCAAATTTTCGAACGCGTTTAGAGCTTTATCGAACTTAGCGATATCTGCTTTGAACTTTGAGAATCTTTTGTGTTTTTGGTCTTGTTCGATAAGAGCACGAAGCGGTCTAAAATAAACTCGCATCTCGAATTCCAGACCGACGACCAAAGAGTTCAACATCTTCTCTTGTAGTACGTTTGATAGTTGTTGGTTTTGATCGACGAGGATTGGTTCCAATTCCTTCAGTAGTGGCTCAACATATCTATATAGTATGATAAGCCGAGAGCTGTAGACCTTCAAATACCGACGGATTTTCTCGGGGGCTTTTTCTTTTCTGAGCTTGTTGACTGCGTCCGACTTAGAGGTTTGATACAAGGCTTGTTGCTCAGGAGTAGACTTAGAACATTCATCGGGCTGGAAGACACCCATTTCGACGGCTCACGATATTGTTGCACTGAGGAAGCACAGCGTCAAGCTAGATATGACATACAGTTCAGAAATCTTGATGGACCAATGAGTGAGTCGAGTGGAACATTAACACTTTGGGACTGTTGCCATCCAATCATAGATGAGCCTCGAATGCGCTTGAACTTGACCGAAAATCACCTATAACTAATAAGACTATCTGGTTATAACACCGAGATCTCAAGAGAAAAACGGCTAGAGCGATTCATAGAGTCGAGGTTGACAGCTGTAGGGGAAAAGGTCGTGCTGGGTCAGAAAGAATGAGAATGCGCGGTCCACCGTATTCTACAGCTGCTGGTGTATCACAGCAAGCCCCTGCCCTGCTGACAAGACCATGCATGACAAAGCGAGAACCTGTCCTGGAAGACAGCAACGAAGAGACTGAGGAACGCTGTGTCGAGAGAGCGGATGTTGCAATGAAGGTCGAAGCTACACATCGCGAAGTTTCCGAACGGTAAACGCAGCAACGAAAGCTAGTTCAGAGGGCCACGGCAGCGATCTGCGAGACCATGGTGTAGCGAAGAGTTAGATGGTGTAAGATGACTAGAATCAGCTTGGAGTTGCCGAAGCTGATATACCGTTGTCCAATTGGCTTGGGGTTTGACCACATCGGGCTGGACCATGCTCGACGCATTGGCTTCGAGTGGATCTGTGGGGCCCTACCGTCGTTGTCTTTGACGCCAAATCTACGACGACGCCTGCAACTACGATGAAGAGATCATCTCGGTCCTCGCCGTCAGTCGCCGGCTTCAAGTCGAAAAACAGCCCACCCCTAATGTGAGGACATCTTCTCCCTGAAAGACACTGCAGCGCTTCAGGCATTTTGTGCCGATGTGTGATTTGAGAAAGAAAGGGAAGACACCCAAGAATAGACCAGGGCAAGAGATGGAAGCTAGAAAGACCCACGGTGGCCAATTATCCCCTGCTATAAGTGCGAACTTACGCAATAACTTGAAAAAGCTCAACCGGTGTCTCCGAGCTTGATCGAACGATCGGAGAGCCAGGCAGGCTCCGAGGTAGCACAAAATCGTCAAGCAATTGGCGCTTAACAGTCGATATCATAAGCGGCACTGGACTGGGTAAAAGGTGACTGCAGGCTTGCCGCAAGGTCATTGTGGGCCACGCCGAGTGTACAATCTGGTGTAAGCGCCAGGCGCGCTGAGTTCAGCATAGAGGGCGAAGTGCAATTGCACCGAGCACTACTACCACCGCCTCAATCGTCGCAGCTGATGCTGGTAACCCCATTGTTGACTACTTCGATGCCGACGGAGATAGAAGTCTCAATGATGACTCTGCTTGATTTTTTAGTCGGGACGGCGGTGTCACTGCTGTCTTCTTCAAGCTTTTGTGGGTGAGATAATTATTAGGCGGAAACCTGGTGCTTAGATAACTGTTTTGTGAAGCCTTGTGAGCTTACTATACTGATATTAGCCATGCGAATTCAAGAGTGAGGCAGGCTGCCCTGTTGCTTCAATGCCGCTGAAGATGGTAGTGACGTTGTACTCTACGTCTTTTTGGATGGTATCTATCTCATTGGCAGCAGGTCCGGTGACTTCGATGTTATGTAGGACTGGCTTGTTGCCCGCATGACTTTCATCATTGCGGGTCATCGCTTGCCAGTTCCCTGATTCAGCGGCTCCATAGAGCCCGACACGGCATCGTTGTGCTCCTGTCGTTTCCATTCCAAATTCGTTGTTCTCTTGGGCGGTCATGTTACCGCACCGCCTACGCAGAGGTTGATGTACCTCTACTCCCCTTCCCATCACCGATCCACCACTGGAGTTATTCTCGTTCTTTCAAGTTCATCGCTACAGGTTCCATAGATCGAATAATACGTCCCTCAACCGCCGAGCTCGTAATTTCTAATCAACCACGAAGGCAACCATTGTTCTCTCAATTTATCGATTCTGCTAGGATTTGCTGAGGTCGCCCTATCTCGCGAAATTGGCCGGCCGCCTGAGCGATTGCCTCAGTACTCAGACCTGGCTGCAGAAAAAACCTTGAACCCTAAAGTGAACTCTAAATACTTGTTTAAGTTAGGGCAACGCTAGAGTTGAAGCTAGACGATAGTTTATGCGCGATAGCTTGAACTAGATTTTAGTACGTCTAAACATGTTCAAATTCGATATAAAGAATATTTTAGCAAATTTTTAGATTTTTTTTGCAATAGATCTAAGAGCAATATAATTTACTCTTAAGTAGCAATAATTTATATTATTACATTATATTGTAATTATTATTATATAGTAGATATACTAATATATATTGTTTGTTATACTATCTTTTATTATATTATAAGTTTGCAAAAATTGTTTTTAGATAAAATATTATTAAATATTATATTGTTGCTAAGAGCAAGTGTAAAAGTGGATACCATCCTCGGAGCTCCGCCAAAAACAGGGTCCTCCGAAATGCATCTTTTGATTATCACATATCAACTACTCTACATTCCCACCTCATCATGGCCACCGAATCAGAAACTCCGCCCCCCTCATCCTGCCCCGTCGACCCCTCCGCCCGCGCCGCCTGGCTCGAAGCCGCCGCCCAGAACCGCAACCGCGCCCAAATCCCACACCCACTCTCTCCCACCACCTCACCCACCACCCAACCGCCCCCACCGCCTCGACTCCTCCAGCAACGCCCCCTCGCCTCCTCCCGCGTCATCTCCACCATCCCCCGCGCCGATCTCTCCCCCACCACCGTAACCCCCCACCCCCCCACCCCAAACCCCCAAACCGCCCACC
>JAABUS010002766.1_pt1 | contig 31408 bp, 33 predicted proteins | sample 5560161 | NCBI WGS metagenome assembly JAABUS01 (sample SAMN10711885, study PRJNA513376) | rock metagenome | isolation source: Antarctica rocks | place: Antarctica: Victoria Land, Trio Nunatak nord | collected 2016-01-04 | reverse complement strand
AGAAATCGACGATATATTGAACTTTCGACGATATCGAAGACGACTTCAATATCGAGTCAAATGAAAGAGCTATGACAACGATCTCAACTGATATAACGCTGACGACGACGAATTTATGAACGCTCAAAAGATGATTGACGACTTTCATATTAAATATTCAAGAAAAGCGCATTAAGAAACAATATTCATGCGAACATGAATAGTCAAGAAGAGAAAGATAATGTTACAATTCTAGTCTTCGTCTATTTTTCATCTAGTCTTCGCCTGATTTCATTCTAATCAAGTCTAGCGAGAATTTGATCTAGAAGTGATATCATTGAGACTCTGCATCATATGTGTAAGACGTCAACTCAATTGAGTCTAGCACAGAGCTGAGAAACACACATATAAGAATCGAGTTCTTTTCTGTAGATACTTTTCTTTCTTAGCATTTATCTATTAGTTAAATGACATCTTTATGACTCGCTCTAGATCGATCTCTAACACTTGAGTTCATTGTCTAAAGAGCTTGAAACGTGTGCACACGTGACAGTTTCATACAAAGTGCTGAACATACTTATATATGTTGAATCATCAATAAACTTAACTGATCAGTTCATAGTTCTTGACTCTTTCTGAATGATCATCAATGACATTGTCATGAACGAGCTGAATAATATGAAGACGTAGTTTATTGAAGTTGAGTACATATCTTCTCTTTTGAAAGTACAAATGATTCTTGTGTTTTTCACACTTGACTAGAAAGATCTTGTTATGATGACATGCTTCACTGCAAAGCGCTTTGATTATCTGAGCTGCAAACATGTCATTGACTTCAACTTATTCTCACAATGTCTGAGTGAAAGTATCAGCAGAATCTTCATTAAGATTCAAGATGTCTTGATCTAGTTGAGATTCAATGTCTTCAACGTTGAATTCTTTAACTTCTAGATTCATGAAAGCTAAAGTTAATAAGAAGACTGAAAAGATTAAGAACAGATGTAACTGAACTGAATTTAAGATGATGATTTGTAACTGAAGCATCATGACTTTGATGTCAAGAGCATTGAAGATGAGATTCTTAACAATCTTGAAGTCTAAAACATAAGTTTTCAGAATTGTCTAATGTTGATATTGATGTCAAGAATTGAATGTATTTTTCTTCTTAAAAAGATCTTTTGAGCAACGTGTCAAAGCATTCAATTTATCATCGATCTTGTCGAGACAATATGTGATGCAATAGTTGAATTTAAACAGAAACTCACTTCAATGAGCTTGATGATGATTCAACTGCTTAATTGACATGAAATACTTAAGATTTTTGTGATCTATGATCATCTTGACAGAACAGATAGAGTCTTCAAGCTCTGAGTGTTATTCTTTGAATATGCAAACAATGATCATAAGTTCTTTATCATAGATCTCGTAGTTACACTTGATTGAATTATGCTTCTTGAAAAAGTAAGTGACTGAATGAAGAACTTCATTCTCATTGTATTGAAAGAGAATGTCTTTGAACACATAGTTTAAAGCATTAATTTCTATCACAATTTTGTGATCTGAATTATAGTGATGAAGAATAATCTTGAAAGTGAAGACTTTTTTAAGAATGTTAAATGCAATCTGACATTTCTGAATTCAGACAAAGAGTACATCTTTTCTGATGAAATGAGTGAGTGAGATAGCTATTTTACTATAGTCATAGATGAATCTTCTATAAAAGTTCACGAAATCTAGAAAACTTTGAACGTTCTTAACGTTGATCAAGATGAATCAGTTGACAATGATGTTTATTTTAGAAGAATTCATCTTGATCTCTTCAATGATGATTATCAATTCTAGATACAAGACTTAAGTGACGTGAAACTTACACTTGATTATATTCATCTGAAGATCTGCTTCTTGCAGCTTTTGCAGAATGAGCTTAACATGAATCTTGTGCTCAAGTTCATTGTTGAAATAGATCAAGATGTCATTCAAATAAGTTGTATAGAACTTATTTAAATGTTCATGAAGAGTATTGTTGATATACTTCTGAAACAAGACAGACTCATTACATAAATTAAAGAACATGACTACATACTTGAATAATTCAAATTAAGTGCAAAAAACAATGAGAGCTTCATTTTCTTTTTTGATTCAAAGTCAATTGAATGCAGAAATGATATTCAGCTTGATAAAGATTTTAGCTTGACTTAAATGATTCAGCATTTCTGAGATCAGAGACAGAGAATATCGATTCTTGACTGTGATAACGTTCAGATCTCAATAGTTCACGCAGAAGCAATGTTCTTCTTCGAATTTCTTGATGAAGAGAACAAAGATGATCATCTGAGAGTGACTGACTTGAATGAAATCTTTGCTCAGATTCTCATTCAGATAACGACAAAGTTCTAGAATTTCATCACGACTCATGTCATACAAAGCGAAGACTGAGAATTGAGCATCTTCTTTAAGATGTATGACTTGATCATAAACTCAATGTGAAGACAAGATATTAACGTTCTTCTTGAAGAAGATGTCTAGAAACTTGAAATATCTGAACGATAGAATTATGACTGAATCAACGTTCTTACTTTGTTGATAGACTTCAAGATCTTCTTGTGTCGTGAATGCAGTCAAATGAAATTTCTTTTTCATTTGATGAAGATTCAGATGATGATTCTTATCATACATACTGTCTTGAGAGCGAGATGAGAACTGAGCAAGAGTTGAATTGTTCTTTGAATGAATAGTTAAAGTCATGCAACGCGATTTTGATTCATCAGAATCTAGACTAGAAGACGAGATTGACTCAAGATTCAAGAAGATATCGATTTTCTTTAGAATTACGCTAAACACTTCAATGTTTTTGACATGAGCAGCATGATCAAAGCTTCAAGCTCTTAACTCGACTATGTCAAGTTGTATAAAAGATTGATCGAATTGATCTGCTTGAAAAACAACAGAAGTTCTAAAGAAGAAAGAATTTTGACTTTTGATTCTTGATGAGTATTCTTTTTGAATGACTTGAAGAATATGATTAGAAGCTTCTTGTTTCAGACAAGAAACAAGATTAAGCGAAGTTTGTTTCTTGTGAACGAGCTGAGTATTAGTTGACTTTTCATAAGCAAACGAGAAATTATATTGCTTCTTGTGAGCAGATGAAAAACTGAGTTGCTTCTTACAAGTGAATTGAGAACTGAATTGCTTCTTGCAAGCAAACTGAAAACTGAATTGCTTCTTTCAAGTGAATGAGAAACTAGATTACTTCTTGCAAGCGAACTGAAAACTGAATTGCTTCTTTCAAGTGAATGAGAAACTAGATTGCTTCTTGCAAGTGAACTGAATGCTGAATTGCTTCTTGTAAGTAATCTGTAGACTGAATTGCTTCTTGTGAGTAATTTGTAAACTGAATTGCTTCTTATAAATGAATTGAGAATGAGACTGAAAGAAAGCTACTTTGTTAATTTTGAACGAGAAATTTTCTTCTTGTTGATTAAGATCATAGATCTTGATGAGAAATGAGCAACAATGATTAAGACAAAAGAAGAAAGACAAGATAAGAATATTGTGCTCAAAATTGACATCAATGACGTGATGATGAAGTCATGATAGACTCATGATGATGAGATATTGACTTAATTCAATGACATAAAAGAATAGTTTTTCAATGTGTTCATTGAGAATCATTGTGATTTCAATGACATAAGTAGTGTCATTGATTAAAGCGACTTGATCATCAAATTCTTGAAGTCTGCAAGAGTGAGTTAATTAATGCAAGAAAAGATGATGTTGTTGCGCGAAGAATTTATTCATAAAGACATAAGCAGAGACTTCACTATCAATCAGAGCAAGAATAAGAACTCTAGATTGAGCTTGACGTAGAATACAGAATACTATTATGTGATTATCTTTGAATGTCAAATTGAATTCAAAGAGTTTCAAGACAGATTTAGTAGAAAACTTTCTATATGATTGAAGTGAGAGTGAAAAGATTGAAACTAGTAGACAAGATGATATGTATACAGATTTCTGAACACAACTTAACTCAAAGACTAAACTTTTCTTGCAAACAGCGAGACTTCTTCATTTATACTGACGACGTCACTGTTGTAAACATTCATGATATGCAGAGTGAAGAACTTCTTATTTGAGCATTCTTTAGCAATTTTGCTTGAATGTTGCAATTTGCAATAGTAGCACAGCTTTCACTTGTTGCAGATTTTCTTGATCTCAGAAATGATCAAAGTCTTATCTTGAACGATGACAATAATGAAGCTTAAATTCATTGATTCATCGAGAAATGAGAAAGAAAGAGACGAAGATACTGTTGATACAACAGTCACAAAGATAATGATCTTTGAACTCGAAAAATGTTAGAGATCAGCATAGAGTGAGTCAATATGAGTGTCATTTAACTAGAAGATAAATGCTAAGAAAGAAAGATAGCTACAGAAAAGAAGCTAACTACATATATGTATTTCTCGATTGACGCTAGACTCAATAGAAACTAATCAAGATGATGAAGTGAGAATAAATCTGACAAGACTAGAAGACTGAGTCTGACAAGACTAGAATCATGACATTACTTTTTCTCTTCGACAATTCATGTTTGCATGAATGTATTTTCTGCTTGACTTGATTGATTGCTTAATCATGATTTCACAGACTCAGATCTTTAGCGCGATTTGTTCAAGTATTGAATATGAAAATCATCAATGATCTTCTGAATATTCATAAATTCGTCGTCATCAGCGTTGTATCAATTGAGATCATTGTCATAGTCATTTCATTTGACTTTATACTGAAGTTGTCTTCGATATCGACGAAAATTCAATATATCATCGATTTTTCACTCGTCTTCGTTGTTTATCACTATTGAATCTGAGAATTCGTTCTTTTGATCAGACAAGAGATCATTGATGACAGAACGAAGCAGATCAGAATGAAATACATCATGAACATGCATAGACTCTGATAATTTCAGTTTATATGAAGAGTCGATGAGATCTAGATTGATGAAAGAATCGAGCATTTTATCATTTAGCTTCTTAAAAAATCTCGCTGTAACAATGTTTCTTTCATTCAGAAACATCTTTGATTCAATCTTGTAATCAACTTCTTTTCTATGCTTATTGACTTGTTTCATCATTTGTTCTCGTGTTTTGACTAGCGACTTGCGAGCAAACTTCAGTGTTTTGTTCATATGTTCAGATATATTCTCGACTTTAGTCATCTGCAAGCGTTCACAAGAACTTTCATATTCAATGACATCGAGTTCAAAGCTCATATGAGAATGAAAGTCTTTGTTTAGAAAGAAAGAGATCAAGAAGATGACTGAGAACAGAGCATTATTGTTGACGAACTCGATCATGAGTAGTAGCTTAGCTCAGTCATTCTGCATGTACAAACAGAAGAATCAAAGATATCTTTCAACGTTCTGATTGACTCATTTACTTTGATCATCAATCTGAAAGTGATAGACTGTGAAGAGTTGAAGATTAATGTTTAGTCTTTTGCAAAGCAACTTTCATAGAATGAAGATAAATTGAAAATCTCGATTCGAAACAATGAAATCAAGTAAATCATATATTCAATATATTCACTGAAGCATTAGCTCAGCTGTTTTTTCTGCTGTGATTCTCTCGTCATCAGTGAAGCAAGAAATATAATGTCGTTTCTTTGTCAGTTTACATATCACTGTTAGTATGATGTTTTTGTCTTTTGAAAAAGAAAAGTTGATGATGAAGTTCATGACTATGTTTTTTCATCGCTGCTTAAGTATGAGTAGAGAATGTAGTAGTTAATTGAATTTATTTCAAGAAGTTTTTGATCACTGACAAATGTAACAGTTTTAAATATATTGACTTATTGTCTTTTGCATTGAAAATCAATAGTAGTATCTTCTTATGATCTTCATCGTTCTGAGAATTTCGAAATGATTAATAGAAAATTGATCATGAACTTCTTGAATTAACTTCATTTGAAGATGCTCATCGAAGAAAACTCATAGAAGATTATCTCGATATAGTATTTCGTTCTGAACTCGACAATTTCTTAATTTAATATCTTTGTATTGAACTTCATCTTTTAATACAACTTCATGAAGTAGCGTACAAATCTTGTCGATGTTGAGATCGTGTCTAGATCATTCAATCAAAGAGACTCGAAGCTGATATGTATGTATTGTTCTTTAAAGATAGCTATAACAAGACATTAAGAATACAGAAGAGAAAGAGTGCAAGCTCTTTTATAAATAATGACTTGAGACTGCGCTAGACTCGATACAGATGTGATGTAATATGTCAGATGTGTTTGTTTAAAGAAATAATGAAAGAAGTGAATGAAGAAAGTGCTGAACAACGAGAAGAAGTGCTGAGAATGACTTGAAAAGTTCAACAGAGATGCGCTAGATTCAAACTAGACATAACATCATGACTTGCTTTAATCAAATTGATTAAAGTTAGATCTGAACTCTGATTGATTCAAGCATGTTCGTAACATTATTTTTTCTTCAAACATTCATGTTTGCATGAATAGAAAAGAAATAAAAGCAAAAAAAAAATTTATCGTGTTTTCAATTTAGTGCGACTTATTCAAGTATAGCTTGTGAAATTCATTCAGAACTTTCTTCGAGTCATTGAATTCTTCTTTATCAACATAGTATCATTCATCATCATGATTTATCTCGATTCATTTGATCTTGTATTGTAGTCTTTCTTTATATTGTCTGAAGTTCAATATATCATCTACTTCTCAATGCTTTTCATTCTCTTTAATGATCATTGATTTAGAAAGTTCAGAATGTTGTTTCAATAAAGAGTTGTTTGATGAAGATTGTAGACACTTCGAGCTGAACACTGAATGTATATGCTTCATGCTTTTAGATAGCTGAAGATGATAGAAGATTTCAACTTTGACTGTGATTGAATAGAGATTGAGCTGCTTGTCTTTCAAATCTTTGCATGATTTAGTGATTTTGATGTTTTCAAAGACTAATCAAACTTGATCATCTACTTCATAAATGATGTCTCGTCTATGCTTGTTCATCTGAGCTTCAATGATTTGCTTGATCTTTTTCAATTGTTGATGATCAAAGATAAGAAGTTTGCTCATTTAAGTAACAATGTTATCAATCTTTCTAGCTTCAATATGTTGACGAGTTGTTTCATAATCAGTTGTATCTGAATCGAAACTCATTCGAAGGTGAAAGTTTTTATTGAAGTAGAAAGAAATCATCAAGATAGTCGAGAATGTATTGAAATTATCACTGAATTTCATCATTGAAAGTCATTTAGCTCAGTCATTCTGCATGTAATTGCAGTAAATTCAAAGTTCGCGTTCAACATCTTGATTAGCTTGTTTCAACTGATCATCAATCTCTGAATGATAAACTGTTAATAGATTGACTTTGATTTTCAGTCGTTTACAAAGACTTTGTCACATGATTGATATGAACTGAAAGTCTCTATTCAAAACAATAGAACTGAGTAGATCATGAAGTCAATAGACGTTTCATAGCATGATTCATACTGTTTCTTTGATTGAAATGTCATTGTCTTTTCAATGACAGAGAACATAGTGATGTTCTTTGAAGAAATGACATATAATCATGCAAATAACGTTATAGTTTTTCGATAGAGATAGCTCAGTGATGAAGTTCATAGCTATATCTTGTCAACACTGCTGAAGAATTAATAGAGACTAAAGCAAATCATTTGTATCATCTTGAGATGCTTTGCTTCGCTGATAAACATAACAGTTTTGAATGTATTGTCAAATAGTTGCTTGATGATTTGATTAATAGTAGAAGCATTGAACTAGATCAATTGTTCATTTAATGTCAGAATGCAAGATTGATCATTGATCATGAATCTTTCAAAGCAATTTCATATGCATTTGTTTTAATACTCATAGTAGACTCTTTTTGAATAGAATGTTGTCAATGATTTGACAGTTCTTTAGCTTCATGTCATGAAGCTTCAGTTTATCTTTGTTCATAGCTTGCTGATACTCATTGCATAGTTCATTCTTCTGATTGACTAGACGTACGCGTTGATAAAGATTCATCTCATATTCAGATTCAATTTCGAACTCGATCAATAGAACGTTTATTCAATTTGAAGTCAGTATAGTTTGAAAACGATCATTTATGTCTTTAGCTGATTCAGAACTATTGATCATCGACATTCTAGTTAAAGCATCAACTTTGATGTTTATTTTGTCTGATCAAAAGATAATCTGAAAGTTAAACTTTGATAGAATATTCAGATAGTTCACTTATCATCAAGTCAACTGTTTGTTTTTCATAAAAATCTTCAAAGTCTGATGATCAGTAAACATCTGAATAGATAGTTCAGTATCTTCTAGTTTAAGTCATCAGTGTTCAAAGCATTGAATGATAGTTAGCAATTTCTTGTCATAGATGTGATAATTGCTTTCAGCTGAAATCATGCTCTTGCTATAAAAGACTATCGAATGAAGCACATTCTCATCATTGTACTGAGATAGTATGTCGTCTTTTACATAGTTGAATGCATCGATTTTCAAAATAGCTTGATGTTTGACATCAAAATGACGTAGAACTGAGATCGAGCTGATCTGCTTCTTCAGATTGTCAAAGACTTCGACGCAGACTTTGTTTCAAACAAAAGATGTGTCTTTTCAAGTCAGCTGAGTGAATGACTTGACTAGTTTCAAAAAGTTCTTGATGAAGCATCGATAGAAATTGATGAAGTTGACGAAGTCTTGTATTTCTTTTAGATTAGTAGATGTAGCTCAATTTACTATAGCTTTCACTTTGATAAAGTTCATGCAAAGATCTTGTTCTGATACTATGATCTTTAAGAAGACTGTTTCTTCTACGTTGAATTTGCACTTTTGAATATCTATCTACAGATCAGCATCTCATAAATGATCTAGTATCATCTTGACATATTGTTTATGCTTTTTTGAGTCTTGCTGTATATGAGAATGTCGTTTAAATAAGCTTGACAAAAGTCATTTAGAAAGTCTCATAGAACATTGTTCATATATTGCTGAAACGAGATCAAATCATTTGTTAATTCAAATGATAGAATCTTTGATTTGTACGCTTCTAGAGCGATAATGAAGATCGTATAGTTCTCACTATCGAAGTGCATACAAAGTTTGTTGAAAGCGAAAATTATATTCAGTTGAATCAGATGCTTGCAGTCAACAATTTTGTCAATCATCTCATCTATGAGCAATAAAGAGTAGCGATTTCTTTTGATAATGACATTGAGCTTTTGATAGTCAACGCAGAAGCGAAAATCATCATTGATCTTCAGAGTGAATAAAACGAGTGAAAAATATGAGATCTTGCTAGAAGTAATAAAATTCTTTGACAGATTTTCGTTCAGATATTCTTTGATCTTCTAAAGCTTATAAAGTGACATTCAACAAGCTCGACATCTAGAAGAAGTGACATTGTTAGTGAGCTTTATCTTATGATCATATAAACGACGAGATGATAGCTTATTGACTTGAGCTCAATCAAACACGTCGAGAAAATCATGATATTTCGAAGATAGCTTGACTTTGATATCTTTTAGATTTTGAGCTGATACATCGATGAAAGCAACGTCTAAAACGTTCAGTTCACATTGAGTGTTGTAAACTATTTCTCTATCAATATTTTCAATCGACATAACGAAAATCTCGATGCGATTCTTCTTTGATCATTTAATCAATGCATGAAAGAATGCAGCTTTCATACTGAACATAGAAAAGTTCTTTTTTGAAGCAGTAGAAGTGAGTCATTGAAGAACTTTAAAAGCTGAACTGATAGAAAAATTTGATGATCGTGATCATTTTGAATGTGAAGCTTTGACTGACATTGAAAAAACAGAAATGAAAGCTTTTAATTGATTCAAAAAAACAATGACATCGTTTTGCATATTTAGTAGTATTTCATTTTTGTTCATTCAGAGCTTTTCTAATATGACGTCATGATGATCTATATCAGCTATTAACATTGAAACAGTCAATTTCTTATGACTTTCGACTGTGAGATTGAGTAGAATTTTATGAATAATGATCTTCTTCGTCAGCTTTTCGTCATATTCTCTTATTAACTTCTCTTTAGCTAGTCGTATGAGTTGAATTTCGAGCTTCTGACATATTTGATTGACTAGCTTTGTATGAATCAAGATGTAGATCGTCGAGTCACTATCTATCAGAGATCGTAGCTTGAAGAATTCGTCTTGCGAGAATAGAGTGACATCGACTAGAAATGACTTTTCGAAGTAGTTCTCTTCGATAGATGAAATTTCGTCGATTAGATTGCACAAAGAAATAATCTCTATCTCTTCGATGATTCTGAAAGAGATGACTAGTTTTTTGAATCAGACTCTGAATCAAAGTTCAAAGAATGATCAAACTCGTCATTTAATGCGTTAATTCTGAAAGATCTATTCAAGCACTCTTTAGAAGTATGATCAAACTTATGACATAAAAAGCAGTTTTCGATTAGTAAGTCATTTTCTTTGACGTTAGTCAAAACAGCATCACGTGATTTTGACTGATCAGTCATCTTCATTTCTATGATTTTACAAGTAGCTTTAACTGATTCTTCAGCGAAGATGATCTGTTTAGTTGTTCTAGCTTTGATCATTGCTTCTCTATTCTTGATCTCTTGAATAGCTCGTTGATCGTTATTCAATTAAATGAGGTAGAAACGAATTTCTTTCAGAGTACTGAGTTGAATCAATTGAGTTACTCAAGCGAATTGAAGTCGAGAGTTTATTTTATTCTTTAGATCGATGATCAGCTGTTTTTCTTGATAGTTTAGATAAAAGAATAGTCGTTGAAAGTGAGTATAAAACTCGCTGAATTTCTTCTGTTCTTGAATCAAGTTGTAGTAGTTTCTACGAAAGTTGACTTCTTTATCTGAATCATTGAACAACTGAGATAACTCTTTCAAAAGCTCATCGATGATCTTGTATGAGTTGAAACAGTTGTTACGAACATGTCTGAATCAATCAGAATTCAGATCTAATTCTAATCAATTTGATTAAAGCAAGTCATGATGCTATGTTTAGTTTGAATCTAGCGCATTTCTTTGAGTCATTTTCAGCACTTCTTCTCGTTGTTCAGCACTTTCTTCATTCACTTCTTTCATCATTCTTTTAGATAAACACATCTGATCTATTACATCACATCTGTATCAAGTCTAGCGCAGCCTCAAGTCATTATTTATAGAAGAGCTTGCACTCTTTCTCTTCTGTATTCTTAATGTCTTGTTATAGCTATCTCTAAAGAACAATACATACATATCAGCTCTGAGTCTCTTTGATTGAATGATCTAGACACGATCTCAACATTACATTAAGAATCTCGTTTATCATACGATATAGATACTCATTACTCATTCAATATACTCGTTCAGACAGATCGAGTCTAAAGAAATTCGTTTACCTGATGATTGACGCAATCGAAAGACAGAACAACACTAGAAGATCTATAGAATCAACAGCGAGACTGATTGAATTGCTAGACGACTTACAGCTCATTAAGTACGCATCGTTCATCTCGATTAATAGAATCAGCAATAAAGAATCTTCGTTGATTGCTAAAGAATCAAATCGATCAAGAGAATCAATCAACTCTCAAATCAAACAACAAAAATGACTTTATCTTTTATTGTCGAGCATCGCTCTTCGCTCGATCTCTTTCTTTCAAAAAACACTCGTTCAATTCAATCTCTTTTTTCTTTCTCATCATGTCTCGTCTCTTCAAAGAGCGTTTCGAAGCTTCATTCTTCATTGTCAAAGATAACAACTCATTCGCTGAAATCATAACATCTTCTATGACTATGAAAGCTTTGAAGAAACGATGCGAAGAGCTGAAAGCTAGACTACAAGCTAGAGAGATTATCTCGTCATCGTCAATCTACTCTGAGCGTTCTAGATCTCAGAAAATACTCGATTCTTCGTTGTTCACTGATGAAAAGAATTCTATCTGAGAGAACTGATATGAAAAAGTTCAGAACAAGCTAGAAATCAACGTCGATCTCTTTTCAAGTGAACGAGTCAAGCTGAACTACGTACATTTCAGATTATTCGATGATGCAGCTGAGATCACTCAGTCAAGATGCGAACGTGACTGTTTCAACTCATACAAGATCGTCGATGAGCTTTTGAAAGAGCTAGCTCAGTTGTTCGATGACTCAGATAAAGAAGTCAACTTTCGTAGAAACTACTACAACTTGATTCAAGAACAGAAGAAATTCAGCGAGTTTTATACTCAATTTCAACGACTATTCTTCTATCTAGACTATCAAGAAAAACAGCTGATCGTCGATCTAAAGAATAAAATAAATCTTCGACTTCGATTCGCTTGAGTAACTCAATTGATTCAACTCAGTACTCTGAAAGAAATTCGTTTCTACCTCATTTGATTGAATAACGATCAACGAGCTATTCGAGAGATCAAGAATAGAGAAGCAATGATCAAAGTTCAAACAACTAAACAGATCATCTTCGCTGAAGAATCAGTCAAAGCTACTCGTAGAATCATAGAAATGAAGATGACTGATCAGTCAAAATCACGTGACGCTGTTTTGACTAACGTCAAAGAAAATGACTTACTAATCAAAAACTGCTTTCTTTGTCATAAGTCTGATCATACTTCTAAAGAGTGTTTGAATAGATCTTTCAGAATTAACGCATTAGATGACGAGTTTGATTATTCTTTGAACTTTGATTCAGAGTCTGATTCAAAAAACTAGTCATCTCTTTCAGAATCATCGAAGAGATAGAGATTATTTCTTTGTGCAATCTAATCGACGAAATTTCATCTATCGAAGAGAACTACTTCGAAAAGTCATTTCTAGTCGATGTCACTCTATTCTCGCAAGACGAATTCTTCAAGCTACGATCTCTGATAGATAGTGACTCGACGATCTACATCTTGATTCATACAAAGCTAGTCAATCAAATATGTCAGAAGCTCGAAATTCAACTCATACGACTAGCTAAAGAGAAGTTAATAAGAGAATATGACGAAAAGCTGACGAAGAAGATCATTATTCATAAAATTCTACTCAATCTCACAGTCGAAAGTCATAAGAAATTGACTGTTTCAATGTTAATAGCTGATATAGATCATCATGATGTCATATTAGAAAAGCTCTGAATGAATAAAAATGAAATACTACTAAATATGCAAAACGATGTCATCGTTTTTTCGAATCAATTAGAAGCTCTCATTTCTGTTTTCTCGATGTCAGTCAGAGCTTCACACTCAAAATGATCACGATCATCAAATTCTTCTATTCATTCAGCTTTCAAAGTGCTTCAACGACTTACTTCTACTGCTTCAAAAAAGAACTTTTCTATGTTCAGTGTGAAAGCTGCATCTTTTCATGCACTGATTAAATGATCAAAGAAGAATTGCATCGAGATTTTCGTCATGTCGATCGAAGATATTGATAGAAAAATAGTCTACAACACTCAATGCAAACTGAACGTTCTAGACATCACTTTCATTGATGCATCAGCTCAAAATCTAGAAGACATCAAAGTCAAGCTATCTTCGAAATATCAGAATTTTCTTGATGTGTTTGATCGAGCTCAAGTCGATAAGCTATCATCTCATCGTTCATATGATCATAAGATAGAGCTCACTAATGATGTCACTTCTTCTAGATGTCGAGCTTATCAAATGTTATTCTACAAGCTTTAGAAGATCAAAGAATATCTGAACGAAAATCTGTTAAAGAATTTTATTACTTCTAGCAAGATTTCATATTTCTCACTCGTTCTATTCGCTCTGAAGATCAATGATGATCTTCGCTTCTGCGTTGACTATCAAAAGCTCAATGTCATTATCAAAAGAAATCGCTACTCTCTATTGCTCATAGATGAGATGATTGACAAAATCGTTGACTGCAAGCATCTGACTCGACTGAATATAATTTTCGCTTTCAACAAACTTCGTATACACTTTGATAGTGAGAATTATACGATCTTCATTATCGCTTTAGAAGCGTACAAATCAAAGATTCTATCATTCAAATTAACAAACGATTCGATCTCGTTTCAGCAATATATGAACAATGTTCTATGAGACTTTCTAAATAACTTCTGTCAAGCTTATTTAGACGACATTCTCATATACAGCAAGACTCAAAAGAAGCATAGAAAACATGTCAAGATGATACTAGATCGTCTATGAGACGCTGATCTGCAGATAGATATTCGAAAGTGCGAATTCAACGTAGAAGAAACAGTCTTCTTAGAAGTCATAGTATCAGAACAAGATCTTTGCATGAACTCTATCAAAGTGAAAGCTATAGTCAATTGAGCTACATCTACTAATCTAAAAGAGATATAAGACTTCGTTGACTTCGTCAATTTCTATCAACGCTTCATCAAGAACTTTTCGAAACTAGTCAGATCATTCACTCAGCTGACTTGAAAAGACACATCTTTTGTTTGAAACAAAGTCTGCGTTGAAGTCTTTGACAATCTAAAGAAGCAGATCAGCTCAACTTCAGTTCTACGTCATTTCAATGTCAAATGTCAAGCTATTTTGAAAATCGATGCATTCAACTATGTAAAAGACGACATACTATCTCAGTACGATGACGAGAATGTGCTTCACTCGATAGTCTTCTATAGCAAGAGCATGGTTTCAGCTGAATGCAATTATCACATCTATGACAAGAAATTGCTAACTATCATTCAATGCTTCGAACATTGATGACTTGAACTAGAAGATACTGAGCTATCTATTCAGATGTTTACTGATCATCAGACTTTGAAGATCTTTATGAAAAACAAACAGCTGACTCGATGATAAGCGAACTATCTGAATATTCTATCGAAGTTTAACTTTCAGATTATCTTTCGATCAGGCAAAACAAACTTCAAAGTCGATGCTTTAACTAGAATGTTGATGATCGATAGTTCTGAATCAGCTAAAGACATAGATGATCGTTTTCAGACTATACTGATCTCGAATCAAATAGACGTTCTATTGATCAAGTTTGAAATCGAATCTGAATACGAGACTAATCTCTATCAATGCATACATCTAGTCAATCAGAAGAATGAACTATGCAATGAGTATTGACAAGCTATGAACAAAGATGAACTGAAGCTTCATGACATGAAGTTAAAGAACTGTCAAATCATTGATAACATTTTATTCAAAAAGAATCTACTATGAATGTTGAAACAAATGCATACGAAATTGCTTCGAGAGATTCACGATCAATCATCAATCTCGCATTCTGAAATTAAACAAACGATTGATCTAGTTCAACGCTTCTACTATTGATCAGATCATCAAGCAACTATTCAACAATATATTTGAAACTGTCATGTCTATCAGCGAAGCAAAGCATCTTGAGATGATACAAATGATTTGCTTCAGTCTCTATCAATTTCTCAGCAGCGTTGACAAGATATAGCTATGAACTTCATCACTGAGTTATTTCTATCGAAAAACTATAACGTCATTTGCATGATCATATGTCATCTCTTCAAAGAACGTCACTATGTTTTCTGTCATTGAGAAGACGATGACATCTCAATCGAAGAAACAGTATGAATCATGCTATGAAACGTTTATCGACTTCATGATCTACTCAGTTCTATCGTTTCGAATAGAGACTCTCAGTTCATATCGATCATGTGACAAAGTCTTTGTAAACGACTGAAGATCAAAGTCAATCTATCAACAGTCTATCATTCAGAGATCGATGATCAGTCGAAACAAGCTAATCAAGATGTTGAATGTGAACTTTGAATCTACTGCAATTACATGCAGAATGACTGAGCTAAATGACTTTCAATGATGAAATTCAGTGACAATTTCAATACATTCTCGACTATCTTGATGATCTCTTTCTACTTCAATAAAGACTTTCACTCTCGAATGAGTTTCAATTCAGATACGACTAATTACAAAATGATTCGTCAACGTATTAAGACTAGAAAGATCGATGACATTGTTATTCAAATGAGCAAACTTCTTATCTTCAATCATCAACAATTGAAAAAGATCAAGCAGATCACTGAAGCTCAGATGAACAAGCATAGATGAAACGTCATCTATGAAGTAGATGATCAAGTTTGATTAGTCTTTGAAAACATCAAAATCACTAAATCATGCAAAGATTTGAAAGACAAGCAGCTCAATTTCTATTCAATCACAGTCAAAGTTGAGATCTTCTATCGTCTTCAGCTATCTAGAAGCATGAAGCATATACATTCAGTGTTCAGTTCGAAGTATCTATGAACTTCATCAAATGATCTTCTATCAGAACAACACTCTGAGTTCTCTAGATCAATGATCATTGAAGAGAATGAAGAGCACTGAAAAGTAGACAATATATTGAACTTCAGACGATATAGAGAAAGATCACAATACAAGATCAAATGAATTGAGATAGATCATGACGATGAATGATACTATGTTGATAAAGGAAAATTCGATGACTTGAAGAAAGTTCTAAACGAATTTCACAAGCTATACTCGAATAAGTTGCACTAAATTGAAAACATGATGAATTTTTTGCTTTTATTTCTTTTCTATTCATGTGAACATGAATGTTCAAAGAGAAAGATAATGTTACGAACATGTCTGAATTGATCAGAGTTCAGATCTAATTCTAATCAATTTGATTAAAGCAAGTCATGACGCTATGCCTAGTTTGAACCTAGCGCATCTCTTTGAGTCATTCTCAGCACTTCTTCTCGTTGTTCAGCACTTTCTTCATTCATTTCTTTCATCATTCTTTTAGACAAACACATCTGATCTATTACATCACATCTGTATCGAGTTTAGCGCAGCCTTAAGTCATTATTTATAAAAGAGCTCGCACTCTTTCTCTTCTGTATTCTTAATGTCTTGTTATAGCTATCTCTAAAGAACAATACATACATATCAGCTCTGAGCTTCTTTGATTGAATGATCTAGGCACGATCTCAACAACAGTCACGTTCGCGTCTTGACTGAGTGATCTCAGCTGCATCATCAAATAATCTGAAATGTATGTAGCTCAGCTTGACTCGTTCACTTGAAAAGAAATCAACGTTGATTTTCAGCTTGTTCTGAACTTTTTCATATCAGTTCTTTCAGATAAAGTTCTTTTCATCAGTGAACAACGAAAAATCGAGTATTTTCTGAAATCTAGAACGCTCAAAGTAGATTGATGATGACAAAATAATCTTTCTAGCTTATAGTCTAGCTTTCAACTCTTTGCATCGTTTCTTTAAAGCTTTCATAGTCATAGAAGATGTTATGATTTCAGCGAATGAGTCATTATCTTTGACAATGAAGAATGAAGCTTCGAAACACTCTTTGAAGAGACGAGACATAATGAGAAAGAAAGAAAAGATTGAATTGAACGAGTGTTTTAAAAGAAAGAAATCGAGCGAAGAGTGATGCTCAACAATAAAAGATAAAGTTATTTTTGTTGTTTGATTTAAGAATTGATTGATTCTCTTGATCGATTTGATTCTCTAGCAATCAACGAAGATTCTTTATCGCTGATTTTATTAATCGAAATGAACGATGTGTACTTAATGAGCTGTAAGTCGTCTAGCAATTCAATCAGTTTCGCTGTTGATTCTATAGACTTTCTAATGTTGTTCTGTCTTTCGATTGCATCGATCATCAGGTAAATGAATTTCTTTAGACTCGATCTGCCTGAATGAGTATATTGAACGAGTAATGAGTATTTGTATCGTATGATAAACGAGATTCTTAATGTAATGTTGAGATCATGCCTAGATCATTCAATCAAAGAGACTCAAGACTGATATGTATGTATTGCTTTTTAAAGATAGCTATAACAAGACATTAAGAATACAGAAGAGAAAGAGTGCAAGCTCTTCTATAAATAATGACTTGAGACTGCGTTAGACTCGATACAGATGTGATGTAATATGTCAGATGTGTTTGTCTAAAGAAATGATGAAAGAAGTGAATGAAGAAAGTGCTGAACAACAAGAAGAAGTGCTGAGAATGACTCAAAGAGTTCAACAGAAATGCGCTAGATTCAAACTAGACATAGCATCATGATTTGCTTTAATCAAATTGATTAGAATTAGATCTGAACTCTGATTAATTCAGACATGTTCATAACAGTCAATCTCATTAGTCTCAAGAATCTGTTTATAGATTGATTCATCAATGTTCTTCTCTAGATCAACAATTTTCATTCGATTCAACGTGAGAATTGTAGTTCGCTGATAGCAACATCATTCATTCTCGAAGCTTCTAGAAATTGAATCAACTTGATGAGTCAATGCATTGACTTTGATGTTTTATTTATCTGAATGATACATGATTTTGAAGTTGAAGTCAATGAGCTTTTGTACTCAGCGCATTTAACGTTTACTTATCTCTTTATCTTTCATTAATGACGTTAAAGCTTGATGATCAGTGAACATTTTGATGAGTAACGCAGTCAATTTCAGCTCAGATCATCAATGCTTGAAGACTCAAATGATTGCTAGTAGTTTCTTATCATAGATTTCATAATTGCACTCAGCGAGACTCAGATTCTTGCTGTAGTAAATCACTGAATGCAATGTTTCTTCGTCATCATACTGAGAAAGTATATCATCATTGACGTAGTTGAATGAGTCTATTTCAAGAATAGTCTCTTTATTCTGATCAAAATGACGAAGAATAAAAGCTTCAGTCATTCGTTTCTTCATATGATCAAAGATTGTTTGACAAGCTTGATCTCATTCAAATATCATCTCTTTTTGAATTAGTTGAATCAGAGAATGAACAATCTTCGAAAAGTTCTTTATAAAACGTTGATAGAAGTTGCAGAAGTTGATGAAGAACTGCATCTGAGTGAGATTTGTAGAAGTAGATCATTCAACTACTGCTTGTACTTTTCTGAAGTTCATCTTTAGTTCTTTGATGAATAGCAATAGTTTCAGAAAGAAGATCTTTTGAACATGAAACTTGCACTTGTTTATATTCATCTGAAGATCAGTCTCTTGTAATCTATGTAGAATTAATCGTACATGTCACTTATGTTTCTTCAGTGTTTTGCTGTAAATGATAATGTCATCTAGATAAATCTGACAAAACTGATGAAGATAGTCAAATAGCACGTTGTTTATATAATGTTGATAGAAAGTCGAGTCGTTGATTAATTTGAAAGACATCACGTGATATTTGTAGAAATCAAAAGAGATGATAAAAATAGTCAAATCTTCGCTGCTTAAATGCATACGCAGTTTGTGAAAGACAACAATGATGTTCAATTGAGTCAGATACTTGCTATCTTGAATACAAGCGAGAGTTTCGTCTATTAAGAGTAGAAAGTAGCGATTTCATTTGATCAAAGCATTGAGCTTTCTGTAATCAACGCAGAAACGCAAGCTATTGTCTTTCTTTTCGATGAATAGTATGAGCGAAGCGTATGAGATCGAGCTGAAAGATATAAAGCTCTTATTCAGATGTTCAATCAGGTAATTCTTCATCTTTTGAAGCTTGTAATCAGACATATGATAGAGATGACTTCAAGAAGATGTTTTCTCGTCTGTCAACTTGATTTTATGATTGTAGAGATGATGAGAGAATAGTTGATCAGTCATTGCTCGATCAAACACGTCTAAATAGTCATGATATTTCAATGAAAGCTTAGCTTTAACTTCTTTCAAGATCTCTTCATGTGAAAGCTCTTGTAGATTTACGTCTTCTGATTTATTTCTAGCTGTTTTTAGAAGTCGATCGATTTTCGTGATGATGATCGCGAAAGTAGTCACATTCAATCGTTTGACTAGTGATCTATATGCTGCAGTCTCTATCATTGCTATGTTCATTGAATCAAAAGACGAAAACTTGATTGAATTAAATGATTTCACGATTTTACTGAATGAAGATGACTTCTCGCTGAGTTAAGTGACAACAGAAGAGATAAATCTCTTTAGTATTTGAGTAGAGATTGAACTCTTCTGTTCTATCGCGATTTTCTTGCTCGAAAGAACAGTCAAATGAGCTTTGATAAAAGCTTTGATATGAGCTTCGAAACTAGAAAATTAAAGATGATCATCTTTTATATCAATAGTCACTTTGATCTTGTTCATTCATGTTTTTTCAAGAATCATCTGATGTTGATCTAATTGAGTGATCAGCATAGAAGCGAAACGTTTCATATGATCTTGAACAGTTAGATTCAAATAAATTGCATGAGTAATGAGCTTTTTTGCATAATGATCATTGAATTTTCTTATTGATTTGAGCTTGATTAAAGATAAAGATTCAATTTGCAAATGATTACAAACATTTTGCGTGATTAATTCATTAATGAACGAATAGTCAGCTGCTTCAATGTCAATCAATGACTTTAATGAGTAATTAATTTTATTGCTAGATAGTACACATTCAGTAGTCAAAGATTTCGAAGCAAAAAAGTCATTTGAGCTGCTCGTTGTTGAAGAAATTAACACATCTTTCATCATGTCTTTGATGAAAGTCACTAGTTTTTTGTCTCATTCTTCAATTTCTCTGTAAATAATTTCTTCTCTTCTTTCAACATGATGATCTCATTGAGACGAGAAATGAATGCATGAGATGTCAAAGTACTAGTCTTCAGCTGAGAATAGTTCTTTGAAAGATGATTCAATACTTTGCAGTTGAAGCAGATGATTGACATTCTTAATCATTCAGATTCAAGAATGAAAAAAGTAGCGAGTTGAACATAGCTAGTAGTCAAGACTGATGTTGACGAAGAAACAAAATGTTTTTTCGAAGCTGCTATTGATTTGACTGTTCATTGCTCATCATGTAGCTGATAATTGACTTGTTGTTTGTTATTCACATCTTGAAGAAAGATCTTGAGCTTATCAAGTGAGCTAAACTTTATGAGACAGATTGACAACGCGTTCTGAAAATAATTGTTGATTTTATTCTGAATGTCGTTCATCAGAATGATATTATCATAGTTCAGAAAGCTGAATATTCTAGTGAATTCTGAATAGAAAGAGCTGAAAGACTTGTTGAGCTGCTTCAGAGCAACGTACTTGCAACGACACTTTCAAATCAGATTCTGATCTTCATAAATTTCTTTCAGATGTTTCAGTAGTTCTGATAGTGATTGATAGAATGAGAAAGCATCAACATGATGCTTTGCATAGATTTGCTGATCAGCATCATCTTCTAGTCTGAAAATCACATAGACAATACAAATCTTTTCAGTAGAATAATGATTTGCATTGACATCGAGCTTGTCAGCTATTTTGATGTTTCATGTCTCTCAGATAGAATCATCTGTTTCAATGAAGATGAGTGAAGTTGATAGCTTGATGAACTTGTGATGATCATTTTCGTTTTCGTTATCAGATAGAGTAGAAAATTCTCGTTGAAAGCGCGCTTCTTTCTGATTGACTTGTTGCTCAGCTGACTGAGTATCTTGATGAGACATAGATCAATCAGCTTGACGTTGTTTTGCTCTGAAGTTCAATCGCTTGTCTTGTAACTGATTGATCTTTTTCTTTAACTCATCATTTTTATCAAAAGTGACTTCTAGTTGTTTCGCTCTCTTTTTGTGATCTTCTTGTACAAGAAGTCAATGTTCATTGAGTTGTAAAGTCAAGTCTCACTGACTTTGAAGCTCGTTCAGCATATTGATGACTTCGCTGAGTTAATTGCTGACTCAATGAAACAGTTGTTCTTCAATGTTTATGTTTCATGCAATGACAGCTTTCTCAGCTTCGACTGAAGCATTGATGAGTAGAAGTGAAACTCTTCTACTGACAGTGCTTCTAAGCAGATGAGTTGTTCAAGACTCAACTGACTCAACGTTGCATGTCATAATAAAAGAAGATAGAAGTTGTTGAGATAAGAGTAAATGAAGAATTGATGTTTTGAATTGATGTTTTTTGATGAGTGAAAATTCAAAGAATTTCTTGTGAATTTCAGATAATAATTAAGTGCTTTATTTGAAGAATTTCTTGCGAATAGAATGATGAAAATGAGTGTAGAATCGAAGAATCTCTTGCAATCTAAAATGATGATGCAAATTTGAAGAATTTCTTGCAAATTTTTCTTACTGAATAGATTGTTTTGTATCATCTATTCATTGATAGCAGAGTAGTTGATGAGCATTTATCTAATGTTAGAGATCAGCATAAAGCGAGTCAATATGAGTGTCATTTAACTAGAAGATAAATGCTAAGAAAGAAAAATAGCTACAGAAAAGAAGCTGACTACATATATGTGTTTCTCGATCAACACTAGACTCAATAAAGACTAGTTAAGATGACGAAGCGAGAATAAATCTGACAAGACTAGAAGACTGAGTCTGACAAGACTAGAATCATGACAAAAAGTTATTAATCAATGCAGAGATGTTCTTGACTTTGATGAATGAAACAATGACAAAAATGAAGCAAGATTGACAATGCTTAAGCTGCTGAAGCTCTTCATTGATGTCAGAGAATGCTTAAACTCATTAATGAAAGATGAATGATTGAATTTCATCGAAATTTCGTCAGAAGAGAATGATGACTTAAGTGAAATAATTGACATTGTGCTTCAAACAGTTAATCAACAAGAAATCTTTCATCAAAGAACATTCTTTCTTTTGATAAAAAAGATTGTAATAGTTAGCAAAGCTATTCATGTTTTGCTTCAGAGTTTTGCAAAGATATAAATAAGCATCTTTCATCTCAAAAAAATTGTTGCAGCAATGATGCAACTTATGTTGTCAATCTGCAAAGATGAAAATGATACAAAGATCATTGACTCGATATTGACTCATTAAATTGTGAGTCTTCTTATTTATGATGAGTCGTGACTTGACATAGATGATCTTGACATGATGAAAGAAATAATGATCGTCGTTCATGTTCATGCGCTGTATCAGACTCTGCTTTCATGCATTTAATCAATCTTTGTCTTTCTCATACTCAGATATGTCAAGAAGCTTCTTGAATCTAGAAGCAATGATGACAGCGACAAAGTTTGCAGAAGAATGAATGATGAAAAGAGATTGATTGTTCAAGATTTGTGCAATGATCTGAGCTATCGTTGCAAGAGACTGAGAATTCAACTTTATATAAACTGAAGAACTGAAAACAATGAACGAGAATGAAGTAATGACATCATGTTGTTGAACTTGATTTTGAAGCTCTTGCATTGCGCGAAAGATCTCAACTGAATTTTCGATCACACTTTGAGCAAACTGTTCAACAGCACACTCATCATCGATCAAGAGATTGTGAGACAACTTCATTTGAGTGAAAGAATAACTAGATGAGATTTTAACATATGAAAACGTTGCAAAAAGTGTAGATCTTTCATAATGTTAAAGACTAGACTGAACTAGAGATTCTATCAATATAAAGAATTGATTATTATATTACTTGAACTAGATACAGAACAATACATCAGATAATGTACAAGACAAAAGACAAGAAATGAAAGAACAGAATGAAAACTTGACTTTTATATACATGAATCAAGTAATGTCAGAACTGAGCAGCAGTTTTATGACTTAAGATTGCAAAGACACGAAACAGATTTTGATGTGACTAAACTAAGATGACAATAACTAAATTAGTGACTTAGTTTGATAAATCAAGACTTTCTAAAATATCAATGATATTAGATCAAATTGACGACATATTTTATGCTCTGAGCTGAAATGATGATCTGACATCATAACAATCATTGCATTGATGATGTCATTGAAGCAGACTCACTGATGATTTCAATGTAGAAATAAGCTCATAGATTTGCTTGTTATCAAAGATATTATCATGTCATTGAAGCAGACTCACTAGTTGCATGTGAACGAGTCAACAGATCAATTCATTGATGAGTAGAATGATGAAAGTGAGTAGATCATTGCATTGACGACGTCATTGTAGCAGACTCACTATGAGATTTGCTTCTGAGATAGAGACTTCGACGCAGTTCTATGACTGACTTCGTTTGATTGTTCAACAAATTCGAAGAATTTCTTGCAAATCTGAATGAATGATTAATTCGCTGATCTTTGACCTAGTTGAATGATTTCAATCGTTTGTTTATACTCGTTGATCAGCGCACAAGTTTGAATCTTTTGTTTATTCTCGCTGATCAGCTCACGAGAAAAGAAGAATGAGTGCTGTCACATGATCGCAAGTTGACTAGATCAAAGTTGATAGTTGAATCAAACAGAAGCACTCAATGCAGATTATTTCTCTTTGTCTGTAACAAAGAAGCATTTATATAATGTTAGAGATCAGCATAGAGCGAGTCATATGAGTGTAATGTAATGAGTATATAAATGCTAAGAAAGAAAAGTATCTAGAAGAAAAGAGTCGACTATTTATATGACTCAGAAGAACATAAGCTAACTCTGAATAGAGTTGACTTCGAAACAAGTCTATGCTCTAGCGATGAGCAATCGACGATAGTTCTCAGAATAGTCATCAACATAGTCATCAACATAGCTATCAACATAGCTATTAACAAAGATGCGTAGCTAGAATCGTAACACTATCGATCAGAACTAAGCATCAAACGATTGCAATTGCACATTTATATCAACAATCTATTCAACGTTTACATGACACAAGTTAAGAGCAGAATAAAGTCATTCAATACAATCACACTCTATCTTCTCATCATGCACATCTTTCTTTCATCACATATTTCTTTGCTTGATGAATGATAATCATTGAGCAAAAGAATACAGTTTTTAGCATTACAATCACAAGCATCATGAGTGCAAAGAAATTGTTACGATTCTAGTCTTCGTTTATTCTTCGTCTAGTCTTCGCCTGATTTCATTCTAATTGAGTCTAGCGAAAATCTGATCTAGAGATGATATCATTGAGACTCTGCATCATATATGTAAGACGTCATTTCAATTGAGTCTAGCACAGAGCTGAGAAACACACATATAAGTCGAGTTCTTTTCTGTAGATACTTTTCTTTCTTAGCATTTATTTATTAGTTAAATAACACTTCTATGACTCGCTCTAGATCGATTTCTAACAGTAGATAAATGCTAATCAACTACTCTGCTATCAACGTGTAAATGATATGAAATAATCTACTTCGTTTATTCAGAAAATTTGCAAGAGATTCTTTGAATTACTTTCATCAAAACACACATTCAAATTTACTCAAATTTATCAAAAATATCTTTTTTCTCTCTTTCTCACAATGACATGCAACTTTGAATCAGTCAAGTCATGAACAGCTCATCTGTTTAGAAGCATTGCTAGCAGACGCGTTTTCATTATTTCTTTCGATGTCTCAGCTGAATCTCAGAATGTTACTATCTCATGAGACATTAACATGAGTCAACAACTTCGTCAATGAGTTCATGATCAGTTGAACGAGATCATCAAGATGTTGATCGAGCTAAAAGATCAATAAGACATGACTTTGAAACTTAATGAGCAGTGAATTGTTGTTCAAGTTGAACATGACAAGAGATTGAATCAACTAAAGATTAAACAGATGATCATAGACACTCTAGAAGAGATAAACAAATGCTATCAAGAAAAGATGTTGAATCTCAAGAATAAACTCAAAGAAGTATTGCATTCAGTGAATCAGTCTCAATCTCATCAATCTACTGAATCTCGAGTTTCTATGAAATCTCTATCTCGTCAATCTATCGAGAATCATACTCAACGTGAATCGTTCACTTTATTCAATAATGATCATCACAAGTCTCTCAAGTTTTTGAACTCATCTGTATTCATTAATGAAGATAAATTAACATAAGATAACTGAAGAATCAAGATAGATGACAAGCTTCAGACAAATGTCAATCACTTCGTTGATGAAACTATCTGCATTGTCTATGTGATATCTAGACTAGAAGATGACGCTGCTGAGCATATTTTCGCTTAACATCATCATGATGCTTCGCATTCTTACATCTCGATCTACAAACTACTCAAGCATTTAGAAGAAATCTACAAGAACTAGAATAAGAATCGAAAGTATCATCGTGAGTACAACACTCTGAGACAAGCAGACAAGCTCTTCAATGTCTTCTACTTCGACTTTATGAAGCTATTCAGCTATCTAGACTACGACGATTGCACTCTGATGAATGATCTTCAGAATAAGATCAACAATCGCTTGCAGAATGCTCTGTCAGTATGTCTTGAAAACTTCACTTCACTTCATTGTCTCAAGATCTTTCTTCAGAATGTGAATAATAAACAGCGAGTCAACTATCAGCTACGCAGTCAGCTTTGCATTGTCATCATCAAAGTCACTGTTGTATCTAATAAATGCGTTGCTACTTCATTGTCAGCAATGATGACTTCAATAATTGAATATGTCAAGTTGACTATCTTTTCTATCTCTGAGTCAGTCAGATCATCTATCATCTGCTATATTTGCAAGATCTCAGATCACTTATTCAAGAACTGCTTTCAGAACAAGATTGATATCTCGACATCTCATGCATTTACTTCTCGTCTACATGAAATCATCATTTCGAAGAATAAAGAGAAGAAGAAAATGTCTTCTTCTTCAAAGAATAGCGAGACAAAAAACTAGAGACTTTCATCAAAGACGTGATGAAAGATGTGTTAATTTCTTCAACAATAAGCATGTCAGATGATTCTTTTGCTTCTGAATCTTTGACTACTGAATGTGTACTTTCTAGCAATGAAATTAGTTACTCATTGAAGTCATTGATTAACATCAAAGCTGCTGACTATTCATTCATTGATGAAGTGATTGCGCAAATTGTTTGTGATCAGTTGCAAATTAAGTCTCTGACTTTGATCAAAGCGAAGTCAATTCGAGAATTTGATGATCATTATGCTAAGAAACTCATTACTCATGTCATCTATTTGAATCTGACTGTTCAAGATCATACGATTGACACAGCTTTTATGTTGATCACTCGATTAAATCAACATCAAATGATTCTCAAAAAAACATGAATGAACAAAATCAACCTAGTAATAGATATGCAAATCGATTTTCTTCAATTTTCGAATTTTATTTCTAGTCAGAAACTGATTGTTCTACTCTCAAGTCATAGAATAATCATGAAACAGAAGAGCTTGACTTCTACTCATATACTGAGAAGATCATTCACTTTCGCTATCTTTCAACTCAGTCAGAAATCACTCTCTTTCGATCAGTCAAAAGAGAAGTTCATTAAATTGATCAAACAGTTAAAATCGCTTGAAGCAGTTTCGTCTAACGTCAATTCTAAATCGACGTTCAGTCTGAAATCAGCTTTCAGTTCAATCAACATATTCATGATAGAGACAGTTGCATATAGAATGTTAATCAAACGATCAGATGTCAAGATCTTTGCTGTTATCTTCTTGAAAATCGATTGACTCATAACTACAGTTGAAAACAAGTCTGAAGAAGTGAATCTACATGAGCTTTCACACGTTAAGACTCTTGAGCAAGTCAAGATCAAGCTTTTCTCTGAATATCACGACTATCTAGACATGTTCGATCGAACAATGATCAATCAGCTATCATCTCATCATTTCTATGATCACAAGATTGAGTTGATTGACGAGAAAACATCTTCTCGAAGCAGACTGTATCAGATGTTCAATCACAAGATTCAGAAGATAAAGAAGTATCTGATTGAACATCTGAACAAAGAATTCATTTTCTCTAGCTTTGCTTCATACGTCTCGCTCATCTTGTTCATCGAAAAGAAAGATGATAGTCTGCGTTTCTGCATTGATTATAGAAAGCTCAATGCTTTGATCAAATGAAATCGCTATTCTTTGTCATTGATTGACGAGATTCTCACTCAAATACAAGAAAGCAAATATCTGATTCAATTGAACATCATTGCTGCGTTCAATAAACTGCAAATGCACTCAGATAGCGAAGATTTGACTATCTTTATCACTTTCTTTGATTCATACAAATATCATGTAATGCTCTTTGAATTAATCAATGAATTGACGTTCTATCAACACTATATGAACGACGTGCTGTTTGAATATCTTCATCAGTTTTGTCAGATCTATCTAGATGACATTATCATCTACAGCAAGATCTTGAAGAAACACAAGCAACATGTATGATTGATCTTGAATAGACTACGAGAAGCTGATCTACAGATGAACAAAAACAAATGCAAGTTTCATGTTCAAGAGATCATCTTTCTAGAACTATTGATATTCATTGAAGAACTGAAGATAAATTCACGAAAGATACAAGCAGTAGTGAAGTGATCTATTCTCAATAATCTCACTCAGATTCAGTCATTCATTGACTTCTGCAACTTTTATCAACGCTTTATCAAGAACTTTTCGAAGATTGTTCGTTCAATGATTCAACTCATTCAAAAGAAGATCATATTTGAATGAAATGAGACTTGTCAAACTGCATTCAATCACATGAAAAGATGTATGACTGAGACTTTTATACTTCGTCACTTTGATTAAACTCGTGAGACTATTCTGAAAACTGACTCATTCAACTACGTAAACGACGAAGTTCTGTTTTAATATAATGATGAAGATGTTCTACATTTAATTGTCTTCTATAGCAAGAACATATCTTCTGCTGAATGCAACTACGAGATATACAATAAGAAACTGCTGATCATAATTCAAGCTTTTAAACACTGATGATTCAAACTGAAGCTGATTGACATTTCTATCAAGATGTTCATCGATCATCAAGCACTCATCTCATTAATGAAAGACAAGAAGCTGAGTCAATGATAGATGCATTGAGTTCAGAAGTTAGCTGACTTCAACTTCAAGATAATGTATCGATCTGATAAACAGAACATTAAGATCGATGCATTAACTCGTCAAGCTGACTTTGTATTTAGAGATTTCGACGATGAACGCATTTAATATCAAAGAACTACTATTCTGACATTGAATTAAATGAAGATTGTTGATCTAAAGAAGAATAATGATCAATCAATTTATAAACAAGTTCTTGATGTGAATGAAATTGACGAGAATTGTACACTACTTCGCGAAGCAATAGCAAAAGATGAAGCACAATATAAAGATATCAAATTGAAAAATTGTTGAACTCAAAATGAAATCTTGTTTCATGATAGTCAGCTATGAGTCTTGTTCAATGAATTTCTACAAATGAATCTGATTCATGAAGTATATGATCAGTCGTTGATTGATCATTCTGAAATTCTTAGAACAGTGAAAATCATAAAGCGAAATTACTATTGATCTTCTATGTGAAAAACGATAGATTGATATATTTGAAACTGCTACGTATGTCAACGTTCAAAGACATCAAGAAATAAATCAAATGACTTGCTTCAATCTCTGTTTATATTTGAACAGCGATGACAGAACATAGTCATAAACTTCATTATTAATTTATCTGATTCATACGACTACAACATTATTCTGACTGTCATCTGCAAATTGTTGAAAGAAAGACATTATATCTCTTGCATCATTGATGATGAAGATATCACAGTTGAAAAGACAGCTGAAATGTTGCTTCAATGAGTATATTGAACTCATGATTTATCAAGCTTCATTGTATTCGATCGAGATTCTCAGTTCATCTTCATTCTTTGAAAGTTTCTTTGCAAATGACTGAGCATTTCTCTTCAATTGTTCATCATCTATCACTCTCAGATCAACGATCAAAGCGAACGAGTCAATCAGAATGTCAAGCAATATCTTTGTTTCTTCTGTTCATACATGCAGAACGACTGATTCAAGTGACTACTCATGATCAAGTTTGTTGACAATAACATCTTGTTTTCAGTCATCTTCTTGATTCTCTTCTTCATGAACAAAAGCTTTCACTCTTGTATGAGCTTCAACTCTGACATCATCGAGTATGAAAGCACTTGCGAACGTCTGCAGATTGCTTGAGTTGAAGATATATTCAATCACATGAATAAGACATTAATTTTCGCTCGCGAAGCTTTGATCAAAACATGAGAGCAAATGATGAATCAGACTAACAAGCATAGAAAGAAGATCAATTATGAAATTGAATCAAAGATGTTTCTGAATGAACGAAACATCATTACAGCGAGATCTTTCAAAAAATTGAATGACAAGATGCTTGACTCATTTCAGATCATTGAGTCTGTTGACTCATTTTATAAGTTGAAACTATCAGAGACTATGCATATACATGATGTATTTCATTCAGAGCTTCTTCGTTCTGTCGTTGATGATTCTCTGTCTGATCAAAAGAATGAACTCTCGAGATCAATAGTGATAAATGATAAAGATGAATGAAAAATTGACGATATATTGAACTTTCAACGATATCGAAGACGACTTCAATATCGAGTCAAATGAAAGAGCTATGACAACAATCTCAACTGATATAACGCTGACGACGACGAGTTTATGAACGCTCAAGAGATGATTGATGAATTTCATATCAGATATTCAAGAAAAGCGCACTAAGAAACAACATTCATGCGAACATGAATAGTCAAGAAAGAAGGGTAATGTTACGATTCTAGCCTTCGTCTATTCTTCGCCTAGTCTTCCCCTGGTTTCATCCTAATCGGGCCTAGCGGGAACCTGACCTAGGGGTGATATCATTGGGACCCTGCATCATATGTGTAAGGCGTCATCCCAATCGGGCCTAGCACAGGGCTGAGAAACACACATATAAGCCGAGTTCTTTCCTGTAGATACTTTCCTTCCTTAGCATTTATCTATTAGTTAAATGACACCCCTATGACTCGCTCTAGGCCGGCCCCTAACAGAAATCATCTTCGCGATCGAAGATCGAAGATCGAAACATCATTGTATAGAATATCATCAATGAAGAGCAGAGCAAGGACGATGCGTTACAATAAACAGCACAGACACTCATTAAGAATTTACTTGAGCGTCACGCGCTGAATAGAAGCTATAGGTTCATTATTGAATACATAGTCTCAATACTCATTGTTTCGACGACGCGAAGTCGCTGTGTAGCCGGCGAGCGGTTTTCTCCCCCAGAGGGTTTTGTCCGTTCGATACACATAGCATAGTTTCCCCCATGGGTCGGATTTAAACCGATGTCACAAGGGTGTATGAATTCAAATCAAAATCCAAAAAAATCTTTCTGTACATAATCTCAACTCATTCAGTATTCTTCTAAACAATCTCATTTGAAAATCATTAAAAATCCCCCTTTCTTCTTTACTTTCTCTACTTCCCCCTCAAAACTCATATTCAAGAAGCGCAGAATCTTATCAAGCTTTTTTTTTTTAAAAACCCCTTGTGAATCTTTCAAGTTTTTAAAGAACGCGAATTTTATTTTATTTTATATATATAAAATGCATCGTCCCCATTCCCCCTCGTCCCCCCCCCCTCCTCCCACAGCATAAGAAGAACAAAAGACACAACAAGTCATTTCCAAGTCCCATCCCAGTCTTTTTCACCTTCATCGCCTCCCCTCTGTCTCGCCATCCCCCCACCCCTCTCCTCCACCATCCCCCCCCTTCCTCCTCCTCCTCCTTCCCCACCCCTCCTCCTCCTTCTTCCACACC
>JAABUS010002765.1_pt1 | contig 31410 bp, 3 predicted proteins | sample 5560161 | NCBI WGS metagenome assembly JAABUS01 (sample SAMN10711885, study PRJNA513376) | rock metagenome | isolation source: Antarctica rocks | place: Antarctica: Victoria Land, Trio Nunatak nord | collected 2016-01-04 | reverse complement strand
GGAATATAAATATCTTACTAAATCTATTTTTAGCCTAGATTCCGAATTTTTAATTAGATTTTTACTAGCGTTGCCCTATAGGGCTATAAAGTTATTTTTAGGATTAAGTTTAGCCCTCCCGCGCAGACCTTAACTCTAATTTAAAAATCTTGGCGCTAAGATTTACCAAGATTTGCCAAGGCTGCAAAATACGCATTTTGTACCGATTAAGTAGCGATTTTGTAGAATTGTTTTTCCGGACTTACCGATATAGAGAAGTATTAATAAGGAGCCGCTTTTAAAAATAAACTTTATTAAAACCGTTAAATTCGTAATAAACCTTTTAGGATTCTTTAAAGATATTATTATTTATATTATATATCTTTACGTAGGTAAATAAATTAATAGTAGGTAATTTTAGAGATTTAAAAGTATATAAAACCCGTTTTTCTAATAAATGAATTATTTAGAGAGGTATACTAAAGTCTAATAATCCTAGCGTTTAATATAAGCGGATCGTCGTGTATTCAGTAGAGATTACACGGTAAGTACCTCGGATATATATAATATAGGCGCGTTCTAGAAAGAGTTAGTTAATTATAATTACGTCGACTTCTTTTAATTCTTTATTAGATTAATTGAAAAGGGCCTACCGAGTAGCCTACCGGCCGAGAAAGAGGTTATAGTCCAGTAGGATCTATAATTTAGAGTATAAAATTAAACGGCTTCGATCCGATAAAGCGCCTATTTTTAATATAAAAGTCGTTATAGATAGAGCCTATAACTACCGCTCTAGCCTAAAAAAGAGAATATTATAATAGTATAACTTAGAATAGGTTCGGTAAAGGCGGGATTAGAGAGTTATTACTCGTTATAAAGAAAAAGTTAACGATATTTAGACTACGAACTTACTAGATATTATTTTTTATTATACTAGAACGTCGGCGCCTAATAAAGACGATAATTTTAAACGAAGTCGTTTTAGAGTAAGACCGAAGATAAGTTATTAAAGATCTCTATTTCCTTATATTATAAAATACTCGATATAATATAGTCTAGTCTAATATCTTTTTTATCTTCTTAAGATATATTTAAATTTACTACGAGAAGGGTAGAAATTTATAATTTATTATAAATAAAGATATATAGTATTAAAAGTATCTCATAACTATTTTTTATAAATTTCATAATATATTATAAAAATCTATATATATTAGTATATAAATAAATAATTAAGATACCTCTTCCCCTTTCTATATTTATTAATTTTATATTTTCTCTTATTATTCGTCTTCTAAATATCGCCCTAATAATTTATAATAAATATATTATTATCGATTTTCCCCGCCGTAAATATTACTATATTAATTAATTTATATATTTTAATAGGTTACCCCCTCGGAGTAGATATTTTCCTACTATCCCGTAATACCTTATTTTTCATATTATATATTACGGTATCGATTTAAAAACCTTTAGTCTCGTTTAATTTATCTTTATATTTTTAATATTACTCGATATATAATATATACTTCTCTTTAGTATAATTTATAGTAGGCGGGGCTAGCGTAGTTATCGGCCCGGTAGTAATAAATATATTTTTATATATAACGTTACCTACTACGGTTATAGTTACGGGACTAAAGAGGGGGTAGGCGATAGTTATATTTACTAGTAATAGGTCGCCGGAAGTAGAGAAAGAATATTTAAAATCGTAGTCTCCTTAGTATAAACTATTATTGTAGCCGCTTATATCGCCGTAGCCGGTTTTACTATCCTAGTATTAATTAGTATACTAGAATATTATAGTATCTTTATCGGCGCTAGTGGCTACGATAAGTTAGAACGCTATTAGCGATAACGAGGGGGTCGTAGGCGGATTATTTTATTATTTAATTAATTTCGATATTAAAGTTATCGAAAATTATAATAACTATTTTATAGTCGTTAAGGGGATTCTCGCCTAAATAGGGCTTATATTACGTTACGTAGATACGATAGTCGCCGGGATTATAAATACCGGGTTAGTTAATATTAATATAAATATCGTAACTAGTCTCTTTAACTTTATTTATAAATTTTGGATAGCTAGTACCTAGATCTTTTTCGTTATTAACGTAGTTATATATCGGGATACTAATATTTACTACGGTTTATAAATTCGTGGGGAGAATACCGTTCGAGGTTATAATTAAATAATCGTTTCGGTTACCGTTTATTTACTAGTCTCGGACCGCTAGTATAATAAAGTCGGCGAGTAAGAGCGAGGCGAAATATTCGGCGTTTATTATTAATACCTCGTTCGTGCCCCCTAGAAAAGATATTATAGTATATATATAGTTTCCTATATCTTCGTTTATCTAGCCGTTATCGTAAACCTCTTTAATTATAAATACGTTAAGTAAATAGTAGTAACGTCCGTTATATATTATATTAGCGTCATTTTTTATAAGGGCCTTCTATTTATTTAAAAGAGTTCCTAGTATCTTAAAGTTAACTTAATTATATAGTTTATTATTAAAAATTATAAAAGTTATATACTAGCCTCTATCGACCTCTAAAGTATTTTTATTCTAGGGCTCCAAATTTTACTAGGTAAATAATACTAGATACTAGAATAAAATACATTAATAGATTAGAATTAACGCGGTACAATATCTAGTTAGATCTTATTATTACTATATTAATATACTATCTTTTATCTAATTTTATAAAGTAACTATTTTATTAATTTTATTATTTTTACTAGTTAGCGACGTACTTCCGTTCGTAAATAAATTAACTACGAAATTAAAGTAAATTAATACGGTCTAGTTTACTATTAAGTTAAAAACGGCGGACGTGTCGACGGGACTAGAGGAATAAGTAAATTCATTCGATATTTTAACGGTAGAAGTAATACTTATAATTATACTATTAATTACTCCGATTATTAATATAACTCCTAGTATACCGCTAAATATTTCGGAGTATAAAGTCGAGACTAATATCTTTTCTTCAATCGAAGGAATAAGAGTAAATATTTTAGAGAATAGGATTATTTAAATATTATAGGCCACGCTAGCCTAGATAATAGTATTATAGATATTCTCTATTAAGTTCTATATTATTTCTAACGACTTAATTATCGCCTAGGGCCTAGGACTATTATATATAATATATTCCAATACCCCCAAGTACTCGGTTTATATAATTTTATATATTAAGTCTATTTTAGATCTTTACCGCGTAAAGTGAGCGGCTATAGTATTTTATCTAGTAGGAAAGTTTATATTAAATTAAGATACCTTCTTAAGACTAAATTAATATCGCTAATTTAAATATATATAGGTATTATTATTTCCACCCTAGTAGTTAGGGTAGATGAGCGCGTTTAATACGAATATTAATTCAAACGTCGAAATAACTAAATTACTATTAATAAGCGCCCATTACTATAATCCGTTTATAGTATATAAAAAATCCCCGTAATTAATATTATTCAAATTCTATATAGAGGGGCTAGGTAAAATACCTTTAGAGTTTACTACTAAATTTAACGAGTCCGTGGACTCCGATATAGGGGGATTAGAGATTATTGTAGGCGATACTATTATATCGCTATCGCTACTATATTCGTCGGAAACTATTAATATAGAAAATGGGATAGTATTAACACTAGTATTAATACTAGTAAAGATCCTTAGTGTATTCGTTATAATATTACTATTATTATTAATATTATTATTAAGTTTCTTTATAAAAGCGCTTGGGCTCGTACTTATATTAAATTTGAATATAAGAGTTACTACCGCTCCTATTACTTAAAGAAGACTTAATACTATAGTATAAATAGATACTATAGAGCCTATAATGATACCTAAGTTTGAATTATAGTATAGAAATAGTATATTATCGCCTATTAACGATAGGAAGCGACCTATACCGGAAATAAAACTAGTCTATATTAATTATATTACGATAAAGTAGCCGTTTACTATAGTTTTAATAATAACGTTCGTTATAATAAGATTCAAACTATTTATCGTATTACGTGTTATAGAAGTAGGATTTGGATTCGTAGTCGCTATAGTATCTCTACGAGTAGAGTTATATAACGGATATAGCGCGCTATTATCGTTAAGGGTTTATAATCGGCCGGTGTCCGAGGCCGCTTTATTTCGTATAAATTCGGAGATAATAGAAGTGCCCGTATTCTTTACTAGTTTATAAACGGTGGAGGAGACGTAGCTTAATAATTAAAGCGCTATAATAGGGCTAGAGAAGACCGGTACTAGATTAATAATATATATTAAGAAAGCGATATAAATGAATTTCATTTTTATTGGAATTATATAGGATAAAGTAGATATTCCTAGTTTAAGAAATATATAATAATTACTAAAATTAATTTAAATAGGAGTAGGATAACGTAAGATACTTAATATCTTTTAGTATAATATATAGAGGTAGATAATAAATATACTAGAAAATTCACGAGCCGTAGAGGAGTATATAGGTTTATAATATTATAAGATAAGAAGAAACCTAGTACCCATTAAACGAACTCATTTGAAATATAGTAGTACACGTAGCGACATGTCTCTATGACTATATTTAACTCTATACCGGTATTAGTAGTAATGTTCCTAAGGAGGGTAATGCGAAGACGATAATAATACGTAGGATTTATATTAAAATATAACTTGTAAAGGATAGAGCGAATAGAGGTATATAGAGTATTCTATATTAAATTTGTTACGAGGTAATAGTAGGTTATTCTAGGCTTTGCGGAATAATAATATTTAATATATTCAAAACTACTACGAAAGTTTAGTAATATCGATTAATACTATATATACTTAATCTAGATATTTAATATTATAAATAGTAATCCGAATTAAAGATTTTTATATATAAAAAATAGACCTAATCGCTACGATTATTAAGAAGTAGAAATTAAAGGATCCTATTAAGATTTAAATAAATTATAGCGGATTAAAGAAGTCGCGTAGAGATTTACTTTATTTTTAATTTTCTCGATTACAAGAACCTAAATCCCTTAATTAATAAATATTACCCGTATTAAATAATACTATATATATTTATTATAGAGCTGAATATTACGATTCTATTACTATTATATTTAACTAGGTACGTGTAGTATTAGTTACGATAATAAGGTTTAATTATTTGGATTAAGTATATATAGTATAGATTATTATTACTAAGCTTTTATAATAGTTTTGAATATATTAAATATTATGGCCTAAGATTAACCGAATTATTACCTACCCACTTATCGAGTTATCTCTACTACACTTCGCTAGCCTAGGATACGGTTTATAATATACTTAGATAATCTTCTCTAGACTACAGCGAGCCTAATTACCCTCGTTCAATATACAAAATACTATAGTCGAGTCGCAGCCATATTAATAGAGGCTCTACGAAGGATCAAACTAACTTAATTATTATATTTTACTCTATTTCGTTATCTAGCTAATAGGGCTCTCTTAGCGGCTTAATTATTAATTTAACTATTTTCCCATTAATCACTATTCTAATAAATCGACTAAGAAGATAAATATAACCGGTTATATTAAGACTCATTACCTATATATAAAACGTCTAAGTAGTACGCGATTTTGTAGTAGATTCTTTATCGTAGTAGTATTCCGGTAGGTAAAGCCACTTATTATCGTTTTAACTAAGATCCTACTTTTACCGCTAAATATAAATCCATTAAAGGTATATTAAATATAATTTTATAGTCTCTCAATTTATAGTATTATCCTAAGTTTTTAATTTATTCGACTTCGATTTAATCCTTTAAACTAGATAAAATATATATTCCGACGTTTATAACGATAGTATCTTTAACTATAAAAATACTACGGCCGATACCACGTGAGTTTCACTTATTGAAGTAGTCCACGGTTTAATTACACACGGCCTAGTCTATTATATAATATACGGCGACTACTAAGTTTCTAGGCGGAGTTATTTCTCGTATATCCAACTTCTAAAAAACTATACTAATATTATCTATAATAGGAGGATACTACTTCGTTATTTATTTTATATAGCGATCGTAAATACACGTCTAAAGCCTCGTTATATAATAATATACTATAGTTATATTACTACGGTCAAGTATATAGAGAGCTCGTCTCTATTAATTAGATTAACTTTTCGAATATATCCTTTAATCCAATAAGTTTCTTCTACTATCGTGGCTTCTACGAAGTATATATTATTATAAATGAAAACTTTACCTCCTACTTTTCCTAGTCTAAATCTTAATTCATTCCTATAATTAATAATCTCGAGATTATTATCGAATATCCTATTTCGAAGCACCGAAATCTCTTATATAATAATCTTCCTATTTTTTCTAAAATTCTAAATTATTATAAGAATTTTATTCGCCCTAGTAGTTATACTATCTCTTATATCCGTACTAATCCTAATTTAGGATAGGACTACCGCTTCTCACGATAATTAATTTAACCCTCGTATAGTACCTAAAGGAGGTAGAAATCTAGGAGGCGGTAGCGGCGGTAGAGGAAAGAAGGGAAAAGATTATAATATACTTTATAATAATAGAAAGAGAGGGGTGAACCGTCTAGGAAGAGGAACGACTAATTAATAAATTCATAACGTAATAGTTTAATAGCCTAGTTATATTAATAGTTAGGATTTTATAATACTATATAGACCGGCGCCCCGCGAGAGTAGAGTCTAGGTAAATTATCCAAATTAGAGGATCGAGATTTATTACAGCGATAATATATTATATTATATAAATAGAGAGCTCTATTATTAGTAGGCTTATCCCGAATTAATAAATAGAGGCTACGGGATCGCGAGTAGTACCCAAAGTAGAGATTAACGAGATAAAGTCTTAAACGGACTTCCCGTAGGATATAGACCTTAGATATATTAGGACGAGAATAGAGGAGTATTAGTCGACTAGATATATAACGGAATCTCTCGGAATTCTCGTTACGGATATAATTTAAGAAGAGAAGATACTATTAATATACCCGTCTTATAAAGGGAATTTGTAGAGTAATCCCGTATATTCACTAAAGCTCGTAAATTAGTAATAATATATAAATACCCAATATATTACTATAATAACCGATTTAATATAGTATTATTTAGAGTCTAGCCGAATAGGGGGCCCTATTTTAATAAGAATAATAACGGACGGGGTTATCTATATTATATAATAAATAAAAACTCTAGGTACCGGCGTAAAGTCAAATATAATATAAATTAAATTACTAATATCAATTCTCAAATCTTAGATTAAACGACTATAACTACTAATTTCTAATAGTAATATAAGCTTAACTTATTTATTTACTAGATTATAAGTATTAATACTACGGAGTTTCTCTTCCCTGTTATCGATTAAATCCTTACTAGCTCTAATTTAACTATTATATATAATATAACCTTTTCTCTTCTTTAAATCGTTAGCGCGCCTTAGTCTATAGTCGGACCTTTTATATATAATACTACCGATTTCGACTAGTTAGAGGATTAAATTATATATAATATAACCGATAAATAGAAGTAGAATAATCCAAATATTTAATTAATATATACTTAAAACGGTCTTTTAATCGAACTCTACGAATAAGTATAAACGAATAAAACTATAGTAATTAATATAACTAGGTACTTTAGTGATTTAGAGACCCTCGCTAGCTATTTAATTACTAATAATATATCGGTTATCCCATAAACCGCGATAACGATAGTACGGGACTAGTACTACGAGGATATTAATTACTTTTATACCGATCTTATCGACGAAATCTCAATTTCTATAATTAGTAGTATTTAATCTTATCCTACTAACGGTGCGCCGTTCTCTACCGGAAGCGGAGGAGAGTAGTTAATTAATTTAGTTACGGGGAGCGTGGTAACACTATCGCCTATAAGAACGGACATAGTACTTATTAATAATAGGTTCTTGATAAATCCTACGGTTAAGGGTTTACTTTTCGGTAATCTAGTTACTAATATTATTTTATCTCTAAGTTTATCGACTAGTATTACTCTTCCCCGAGTATAAGTTAATTAAATTATCTCGGAAAGTATCTACACGAAAGAAAGAAAGCGTATTAACGTAGTGTAAAGTATTACGGAGAATTAGAGAAGATATTTAATACTTATTAATACCTCCTTATAACGGGTTAATATAGATATTCCTATATAAGAATATTACTACTTTTATTATTATTATTATATTATCGGTATATTATTATAGTAGTTTTAATTAATACGGAAGTTCTTCGTAATATAAATAAGACCTAGTTAATTAATAGGTCTATTTTATAAAGTTAATACTAGGAATTATATAATTAAGCGATCTATCCAAATATTTATATTTATAGTCCGTTTTCTTAATAAAAGCTCTAATCAAGACTACTTATTATAATCTTAGTATTAATACTATCTCGTATTAAGAAAAGACCTTATTATATACCTCTATACTCAAGCCTTCTATAATAATATAAGTTAAAAAACGCTATATCCGTAGGAAGTCGAGTTAAATAACGAGATTAACCCCGATAGGCCAAAACTATTATATATTAAAATACTTCCGTATACCACGGTACTATAATCTCTTATCGCTACTTTTTAAATTATCTCTAGTTATATTTATATTTAAAGAGCCACTAGTTATCCTAGTAGTTATATTAATATCTCATAATTATATACTCGACTAGAAACTCATCTACCCTTTATAACTCTAAGAGATATCGCCTATATAACTATCTATAGCGATTATTATACTATTATCTTGAAAACTCTAATTCCTATATTTATATAGGATTCGATATCTCCGTTAAAGTAAATAGGTCTTTATTTCGACGACGGAGATTCCGAGATAATTATAAAATTATATTTATTTGGGCTAAGAGAGTTATAGTTATATATCGATTTTATTAAAGTAGTTATATTATTTATCTAGATTATCTTAATATAACGATACTCGTACTTAACGATTTAAAGGAAACTATATTCGAGAGGCGAATTCTATTTAACTAATATTATTCGTTTAGAATATTTAATACTCCTATATAGGCTTTATTGATAGGACTCCTTTATTAATTCTATATACTCTCGCTTCGTAGGCGGAGAGATATTTTACTACGTTTAATATAACTTATATATAAAACTAGAATAATAAGATATAGTCTTTTTTTAGGAGATATATATGAATCCTACGTAGCGCTAAATCCACTCGATCAAAATACTATAATTATACTCGTATGTTTTTTAGTAAAAACCGTTATATACGAAAGTTTACTTCCTCTCGTAGATCCTTTTCTTATTTTATCCGGTAAATTATCTTTTCGAAACTCTATACTACTTATTATAATTACTAGTACCTTAATATAAGAGCTAGTGCCTTAGTATAAGATAGTAACTTATTCGTACCGCTAGATAGAAGAAGGGATATATAATATACTAAGACTAAATCTTAACTACTATTTTATTTCGTTAATACTATAATTCTTACGTATCTTATTTCGTTAATACTATATTCTTATTATTTAATAGTAACGGTTTAGTCGAATTCTATTTATAAATAGAAAGAGACCGGCTATTAACTCTTAAAATACTAGTTATAAAGTACTAAATCCTCTACTAATATCTCGAAAATATAACTATTATCCGTACTACTATTTCTTTATATAGGTCGAACTATTTTATAAAACTATAAACTAACTATAATTCGTCCTCGTATCCACTACTAGCTATAATATTAATACTAACTTTTTAACCGTTAGTGTTCTACGACGACGAACGAAGCGAGCCGCTTCGTTTTCGTCTTAACTCTTATATATAGTAGCGATACTTCTTTACGCCAGCTACGCCTACCCTAAATCTTAATAATCGAGTTATTATACTAGGTTTCTATAATTATATAAATCGGTTTATAAACGCGCTTTATAAACCTAAAGGAATATCTATACCCTAGTTATATAGAGTACTTTATATTTCGGCCGTAGGCGTAGAAAACGATCTATATTAAATTAAAGCGTCGCCGCCGTCTATACTATATACTATTATTTTCGTTTATATAAAAAATCCTTACCTTTTCTTAAATATCTCGGTTTAACTATAATTAATTATTAGGAAAGTTAAATCGCGCCGGAATTACGGAGTTAAAAACGGAGTTTACTTTTCTCGTAATTTAAAGCCTATATTTACCCGAAAGCGGAGAAGCGGTATTTACTTTATTAAGAATTATAACGAAATCGATAGGTTTCCCCCGCGCTAAAGTAGGAACCCTAAAAATTTCTTTTTAATCCTTTACTTTTTACCTTTTACTTTATTATTTCTAATTTATATAATCGAGGTTTGAATCTTTAATATTATATAAATAAACTTTCGAACTATATACCGGTAGAAGATTTTTATAAATATATATAATTTATTCTATTTTCTCTACCTATAAGCTACGCGGAGGTAAAGAAACTATTTTTATTAAACCTTACTATCTCTTTAGTATTTTAATTATTTATATTTTCGAAAAAGTATTTCGAGTAATATAATAAGAATATTAATAGATTAATTTAAGAAGTAGTTCTTTCTATTATCGATTAATACGATCTTTTATTAAATATATTAAAAGGTAGCGAGTTATTCGTAAGAAAAAAATATTCTACCTTTATTAATATTTAAGAAGAAGAAAGTTCTATAAAAGAAAGCCCTTTTATATTTCTAATTTCCTAGATATACCCTCCTTTAATTACGGAAATATTAGCGGCTTTTATTAAAGGCGTTAGGTACTATATTAATTCGGCGTATTTTAATAATTAGAAAGAAAGAAATAAAAAGATTTTAAATCTTTAACTACCTTATTCTTAAAGAAGGATTAAAGACCGGATTTTAACTACTCTTATTTATTCTCTTCTAGCTACGTCCTTTTCTTTAATTTTTAATCTAGTTAAATCTATAATTTAATTAACTCCGAGAAAATTAATACCTTAATTCCTTTTATAAAAATTAATTTTTACTACGAATAACATTATACGAAGGATTCTTTTTAATTAAATTAAGAATATAACTAATAATAATAGGGGCTAGTCTAGCTCCTTAAGATAAGATTAAAGAGGTTTTAATAACTTTAAAAGAAACTAATTTACTTTATTTAATCTTTAATTTTAATAAGAATAAAAAACCGTAGACTAGTTACGAATACCGCCTCCGCCGGTAGAGATCGATTTAAATCTATATAATATTATAATCTAGGCTATATAATTTACCGTATTAAATATTATTAAAGTTATTTTATAAAATTAGGGTTAAGTTTTTAAAGGGCCTTTAGGATTTATTAAACCGTAAAGACTAACTAGTAAAGATAGGTATATTTAATAAATATAATAATAGGCTAGATATTTTTATACCGGCGAATTAGGTTTCTTTTATCCGGATTATTTAAAGTTATAAAGCGCCGGTAATATCGTCCTTAACTTTAAGGAGTTAATATTTAAAGAGGTTTATACCTTTTATAATAAAACTTAGGATTTCGTTATAATAAAAAGTAAAGATATAGTAAAGAGGAATTTAAATAACTATATCGGTAAGTCCGAAAACCCCGATTTTTGCGTATTTTATACCGAAATTATATAAAATACTAGAAATGCGTATCTATTTATATCCCGTATTCTAAATATATTATATAATTAAAATATAGTTATATAATTGATTTTAGTATATTTAATACCTAAAATACACTTATATAGCTAATTCTAGTATAATTAATACTCAACGGGTAAATAATAATAAATAGATAATCCTTAATATTATTCTATAGTACTTTAAATATACTATTTATACTTTAAATAATAATAGTATTATTATTATAATCATTACCGTTAGCGCCTTTAATATCGTTATCGTATTTAGATCTTTATATATATATTAATTAATTAATATATATTCTACTTTATCTACTCGTTATATTATAGGGGAGTTATAAATATTCTAAAATTAATTTATTAAGAAACCGCTACTATTTATTCTCGTAAATTAATTTATACCTAGATCTAGCCTAGATCTAGTCTAAATATAAATTAAATCTAGGCTAGATCTAGGCCGCTATTATCTTTAATTATAAGAATAATTTATTATATATATAATTTATCTCCTATTTATCGTCCGGGTTATTAACCTAGGTAGTTTATATTAGAATAATATACCTCTCCTTCCTCGTAGTCTCGAGTACTATATTTTATATACGCGTATCGTCTATTATATAATCTTAACCCCGTTTTTTCTACTATATCGTTTTCTTTTCCTTCTTTTTAAATTTTAACTTTTTTCGGAAGCCTTCGTATATAATAGAGAGTTTAAACGTATATAGTATAGGCTCGGTAGGATTCTTATTAATATTAAAAGAACTAATCTATTCGTTAGGCTTAATATCTTTAAGTTTTTATACGATAAAGGCCGGTAGTTATTATTTAATATATAGTATTAATATATATATATAATAAGTATAGTATTATAATACTATACTATTTCGCGATTTATAAGGCTCTCTATATTATATATATTATTACCCCGGTTTTCTATTAATTTATTAAACGAAGCTACTCGAGTATCCGCCTAGATAATTATATTAGTATTTAAAGAATAATAATAAACTATAAAAGGCTCTACTTCCTTTTATACTTTATTAAATATTATTTAATAAATTAGAGTTCTTATTAATACCTTATTCGCTAGTTTAACTTTATTAAAATAGGAGAAACACTTACCTTTATAAAGATAAATAACTCGTTTTTCCGAGATCTATTAATACTCCTTTCTTTTATACTATCTTTTTTTATAATATCTATCTCGTCCTCCCGTATATTATATTATCGAGGAGCCGGCGAATTTATAGTAGTTTTATTAATAATTAAGAGATAATTAAATATAGTACGGAAGCCTTTATAACCGACTAAATTATCGATTCTATCTTTTTATCTATAGACGAAATCGTTTATATTATTTACTAGTATCTCTTCTCTTTTTATTTCTTAATTAATCCTACCCGATAGGGCCTCTACTATTATACTTTATCATATAAATATTTATTCCTCCTACGTCTCCTCTATTTAAGTTTATAGCTCTATATTATTTCTTATTAATATTAAGAGATATAAAGAAAAGGGTCGAGTTTAATTTATTTTTAATATATTCGCCTTCGAATTTAATCCGTATCTACTTCCTTATTTCATATTCTTTAATAGTATAGTGAATTATAATATAAACTATAATTATTATAGTTCCCGTTAAGGGCCTAAATATATATTTAATATTATTACGAGTTCTTAATTAACTTAGGTCCGATTAAAAGAATAATAAAATTATAACTTTTACTACTAGATCTCTAAAGAAACGGTAAAGTAGTTTAGATTTATCGATAATTAATATTAAATTTTAATAAGGAAATATTAAGACTTATATCGTTATTATAATTATATATCTATCTTTTATTCTTTATTTTAATAGTAATTATCTTTTTAATACTTCGTCCTATTATAAAAAAGATATAGTATACCGCTATAACCTATCGAACCCTTATTATTATTAGGGCGCGGTAATTACCGATATAATCGAGTAATTAATTTCGATTAATATATTTTTAGTTTAAACACGGTAAATTAATACCTCTCGGGCCTCCGTCGGACTTAAAATCTTTTTTACTACTTTATCCTTTAGCCCGAGGGCCTTATTATATTTATTAATAATATTCCGTTAAAGCTTCTAGATTAAAGTATTAACTTCGTTTTTTTTATTAAAGTTTATTTATAAATTATATCCCGAGTCCTTATATCCCGTAACGAGGGTTATTAATATTATTTATCTTATATACTAGAGAACGGCCTTATAGCTTTAAATATATAATACCGATTTAATACAACGTTCTACGCCCGCCTATAATAGTAACGACTCGTTTTTTAAATATAACGCGTTATAATTACGGTAGTATTTCGTTAAAGGTTTATATAACGCGTTACTAAAAGATTTTATATCTCTTAATTTATATATATAAGAGTTAGGGTAGGACGAGGACGAGGATATATAACGGCTAATAAATAATAAAGATTATAAAAAGGTTAGTTATATTATTAACTCCTATATAAAATATATATATATATATATAACGTGGCCCTACCTAATCCGCTTAATCGAGATATATTACCCGTTTTCCGTCGCTTCGGGGTAGGAAGTTTAATATTATTATTATCGGCCTCGGTATTAACCTCTTTACTTCCGTATATACTTTCTTCGTCCTTATTAATAGTTAATATTAATTAATATATACTAAAAGGACTTATAATTAACGCGTTTTTAATACGTACTATTACTCGTATATCGGAATAAATAAATTATTTATAACCAAGATTTACTTTAGGAGTATTAATATAGTTTATTATTAAAATCAGTCTTTAATTTTATCGAAGGAGTTATTATTATAAATTCTTTAATTAATTAAGACCGTATTATAATATATAGGAGATATAGTTTAATTTAATTTTACCGTTTAATATATTATTAGGTCGTATATATATAGACTTAAATATTATTCGGTAATATAAAATATATTAACTAGTCGAGATATAAAATAGGTTTATTTTAATATATAGGAAAGAGGGTAGAATTATATACGCGATAATAATAAATAAATACGCGTCGGATTAACCCTAGCCTAGATTTAGGTTAAGTTTAGGTTAAATTTAATCTAGATTTAAATTAAAGTTAATCCGAACGCCGAATTCGGGTTATATAATATTATAAATTATAAGAGTATAAAGGCGTTATAAATACGATTAAAAACGGCGGCCGTTTATTAAAACGAGTTTAATAAAGGGTAGACCGAGATAAATCCTATAAAAGATAAATTATAATATCTTTATTTATAAAATAAGTACTTTTATTTCTACTAGCGAAATATATACCGAAGGAGCGCTAGATAATAAGGGTTAATTTAAGAGTTTACTCCTTTTCTTATTTAATTCTATAAAAGTAATATCTCGAGAATTTCTATTTAATAAATCTCTTATTTAATTTAGAACCTCTAATTCTCTTCTTATTAATTATTATCGATAAAGTTTATACCCTAATTATAATCTATCTTTATATTATACCCGTTACTCTCGTTATTATTATTAGCCGCTATATAATTATAGTACTACTATTAAGTAAGAGCCCGGGGTATACGTATTATTAAACGGTATAATAAATATATTATCGCGGACGGTGATTTTTTATAAATATATAGTTATTATATTTATTTTATAAATTAATTTACTACCTTAATACCTTTCGTTATAAAGTTAAGATTATAAATAGTATTATATTAATCCTAGTCGATAAAATTATTTACGTAATAATATCCTTCCCGTTTAATAGGTATTATATACGTACTCCGGATAATATTATATATTTCGAAGAAGCGATAGCCGTATAATTTTTAGGGTCTTTTCATTCTACTAATTAAGATATACTCTACTTCGAATATTTTATATATATCGTCGACTCTCCTATTATTCTTTAATCGATATAAAGTAATTAACGCGCTAGTATATACCTTATATTTACCCTTATCGTTTAGTCGCTCGTAATTATAAATATTAATAATTAATTTAAGCCGGCCGATTATTATATAAAGAGCCTTTTACTCGGTCTCGCCTTAACTTTATAAACGAGTCGTTTCGTTATTAATTTAAATATAATTATTACGAGGTTTACCGGTAGAACGAAAGTTAAGGGTATAATAAATTAATCTCTTTATAAACCGCCCTAAGTTCCGGCTCTCCTTATTATTACGAACTTAATATATTAATAATCGATATATAAAAATATATATATCTCCCGCCTAATTAGGATCCGTCTTTTATCTCCGCTAATCTTTAATAGAGCCCGGATTTTTATTTTATTTCTTACGGCTCTCCCGTACGAATACCGCTATAATATCGATAAAATCTTTAGTATTAAAATAAAAAGCCCTCGTTACCGTAATTATTAGGCGATAATAATTAATATCTAGTACCTATATACCGTAGTATAACGGCGTATCCTTATTAAGAATAAATATATACTTATTTAAATCTAATTTCTCTCGATACGACCGGGTATTCTATTATTTTATTTTACTATTAAAAATAACGGTAGGTTTAACGAAAAGTATTATTATAATTTCCTATATAACCCTTATATTATAATATATAATATTATACCGTAGTAATTACGTCTTAAATTTATTAATTTTATTTATCCGTAAAAAGAGTTCCTTAAGGAGAAATTTATAAACCGCCTTTTTATAATAAATATCGAAGTTCTAAATACTTCTATATCTTCGAATATATTTAATATAATATATTATCGCGTATAATTTTAATATATTAAAATACCGATTAATAAAGTCTTTTAAATCTAGGTCCGAAATATTATTCGGTTAATATTTACGGAAGACTACCTTTAACTTATAAATATAATAGAGCGCGTACTATATATATTATAAAGTATCGCCGTTATAAGATATATATTAGGTAAATATAATAAAGTTAAATATAACCCGCGCGTAATATAGGGTAACTAGTACGCGCTTAATAAATAAAGAGGTAACGACGGTTATTAACTATTATAATATCGTTTTTTATTCGTTATTACTTTATTATTTTACTTTACTAAAGTTCTTAAATAATTTTAACCCTACGAAACTTAATACCTAACGAAAACGGTAATTTAATTTAATCTTTATTATTAATTATTTTAAAGATTTCTTCGGCCTAGTTACCCCTTTTATTATCTATTTAATAGTTATAAAAACTACGTAATCTTTAATTAAATCCCGAATCTAATTAATTAATTTTATAATAATTCCTTTTAGAAGCTAGTATAATATATTAATAATAAAAATAATATAGATATTAACTAGATAATAACGTTAAGCGAAGTTTTTAATATTATAGATAATTATTAAATCTTTAGCGAGGTCGGGATCTCTCCTTTATACCTTTATCCTTCGACGTATATATTCGTAGGTCCGCGGCTCCTACGTCCTAGTTAACTCCCCTCGTTTATTAGGCGGGATTAAATATATTAAATACTAATAATTTTATTTTACCTCTATTATTAAAATTTACTTTAAGTAGTCGGTTATAAATAATATAATTATTAAATAATATCTTCGGGGTTAATTATCCGCGTATATAATATTAATCTCTTATATTACTAGGTCTTTAATTACTTTAATTACTTTAGTATATTATTTAAATAAATAATAATAGTTATATATATACTAGAGTATACGCCCTAGCGCGAGATAGTAGATATTTAATCGTATATAATCACCGAATTTCTTTCCGTTTTTAATACGAGGAATTAAACCTAGGAGAATTAAACTAGGTCGCTTCTAAACTTTATATATCGTATAATCGAGGTTCCCGATAATTATATATACTAGTTAAAGAGAAAGATCGTTATAATATTAAATTATTATTATCTCGTCGGACGATAGTATAAGAGGGATAATAGTACCTTTAATAGGGATCTATAACTATATTTCCTACTATTAAATATTAATATATATTTTATTAACTACCCTATTATTACTATCGTTCGTAATCTTTATAAATATATATACTAGATTATCTTTAAACGGTTTATAGCCGAGGAAAAAACGGATAACCTTAATAATATTACGGTAATATAATTTGAAATATAAATTATTAAAATAACTAATCTCGTTAGGTACGCGGAGATTATCGATTATCTAATTATTATTATATATACTCTACTAAATATTATATTCTACTAGTTACCGATATTATTCTATATTACGGAAAATTACCTCCTCCTTCTAATTTACCTTAATTTCTATAGATTTAAAGTATACGTTAATACTCGTTTTAATTATATAATATTCGGAAAATAAATAAGTAATAATTTAACTAACTTTATTACCGAATAAATAATATATATCTTTTACTACTATTAACTATAAAGTATTTCGTCGACGTTTTTAATATTACGCGCGATCTAGTTTTATATATATTATTATAATAACGCCGGCGTCTCGCCTTATAAAATCGGTGAAAGATTCTATATAAAGGGAATTAAATATAAATAAAAGGCTTTTAAAGAAGATAAACGGTATAATCGCGGAGGAAGATACTATAACCGGTTTTAATATATTTATCGAAGTAAACGAGGGCTTAAATAAATTATTAATATATTTATATAAACTCCTAGGTAGTAATATCTTTATTATTATCTTTATTAATCCCTAGATACTTAAGAGGCGGTCTATCTATATTATAATAAATAGTATAGAATTCTACTAGTTAATCCGTATTTAACTTATTATTACTAGGCGCGGGTAGTTTTTAAAGTTAAAAGATTTCGTATTAAACGAATATAAAGCCCGTTTAATCCTTAGTAGGGTTAAAGATATTTACTAGTTTCCTACGTTTAAACTATAACCCTTTATATATATTTAAGTATTATAATAAACCCGAGTAATTCTTCGTTTAAAAGAAGTTATATTAATAGTATTATAATTATTTTATTACGTACTTCGCGTTATCCGGTATTAGAAGTAGAAAGTTTAAAAAAAGAATATTTATCCGGAATACGGTTTTATAAGTCTATAAATAAAGTTATTATTTTAAACTCGGACGCGTTTAAATTAAATTATTAAAGTTTATTTAAATCTAGGCTAAATTTAGGCTAGATCTAAATTAAATTTAAATTAAATTTAAATAAACCTTAACCCTAAACTATCTAAATAAGAAATTAATATTAAAATTAATATTTTATAAATATTAACGTCCCTTACCCCGTAGGTTTATAGTACTAACTTTTATTTAACTAAGATAATTACGCTAGCGATAATATTCTAGTTATAAACTCGATATATACTATAGTAAAACTATTTAATTTAAATAAACGGTACCGAAAGATTTTACTATAATAGATTTATATATAATTTTAATAGTTTTAATATAAATAATATTCGTTCTACGGGTGGAAAGGGTTAGGGAAATATATATAACCGACGCTAAAGATAGTAATTAAGTAGATTAAGGATTTTAATATAAAATTATAAACGGTATAAAATATTAATATTCGAAATATTTATTTTAATATAATTTTCACGGAATTTAATTTATTAAAAACGATATTCGTGGATTTAATAATACGAAAGTATATAAATCTCTTAAAACTCGACTAGATCAAAGGCCTTATTATATAAATATTATATTATTTAATATCGATCTCTTTTAATACTCTTTTACTTCTCTTTTATTAAATAATATATAAATATTACTTCTTAAAGTAGAGCCTTAAGTATACCGGGTAAACCTCGGATAATTTAATATCCACGTAACTTTATATTAGAAGAAGAAATCTCGGGAATTATACCCGTAAAAACTAGCGCCCGAGCTTTTAACTCGTAGGTTTTAACTAGATCTAGGCCTAGATCTAGGTATATTTATTATATAATTTATTATACTTTACTAAAATTAGCGATTATAGTTATTATATATACTATTATACCCTTCTAACTATATAATTATTATTAAATCCATTTATTTATTATCGTTATAGTACTATAGTAACCCCTTTTATTATTTAACTATAATAAAAAATTATCTAAAAATAACTAGACTCTTATATATATAAAAGGGGTATATACGCCGATTTATTATTATATTATTATCGTTATATTTTAATAAGTTAAAGAGCTCGTAAAGTAGTACTACTTTATAAATAATATATTTAAGGATTAACCGAACCTTAAAATCGCGTTTAAAGATAAAAGAGTCCGGTAGAGTTAATATTTAATAATTAAATTTAACGACTAAATCTAAATTTAAGGTTATATAGATTTCGGCGAAAGAATATATATTAATATTATTATTTACTAGGGAAGTTTTAATAAGTCGTTAAAAATTAAATATAAACCTAATAATATACCGCCTCCGGATTTCTAAAGTTAAGCGGTAATAATAACTAGTTCGAGTAATCTTCGTATTAAATAAGAACCGAGAATTATTTTTAATCCTCTTTTACTTCGCTCGTTTAGAGGCTTCGAGATTAATTATATATTAAATTAGTATACGCTAAGGAAGTTCGTATATAAGACCCGGTTTTTTAAAATCTCCTTATATCTATTATTTAAAGAATTTAATATAATTTATTTACGATTTTTATTATTTTAAGTTTATTTAATATCTCGCGACCTAATAGTAGACCTAAGCTTCGATTATTTTATATATTATATTATAAAGGGGTATTATACTAGTATTTTAGAAAATAATAATTTATAAAGTATTATTTAATATTTCCTAGATAGAGGTATAAACTCGATAAAAATCGAGGTTATTATAAATAATAACTTTAGTTAATTATATTCTTTATCCTTTAATATTTAATTTAATTTAAAAGATAAATTTATTTTTATTAGGACCTTAAATTTATCTCTTTCCTCCTCCGTTCTAACCTTTTTTAAATATTTAGTATATTATAAATAAAAACTTATTATCGCGCCGGAGGGAGCCCGAAAAAAACGAGCCACTATAAAAATTAATATCGAAAGTATATTCGTATTTATTTATTAATTCCCGTTTTCTTTATTTCGAGATTAACCTCTCTTCTCTATAACTTCGAAATATATTTATTTTTCTAGTACCTCTAACGAGGATTTAATCCTTTTATTAATAATAAAAAGATAAAAGCGCCTAACGAAGCTCTTAGGCCTTAATAATAATAAAGATTATTTATTACCGTTACCGCCGAAATAGACTTTAAAGAAATCGCTAGCCGAAAAACTTTATTAAAACCTTAAATCTTTAAAGGAGTCCTCCGAGTAATTATATTAAAAGAATAAATTCTTAATTAAAGAATCCTCGGAATTAACTATTAATAATAATAAAGATAATAACGCGGATAGAGAAAAGAAAGTAGAGTTAATTATAAAATAATAATTAATCGATATCTTCTCTAGTAATATTATATTTATTAATTACCTTCCTCCTAGCTTTAAAAAAATTAGTAATAATTATTTATACGAATATATTCACGATAAGATATAGGAACGCGCTACTATATTCGCGAAAATCGCTTATTTTAATAATTCTCGCGGTAATAATAAAATAGCGATTCCTAGAATATTAAAATTAATCTATTATTAGTAATAACTTTATGTATTTATAGTTATACTATTTTATAAAAGCGACTTCGGATAATTTAATACTATTATCGGAGACGAAATAGGTTTAAATAAAGTAAAGCCTCTTAATATATCTTTTAAATTTCGCGATTAACTTTATTTACTTATAAATCTTTAAAGCTATAGGTTCCGCGGTATTTTATTTTTAGTTATATTAAAAATAGGTAGAGATTTAATAAAAGTAGAAGAAGTAGCTAGTAAAGTTTTAATACTACCGCGAAAATACTCCTACGGGCTCTAAATATCCTATGAATCGATAATTCTACGAGTATCTATATTAACTAGACTCGGAAGCTTTTTATATTAAATTAATTAATAAGTTTATACTATTCTTTATCCCGTTAGTTAATCTTAATATTTAAAGTATTAAAATATTATCGGTAATCGACTTCGAGGCCTTAAAGGTACGGCTTATAATTATTTATTATAGCGCCGACTTTAATTATTAAATAAACGTATAAACGAAGAACGAATTATAAACGATATATAACCCGAATAACTCCGACGTAAGATTATTAAAAAGTATTAAATTTATTAATACCGCGTAATATAATCTCCCAAGCGAAGTAAATATTTTTATATTTATATTTACTTTATAATAGTTATAATTAACTACTAGTAAAGTCTTTAATAAAGTATATAAATACTCTTTTATAAAGAATAGAAAAAAAGTAGTTAAAGAGGAAATTATCTACCGTTTCTAGTACGGGTTCGCGATTATGAATAAATATAATAGGGTAAGGAATCTAGGTAAAGGTCTATAGAATCCTCTTTAAATAATAAAGAAGACTCGCTTTAAATATTACTTCTAGTTTATAATTATATCCGAAATAATTATTAACTCCGATCTACTAGATATTATAACCTTAATAGATATTATATACGATATTTCCTAGAATAATCTTAAGTATAAATATTACCCCTTTAGACTAGCCGGCCTAAAGATTTTTATTAATATTATTACTAAATACTAAGGTTTAAATAATCGATTATAAGAATTCGATAATATAATAAATATATTTAGGAACTTACTTTTTAAATTCTTAATACGACGGTATAAAAAGAGTAATTAAAAAGATTACGACTTTATTAAGTTTAAAGAGCTCTACCGAAGTATTTTTAAAACTAGTTTTCTTTATAATTATAAAGAATATTATATAACCCTCGTCGCCCGTTAGAAGACCTTAATAATAAAGAAATTCGTAGAATAATAAACTTACTAGGACGATAATTAATATAATACTACGTTTATACGGAATCGTCCCGACCGCCCGATTAATATTAACGCTAACTAGGTATTTATAGTAATACGGCTCCTCCGTTTATATAATTATTTACCTTATCTCTCCGTCTCCTTAATTACGTATAATTAAAAGTAAATTAATAAAGAGATCGAGAACTAGTATATAAATAAGGATAATAGTCGGATACTAGAAGATTATATCCTAGGTAGGGACTATATAATATTTAAAAAAATATCCTTTAAATTTAAAGTTATCGCCTCCCTTTTCAAGAAATATAAAGGGGTAAATATATTAATTATATCTTTATTCATCGAGATAATTTTAATAATAAAACGGGTAAATTCTTCTCTTCTTTAAAATCTCCGATATAAAAAAGCCTAAACTCGCTTTTTTTAATTTATTAAATTTAACTTTCTCTTTTCTAACTAACCCTTTTATATTAATATTCTTTTATTATAATATATCCGAGAGGAGATTAAATTTAAGATACGAATATTCTTTAGGATTAATAAGAAGAGGGACGTAACTAAATACGTATTTATATATAAAATTAATAATAATAATATATTACTAGAGAAGGATAAACTTAATATTTTAATTAAATTTATATATTAGATAAGCGTAGGTTTAAATCTAATTTATACGATTATAGTTATTTTATATAAACCCCTCTACTTTATCGGGATATATAAATAAATACCGAAAAAAATATATCGGATAAAGTAGAAGGAGGAAGTATTCTATTATATATTAAATATTAATATTAAAATTAAAAAGTATATAAACGTAAAGTATAAATCGAAGATGGATTTTAGGGAGGACGCGTTTAAAACTATCGGTACGGCGAATATAAAAGGCGTAGGAGGCGCCGACGGAGGTAATAATACTAAAAGGAGTAATAATACTAGGAATATTAATAATACCGCGGCGTTTATTATTAATATAGAAAATATTATTTAAGAGGGTATTATATATATTAGGAGGAAAAACGGTTAAAGTAAATAAATATAAAAATAAACCGCCGTTAATTAGGTTAAGCCTTCTTATATTTCTAAATTATTAAATATTTAAACTTGAGTAGGAGCTAGGAAGCCTATTACCCCTCTATATACTTTTTTATATAATAATACTTATTTTCTATATAATAATATTTACTATAATACGTTATTATCGTTTACGATTTTAATCCTTTATTTTATTATATTTAAGAACGATAATAAAAAACCGAGTATTATATCTAGTTTAGATCTAGGCCTAGATCTAACCTAAATATCCTTTAGATACTTTTTAAACTTAACCTAGATTTTATTTAATCCCTAAACTCGCTATTAAGGGCCTACGTTTTTAATACTTTAATTATATCTACTACTATTTAACGCGGTATTTAATTATATATTCTTTAGTTTTCTTTCGGATTTACGATTAATATAAAACCTTAGAAGTTAAGAGTTACTAGCGAAGACCTTTAAAATAATAACGGAAAAGGAATATTAATTTACGAAAATATTATTTAATATACTTATAATTTTTATAAAGAAGAAAGAAATATCGTTTTTTTAATTATTAAAGGATATACTACCCTCGATTTAAAGATATAAATATATAGATTATATTATTAACTAAAAGTAAAAAGTACTAGAGATCTTTAATTCCGAGGACGATAAAGGGGAAAATAACGACGGGGCGAATAATACTTAAAATAATATTAATATAAAACCTACCTTTCGAGCTCCTCTACTAAATAATTAATATATAATACTTTTAATATTCGAATAAAATAATTATTAATAATAAGATATTATTTATACCTTAAAGCGGGTAGGTAATAACGGCGGCTTTATTACTAATAAAACTTTTAAACTCTTTAAACTCTTTATACTTTAATTTTATTTATATTAAGGCCGACGATACCTTTATTAAACCTCCCTACGAGTTTATAATATACGTTTTTACTTTTAACCCTTTTATTTTCCCCCCGCGGTTAATACCGAAAAAATTTATAATTAATATTTATATTATAGGTATCGGAGCGGATAACTAGAGATTATTACTAGTTAAAATCGTCCGGCCCTTATAAGTTACGATTATAAGCGATATAAATAACGATTCTTTATTAACCGAGCGAGTATTATTATCGTCGCCGCCGCCTTTATTTTTATTTTATTTATTATTATCCTCGCCCTTATTTATACCCCCTTTTTAATTATTATTATTTTTATTATTTTAAAAGTTATCGCTAGTATAGCCCCCGCCTAAACTTTAAATTATATCGCCGCTTTAAATTACGGAAGCGTAGGAGAGGGTTTACCCTCTTAATTATTTTAAAATAAACGGAATATTTTACCGATAATTAACGACCGCGAGTTAATTATTACTATTATCGAGAACGGTCTTTAGAGGTTAAATATACGGATTTAATATAAATATAATAATATAACTCTTATATCGACCGGTATAATTAAATAATATAGAAGTTTATCTAGTAGTATAAACGGAAGAAAAGTATAAACCTAAAATATTATTACTATTTATATTTATACTCTCGACCGCGTTAAATTTAATTATTTAAAAGACCGTTAGTTCTTTATTTAATGTTACTAACGTAATAATATAAAGAAAATTATATACCTTAAAATAACGCGTGGTTCTATCGTTAATAATCTTTCGTTAATTAATCGGGATAAGTTAAATCGGAGTTAATACGGTTTTGATTCGGGCTACGAGATCGTTAAAGGAAATTAGATACTATTAAACGTACTCTTTATAAATTATAATTACGTACTCGTAAAGGAATATAACGAGCCTAATTATATTATTAATAATACTTTTAGTATTTAATAACTTCGTATTAAATATTATATTACCTCGAATTTTCTTTAAGAACTTTATTATAGTAATATCGGAGGGGAGACCCGAGATACGGACGGTATAATAAACGTTATATTTATTATTATTAAGGGTAAAGTATACTTTATATCTAAAGAGGTTAGGGAACCGTAAATTCTTTACTCTAACTTCTTCGATTTAAAGGAGTATTATTAAGTTATAAAAATTAACCGGCGAGAAGTTAAAATAAAGGATTTAATTCTCCCTAAAGTAACGTGGTTTAATAGAACTAGTATATCGGTAGTTTTCTTTAAAGCCTTAAGGACTATTCTTACTTCTTTAATAATATTTATTAAAGGTAGTAAATAATTTAATATCTTTATTATCTTTAGTACTTTATCTACGTTCTATTTTTAAGGTAGTAAAACTACGTTATTTACCTCGGCGTTAAACGTAGCCTCCTTCTATATATTAACGGTAATGATTTTATCCTAATTATTAAACGAGAAAGATATCGACGCCGAGACTAGTTTATTAAACGATAACGAATACTACTCCGAAGAGTTATTAAATTCTAGGGAGAGTATACGGATATTTTTAGTAATTAATACTACTACCGTCCTAACTATCTTAATAACCTTATTTAATTTCTTACTACTACTATTATTAATAAAATAACGAATATAGGCCGAGTCCTCTATAAAGTCTAATAAGAATAAGTTAATTAAATATAATACTAGTTAAGCGTTCTCTAGTAGTCCTTTAAAGTTAGATAAATTATTATAATTATTATCGAGTAGAGTTATATCCTCCTCCGAATATTTTATCCTTTTAATATCTTCGTTAGAAGCCGAAAGATTAATTAAGTCTTCCGTTTTAATTATTACCGTCTCCGGTACTTTATTATAATTAAGGCCGCGGACGGAGGATAATCTATTATTATTAAATATAGTTTTAGTTATCGAGAGCGCGAAAATAATATTAAAAGCTTTATATAGTCTACTTTTAATCTATAAGAAACTATCTTTATTTAATAATATATAAAGGATCTAGCTTAAATTTAATTTAAATTTAAAGAAAATTTAGGTAAAATCTAGGCCAGATTTAAAACGCTAAAAGACTAGCTTAATATTAATATATTATATATACGAACACTCTTTTTTACTACTTTTTAATATTTACTTTTATTTAAACCCGTTATATAAAACCTAGAAATCCGTTAGTCACGATATTAATTATATTATAAACCGTGCTCTAGGTTATTTCTAGTACGGTTTAATAACTATATTACGTAAAATTATAATAGTATAGGCGGTTAGTATATAGATTTAAATATTAAGTATTAACTACCCTTCTAAAGACGATTTCTTTAAATATACTCGTATATAATAACTTAAAGACCTCTTTATTTATCGTCTTATTCTTTTAATAATCTTATTTAAATATCGCCCGATATTTATAGTATATTAGGCTAGATCTAATTTAATTTATTATAAAATTTATAATATCTTATTATAACTAGCTATCTAAATTACGCGAATTATTATACCCTCTTTACTTTATAATTATTATTAAATTTATTTATTTATTACTACTATCGCGCTACGGCCCCGGCGCGTATTATTTAAATATAATAAAAAGTTATTTAAGGTTAACTAGATTATCCGGGATATTAAAAGAATACCCGTATTAATTTACTATACGAATATTAGCGATATATTACTATAAGCTAAAAAGTTTATTAATAAATATCGCTATCTAAAGGATATATTTAAATATTAATAAAATTATAAAGATATATTTAGAGTAGAAAGAACCTAATAAAGTAAATATTTAATATTTAACTTTAAGGAGTAAATCGAGGTTTAAGGCTATCTAGGCTTCGGCGAATAAATATATATTAATATTATTATATATTAAGGGGACTCTAGTTAAATTAATTAAAATTAAAAATAACTTTAGTAGCGTACTACCTCCTAATTTATAAAGTTAAATAATAATAGTAACCGGCTCGAACGATACTTTTTTTAAATAAAAAACTAATATTATTTATAATCTTTCCTCTTTTCGGCTTTTCTAAATCTTTAAAATCGACTATATACTAAACTAGTTTATATTACGGAATTTTATATACGAGATCCGGTTTTTAATAATCTCCGCGTATTTACTAGACGAAAAATTTAGTATAATTTATTTACGATTCGCGTTACTCTAGAGATATTAGATAACTCGCTACTTTATAACGAACTAAATACTCGATTATCTCTTTTATATAATAGAGGAGGACGTATATTATATAAATATCTTAGAAGATAAGGACCTATAGAATAGTATTTAATATTTCTAGGACCGGGGTATAAATTTAATAAAAGGTAAATTTATTATAAACGATAACTTTAATTAATTATATCCTTTATCCTTTAATATAAATCTAATTTAAAAGATAGATTTATCTTTATTAAAATCTTAAATTTATTCTTTTCCTCCTCCGTTCTTCCCTCTTTTAAATATTTAATATATTATAAATAAAAGCCTATTATCGCGCCCGAAGGAGCTCGAAAAAAAGTAGTTATTATAAAAATTAATACTAAAAGTATATTCTTATTTATTTATTACTTCCCGTTTTCTTTATTTCGAGATTAACCTCTTTTCTTTATAATTTTAAAATATCGCCCTTCTCTTAATACCTTTTATTAAAACCTAATTTATTTATTAATAACGAAAAGGTTAAAGAGCCGGACGAAGCTTTTAGGCTTTAATAATAATAAAGATAATCTATTATTACTACTGTAGAAATAACCTCCGAAGAAAGTTTTATTTAAGAAACTTTACGAATCCCTTAAACCTTTAAAGGAGTCCTCCGAGTAATTAAATTAAAAAGATAAATTCGTATTTAAAGAATCCTCCGAACTAACTATTAATAATAATAAAGATAATAACGGGGTTAGAGAAGAGAAGGTAGAGTTAACTATAATATATAAATAACGGTTAATCGATATCTTCTTTAGTAGTATTATATTTATTAATTACTTTCCTAACTTTAAAAAACTTAATAATAATTATTTATATAAATATATTTACGATAATATATAGGAACGCGTTATTATATTCGCGAAAATCGCCTACCCTAATAATTCTCGCGGTTATAATAATAATAATAATTCCTAGAATATTAAAATCAAGCTATTACTAGTAGTAGCTCTATATATTTATAGTTATATTAAATAACGAAGAAGATTTAGGATATTATAATATTCTTTTAAACTATATAAATAAATATAGAAAATATAAAGTCTGTAATTTTATCTATTAAGCTCCTTAATTAATTCTAATTATATAAAGATTTATAAAGTTATAGGCGCTATCGTATTCTATCGCTATTATATTAAAAATAAATAAAGATTTAATATAAATAAAAGGAGTAGTTAGTAAAGTTTTAATACTACCGCGAAAACACTCCCGCGGGCTCTAAATATCCTACGAATCGATAATTCTATAAATATTTATATTTACCGGGTTTAGAGGTTATTTATATTATATTAATTAACGAGCCTAAATTATTCCTTATCCCGCCGCCCGATCTCGGTATTTAGGTTAATAAATTAAAATCGGTAATTAATCTTAAAGGCCTAGAGGTATAGCTCGTAGTTATTAATATAATAATAAAAATACGGTTATACTATAAATAAAAGGGCGCCGAAGAGCTTAGCGATAATATATAATAAAAAGGACCCTAAAATAATATAATTTAAAAGTAAAAAAATATTAACCCTACGTAATATAATTCCCCGAGCGTAATAAATATATCGCTATATATAGTTATTATACGGTAGATATAGTTAGCCTCTAATAAGGTCTTTAACGAAGAATATAAATATCCCTATATAAAATAAGCGAAAAAAGAGACTATAAAGGAAATAATCTATTATTTTTAATACAACTTCGTAATTATAGGCGAATATAATAGGGTAAGAAACTTAGGTAAAGATTTATATTATCCTCTTTAAAAGATAAAGAAGACTCGCCCTAAATATAACTTTTATTTTATAATTATATCTAGAATAATTATTAATTAAAACTAAAAGGATATTATAGCCCCTCGGGCTACTATAGAAGATATTTACTAGAATAATTATTAATTCGGTTATTAACGCTTCGGACCTATTAATCTAGAAAAGTCTATAAATACTACTACCCGATATATAAGAAAACTAGGGTATAAGAGAGATTTATTAAGGTAATAAATATCCTCGTTAACGTACTCCTTTATACCTCGATACTACGATATAAGAAAAGTAATTAAATTAAATATATTTTATAACGTTTAAGAAGTTTTATTAAAAAGACCTTACGGCTATTTACCTACTAGGACTCTAGCCGCGATTTAGGTCTATTATTATTAATTAAAAAACTATTATACTAGAAAGACTCTAATAACGGTAAAACTACTAGAGGAATATTAGGATTATAATACCTCTTTCCTATATTAACGTCCTTAATATTTAATTTTAGTTTATTTTAATATAATACCTATTATATTATAGGTTCTCCGATTATATAAATTTCTACCTACCCTCGTTATCTCCTCTAAAACTCTTAATAAAAAGTAGATTAATAATACGGCCGCGACCTCTAGTATAAATAAAGATAATAGTCGGATATAAGAAAATTATATCCTAGGTAGGGATTATATAATATTTAAAAAGATATCCTCTAAATTTAAGGTTATCGTCTTTATTTTTAAGAAATATAAAGGGGTAAATATATTAATTATATTTTTATTTACCGAGATAATTCTAGTAATAGAACGGGTAAATCCTTCTCTTCTTTAAAATCTCTAATATAAAAGAGCCTAAACTCGCTTCTTTTAATATATTAAATATAATATTCTCTTTTCTAAATATAGTATTTAATATTAACTTTTCTTTATTATAATATATCCGAGAGGAGTTTAAATCTAAAATACGAATATTCTTCGGGACCGATAAGGCGAGGGTTATAACTATATACGTATTAATATAAAAGGTTAATTATAATCATAAGCTAGTAGAGAATAGTATACCTAATTTCTTAATTAGATTTACGCGGTAGATAGGCGTAGGCTTAAATCTTATATATACGACTATAATTATTCTATAAACCCCTCTACTCTATCGGGTTATATAAATAAATACCGAAAGAAAGCGTATTAAATAACCTAGTTAGAGGAAATATTTTAATATATATTATATATTAATACCGGAATCAAGGAGTATATAAAGGGGAAGTGGAAATCGAAGGCGGATTTTAAAGTAAATATATTTAAAACTATAAATACGACGAACGCGGAGGGTATAGAAGGCGTTAACGGAGGTAATAATCCTAGATATAATAATAATACTTAGAATATTAATAATACTACGGCTAGTAATAATACTAAGGAAGGTATAGAGGCGATTTAAAAAGATAGTATATATATTAAATAAAAGCGCGGTTAGAGTAGTTATAAATATAGTATTTAACTATTTTAGTAAAGCGTTTTTACGTTTCTAAGCCGCTAGATATTTAGGTTTGAGTAGGAGCTAGGAAATCTATTACCCCCCTACGCGCTTTTTTATATAATAATATTTACTATAATATATTATTATCGTTTACGATTTTAATCCTCTACTCTATTATATTTAGGAACGATAATAAAAAACCGAGTATTATATCTAGCCTAGATCTAAGCCTAGATCTAGCCTAGATATTCTTTAAATTTAATTTAGATTTTACCTAATCTCTAAACTCGCTACTAAAGGCCTACGCTCTTAATACTTTAACTATATCTACCGCTATTTAACGCGGTATTTAACTATATATTCCTTAACCTTCTTTTAAATTTACGATCGATATAAGGCCCCGGGAATTAAGGGCTACTAGTAAAAACTTTTAAAATAATAATAAAAAAGATTTACGAATATATTACCGAGTATACTTATAATATTTATAAGGAAGTTAGAGATACCGTTTAAATCTAGGCCTAGATCTAGCCTAGATCTAGGGAAGCGCGCTTTTAATACTTCGACTATCCCTACTACTATTTATACGGTAATATATTATTATTTATTTAATTTAAATATAGCTAAGATAATT
>JAABUS010002764.1_pt1 | contig 31426 bp, 22 predicted proteins | sample 5560161 | NCBI WGS metagenome assembly JAABUS01 (sample SAMN10711885, study PRJNA513376) | rock metagenome | isolation source: Antarctica rocks | place: Antarctica: Victoria Land, Trio Nunatak nord | collected 2016-01-04 | reverse complement strand
GGGCTTGTGGGGGTGGGGTCGTGGGAGTTGTGGAGATGGGGATCGGGGTGGAGGAAGAGAGAGTGGAGAGATGGAGAGATGGAGATGTGGGAAGATGGGAATCTGAAGAGATGGAGAGATAGGGAGACGAAGAGGTAGAGAGGTGGAGAGGTGGAGAGGTGGAGAGGTGGAGAGGTGGAGAGGTGAAGAGGTGGAGAGGTGGAGAGGTGGAGAGGTGGAGAGGTGGAGAGGTAAAGAGATGGAGAGGTGGAGAGGTGGAGAGGTGGAGAGGTGGAGAGCCGGAGATGTGGAAATTAGAGATATGGAAGATGTGGAGATGTGCAGATTTGAAGATGTGAAGATGTGGCGATTGGCGGTAGGACTGCGGTTTGACGCAGACACACAAACAAGACAACCCACTTGCGGATGAATGCTGGAGAATACAGTCTTAAGAGGTAGGGACAGTGCGAGGGGGGCGAGGTAGGGACAGTGCGAGGGGGGCATGATAGGGGCAGACGGACGAGAAGAATCCCTGACTTTGGTGGAGTGGGAAGCTGGAGATGTGCTAATCAGGGAGCGGTATCGCGAGAGGCCACGAGAGATACACTTTATGGCTGTGGGTTTGGTTTGATTTGGCTGGATTGGTAGATGTCTGTCTGGGTACAAAATGTACGTTTGCGAAGACGGGTGTAAACGTCCATTACTATCAGCTTGCTCTTTGCAGGAGAAGGCGCTTTCAGAGCGATGGTGGACGTTAAGAGGAGCATGATGAAGGGCAGACAGACGAGGAGACATTTCGTGACTTGGGAAGAGTAGGAATCAGGAGTGCGGTGTCGAGATGCTGTGAGGAATGGCTTCATAGCAGTGAGTCTATTTGGATTTGGTTGGATTGGTAGCTGTCTATCTGGGTACGATGACCTTTGAAAAGACCAATACTTAGGGCTGGCTCTCGATCGCATCGATGATCACCGAGACAGCGACTCCTCCTCAAAGCCAGCGTCATGAATGAAGGAGGTAGAAGGAAAGTATCTATCGATCCATGTTCTGTGTGTCTTCCTGGATAGAGTAAAAGAAAGCCCCGCCTCCTCAGACATAGAGGAAGGGGGAAAAGCTTGGTATCTCGCACGAGTCCCCCGCCGGTCGCTATGCAACATAAGGTCGTGAACGTAATGCAATCTATGACCTTCCACTCAACTCGTCCCCTCCATTCGAGTTAACTCGTTCAGTCGTTGGCCTGATGTCATCCGCAAAGTCCACAGCGCGCTCTTTGCCGTTACGGCTTTTCTTGACGTCCAACTGCTGCGCAACGCCCTCTCTTGGCGTAGGCGACATGCTCGAGTTCCGTGCGCTCAGCGGTAGGCCTTGAGGCGTGCCGGACCGCTGCGGAGACGAGAACCCTCGCTGCGGGGTACCGAATCTCTGGGATTGAACGTTCTCTCTCAAGCTGCCATCACTCGCCTTGTGCATCGGCAGGGTGGTGCGGCTCATAAGCATGGGGTCGCGGCTACCGGCTTCATGCCAGGAATGGGAAAAATCGCGGCTGCTCCAGCTCTGGCGATGGGGGCGTGCTCCGTAGGGAAGATTACCGCTGACAGAGTGTTGGGACTTCACGCTGGCTGCGCGGCTTCTGTGATTGGAGGCTGGGCCGGCGACGACGGAGGTGCGGGAGCCGTAGGCCTCAAGCTTGGTGTCGTAGTCGTTGGCGGCGTCTTCGTCCTCGATTTTGGCGACGCGGCGGATGGAATTGACGCTGAAGTAAGGTTCTTTGGGTTCTTCGGGTACTGGGGCAGGTGGTGGAGGGACGTCGGGAGCGGCTTTGTTGAGATGGGCGAAGTAGCGCTGGCGATATATCTCCCAGCTGCGGGGCCGGAACTCTTCGTGATTACGCATGATGGACATATAGCTCGAGATGGCACCGATGGCGATGGCGATCAGGAGCAGGATGGTGAGGATGCCTTGGATGACGATGATGACGATACCGATGACTGTAGTCGTGATGCGTTGCAGGTTGAAGCGGTGGTCGAACGCTGCGGATAGGGCGAGAGTTGAGACCTTGCTAAAGCTGAGAGCGTAAATCATGATCGCATTAAGTCGTGCACCTTCGAAGGGTTTGAGGATGTAGAAAGCCACCAAGGCGATAAACTCGATCACGAGCAGGCCAAAGACTTGGGCCATCACTTGTCCAGCAGCACCAGCATAGAAACATGCGCGGACGAACTCATAGATAAGCCATACGACGAAGAACCACCATCGTGTTCGCCGGAAGCGAGAAGCCAACCAACCAAACTTCTTGATGTATTCTTCGTCTTCATGCACTTCTAGACGTTGGGTGTCTTCGCTGATGTAATTGACACTCATGAACGGTATCGAAGCAGCGGACGCGTTTTGCTCCGACTTCTCGGACAGCTTGCTGTCGAGCCCAAAGCCGTAAAGAGGAACTGGTCCCAATCCCTTGGCCTTCTTGAGATGTAACCTATCGGGTCGAGTCTCGTAATGACCAAATCGTAGGCGGTAGAAGCATGCGTATCCAGCCAGTCCCAGCATTCCGACAAAGAAGACCAAGAACATAATCGCAGCAACCGCAGTAGCACCTCCAGTAGCCGTGTATGTGAATTGGAAGAGCGTGAGGAACATCATCATGAAGAAGGCAATGAAACATGTCCGGAGTACAGCCAAAGCTGTATATCCCAGCCAATGTGCCCTGAAGTATGCCAATTTCTCTTTCTTCAACAAGTTCGCTTTAGTAAGCCCTTCCAAGAGCCACTTAAACCCGATCACGGCGGCAGCTATGAGAACGGTAAGGATAAGCCACCAGAGGAACCCGGTCATGAAAGCGTTCGAAGCTGGAATTTGTTCGTCCGATAGCGTCCCCGCGAAGCCAGAAAGGTTGCCTGGTAGAGGTAGACCTGGTTTGACCGGAGATCCGTACCACGAATACCCGTTAGATGCGTCTGCAATGGGCCCAGACGCGCCCGAAGCACTAGCTCTCTTGCTTAGAACCTGTTCGAAAGCTTTCGACCTTGAGGAATTGGCGTTTTCGAGGACTGAATCGAAGTCTCTTGTGTGGAAATTGAAGAGTGACCTCTTGTAGATCTGCGAAATCTGGTAGCCACCCCCAATATTGTCTGATGCCGCACCAGGTCCTGCAGCACCGACCATGCTCGTATTGCCTTTGTTGCTCCCGATCAGCTGGTTGATGCTGTTTTGCATTGACTGGCTGTATATCATCCCTCCGCTCCAAGCGAAATTGCTCCAGAAAGCCGCCAACACACTAGGCCAGTTCAGCGACAACGCTCCGGTATAGAAGATATGTTGGAAGACAGAGAAAACCACGAAAACAGACAGCGAATGCGCATAGTGAGTCCGTGTCGTAGGAACATGGTTGCCGTATACAGCCGTAGCAAAAGATGCTGCGAGAGCGATCAATGTGAAGAGACCCAGTGCTGTTCCCACCGCAGCAGGATGCGAGAATGTTGCTCCATTAATGACGACCGCAGAGTAGCAGCCAATCTCGGACTCTGTCGCGTTGGAAAAGATCCTTAAAATAGCTTGGCCCTCGAAATCAGGTATACTTAAGGCGATTGGAGGAATGCCAGCAACGTCGGATGGAGCAACAGGTATAATACCATCAGCTTCGATCGGGACGCTCTTGTTCATTGGACATAGACTAGTTGCTGTCAGAGACGAGGGAGCGGATCAAGAAGCCACACATGCCTGTAAATCTGGGCGATGCAGGGGTTGAAGGTCAGGTCAAATCGAGCTTGACCATAGGCAAAGACGCCAATGTACACTAGAAGCCGTCAGCATGATGGCGAATCCTTCGTCAACGACCACAATATACTCATGATGCTCTCATTGGCAACTGCGGTGTTTCCCTCCAGATGGAATAACACTGTCCCGTTGTCTTGGTAGTACGCAGCATCGAAGCGCGTGACATTGATGAGAGAGTTCCCCAGGCAATCCCCGAAGTTCTGAGTATACAGAGCAGGCTTCCGGGCATCGTCGAGATAGATGACGTGTCCTGAGGCGTCGGTGGCCTCTATCCATTTTGTTTGATTTGTAGATGCCGCAGAGACGGACAGGAATGAGAGGAGGAAGAATAGGGCGGCCAGCGTGGGCCCGAGCCCACTGGGGCGTGACGTTCGCATCTTTTCGACGATAGGGAGGTGGCTACAGGACCGAGAGATGTAGGGGAAGTGTTAGGAGGTTTTAATCACAGAGGTTTCCGATGTTTTAGGCCATCGAGACCTTGTAAAACCAACCGTGAGAGATTGAGGAATCCGTCAGCACCCAGAGGTCAAGATGGGAAGTGATAAAGCTGTCTGTCCAAAGTTCTTCAGCCTGCACAGACGTGTGGCAGATGCCGGCGGGTCCAGACCGAGGCTTTTGATATCAAAGAAAGTGAGAGCAGGCCGCCGTGGCTCATCGGGTTGTGTGACAAGGAGCGAAGGCAAGCACTTCCGGATTGTGCAGTATTTGATGTGACGCTAAACCAAGTTCAGCTACCATCAAGAATTCTCGGTCTCATTTACTTGGTTGATTCGAAAGATGTGTTGATGATGGACATGGAAGTAGAAGTCTTCTCGCTTTTCGAATCCTACTTTACTTCCACGGATGACAGGTACAGGGGTGCGCTCGATCTCCAAAGCCCGGTGCCGGTGCCAGCGTTTCTTCTAGCCACTTGAGATGCAAGCCATGGGGAACACGCGCGCGTTTCCGATCATCCATTCATTATCCTGGCAGGCCTTCCTGCTTCCAACCACGACGCCAGATCCGAGGCCACGAAAGGCTTTCCAGCCAAGAAGCTACCTATCGGATTGATGATACATGAAAAATCGGTTGACTACCTGTCTACGTCGAGCATTTCGTGCTGGGTTGCTTGCACTTCAGCTTCACCGGGGAAGCCGGGAACGCTTCGCTCTCCGCGACTATACGCCTTAAATTGGCAGTAGGTACTGCGTCGACTATGACCGATAATGCATCCGTGAATGCTTCTGCTTCATCTTTCTACGCATCTAGCTTGAGTCTATCCAACAGCCTATCTATCTTATTGAGCAGTATTTGGTAATTGACTGCATCGCGCGCAAACTCATCACCCGCGATCTCACCATCAAGCGTTCGTACCGCTCCGCCGCTGGAATTAATGATATCGACGATTGCAGCATCGTCATTGGGAAAAGAGCTGACATCGACCCCTTCGTCTTCAACCGTTTTCTCACCTTCTTCTGATAGCCTTTCAATCGCTTCGGTATCCGTTCTTGCATCTTCAATGGCGCCTTCTGTTGCTTCATCCATCATGTCCTCGAGGCCCGGGTCCTCGAATCGCAGGCGGAAGCGTTCCGAAAGGTAGTATCGGATACTGTTCAGCACGTCAGCCTGCTCTGTGGACATGGTCGTGTATGTACTTACTCGTCGAGCAGCTCAATACTATCCGTCTCTTGCCTGCCTTTGATTCTTGCTGCGCTTTCCTTGATGAGATCGGAAAAGTCTTCTTCGTCAACGTAGGCCTCCAGCCTGTACGCAAAATATCTGGCACCAAACTCCTCGAGTCTTGGGACGCGGGTAAGCCAGCCCGCCCGGACAACATCATAAATATCGATCGCTTCCGGTTGGGGCTCCTGCCCATTGAGAATTAGGCTTTGAGGTATTTGCGACATTGTTCCATTTCCTAGCGTGCTAATGGCTACAGCAGCTTTCTGCTTGAGCTTCTCAATCAGTAAGAGATCGGCAGCGAAAAGAACGTCGACAGCCAGATCAAGTGGAATGTCGACCTTCTCGGCGTACAAGAAAGTGAGCACCACTTCAAGCACATCGGGCGAGCAATCGATGGGAATGATTTGCAAATGCGGAGTGTTTTGAGCTTCACGGAAGCCGGACGAGAACATAGTGAGGAAGAACTCGGAGCGAAGCAGCATCGCGCGGTGCACAGGAAATAATGTGGATTTGCGCGGCTTCCTTGGCTGCGAAGATGTGCGCGAAGCCTGCATCGTCGGACCGACAGGGATACCGTTCAACGGGCCTTCGGCAGATCTTATCGAAGCTGCTTGTACGCCGGTCTCTGGGTAATCCATGTCCTCGTCCTCGTCCGCACGCAGCAGCACATCTGCAAAGATCGCATTGTCTTGACTGTAAATTTTCGAAGTCAGCATTCCATCTCTAGTTAACGAATCGGGCTCAGATGCACGTCTTTGGAGCAACGCTGCTTGAAAACATTTCAGAGCTTTTGCTCCGCCAAAAGGGGCAAAATGCAAAGATTTGTAACTTACTCCCATCTCATGCCACCTACTTTCGCCGTATCGACCACCACTTTGTGCTTCAAAACATTGTCCCTGAACCATGTCTCCATCTGCAGTCGACCCTTCTTTACTTCATTTTCGCGCCGCTGCCTTGCGAGGCGTCGGTCGTCCCCTTCCAGTATGCCTTCCCATAGGCTCCTGATCTCCAATTGCTTGCTGATCTTATCAATCCCTTCCAACACCTCATCTTCTGTATAGCCGGTCCCTGGGCCTCCTCCTACATCTCTCGGTACCTCGCCGAAGTATATATATCTAATTGCGATGCCAAAGGCTTGAGAAGGAATTGGAGCTGGTATCTTCCATGAAGTACTCTCGGGGGTGATAGAGAGTTTTCTCTGGAAGTAAGGTGATCTTGCCGCGAGTACGAATTTGTGCAGGTGCAATGTCTCGTTGGTCGTGACAACCGAAAGATCGCAGGTTTGAGGGGTCTCCCTTATGAGGAGGGATGTGAGATGAGCAGCAAACGGTTGTAGGGGATCAGTGGACTTGGTATATTCATATGACAACAGCAAGTTTCGTATGCGGCCATTCAACGCATTGTATAAGCATCTCTCGCCCTGAAATGTGTCTCGCTCGCAAAGGGCACCGGACTCAAGGAGAAGTTGGACCACTTCGAATTGGCCACATAGGCTGGCCTATGATGCCAGGTTTTAGCCAAGCTGTCTCACAAGCGTGGAAAACCTGGCAAAGAACCCTTACCAATATTAGCGGGGTGTAGTCAAATCGATCTCGTGCATTGATGTTCACACCTTCTGTTGTGATCATCTCCTGACAGGATTTCAGGTCTCCCCGGCGGCAGGCTTCACATAATTTATTGAAGCTCTCGCTAACATCCAAAGGGTTATCCTCCTTCAGTCTCCCAGACTCGATCAGCTTCTTCTCTTCATGCAGGCTGGCTTCGAGTTGATCCTTCCGCATGTTGAACCAAGAACCACCGACAGCAAACTTCGTGACATTAAACGAAAATAACTTAAGCCAATTTATCAGCGAGTGACTGAAGGCGAATGAAGGGAAGTAGAAGCGAGGCAGGGTCGCAGAGAGCCAGGCTCCCAGGGTCATGGAAATGGGAGAGTGATGGTACTGGTTATCTAATCAGCGGATCGCGGGTCCAGCCGTGTGCCTTCATCGTCGTTTGCTCCTAGCAACGCTTTCTGTGTTTACACTGGATTGGGAGTATTGAAGTGCGCTTCGTCACTCAGCGCACGTTTGAAGATGAAAAGCATACTGATATAGGAGTGTTGCTTTCTCAGTATTCGACACTTCTTCTTGTGTCTCATCCATTACCTGGTCACCCACTCAGCGACCTGTGAATTCTACTCTCCTACCAGACATATATTCAAACTCTCCAACTTCATGCACTTTATTTGGTCCCATATTTGTCCCGGTGCTCAGATACTTGCATAATCTTCTGATTAGCTGTTAGACAGCGTCCTTATCTGCACTAGCGACTATGGTTGAGTCAACCTCCACTGACAAGTACGATGTTCTTGAGCAAATAGGTAGGCGCCAATACAGTCGTCAGTCCAAATTCGAGGTGAAATTAACAATAAACAGGAAGAGGATCTTTTGGTGTCATCCGGAAGGTGAGGAGGAAGTCTGATGGAGCAGTAAGAAGTCCATTTACGGTTTGCATTAAATTGCTCATAAGGTCACCAGATTCTCTGCCGGAAAGAAATCAATTACCACAGCATGCAAGATAAAGAGAAAGAACAGCTGTACTCCGAATTCTCGATACTCCACTCGTTGAAGCATCCAAACATCGTCGGCTACTATCATCGTGATCATCTGAGGAACAGCCAGGACCTTCATCTATACATGGAATATTGCAGTGGAGGAGATCTGGGTAAAACCATCAAGGAGCTTAAAGCCAAGAAAGAGTACGTGACGGAAGATTACATCTGGAATATCTTCTCGCAGATCGTCACCGCTCTCTACCGGTGTCATTACGGCGTAGACCCACCAAGCCCTGATGAGAATGGTAGAATCAAGCCACCCGGGTTGCGGTTGAAGAACCAGGTCATGATCCTTCATAGGGATCTCAAACCCGAGAACAGTGAGATATGATACGCAATACATTTCGATCGTCCGGCTGACCGATCTTACAGTTTTTCTCGGCGAGGGTCATTCAGTCAAGCTGGGTGACTTTGGTCTCTCTAAGGTGATGCAATCGCACGATTTCGCATCCACATATGTCGGAACACCATATTACATGTCCCCAGAGATCTGTGCCTCCGAGCGATATACCCTTTACTCTGATATCTGGGCTCTGGGTTGCATCATCTACGAACTGTGTACGACAAGAGTTCCTTTCAACGCAGCCACACATATTCAATTAATTCAAAAGATCAATACGGGTAAAACCGATCCAATCCCAGCCCAGTTTTCTCAAGAATTGAGCGATGTCATCCGGAGTTGTCTGAAGGTCAACCCACAGCATCGTCCGGATACTGCCGTACTTATCAACCACGGTAAGATGAGGCTGGCAAGGGAAAAGAGGGAGGTTGTAGCTCTAGGTACAAAATTGGATCAGGAAAGAAGACAATTGGCTTTTGAGCGTCAGCAAATCAACCTAGAGAGGGCAAATGTGGACGCAGAAAGAGAGAGGTTCGAGGCAAGAATTCGAGCGGAGATTGAGGAGGTCAAGCGCCGAGAATGGGAGGTCCGAGCCAGCCTCGAGATTACCAGGCAGATCAACATACTTCAAGCCAAGTTTGAGTCAGAGGTCCAGGCCCGTGTTGATGCGGAATCGAAGAAACGAAGTCAAGAGACTAACATGGCAAAACCGCCTTCACCACCATCTACGCGAGCTGCATCTTTCGCCACGAGTAATGGCGAAGACGTCGCTCCTACGAGCGATCTCAGCAATCTTTCTATTGTTTCTCCCGCCGAAGAGCAGCCAAGCCCACTTCAACTGAAGCGCATGACACCACCGAGGCGCAAAGCTCGTGGGCCACTGGCTCGCTCACGAACCCAATTCGACTCCCCAATGGACGTTACGATGGGCGAACCATCTCCTGTATCCATTGCAAATCTCAATCTCTCGCCACGACGTACCGCCGCCGCCAACCTATCAAGTATCCACAATCCCAAGAATATATTCGCCGCAGCCGCACAGAAGACTTCTGTCGTACTTCAACTTCCAACACCCCCCTCCCTAGGCCAATCTGTCATCCTGGAAGACGAAGACGAAGAAGGTCTTTCCGAGCTACCGTCCCCGACGCGCGCCCCCACCGCTACCTCTGCTCACCTGAAGCAACACGCCCGCCCTGGCCTTCTACGCCAGAAGACTGCGCCCATAGGCCGCCTTCCCAGTCAACCCACCCTCTTCCCCACCACTCGGGTACCGCGCGTGCCCTCACCACCTAACGCTGCGCGCACAAAGACAACATCCACAGCAGCAACTGGTTCCCCAACCCGCAAGCAGCCTGAGGACATGTTCCGCAAAGTAATGGCCCGCAACCTCCCCAGCAAGCCCCTCGCCGATTCTGATCCCGTATCATACCCTACCTCTGCCTCCGACGAGAATCCCTTGATCAAGAAAGTTATGCATCGCAACCTCCGCGGGCAGACCTTAGTCGAGTTAGCCCAGCCGAGAACTGGTGCAGCCCCCGCAGCAGAGGGCGCAGCGGCGAAAGGCGCGTCGGGTGGTGAGAATAATTGGCGACCAAGGCAGCAGGATGTTGTGGTGTGGGACCCAGAGGTTGATGAGATGCCGAGTCCGTTTCTTTCGAGGGTGAGGAGACAGACGTGATGCTGCTGAGGGGCGAAGCGATGTTATGTCTGGTGGTGGTTTTTGTGGTTTATGTGGGTTTCGAAGTTTATGAGGTTGCTGCACTATACCATTCTTGCGAGCGGAGCGCTATTTAGGTGATTTTTCTACTGGTCATCTGGCGAGGGATGGGATGTTACGTCGAGGCATTCTTGGCGTTGGGGAAAATGGAATTTGCAGGTTGGAAAAGGGTAGTTGGAAACTTGGTTCTGAGGCCGCTGAGGAGAAGGCTCGCTATAAGACTCAAGTCTATCTAAGCCATACGCTGGCTGCAGCAGGCAACACTCCTTCTCTAATGCTTCTTCGCGTCCTCTGACTATGCTGTTGATACATTCCTTTTTGACGTCTTGCCGCTTTGGCGATGGTCGATGACTGGTCATTTCGTCCATCGCCATTCCGCCCATACGTTTGAAATGTTCATGGAGGCAAAACACTTTCAGGTTGGAGATACGGTCAGCCCTGGATATGGCACCCTGGGATAGATAGGACGAGGATTATGCAGACATGAAAAGGGATAGCGTTTCTGGACTTTGGGAGAGGTCGTTGAGTGCCATCAATGTTCAGATGCACAGTCGGATGCTTGATCCTTTACTCGCTTTGCTTGAGCGTGGAATTGTGCAATTGGAGAATACTCGGGCGATTTGCGAGATGGCGATGATTGTGGTTTTCGGCTGATGTGGGCTTCTTGAGGCCGTGAAAGCTGCAATGGGAGTTTGGTCTTTGCTGGGTGTGAAGGGAAGCGCTAGTGGAAATCTATGCCAACGAGATTTTCTGCTCGACGACAGCCGCATGTTTGAGGCATCAGCGAAGGCTCTATGTAGGAGTCTATCCCGACAAGGTCCGCTGAGCAACATTGGCCGCAAGATCAGAGGAATCCTCCATCCTTGTGTTGCCGAATTCCACCAGGCATAGCCACTGCTCCTGATCATACAAATATCCATTCACCGAACATGTCCATCGCGCGGCGCGCGTGAGGAAAGCTTGTCGGAACGACCCTTGGAAGATGAAATTGCCCTCGTGGAAAAGCCCGCGCTTGCCATGCATACAGAGATGTCCACACCAAACAGCGAAACACTTCAGCGCCTACATCTTTGATGCTTCGGGAAATAAAGAGCGAGGACTTTCATGACAGGCGAGACCGCTTTTTAGCGCTTACATCTTCAATTTACCGGGAGAACGACTCGCCGACATGATCACGTGTTGGCGTAATCAAATCTAACGGTTTTTCCACAGAGCGCCACCAAATTTGCTGTACGTGTACCCTGTCTCCGCAAAAGCTTGCGCCGTGATGTCGTCCACATATGTACGTGACAACTCAACGGCGGCGCAATCTATTGGTGTTGGGCGAAATCCTCTGCAGGGCGGAGTTTGTTGGGTGCAAGTACGTGGACTTTTCGGGTGTTTAAGCGCACGCGGATGCGATGTCCATTAAGAGGTATCAACGTACCTCCGTATTTCAGTCTTAAGACCAGTTGACGGTTCTATGATTGAGAGCGCTAATTTGAACATCAAGATTGGTGGCGTGTGACAAAGGAATCAGACATCTTCTCTCTATTTCCGCTACCATTCAGTCAACACGTGATCCCGTGGTTCCGCTCGTTACTCGTGTCTTTTTGTGTTGATTTACTGACTGGTAGACGCTACGGAGTACTGGTGCCTAAACCCCACACGAAAGCTCGCTATGGCGGCAAGGTGGGGCTCCAGGAAACCACGTTTTTTTAGGGGTTTGGGACTCGTGGTCATGGCAGGCACGATTGTCAATCCGAGCAGACTATCGGGAAGGCGCTTTCTGAATTGGCAGCCGTTTGTGGAAATCGCTGTGCAAAACGATCAACCTTGGCGGCTTCGAAGCGTCCAATGACCATCACGGATCAGTCTAGTAGCAGCTGTCTTGGAGCGCCAGCTATACATATCAGCTCTAGGTCCTGACGGGCAATTTCTTCTGGTAGTGGTACACAGGATTTCGTTTTCCAAATGTGGACAGCTGTTATGGAAGTAAAGGGGTTTGTGGAGGTGGCTCGAATGCCCATGCGCTGTTGGCTTGCTATCAAACTTGAAACTCGGTCGAATGCATGTTTGACAGCCACGTCCTGTAGGGCTGAGCGATTGAGAGACAAATTACGGAGGTATGCTTTAATGACTCACCAAGATGGAGCCAGAGTAGCATCAAAAAGCCTCCATCGTCCAATGGAAGACTCTGGTAAAGTACCTCTTTCAGCTTAGGACTACGATTCGGCCAGACAAACGCCGGCGTGCCGATTGCCGTAGCTCGTCCCCTTGGAACCTTTAAATAGTACGGCAGTTGCCAAGGAACAATAATACTTCTACACCCATGTCAGAACGGTAGTGTCTGCTGATCCCGGCTAGATGCTGCTTCACGTAGCACTACTCCTGCGGCTGGCATGGGGAAATTAATCGGAGAAGCCTGCGAAAATGCGTTTTGGGAAGCACGAGCAATAGCTCTCCTTGACCCTACTTTAGAGAATGCTTGGGCTATTCAGGCCCTTACATGTTAGGTCCTCTCCCATTAGATTCGTTGGTAAGGCGAACAGAGGTCATTCCCACGCGCTCGGTGACCTTTGCAGCTCTCTGCTGCAGAGAAGTCGGTTTGGCCGCCCTCCATCAGGCGATCCCGCGCAAAGGCATGATAAGAGCTCTTTCCGTCGGCTTCATTATCTGCTAAGCATGAATAATATGGGTACACAACGATCTTGCGCGTGCTTATGTGGGCTGTACGAGGACTATGTGCTCGTCGGTAAATTGATGGAGCTAGCCTGCCTCGCCTGCTTTTCCATGCCCCTTGGCTTTCCATATTGTAGCGATCCGTTGAAACCGATTCTTGGACTTCACTCGATGGTTGAATATGCTAGAGTGAATGCGACTGTCAGCAAGACAAGATTGACAGATCGTCAGTCAATAGTGGTGATCTTCCATAAAGCAGACACAGGAATAGATACCTTGTCAAACAGAGTACTGACTTATAACTTTGGTTCAATCTAAGCTCAGATGGGCTAGCGTATTCTGACAACCAACAAAGTCTTGGCGCTCCGATTTCAAACAATTTATTTTCATATGAATGAGAGCTCCGTCATCCATACATCTCCTCGTTGTCTTGGTCTCGTCGCAGTACTTTCGCTTTCCATTCGCGATCACCACTAAACCACTAATTGCCTTCCTTACATTGTTGTAATAATCCTAATTCAAATTAGAGAGGGAAGGAGCGGAGTCAGAGCGGAGACTGCGCGTACAGCACCTTAGTCCGACCGTTTGAATCTGCGACACCGCAAACGCCATTCCATCCTTTGGCTGCATTCACCATAGGGCTGTCACTGTATGCAATCAAACTTTCGACCTCTATATCAACTCCACCGTCCTTACCCCCTACTTTCGTCTTTGCATACTATCTTGCAGAGCGCGAATCCGTCGGATGTTGGCATTGTGAGACTTCAACTACACCTGGCACACAATAGCCGAGCAGCGCATAAAACGCCCGTGTCCGACAGAAGCAGCGTTTTAGAACCTCGAAGGGCGGAGGAATTTCTGACGACGGCAACGCCAGGCTCGCAATGGCTCCTTCTCCCCCTAGACTGCGGATACTGTCCGGTAAGTTTCACAAGCTGCATACGCACCGACCTCCAACCTCAACACCCTTACGAGATTCTACCTTTCTTTCGAGAAGCTCCCAATGGTCGATCCAGCATCCTCTTTATGGCATTGAAACTAAGAAAGTATTGTATAGTGGGCGGAAACGCTGTATCGGCCTTCCTGTCCTGGCGGCTTCAGGCTACCAATGCCTGCGATGTGACACTGGTTTGGAAGTCTGGGTTTGAGTCGGTCTCTCAGTACGGCATATCGTTCAAGTAAGTTCATGTGGATTGCTGTCGCCCAAGTGGCTGGTCAAGCTCATAGCCTATAGATCCAAACTCTTTGGCAATGAACGATTCAAACCCCGGCACGGTAGGCAAACCATAATCACTACTTTTCCATGTTTTCACTCTAATTTTTATGTAGTTGTCAGAACTCCCGAAGATGCCTCTGGCCGCAAGACAGCGTTCGATTACGTCCTTCTCTGCGTCAAAGCCCTTCCTGATGTCTATGATCTGGCCGCCGTTATCGAGTCCGTTGTCACTCCTCAGCATACCTGCATACTGGTGAACACGACGCATACTTTGGGGGTCGAGGCACATCTGGAGCAGAGATTTCCCACCAATGTCGTACTGTCACTTGTATCGGGTGCGGAAATCACACAAATAGGTTCAAGCGAGTTTGAGCATCTCGGAGCCACAGACGTATGGGTCGGTCCGGCGAATAAGAACGCAACCATACCTGCAGCTATACAAAACGACATGGCCGAAGCTCTGGCGATGACGCTGACTACTGGCCAAGTCGAGTGCAGAGTCTCTGGCAACATTAGGCAGCAGCAATTTGAGCGTATGATTGGGTATGTGCCTCAACTCCTACTCGTTAACCATGGTTCTAACAGTCATAGGCCAATTGCGTTCCATCCATCTAGCGTCCTCTTCGAAACCCCATCACATGCGGAGCTATTGGACAAGGTCGGGGTCAGATCCATGGTATCGGACGTAATAGATGAATTGCTAGAACTCGCTGCGTCGCAGGGATGCACTTTCGATCAAGACTTCAAGGAGAAAACAATGCAGGCGATGACGTCGAGTTCCGAGACCCACAGCATTATGTACCAAGACTACACCGCGAAAAGACCAATGGAGGTAGAAACTTATCTGGGTTCTCCTATAAAGATTGCTCAGGAGGCTGGTATCCGAGTCCCCCGGATCGAGACCTTATACGCTCTTCTCCATCATTGCAACATTGTTAATCAGCAGCGGCCAGCGCTGCCTTCAATACCGCCACACATGGCCAATGGTCTAGCCCCTCCACCTCGACAAGGCTCAGTCCCACCCGGACCGCCAATGAACGGCCGAACGAATGGTCCAGTGAACGGCAACGGTATGCCGCCTGGGATGCGTCGCCCGTCCATGGGACCACCGATGCGACGAGGGCCACCGATGCCAAACGGATATCCTGCTCGTACGTCGAACGGCTACAATCCGCGCGGACCTCCACCAGGCCAGATGACTAGGCGGCCTTCTCCGGAGGGAAACGATCTGGAGGAGTTCAGCCATGTTGTCCTCTACGACGACGCTATTCCCGAGGCTGGTGTTCATGGATACAACGACCTCGGTAATGGCACAGGGTCGACCACATCCGAACTAGCACTACGTGAGAGGGAACTCAATCTACGGCAGCGCGAGCTGCAGCTCAAGGAGCAAGAGTACGGAATGCGCAGGGGACAAAGAAGACCGCCACCTCCGCATAGAGGGGGTTATGATGAGGATGAAGATGACGATGATGACTTCTTTGACCCTATGGCGGCTCGTGGACCTCCGCCGCCGCAGATCGATCCTGACAGCTTGGATATGATGAGTGTCACATCCCGCAAGAATCGAAAAACGCCTAGTCTCGGTCAAATGCGGAAAGACCCAGAGGGAAGAAATGGTATGCGTCAAAGCAGTAGCATGGGCGGTCGATCACGCATGAACCCCAATCGGATGTCAGCGCAGATGATGATGTCGCAATTGCCAGCCACTAGCGATTCATTGATGGATGATCCGATGATGGGCTACTCTTCAAGCCGTTACGGTGATGTCGACAGGAAGAATATTTCATCCGGTTCGAGGACAAACTCGTTAACAGCTGCACGCCTAAACGAGCTACAAGGCGCTGGTACGAACGAGGGGATGAATGGCGCCTACCCAAGCCCTCAGCCTCGACGAACAAGCCAGTCGCCCGGCAATCCATTCAACCCCGGTGGAAGGCCGATGGGAAGACCATCCCCACCGGAAGATGGCTACATGCGTCCAAATGGGATGCCCCCGAACGGCGGACCGTCACCCCCGGGGATGATGCGTCAGCCTGTCCCTCGATATCCTCCTGGGCAAGGTAACGCGGTGGCACCACAACAGGTCGAACAACATGCTGGGGTGAGCAACCTACTTAAAGGCCCTGTACCCAAAATTGTACGCAGTCTGACGGGCAGTGCGAGTGCTAGCGCGGGGAGTGGCGATAGCCAGCACATAGATTCCGAGAATTCTGCACACAGCAGCGCGAGCAGCCTCGCACCTCGACGAGCGGCCGGCGTCCCAGGTCAGCATCCTACCGGCGTCAGGCAAAAGGGGGAGTTTGGCGTTTCGTAGCACGGCTACCTTTGGCCATTTCGGGTGATGGACGGGTCTGAGCGACTTTTTCCACTCGGGCTTGACTTCAAGGTTCTTTCCAGCGATACCATGGAATTCGGCATTACCTTCATAGCATTGCATACACGACATTCGACTCTTTGAACATGATAAGCGGTGGTTAGGGGTCCCAGAGAAAGAGTGTTCGAAATTCTAATGGGTGGGTAGACAGTTGAGGCAGGTTGATGAAATAACAGCATACTTCGCTTGCAAGAGCTACACTTGTTTCCTTCCAGTCGTATATACACACCCGACTATCTCGACCATATCATAATAACGGCATCAGCCTGGTGTTGGGGATTGTTGTTTCTTCTTGCCGTATTCACATGCGAGTGGTGCAATTCTGTTTTCGCACAGGCGAGAATCTGCTGTGCGCAGAGAGGGTCAGAAATACACCAGCGGTATGTCAGACGAAGGGCAGCCATTGCTAAATGTACTTGGAAGTGTGTATTAAGCTCAAGTGCTCAGAGGGGGAGACTAGCGAAACCATACTCCCTTGCTGGCATCGATCTTGCCCTCGCCCGTGACGACCAAACGAAGCGTTCCAGCAATGTCCAGCTTCATTACCCGAGAATTGAAACCTATAATTTGCTGTAGTAGTCATTCGCTAGAACAAAGCATACTCTATCGCCCATTACCTCGATATTCTAAATGAGCCTGGCCCCCCCTAAATTTTGAAAACCTTTTTTTCCATCTGCCACCTTTGCAAATGCACCTTTTCCTGCAAAATTTAATTATTACTATTACTATTATCGCATTTGCAGTCAATTAACGTTTAAATAATCAATTGTCGATATCAAATTAGTCTACAACACATTTCTTATTTAATCTACTCTCTAGAATAGATACAAAAGCTCGCAATGCGACTTTTACAATTTATGCAAAAAAAATAGTTGTCGATATAGCCAAATTTTATCGCTCTTTTTCTAGAAAACGTACTAGAATCTTGCGACAAAAGATATTCGAATTATTGTTGCTCTCTTCTAGTGCTTAATTGTTTTCAACAAGCTCTTTATTAAGCAATCAAATACTTTTGTTTTACTTAATCGATTAAAGTATTCTATATAACAACAACAATATTATAAAGAAGTTCTAATTATTCGATCGCTTTAATTATTATTAAAGAAACGTATTTTATATTAAGAAGCTTAACAAAAAGATTGAAGCTTGCAATATAATTTTGCATAGTTGTTTTGCTATTGTTAAATCAAACAATTTTAAAAACGTTATTAATATATCAATAAATAACGCAAAAAAGTAGAAAAAATTAAATAGAATTGTTATACAATAAATTAAGAATAAACAAAAGAACATTATTGTTAAGATTGTACTTAAATATAGCAATAAAACAAAAAAAAAGTTTTTCGATTTTTCAAAAAAGCGTTTGCAAACAAAGATTTTTAACAAAAAGTTGTTAACTTTCTTATTTGACAAACTATTGTTATTATTTATTGACAAATCTATTAACAAGAAGAGAGCTAACAAAAATATTAAAAAAACAACAAAAAAAATTAAAACAACAATTGTACAAGCAAAGCAAAAGATTAAAAAAAAACGTATTTTGAACAAAAATTTAGATAGATTTAACAGTCGATTAATGCAATATTAACAATACAATTTTAATTTATATAATAACATTATTAAATGTTGCTAACAATTCTACAACAAACTAAACAATTACTATTTTCTAAATATCTATTAAATAGAGAAATAAAATAAAAATATTGTTAATAGACTGATCGTTCGGGTCGGTTTTTCCCCAAAATCTATAACCCGACCCGAAAGTTATATCTAATTAGGCCAAGTTTTAACCTAATATAGTTAGTATTTTCATAATTTATGCAATTCGGTTCCAACTGTTAGAACCAAACGATCAGTCTAATTGTTAACAAAAAATTGATAGTTAAACAATTTAAAAATAAGTTAAAAAAACGTCTTTATAGTATTAAGAAAATATATAACAAAAAGAGCAAAAACAATAGAAAAACTAATTGAAAAAAAATTTTAAAAAAAATATTAAAGAAGTTTTTCTCGATATTTTTTCTATTAATTTTGCAATTTTTATTAATTTTTGCAATAACAATCTTTGCAACAACTATTGCAACAATTACTACTATAATAACAATAATATATAATATATATTTGCAAATATTGTTAATATATTAGCAAGCAATACAATCTCTATAGATAATACAATTGTTTAATAGAAATTATTATAAATATAGACAATCTTCTTATTAATATTATTTATATAACAATTATTTATTGTCTTCTTAATTAGAATATTTGTAATTATTTTATTACTTGTTTTACAATTAATAAATAGAGTTTTTGTTACACATCTAGCTAGCAAATTGCTTTACTCGACGAGTTTCACTCAACGAATTGCGCTAATCTCTAAGAAGACTAGCTCGACGAATAAAGATAAATTTGCGCATAACTAAATAGATAAAAAATTCAACTATCTATTACAATTTGCCTAGTGTTCGCTTTGTTTATTTTTCGCTTTACTTTCGTAACAAATAATAGCTTTAAATAGTATACAAAGTACTTCTTTATTGCTAGCTTATTGCATTAACTAATTGACAAATTGTATCAATTATTTTGTTTTTTGTTAAATTTAATATATTAATTTATCAATTATTTTAATTATTTATTAAGCGAATCTTTGTATTGAAGACAATTTATTTTTGTTTAACATTTGTTAAGCTTAGACTGATCGTTCGATTCTAACAGTTGGAACCAAATTGCATAAATTATGAAAATACTAACTATATTAGGTTAAAACTTGGCCTAATTAGATATAACTTTCGGGTCGGGTTATAGATTTTGGGGAAAAACCGACCCGAACAATCAATCTAGTTAAGCTACGCAATTAATTTGCAAAGCAATTTGTCGAACTACGCAACTAATTCGCAAAGCAATTTATTGACGTTAATTAACTTATTTATTTTTTAATTTATTTGCAAATTTTATTTAAATCTCGCATTTATTAAGTATACAATATTTATCTTTTATTAACTTTTGTCTTAAGCTAACTTTATATACGAAGAAAAAAGTATCTATATTAGTTTATTAATTTCTTGCTTTTCTATCTATTAATTATTAATACTTAGCTTATTTTTTACTCTTTATTTAACAAGTCGTTGTTAAAATTGTTAAACAAGCTTCTTATTTTTTTTAATTTTTTGTTTAATTAATTCGCAAACGTAAAACTTATTTAATAGAAAAGTTTTGCATTTAATTTACGAAATAAATTACTAATAAGTTTTTCTTTAAACAAATTGTTAAAAGATTTGAAACAACTACTTAAAATCTTAACAAACATATTGATTTTATTGTTTTGTTAACTTTTAAAGACTTGTTAACGATTTCGAAATTTTTAAATAAGTACAAGAATTCTAAGTTTATTGTCTTAATTTTTTTTATCAAATTAATTAATTTAATTGCTACTATTTTATTAGACAACTTGTATTCGAATAATTTATCTTTTTTTATTAAATTAATCGATTTAATTGTTATTAGTTTATTAAATAGTTTGTATTTGTATAATTAATTTATTATAAATAATAAGTCTTACAATTAATCTAGAAATCTAAACAATGTCTTTTTTAACAAATTAACGAATCGTTCTAAATTGAACGTTTGTTATTAAGCATTTTTCGTCTTATATAAAGATCGCAACAATTACAATAAAATAACAAATTTATTTAGTAATCTTTTTAGAATTTGTAAACGACAAAGGTTTGCGTTCGCTTACAAAGACAACTCGTTATATATAAAAATATCAAATTATATGAAAATAATAGAAGAAATTACGTCGACGAAGCAAATCAACGCTTCGAAAATCGCAATTATTAAGCAATTTTTTTTTAAACATATAGAGTTATTTTATTCTTAATATTTAAAATATGTTTATCGCTTAAAATTTACAAAACTAATTTGCTTTATTTATTTAGAACTTTTTTACTTAATCTTTTATTTATTAGATATCGAACAAATAACACAACGTTAATTAAACTCTTTTTAGTTATTAAATGTCGAACGAGCAATACAATTTTAAGCACACTAATTTCGCTTAACAAGTATCGAACGATTAATATAACTTTAATTAAAACGTTTTTAATAATTAGACATCGTTTGCGTTTAAACATTTAACTAATTTCGTTACTTACTTATATATTTATAACGATACTATCTATAATTAATCGAGTCAATCGAAAGATTTCGAAACTTGTCAAGAAGACAAAGCATTTACGTCTTAAATAATAAAGCAATTGCGTAAGTTAATGCGTTAAGAAATTTAATAATTTAATTAAATCGACAAATTTTTTTAAAGACGTTGTTATTTAAATAGAAGCGATAATTAAAACAACTTAATTACTTTAATCAATCGCTTCAAAACAACAAATTTAAATTTTTTTTATTTAAATGTCTTAAAAAGTTATAAATTAAATAATATTATCTTCGCAAATAAAGAGATAATCTATCGAGAAATCTTTACATTCGTCGAACAAATAAAGAATTATATTTATATAGTTAACAAAGTCGCAATAAAGAAAAATCTATCGTTATGTTTTTATAGCGTTGCTATAATTTAGTATTTAAAAAAAATCAAAAAATTTAAACGCAAAACGTTTAGAAATCTTTTGTTTATTAATTTTATTAACAAACTAAAAATGCAATTTAAAATAAAAATTAATAAAGCTTTTAATAAACTTATTTCGAAAATCTTTACAATTAAGAATGCGCGAAATAATTGCAAAGCGAACAATTTTCTTCAAAATATTATTTTATACTTTTAATTAATTGATATCTCTAATTTATAAAGTTAATTTATATAAATTTAAAATTAGCTTAATTTAAAATTGCGTTTAATAATTATTATGTTAATAATTTACACAATTGTTTAAAACTTTATTAAAAAACTAGATGCGATAAAAAAGCTATAAAAGACAATAATAAACGTTCGCTAATTATTAATTTAAAATTGCGATTATATTTAAAAGTTTAAGAAGTGCGACAACAATCTTAGAAATAACGATCAACAATAGCAAACTTGTCAATTATTTGTATTTTATTAATTACGCTTTTTTTATGCTTTGCGTTTTATTTACTTTAACTTATATTAATTGTTTACAAACTATTAGAGTTGTTTATTTTTGTAAAACGTATTTAATTTTAATAATTAATATTGTTCTATTATGTTATTGTTTTTTTTAAGCGTTTTGCTATTATTGTTGTTAACGTTAAAATACAATTAAATAACAATAACAAACATTCGTTTCTTCTTAAAGCGAATAATCGTTGTATCAAAAATAAAGATTAACAAAATTATAATAGTTATTAAGCCCAAAAATACTAGTTATTCTATTAATTATTAATATACTAATAATTATCTTATTAGCGATCTAGATATTAATTTCTCGTCTTGTCGACATATTAACTAGTTGTTATATTAACTTATTATATAAATTCTTTGTTATATAATAATCTATATTATTCGATTTAATTTTACGACATCTTTGCGTATTACTCAAAAATATCGCAAGACAATATCTATTACGTTGAAAAAAATTATTAAAAAGAGACTTTATCAAAAGAACAAAACAAGAATTTGTTAATAATCGTTAATGTCTTTTACGTTGATTTAAAAATAGAATTTCTACTATTTAAACAACTTATTTGTACAAAATGTTATCGTATTTTTTAATTAACTAACAAGCTTTTTTAATATATTAAGAAAAGATACGATTTTAAATATTAAATAAAACAAATGTTTGTTAAAATCTTTTACGTTAACGAAACAATAATAAAATTAAATCAAATTATCAACATTTTAAAACTAACTAAGTTAGATATCAAAACAATAATTAACATAGACTTGATTTTTCGTTTATATTATTACGTTATTATTTTGCTAGAATTTGACTAGCAAAGTTCGTCGTACATTATATGCGTAAATATTGAATATATTATAACTCTTATTAATTGCAAGTTTTTTAAAGATTTTATATTAAATCTTTTTATTAAGAAGATACAAATATTTATCTTTGTGCGCAATGTCAATATTGCGAAACACTTAATTAATAATTATTTTGTATTAAATATATATATTAAAGATTATATATATAATAAAGAGTTTGTCGCGCACATTTGTTAAAAGATACATATTATTAATAATCTTAAAGTTAAATTGTTACTTAATATAAACATTATAATTTTTAAACAAATAATTGTTAATTTCGATATTAAACAACTCACTTTAAATATTTGTTAAAAATTGACAACTAGTCTTAACGTTACAACACGAAATAATATTAAAATTCGTTAAATCTTAAAATTAAAACGCAAAATAATTGTTAACGCAAATAGTATTGTCAAAATATTTGTTTAAATTAATTAATTTCTACTAAATTGTAATTTTTTGTTTAAGTTACATTTTATCGACGCTTATGTATATATAATAAATATCTTATTGTTAACGATTTATGTGCGCAACGAAAGCTTTTTATTAATTATCGTTTATAAGTCGACGAATTTCGATCGTCTAATTAAGTTCGAAAAGCAAGATTACTATTAAATTAATTTCGACAAACATAATTAAGTCGTTAAAGATAACATAAAAGTAAAAATGTTGTTAAACAAGTATTAAACAATTCTATTTAATAATTTATATATTTGTGATTTATTAATTAAAATAATTGAGCTTCGCACTCTTATTAATAAGTTCGCTATTTTTTAAAAAAACAATAATAGAATTGTCAAATTAATAAAAGACGATTAAATAATTGTTTTACTAAATAACAATTAAAACTTCACAACAATTCTTAAAATAATACAAAAAATCTATTTGTTAAACAAATAAAACAAAAAGATAATTAATAAGAAATTCGACAAACTTTATTAGCAAAAAAAGATAAAGTAATTTACGCAATTAACTTTTTTTAATTTCTTGATCTTTGTTATTTAATACATAATTAACAACTTTAATAGTTAATTTGCTAAAAAATATTAAATAATTACAAATATTAAAAATTTAAACAAATTAACAATTATTAATAATTACTTAATATTTATGCAAAACAATATTATAGCGCAATTAAAGAGTTGCAATTACATAAATTTAATAAATAATTTTGTCTTCTTTCTTTAATTTGTAATAATCGAACAAAATTATTACAAGTTTTTGTTTATTATTTATTAAAATAAAAAACAACTTAATATTGTTGTTATAAAATTCAAAAATTTCTTAACTTATATATAACGAATAATAAATAAATAATTGCGACTTTTACGCAAGTTTTACAAGATATATATCGATAATATTGTTATTTTTTTTAAATTTTTTACAAATTATTTCGATTATTTACGAAATTTCTTTATTAAGTTTATTAAACTTTAAGTTACGTTAAATTCTACAAAAATTTATCTTAATTATTTTAATATTATTTTGTTTAAACAAAAGATTAACGTCTTCGATTTATTTATTATTAAGAAATAGATTATTGCAATTAAAATTATTTAATTTTTTAAAAATCTTAAAACGTTAAAAATATATTTAGATTTCGTCAATTATTAATGCAACAAAATTGTTTAATATATATAATATATTAACTTGTTGCAACAAAAGAAAATACAATTGCTTAAAAATTCGTTTGCGCAAAGCAATCAAAAGCGTAAGATATATTTTTAAAATATTTTTATCAAGTAGTTATTAAGTTTGTCAAACTTTTTTTATTAGTTTTAACATATTTTTACAACGTTAAATTTCTTTATTTATTTCGACGCTAATTGTTGTTTATTTGTAAGATTCGATATAATAAAAAAACGAAAATACGAAATTAAAATTTATTATGTTAAAAGCAATTCTATTGACGATAACTTTCGAAAATCTAATATCTAATATATGCTATTTTTGTTCAAAATATTAAGTATTGTTAAGTCTTATTATTGATCGATAAAACTAAAATTTTTTTGCTTAATTTAAACAATTAGAAAGACAAAATATTTAATTAAGACTTTTAAGTAATTAATTATTGTTTATACAAATTATTCGATTATATTTAATATTATTAAATAGACAACTTTGTTATTATTTGTTACAAACAAGCTTAATTTTAAGTTTATATACGTATCGCAATATCTTTCGCAATTTAATTTTAACGTTTAATATAAAACAAATTGTTTAAATACAATATCTAACGCTTTGTTTTAATTATTAACATTAATTAATAAGAAAAGAGCAAATAACATTAAAAAATTCGACAAAGTCGATGTTTTCGCATTTAAAATCAAAGTCTTAAAAGTAAATAAATTTGTCGAATAAATTTCTAAGAAAAAGAAAAATTTAATTGCATAAATAATTTTTGATAAAACAATATTCTTTTATGCTTGCTTAATAAAAATAAGCGCTAATTTTAAAAAACAATTATTTAACGTTTATATTAAATTTATTAAGTAAACGAAAATTATAAATACTATTTAGAAGTTTATTATATTGTTGAATATACAATTTTTTGTAAAAGATAAGCTACTATACTATACAAATTACGTTAATCGAAAAAGACTTTATCTATTAAAGAAATTCGAAAAAGAGATTTTTATTTAAGTATATAACAAAAATTATTACGTTAATTTTATTCGTTTATATAAGACAATTTTTATCAATTTTTATTTTTGCAAATTAAGCAATCGTTTACAACGTTATGTAATTTATTGTTAAAAATGCAATCTTTATTAAATAAAGCGTTATTAATTGTATAATGTTTTAAATTTTATTATTAGTTTTTTAATACTCTTTTATACAATAAACTTCGATTTTATATTAGTTTTATTAAATAAGCAAAATATAAACGTTGCACTTATCGCGATATATAAATTTTTCAAAAAAGTTATAATTATAATTAATAAAAATACGCATATTACTAAGAACTAGATTAATGTAATAATAAACGAATTTACAAATTAGAAAATATTAAAAACTTTTATATATAATTGTAATAAAAAGTTTTTGTTTAAGTTTTGACGCGTTGTATTTAAGAAACTTAACGTTAACTTTTTAGTTTTTGTTACGTATTATTCTTAAATTAATAATTAAAACGAAAAAATTAATTAAATAATAAAGCTTGCTATTTGTTATATAATAACGAACAATTTTGAATTTAATTAAGTGTTTTTTCTTTTAACTTTTTAAATATAATTAAACAATTTATCTAGTTTCTTTATTAATCTTTTGTTAAATAAAATAATTATAAGATTTAAAACTTAAGACTCTTTAACTCTTTTTTAATTTAACAATTAAAAAAAGAATTAACTTAAAAGAAAATTAATAAATGCGACAAAAATTAAGATCGCAATTGTCTAAATCAATATAACGATAAAGAATCTTTATAATAAACATTATTAATTCTTAACTTTTTAAATAAGCGATCAAGTTTTTTTTTGTTTATACAAGAATTATAGTTTATCTTTCGTAAAATCGACGAAATTAATTATTTAACAAATTGATTTTTTTATAGTTTTTAAACGAAAAAATAATCTAATTTATAAATTTAACTTGTTCGTTAATTAAAAAAGTTATTTAATTATTTTTATCGTTAATTTAGAGTCAACTCTTAAAGAAGATAATCTTTATAATTGTTTACAATCTAATTATTTTAAATTAATTATAAAATTTAATAACAAATAATACGTTTACGAAGTTGAATTTTTTGTTAATTATTAACTTCGTCGTTACGATTGCAAAAAATCTATTTCGAAATATTTAATTTGTTAAAAAAATTATAAGTTTAAGTTTAATTGTTAATACAACAAAGATTTGTTAAACGAAATCAAAGATTTCGTTTAAAAATACAAAATAAAATATAACGTTTTTATTAATAATGTTATGCGACGTTTTGATCAATTTACAAAGTTTATTACAATAAAAGATTCGATCGAAGAAGTTACATTTATAGTATCGCAACACTTTTTAATTAACAAAGTCAAAAAAAATTTATAACAAAATTGTAATTGTTTTTAAAAATTATAAAGTAAATATTTTTGTTAAGTTAAAATGTTAAACAAGTAAACTATTATTAATTAAGTAGCTTTTAACTTTATTAATATAGTTTAAATTAATATTTATAACAAATTATTGTATTACAACTTTCAATTTTTTAAGCAATACTAAACAAACAATTTTTGCAATATTATATTAGTAATAATATAAAATATAAATGTTAATCGACGTTTTTGTTAATATATTGATAAGATTAAGTAACAAAATCTTATTTATTAAATGTGTAATTTCAAATATTATTAACACTTATTTAATAATCTCTTTTTTAAAATTAACAATTTATTTAACTTTACAACTTAATAAGTTGCGAAAATTTATTACTTGTTTGCGCATTATTTATTATCTTTATCGATTACTTAACTTGCTAAGTATTATATTGTTATTATAAAATTTTTTGAGTTTGTTAATATATTTATAATTGCTACTTAAAAAGTTGTAGCAATTTGTTAAACTAAAAAGCACAAACAACAATTTGTTATTTAAAAGAATATAACAATTAAAGAAGTTAAAAAACAAATTATTTTTATTAATTTTAAGCAAAAAGACGTTAAATACAAAATTATTAAAGACAAAAATAACAAAAATTAAAGTAATAACAACAACAAGAATTTACTTAATTATAGTTGTCTAAATGTTTAAGCTTTTTCGATATTTGTTAAAAACAAAATTAAAACTTGCGACAACTCTTTTATTATTAAAATGTACATTTGTTATTCTTTTTTAAAAGAATTAAAATTTCTTGTTTTTAAAAATAAAATATTTAAAATAGCAATTAAAAACAATTATTTAACTTTAAATTAATTTAAGTTTAACGTTAAACTTGTTAACTTAATTAACGACAACAACAAAACAATCTAGTTTTAGACTTTTATTGCGTTAATTAATTTTAATATTATTTATATAATTCTTGTTAAAATTAAAATTAATAAAAGAGATCAATTATAACTAGCAATCTTCGATATCAATAATAATCTACAAATATTTCGCAAATTATTTAATATTTTTGCGATTATAAAGCACAAAAAACTATTTTACACATTAATTTATAAACAAAAGTATTAATTATACAAAGAAAAAATCGACATTATATTTATTGTATCGAATGTTAATTATTGCACAATAAAGATTAACAATATAGTTATAAATCTAATAAAAAGCAAGATTTACACAATAACGAAATTCGTATTAATTTTATTTATAATTAAAAAATTTCTACGAACTTATGTGCAAAACATTGTAAATCAAATAAGTCTAATAAGCTACAATAATTTTTATATTAATTTTGTTTATATTAAGTTTGTCGAATTTAAATTTAAAGCTATTAAGAATAAATTTTAATTTAAGAAAATTATCGATTTAATTAAGCGAAAGTTACGAAAAGCATTCGACGCATTTATATTAATTAAAATATATGCAAAAAAGAAGACAATATATATTTTAAATTTTAATTATAAATCGATTAAACATTACAAATTTGTCGATTTATTTAATAACAAAATTAAAATTAATTGTTTTAATAGATTAATGCGTATGTGTTTGCGAAATAGTGCGAAAAATAACAAATTCTCTTTAAAACAAAAAATAAGTATTTTTTTAATAAACAACAAAGAGAGATTGCGAAAGCAAATTTTTGTTTCGTTATTTTTTTTGCACAATACGTTAACGAAAAATACAAAAATTACAATTTTTACTTGCTTTAATTTTATAGAGATCGAAACTATAAAAATCTTCAAAACTATTAATACTTTAATCGACAAATTATACAACAAGTTTTAAGAGATTAACGCAAAATTCGAAGCTATTGCAATAAGTGCTTTAACAATACAAAACAATAATATTACAAAAACATACAAAGACATCGTTCTAAATAGAATTGCTAAGTTTGTTTAAAAGTTGTTAAATTTACTAGTTTCGATTCTTAGAAGCAAACAAATTATACAAAGTAACGTATATTTTATCAATCAACATATGCACAACGCGTATATTACACTCTTCAAAAAAATTTATTAAGAACGATTTTTTAATTTCTACGATTCGCTAATTATTATAAAGAATTGATTTGTCGTATTTATCGAACACAACAAGAAAAAAACTAAGAATAATAAAAATACGAATAATAATAACAACGCAATAAGTTGTTTGTTGTTCAAAAAATTACAATATATAATTTAATAAATATTTGTTAATAAATAAGATCTTGTTTTAATTGTTGTTTAATTAACATATTACTACAAGTTAACAAATAATAAATAAGTCGACTAGTTTGTAAATAAATTAAGAGTCAAAAATTTAAAAATTAATTGTTTTTTTTTTCTTTTTTTTTTTTGCGACTTGCTTTAGTTGTTTTATAGACGTATTATTATAAATTTATTCGACAAACATTTCTATTAATTATTATTAACAAGAGCGTTGTTTTCTTTTTTTAAGAGAGACATTTGTTATATATCTAGCTAGTAGATTGCTTTATTCGACGAGTTTTACTCAACAAGTTGCGCTAATCTCTAAGAGAACTAGTTCGACGAATAAAGATAAATTTGCGCATAACTAAATAGATAAAAAATTCAACTATTTATTACAACTCGTCTAGTGCTCGCTTTGTCTATTTCTCGCCTTGCTTTCGTAATAGTTTTTTTTGCTTTTATCGAATATAAAATATATATTAATCAAAAATAGATTGTTAATTGTAAAAAAAAAAAATTTATTGTTATTAAAACAAAGCAGTTCTATATAAGTTTTGTATAAAAATATAATAATACTTTTGTTAAAGTATTTTAAATAGCAAATTAGACAAAATTCTTTATAGACTAACAATCTTTAATATATATACAAAAAATTCTATAAAAAATATTACAATTTGCAACAAATATATCAATTCAAATTCTCTAATTAAAAAGAGTATAAAATATCTAAAGATCTTAAGAATTGTCTAAAAATATATATAAAGAACTTTATAATAGAACACAAATGCAATAAAAAAGATAGACAAAACAATAACAATAGAAATACAAAAAATAGAGAAAAAAATAGAGAAAATAATATAAAAGAAGATATAGAAAATAATAGAGAAAACAAAGATAAATTAAATATATTTGCAAGTATAGTCTTTTCTATACAATATTTGTAGATATATATATATTAGAAAAGAAAAAAAAGATAATTAAATACAAAAAAATTAAAATATATAGAAATTCGTATATAATTTGTAGTCTTCTTAGCTTTTTTTCGAGATTTAAATTGTCTATCTAAAGAGATTATCGAAATTAATTTGATTTTTTTATTCAACTTTAATAAAGTTGTTTACTATATATTAATTTCGATATATCTAAAGTATTGTTTTGCAAATTCTTTTTTACTATATATATCTATATCTATTTTTAGAAAATCTATAAAAAATATCTCTATTTTGTAGATTTTATAGTATTGTTTATATTACTTTTTAAGTAAAAAAAAACTTCTTAATAGAATTATAGTCAAATAAGTAAAAAAGAGATATATAATTTTAACGTTGTAGTTCTTATATATTTGTTGCACAATCTAATTAATTGTTAGTAGACTCTTAATATAGAAGAATTGTTTACTAAATAATAATAAATCGATATATTGTTTATAACTAATACAAATCCAGAATCTAAATATAATTATTTAAAAATTATTTAAAACAAAAATTGTCTATTGCTTTTTAATATATATAATAGCATATTATATTGTTAATATTATAGTATAACAATATATTATATCTTTTCGATCTCTTTATTAATAATATAACTTAAAAAGTAATATTAAAAAGAGATTATTTATATTTGCAATAACAAATATATTTATTAATAACTAACTTGTTTAGAAAGTACAATTAATGTTATAAATCTAATAGTTCAAAAATACTAATTATATAATTGTTACAATATTGTTGCAAACGTTTAAGTATTTTTCTCTATATAATTTTTTTAAATATTCGATTATTTTTTAGTGTCTTAGATATTGTTAATTAATTGCAAAGAATACTTTAATTGTTATACAAATAAATAATTATTTTGTTCTAATATATTTACAATTGATAATTTAAATAAGTTCTTAATTTAAGTATTGTTAACAAAATAATTACTATAGATTGTCTATATCGAACAAACTCTTTTAAAATAAAATAATAATTATAGATATTTAATTTCTGTCTAATACTCTATATATATTGTCGATTAATCTTTTTTATTTTACAAATAGTTATTAGCAATTCCGGAAAAGATGCTTTATATAAGCTATTTCTGCTATCTATTCTCTATAGAGACGACATTGGCATTTCTGCTCGTTTCTGCTTGCGCAAACCTAATTAGGAAATTTAAATTATTTATATAAATTAGTATTATTTTATACTTAGTTCGAAATTTTTAGCCCAATTAGGCTAGTACTAGGGACGTAATAAATTATCGAAAATAGAATTTCTTGATTTTATTAATAGATTGGCGCTTATAGACGCGAATTTATTTATAGAATCGAAAAATCCTAATTTTGATAATTTATTACGTTCCTAGTACTAGCCTAATTGAGCTAAAAAATTTCGAACTAAGTATAAAACAATACTAATTTATATAAATAAATTAAATTTCCTAATTAGGTTAGCGCAAGCAGAAACGAGCAGAAATGCCGATGTCGTCTCTATAGAGAACAGATAGCAGGAATAGCTCATATAAAGCATCTTTTCCGGAATTGCCGATGGTACAATTGATCAAACTAAGACGCAAATATTAAACAATACAATTTTTTTTAGCTTGAAAGTAATGCGATGCTATTGCGACAATAGAAAGAGAACGACAACTGCAGCAATAACGATAATTCTCGTATTATAGATGTCTCAGCAATAGGATCGCATCAGATCTGCCTAAATAGAAGCAATGGCGACGGTGGTGATAGCAGTGGTGATGGTGGTTAAATTTTGCAGGAAAAGGTGCATTTGCAAAGGTGGCAGATGGAAAAAAAGGTTTTCAAAATTTAGGGGGGGCCAGGCTCATTTAGAATATCGAGGTACCAGATCTGACCTTTCCAACCCAGAAAACATAAACACCGAGTGTCT
>JAABUS010002763.1_pt1 | contig 31468 bp, 26 predicted proteins | sample 5560161 | NCBI WGS metagenome assembly JAABUS01 (sample SAMN10711885, study PRJNA513376) | rock metagenome | isolation source: Antarctica rocks | place: Antarctica: Victoria Land, Trio Nunatak nord | collected 2016-01-04 | reverse complement strand
ACCCCCCCCCCCCCCCCCTCCAAGAGCATGAGCCCCGACCTGAACCCTACACTCTGACTTCATATGTTATGCAGAGCAAGATGCAGGCACACGATTCCCCTGGGAGTATGAGCCCTAACCTCAAACCCTGCACCCATATCTGATGCAGAGCAAGATGCAGGCACATGTAGCATAGCTGAGGTGAAAGGCGCAGTGCTAGCGTGTCAGGAGGCTAATTTCCTGCACTGTTACAGCACATACCTCCCCTGAGAGCATGAACCCTAATCGCGAAACCTGACTCCTACACCCTAAACCCATACTTCATGCAGAGCAAGATGCAGGCACACACCTCCCCTGAGAGCATGGACTCCTCCACAAGGCAGTTGCCTCTGAGGAGGACCATGTCGCAGGTGGCCTTCCCACGCAGCACCACCACCACATCCCCAGGCACTAGCCGATGCGATTGTACAGCCCTGCACCAGTGGTAGTACTGTGTATAAGGTAATAGTGATAAACACTGACCACAAAAAATCAAAACAACAATTTATCAATTCTGTTTTCCAGCTCATGACGAGCTAGATACGTCCAGGGCAAGTGTTGGATCAAGCGAGCAGCCGAGCCCAAGTGGAAGCTGTCGTTTGTCCACACATGTACCTTTTGGCTGCCCATGGAATTTGCAGGGATCACCAAATCGTCTGAGGTGGGACATGAGGTGTGCACAAAGCACACACACCTTATGCAGACAGGAACTGTGTCTATAGTACCTGCCTCAGCTCCTGATTTCCAGGCAGCTCATGCTTGATGTCGGCCTGCAGAAGCGGTCTGCCAAGGAATGGACGACATCAAAGTTCATGCATGCGAGGGTCGTCAGCTCATCTGAGCCTTACCTGTACAGGCTGCTTGTTTGATGCTGGTGGGCTACAATGCAGGCTCCACATTGCACAGACTGGACAAGCCCCAACTAACCATAACAGTAATGCCAACAACAATAACAATAACACTAACAATGATAGTAACAATAATAATAACAATAACATGCTCAATGCATTAAATAAATATTATATGCATTGTAATATAGTAAAAATGCATTTTCTGCCTGCAGATCAACTTGACGAGATCAACTCGACGACACCAGCAAAATGCTGATGGTTAGTGATGCCTCTGCCAGGCATGTCATGCTTGCCATAGCCCTTGGCCCAAAGCCCAACAAAGTTATTTATTTTGACAAAAGTAGAATTATTCACATCTGTTTGATAAAAGACTACAATTCTTCTGTTGACCCTGGCCAAAAAAGCCATCGATGCTGCAAAGCTGTAGAACCTTGGTGCTTTGGAGGTGCAAATTGCCTCTTTCAGCTGCTATTGTTCCAGCTCTGGGGCAAACCACTGGGGCTAAATAGTGTCCTGCTAGGCTTGTTGACTTCACACAAAGGCTTCAGAGGCTCTTAGGATGCAAGAGCACCAAACAGACAACGCTAGCATCCCCAAAGACAAGACAATCTCCAAAGACAAGAAAAGAGTATGCCTGCTGGCGTTGATGAAGAAGAGTCCCAGGGTGACGTAAGTTGGTCTCCCACGTGACAGCCAGTGCTGTGTGCACATGTGACAGGGAGCAGGCCCTGGGTAAAGGCCCTGACACAGAGCCACCAGGCAACAAAATGAAAATCTGCTGTGAAAGCGATATGTGCAAACAGAAAAACGACAGAGCCTGGCACAATGGTGACTCAGGAACTGGATCCTGGGAAAAACACAATTTCCACGCATAATAACTGATCGAACACATACGTCAATGCATGATTGAACGTATACATCAGTGCATGCATGCACGATTGCGACCAGATGCAAAACTCATGAGTGTGTTGAAGTGCATGACTACATGCAAGCTCAGGTTCATGTACCTACAGTATGTGGTGAAGAAAAACAAGTGTGAGGCAGTACCTGACAAAGCCAGACAAGACCAAGGGAACCACCTGGCGTCGCCGCACAGAGTTGTACAGGATCATCTGTTTCTCATGCAGCCTGAATGTGGCGAAAAACCCCGAGGCCACAGTGATGAAAAGCAGGATGGCAGCATATGGGATGTAGTTTTCATAGAAGGTGAACCCTAGCTCCAAGTACTGCATCACACAGCATGCTCAAGTCCGGTGGATGCTGTGTGACACGTTGCAGAAGAGAATCTTCAATTTTTCTTGTAGCATGTTTGACATGAGCTGATCAGGGTTGCAACATATGCAGGGAGGCGTTCATGCTTGGTACACAGGGCAGGTAAGCAGCTAGAAGCTTTTGGAGTTGAGCAGTCATTAAAACAACGAGCACCTTGACAAAAGTGTTCTGACAAACCCACCACCATATCTGGGGGGACATGTGTGTATGGATGAACTGAGTCCTGAATACTAGATGCACATATGCTTCGTTTGACTCTATATGCAGCTGCTGCTGTACCTGAGCTACATACACAGGGTACATGAGCAGGCCACATGCCATTGACATCAAACTAGGCCGCCCTGTAGCCATGTCATTGCTGCCATACAGGCATGCCCTTGCTCTTCTTGGCCATGTGCCAGCAGTGTTGAATATGCTCCAATCAGCCCCTGAATGGCATGTATGAGAATAAAGTGCTGCCTTGTGCATAGTACGATACACACGTATTGCGTTTGACATGCACTTAGTGGGCCGTGTAAGGTACAGCAGCCGTCGCATGTGCTGCATGCCCTTACTGAGGTCTTTCACTTGCACAGAAGCATGCAAGAATGGCACAAAGCATTGGCTTGCAATGGTTGCATCAGGCTTGCTGATGCAACACAACCCATACGGCTAAAGCCAAAGTCAGACATGACCTCATGTCCTATCCAGCAATCTAGCCCTTCACAAAAAACATCTGGCAGCATGACCACTCAATCATGAGCAGCAGCAGCAGCAGCAGCAGGACTGTGAGCTGCATCACATCTGTTACCTTTGTCAATGAGCTGAAGAGCCTGTCTGGCATTATGAATTTGGAGAGGCAGATCACGTGGCATGTCAGGCAATGCTTGAAAGTTGTCAGCAGAAGCATCATAGACGTAGACCACCAGCAGCACCATGAGAACACGCTGAAGCCGCACTCCAACGTCATGCCTGTCGACTGTCTGCACAGCACATATTAATATACGTGCTGTATTAAGATTTACGCTTTATAACGCATGATGAGCTAGGTACATGCAGGGCGAGTCTTGTCTCTCCAGAGCAGCACATGCACTCTGGCTATTGTTCTCAGTCAGGGGTCATGCATGCTCTATATGCAGCTGTCTTGACTGCGCTGGATGGCTGAAAAGCCTTACTCAGAATTTTGTTGCAACTGGATTTACAGGTTACCCCTTGGCTGTACAGTAAGGCTATTTGTGTTGGCTGCCACCAGCGCAACAATGTGCCCCACACAAAAATTGTCACGTGATCTGATGTGGTACTTGAGAGAGTGCATTGTTGCAAGCAGTACAAAACAGCATTTGCCACCTCAAAAAAAATGCAAATGCAAACTTGTGCAGTGGCTCTCAGATCACATCTGAGTTGCCAAGCAGTGACTCACCTCTGATGTTTGAGTTTGAAGCTCATGGTGCTCCTTCACTTTAACCAACTCACAGCGGCCATTGATTAGCTGCACACAAAAGTGTCATTTTTGAAATATGTATTTGCAGAGACACAGCACGAGTCGTCTTATAGGACAAACACATCAGCATACATTGCAGCACATGTAGAAAAAGTTCAGCAAAAGCTCTTTCTGTGTTTCAGCTATCCCTCAGCACTTGCTTTTAGATCCAACTGCTCCTGACTTGGTTGAAAAATGGTCACCTTTGCCTGAACATACTGTGCTTGACCCAACGGGCATTTGTGCATTGGCCATGTCAGCACTTGTGGGTAGAAGTAACTAAAGATCCATATGAGGCCACCTGAGAAGGCTGTGAGCAATATGTATGCTGTGAAGCTCCATGTGCTCGTTGTATAACCAACAAACTCCTGCACTACCTGCATAGCACAACCAGCGTTGTTAGATCGGAGATCAGACAGGTCAGCAGCAAGTGTAGGGTGCACATCTGGTGTGATCTGTTTCTACCGGTGCGCTTCTAGGGCCGCTGCTCTCGTCCGAACTCGTTTCTCGCGCGACATTGCTTGGATCACTGCTCATGTCTGCCTGCTGCTGCGAGGTAGGGATAGTTTCTGTGGCCTTGTGCACGTTCACAGCTTAAATGGCAGCACCAAAGCAGGTGCATCGATATCTATCCTGCTTAACTGTTGGCTCAGCAGCTGAAGCTAGCCCAAGCACGTGGATAAAGTGTTCGAAACGCAGCGTCACCGAGCATGCGTAGAGCTGCAGGACTCTACGGCAATTGGTGCCAGTCAATCACACGCAACTACAAGCCCACCATCACGTCGTGGTGAAGGTCGTGCACGGGGTGCAGACACAGGAGACGCGATTCGTCAAGCAACAGGTGGCCTCTGTCAAGAACGGTCAGGCCTTTACCCGTACTTCCATACTATTAATCCAGTGTGACGTATCACCATGGATCGTTGAACGTCGTTGAACGTCGTAGAACGTCATGTTGACCGAGACAACCAGACAATTCAATTTCTTGAAGATACTTAAAATTTTCTGTTATCATGCAAGTAAAAGCATCTGCTGCCGGTGATTGGATCACTACTGTGTACGGCGTGAGACAGTGTACAAGCTAGCGGAAAAGTTGTGGGGTTCTGCTAACAATGGATATGAAATGCACCATCACATGCTGTGTTTCCACATCATTTTAGGCACAGTCATGCCGATTGACTGTGCTTGAAATGAAATGCAATTGCAAAAAGTAAAGCTTCCATGTCCTCACATTTCCTCCGACATTGCAAGACTGTGTCTGCATTCATCCTGCTTGAGAGTAGTGCTGTTATCTACATCAAATGTCCAGCTTTGGATGCGTATATACGCCTGTATATCCGTATGTTAGAGTATGTTAGATGAAGTTAAATTAGTCTAATTGCACTGCCAATTGATGATCGATCCTGATTATACGCATATACGCATGGGCATCTACCGCGTCTGCGTAGATGGCCGGCAAGCGTAGATAACAGCACTACTTGAAATTTGAGTTTGCCAATATTTTGACATGTTGGGACCTAGAGAGGCAAATATGTGCAAATATGTATCACGTGGGAGAGACATTCACTGTCGTTTTTCCGATCACATCGTTGGACCTTGTTCCCCACTTCTGGGAAATTGAGGCCGGTTCGGTTGAGAAAACACTGCTTAGCTGCAGCTCAACCACGCGCAATTAAGTGGACTTAGTAGAGTGCGCAGACTGCACACAGAGTTGTGATGTGCAATGTCAGATGTTTAGTTGTAGTGGGCACGCTTTCGATGCTGCGCTTACACAAATAGCGACATCTTGCTGTGAAGAATGGAAAGTGATAACGGTCCAAACCGCAAGCGAAAAATGGCTGTACAGGCCATCCTTGACAGGAATGCTGAGGTTATACATGCTTTGCACGGTAGGCCCGCCCGTGGCCTCGCTGTAGGCTGACCATGTTGCTCTTAGCTCACATTCTGTTGAGCGAGTAGGTTCCAACCATGTTAATGTTCATGCTGCAGCTCTACAGCGAAGCCGCACCAATCTGGATCCTAGCGCTGTCGAGCTCAGTCTTGCTCAGGAAGTCAAAGATAACATGCTATCATTAGCGTTGGCTCATCCACCAAACGTAGGTTTACGTTATATCTCAAGAGCGCCTGTAACATACATTGGCATATGTTTTTGCTTTCTTGCTTTACCAAGAAACAAGGGTCACCATCCAGCATCTGGTGCATTGTAGGCAATTGCAGGACCTGCAAAACGAGCAAAGACTTTTGTGCGCACTGTGCGTCACATGGGCCTTCTGCCCATCAAGCAAAAGAACAAGCCATCTGCAGAGAGACAGCTGCCACCTAATGTTGCCAGTATGTTGGCAGCCAACCGCAGTGCTAACCTTGGACATCAGCAGACTCTTAGCAACGCTGCTACAAGGCTAGCAGAAAGTGACTCAAAGCTGCCAGCAGCACTGCATCACAGTGCATCAGCCAGCAGACTTGTGCCGTTATCAGGGTCTGTCTCACAGATTCAGGCAAGTTCTGGACAGGCCAGATGCCTGAATGTCAATTCTGACTACAATAAGCAACATAATATGCATATGAAGGCAACTGCCCTTCACTGCTTGTTTGCCTCATTCCCTCTGCTGTAACGATGGCTTGTCTTTGCTGCCAGCCACGAATCCCAAAGCCTTGTGCTGGCCCTTCTTTGCAGTTGAGGCTCTGAGCCCAAACGCCAATCACAGTGTTGGAAACTTCCATCGGCAGACTGTAACACAACATTCTGTGTTGTAGGCTCCAAGCAACCCTCCACTCGAGAGACAGGTGCCACACACCGGTCAGCAAGCGCAGCCGCGCCCGGGCATTACTGACCTCCAGAAAGACAATCTCCAGCGGACACTTCGCATGATCAGCGAGATTGCGCCTGGCAAGCGCCCTGATGAGATGTTACTCAGATACGTCATGTCTAAGGCTGAACCCATGGAGCCTCACAGCATCAGGATGATAGTTGAGGCCTGGCATCAGCAGCATGAGCAGCAGCTTCTGCAACACCACCCGCAGCAGCTGCTGCTGCAACAGCATCAACAGCAGCTGCAGCAGCAGCAGCAGCCACAGCGCCAGGAGCAAGGCCAAAGACCAAGGAGCACAGCCACAAAAATCACCGCGGCATCCTATGATCAGCAGACACACGCTCAAGCTGATTCTGATGACGTGAAGCAGCAGCCGATAGACACACAGGAGTACTTGAATAGTTCTAGCATGGATTCTGACTTTGAGCAGTCCAGCAAAGACCAGTCTGAAGATCAGTTGGGAGCTCACACAAGCTCAGCTGAGCACTCAAATGATCAGGCGGCAGGGCAGCAGAAGAAGACACCCTCCTGTCAGGCTGATGGGCAGCAAAGGGCCTCTCCCCTTCCAGCTGAAGGGCAGCACAGAGCCTTTCCTCGTCAGACTGAAGGGCAGCATGCCCATTCCAGACAATCTGCCCTACAGCAGGGTGCTTCAACACACCTGCAGCGTGAGCATTCAGGTGGTCCTCGTGCTCAGCAGCGACAGCAGCAGCCGAGTCAAGGGCAGCTGCAGGGGCAGGGCTTTTGGCCTCCAACATCCCTGCCCCAAGACCCTGATGCAAACTCAAACCCATTGCTTCAGGAAGGCATGCCTCCCTGGCAAAGGCAAATGCTGCGACAGGCCCATGCCCAACAGCTTGCCCTGTCACAGCAAAGTGATGGAGCCCGGTCTCTCGCCCATGTGCTGCAGCAAGTATCAGCCAATCCTGTAGAGCCCCAGGCACAGTGTCAAGCCCAAACAGGTGAATCTCAACAGGAGTCAGTGCCAGACGCTCAAGCTAAACAGCGCAAAGCTGAGCAGGGGCCCAAGCCACAAGCTGGGATGTTGACAGGCATGCGGAAGGGCAGTTCCGCCGAGAGCCCCAGGGCTGTCACGCACACACGCTCTCCCTCCCTGCAGCGCAGTGGCAGCCTGCAGAGGGATGAGTCAGTTGGCCGCAGCCTGCAGAGGGATGAGTCAGCTGGCCGGGTGTCACTGGATGCTGGCACGCCTCCTGAGCCAATATCCGCAGAGCAGGGGTATCAGTCTCAGCGGCTTCAGACGCATCATCAGCATAGACTGCAGGGCCAAATGCAACAGCCCCAGTCCTCACAAAGCCAGCTGCATGAGTCAAGAGATCAGCAGAGCCGGCCACTGTCATCTCAGGGAGCACAGCAGGGGCACTTCCAGTCTCAACAGCCCCAGCCCCAGCAATCTCAGGAGGGGCTGCCTAGTCAGCAACCCATTGCTGCCAAACAGGCCCCACAGCTGAGTCATCTGTCCAGGCTGGCATCCATGTCAGATGACCCGCCAGGTCAGCAGGATGACGCAGTGCGATCTGAGCTGCATGCGATTCAGCAACAGCTGCTTGCCAAGTCAAGGTCAAGGAGCACTGAAGCAGACAAACAGGTATGCACGTGCTCAAACCATTGCTGTAACCAAGTCTTTGCTGCACCTCGATTACTACCAGCACCAAACAGCATTGCTTGCGACAAGTTTGCAGCATGTCTGCAACGGAAATGTTGGCGTCAGTGTATTCAGCTTGGGTGCATTGCTGTCACATGTGGGTTAACAAGGACTGTGTGGCTGTCATAGTCCAGACACTCAGCCGCACAATGTGACTTGGTGCGTTGAATGTTTTGAAATCTGTGCTGTCATTGGACTGCTAGACTTCTGTGCTTGACTTTGACTTGGAGCTGCCATCAATTTGACCAGCCCAATGGCAGTCTACAATTCCATAAGAAAGCTCAGCAGAACCTCAGGCTTGCACCATCATGCATCATCATACCATCGTAAGACTGGCTGCTGACTGCACCATTATGCATCATCATACCATTGTAAGACTGGCTGCTGACTGCACCATGATGCATCATTGTACCATCGTAAGACTGGCTGTTGACTGCACCATTGTGCATCATCATACCACCGTAAGACTGGCTGCTGAGTGCAGGCAAAGGGGCAAATGCCTGAAGCACTTCCAGCATCCAGGCTCAGGGCAGGAGCCAAAGACCTGCTGAGCCAGATGCACCAGCAGCAGGCAGGCAGCAGGCCGGCATCTCCCTCAAGCCAAGACCTTGCAGATAAAGCAGACGCTATGTCCATGAGCCAGGCAGCACCTGGGCATGCACAACACCTGCCAGCATGGTTACAGACCCAGCAGCAGCAGCAGCAGCAACAGCAACAGCAGCATCCGGCTTGGCAGAGATCATCAACAGAGCAGGCGGCAAGGCATAGTGATGGTCGATTTCAAGATGATGCGGCGGCAGGGCAGCAGGGCACCCAGGTGAAGCCCCAAGGTGCGTCAGTGGGGTCAGGGTGGGAGCTGGCAGGGTCGTCTCCAGGTGCGCAGCTTTCGTGGAGACAGTCAGGTCTGCAGTCAGCTGGGTCAGGGCAGTTGCAGTCAGGGCAGTTGCAGTCAAGGCTGTCAGGGCAGTTGCAGTCAGGGCAGTTGCAGTCAAGGCTGTCAGGTCAGCAGCAGTCACAGCAGATGATTTCAGGGCAGTTGCAGTCAGGGCAGTTGCGGTCAAGGCTGTCAGGTCAGCAGCAGTCAGAGCAGATGCTGTCAGAGTCCTCAAGCCTGCAGTCTTCTGGCTCTGGGCAAATGCAGTCAAGGCAATCAAGTCAACAGTCTTTGGGGCTGGGGCAGTCTGAGCTACAGTCACATGGGTCAGGGCAGCTGCGCTCAGGCCTACAGTCAGCAGGGCCAGGGCGGCTGCAGTCAGGGCAGAGGCAGTCAGGGCAGCTTCCTGAAGCTGTCAGGCAACAGGTTGCACGTTTGAATGCCCTTCGTGCCGCTGAGCGTCAGATGTCTGAGCAGAAGAAAGCTTTCGCAGACAAGCAGCAGCAGCAGCAGCTACCAAGTCAGCACCCACCAGCTTCTACCGCAGCTTCTCAGGGTTACTCACCTTCCATACCTAGCAGCTTGTCAGGTGACATTGCTGTCATGAACACAGGCATGCCACAGCAAATGGCACAGCTTACATCCCTACAAAGGGCGCAAATGCTCATTCGGCAGCATCAAATACAAGCAATGCAACTGCCCAACAGTGTAGGGCACCTTGGAACTGTACCTGGTGCGTTTCCTGACAGTACGACCAGTCGTAACCTGGGTAACAAGCCTGGCACTGCCACCGATGATACATTTGGTGGCCAACTTGGTTTATCACCTGATGTGCCACCTGCCAGTATGCCTGGTGTTACGCCAAGTAACAAGCCTGGTGGTCTATCTGGGGGTGCAAATCATGGTCTGGACCGGCACACCATGGATGTGCAGCGCCAACTGATTGCATCGCTTGCGAGGGACCCCAAAGGCTCAGATTGGGGTCGGCCCAACCCAGCATTTCTGCCTGCGACTTCTTCTTTTAGGCCGCCACAGTCTCTTGGGACGCCCAATGCTGCTTTTTCGTTTCCTGGGTCAGATTCTTCCCCAAGGTTGTCACAGTCCCAGGAAGTGGCGCATTCTCGGTCAGCATCCCCAGCGTCGTCCCCACGGCAGCCTCAGCCCCTTGGGGCTCAGATGCATCCCCTTGCTGCTGTCCCCAGGCAGATGCAAACCCTAGGGCTGGACACAGCCCTGGGAAGGGTACAGGCTGCACATCCCACCCATGGAGATGGCTTTTCCAGGTAAGATCATATTTTAGGGTTTAGGGGTTAGAATATAGACATCAGTGCAAATTGGATATCATGCACCACCGCTGTTGGGAAAAAGAAAAGAAAAGAAAAGAAAAGAAAAGAAAAGAAAAGAAAAGAAAAGAAAAAGAAAAGAAAAGACTACGCCTTTCGGCGTCAATTTAATGAGAAGCCAAGTATTAACCGCTGTTGGGCTTTCTGTGTGGAGCTTGGTAGCGTTTTGAGCGAGGTCAATGGCCAGAATGACACAATCTACAGCCACAATGTGATTGTCTCATGATGCACGTAACACCGAATTGTCGTGGTGCGTTATGGTCAGAGGCAGTGCTATACCATGCATCTTTCATGCATATGTGCAAATGTTATGTGTGCAAGCAATCGTATGTTTTGAAATTCATGTTTTGAGATTTATGTTTTGGAATTCATGGTGCCATTGGGCAACAAGGTTACACCGGAATGTGGTTGTATCTGCAGGCCGGGGGCGAGTGAGCCTGGCCCAAAGGTCAGTGCTGTTGATCAACGGAGCAGCTCTGAGACCTTGCTCAATACTCAATTGAGCCCCCAAAATCATGATTTCATCAGTTCTCACGATCCCAACAAACAAGTCAGTCCTGCCCCTGGGCAATCCCCATCAGCCACCGCTGATCCCGGAGCTGATCCCAGAGCCTCAGAAGCTGTGCCAGCTGGCAGCGCCCATGCACATGGCCCTGAGTCTACCACACCAGCGGACAGTGTGACAAGCGGCCTGGCATCGCAGCTCAAACCTCGGCCTGAGGGCTCAGGTGACATCGCTGAGTTGCAGAGGCAGTTGCAGCAGATGCACTCACGCCAGGGCAGGGCAGGAGCGGCAAAGCCCCAGCGGCAGGGGCAGTCTCAGAGCCCAGCTGCTCAGAGAAGCAGAAGTCTCACCGCCAGTCCCAGTGTCAGCGGCGAACTCAGTCTGAGTGCGAATCAGAGTGCGAGTCTGAGTGCGAGTCTGAGTGCCAGTCCAAGCCCCAGGGCTGTGAGCAGAGGCCCTGGCATGGAGGGCAGAAGCCTGAATCTGGATGCCAAGGCAACTTCGCCTTTCGCTCAGCCCAAGGCATCCCCAGCTCATCAGAACAGGTCTCCAAGTGTCGGCCATGATGCATTCCTGAGTACACAGAATAGGCAATCCCCAGCTGCTCATCATAAGTTGCCTCTAGCACCTCCTTCTGGCCTGCTTGTGCCCTCTCACATGAGCAATGCATCTCCTGCATCTCAGCTCGCAACATCCTCAAATGATGCGACTGCAATGCCAACCAAGCAGCGTAGGGCATCCCCAGCAGGCTCGCCAAGGGCATCCCCAGCTGCTCATCGCACCCAGTCCCCAGCTGACCATCCAACTGCAAGCCAAGCAGCCCAACCCAGTCTTGCTGCATATGCACAACCCAGGGCATCCCCAGCAGCTCAGCAAAGGGCATCCCCAGCTCCTGAGCATGGCCCACCTTTACAGGCAGAGCTGAACATTGCAGGCGCATCAACGCAACATGCAGGCAGCAGGCTTCTCACATCGCTACCTTCTTTCATGGCTTCGCATGGCCAGCTGGAAAGGCAGCTGCCAGATCTGTCAAAGGAAGCACTGGCCAGGAGCATGGGTGCACCCCCACCAGCAATGGGTGCACCCCCAGCAGCAATGGGCACTGCGCACTCACAGACAGTAGCCAATAACATGTCTGGGTCTGCATCAATCAGTGGCGCTGATCATGCTCAGCAGGTACTGTGCATTTGAATTGACCTTCAGTGGTGTTGCTGCATAAGAGACCTGTTGTGCAGTGTTATTCACAGCTCAGCAGCGCTGCTTTGCTCATGCAGAAAGAGGCTTTGTCTGATACTGACTCTGATATGTTTGTATCGTTCACGCTGCATTGTATTTCCACAGACATGGTGACATGCACAGGAAAACAGACCCAGTCATGCAAGCAACCACGGTCATGCTCATGTTCATGGTCAACCCATTGTCCATCGCGAAGCTTACATAGCATCTGTTCCCAATGCACCAAACAAACCGGGAAAGCTTCTTTGCAGAGCAACACAAGCACAACTTGGCCTGCTTATTTTGCCTCCTCTTCAGCTGCTGTCCCAGCACCTTTCAGTGGTCCATCAATGACCAGTGCCATGAGGGCAAGATCAGGCAGCCCTGCAATCAGGGCTGGTGCTGGCAGTGCTGTCCTGAGGGCTGGCTCCAGCAGCCCTGTTGTCAGGCATGTGCCCGACAGCCCTGGCTTGAAGGCACACCCATCCAACTTTGGTGGGGCTGCTCCAAGCGGCCCTGGCACCAGGGCCAGATCCCCAAGCCCTGCCGTCAGGGCTGTGTCAGGCAGCCCTGACTTCACAAGTAGGGCTGGTCAGCTGAAGATGCATGCTCAGCATTGATAGCATGAAGAATTGTCACTGTCACTCAATGCAAGCTTGATGGGTCATCTGAAGCTTGTCTGTCACAGAGCTGTGTGCAGAAGCTCCATTTGCAGTTGTGTAGCTCAGTAAGGGTACAAGCCAGGCAGCCAGAATTCAACTGCTCATCTTGCCAGGGGTCACCTCAGGGCGCCCTGTCATGCTTTGCTTGGCATTGTCATTTGCTGAGTCATGGCATTGTCATCTGCTGACTCGCCGAGTGCAACGTGCCTTCAGGGCCAGCTCTGGGTCACCAAGCAGCTGCTGTACAGCCGCACTCCTCATCCCCAGCGCTGGGACCAGGCCCTGGGGATCAGCCCCAACCTGTCCCAGATCCTGCAGATGATCAGACAGAGCTTTGACCAAACTCTGCAGATGCTCAGAAGCATGGAGCAGCTTTTGCACCAGCACTGTAGGTTGCTGTATAGGCTGCTCAGGTTGCTGAAGCCAAAAGAGGCAACAGGCAACTTGGGACTGGCGCCTCATTGCTGGCAGGTGGCCACCCCATGCAGCTGCCCCCCCCCTCCCCCCCAGAGGCAGGGGGTCAGTCCATACAAAGAGGTCCACTTGCAGGCAGCATGCTGGGTTTGATGTCGCAAGCACCACGGTGAGACATTTTGGGCATGTTTACCACCAACATGCTGCAAGCTGCTGTTGTTACCCTGGTTTGCTGTCACTGCTCAGCAAGTGTTTGTGCCAATGTTGCAGCAGGAAACTCATGCTTCTGACTTGTGAAAAATGGTCCATCTTGCTGTCAACCTTATGTGCATGCTTGTGCCGTCTGCTTGCCATGCCAGCTTTCTTTCCCCTGGAAATCTTCTCAGGGATCATTGTAATGTAAGTGTCCAAGTCAGCAGGCGGTCATCAGCTCTGTTTGCAAAAGCCTGGTCCTGCTGCAGAGTTTGGTAGAAGGTAGAAGTTAGAAGTCTGCAATGTACTGCTTTTCCAATGACGCACATGCTGTCAGCAGGAGCAGCAGGCGTCCTGTTCGTGTACAATAGAGATTGCCAGAGTCAGCATGACAAGATGGTGAGGCAAGCGGTAAGCAGTGCCATGATTGGGTCATGATGAGCCAGCCAATACACAAACGAAGGGACGTGTTACACAGTCCTGATAGTGTCATTGTGTAGCGCTAAACGTGTAGTTTGGACCTCAGCAGTTGATGTTCAGCATCTCTTGAAAACTTTCCCTTGTGATTGACATAACTTATGCTGGAGAAATCTCGTCCGCTTTAATTAAAGGGCTTGTTACCCATGAAATGTCAATGTTTTTGATGACCTTGAGTGGATCACCAGACCTAAAGATGTGACCGTTGAACGTGTGCTCGTGAAAGCATGCGTGGTTCAGTCCAACAGCCAACATGTGCTTTCAAGTGCACAAAATGCTGTGCCTCAACAGTAATCCAGTGCTTCCTTCATAAATTGTACAAAATGATGTGTCGGAGATCTCCAGATGTCTAGACAGCATCAGTACACTGTGCTTGGTGAAAGGTTTTTTCCACCTGAGGTTGCATCACTGCAAGATCAATATCAAAATGTGTTCTGTTGCTTCCGGGCAACCTAGTTTGCAGCTTCCCTACTGCAAGGATCCTGCCCTGATGTGATATGTGTGCCGCTGCTGTGATGTTCGTGCCATTTGTGCATCAACTAGTCATACACATTTTCCTCCTGATTCGTTTGGAGGGTAAGATCTCCCTTAGGATAGGCTGTGCAGGTCAGCAGGAAGCCTTTCTCTGTCATAAAGTCTTCCAAGAAGGAGTTGGAGTCCTGCACTCCGATCACTTGATCAAACTCGCAAGCTGTGTACGCAGGTGTGATGTTGCCGATCGGTCTAAATTTCATATCGGTACCTGGTCTACTTGGCTGATGTCACCACTTGCTACCTTTGCTGCGCAGCTCCCGCAAGACCCGGACCGGCAGGAGTACGGCAGATCCAAGCCAGCTTCGTCTGCAGCGTCCAGAATATAGGTGTCCTCGTCACACTCTATCTTCTTCTCGCCGTCTGGAGTGTCCAGCGTAATAGTAAACGCCATGGGCCGCGTGCGCAGCACGTTTCGAGCAGGCTGTCTGCGAGATGTTAGTGCAAGCGTTGCATGCCGACGAACTGCACAACGAAAACTACATGCAGACTTGCACGCATTGTTGGACAAGCAACTCATTTTTGTGATCTGAAAAACTTCTGACAGGGGCGTAAATCAGGCACGAGCGATCGCCTGTGTGGCTTTTAGTGCAACGGTTCAATGAGAACCATTGCATGCACAGCTCAGGGACCTCGTCGGTTCGTATTCCTCTATTCCTGCAGCTCTGTCACTTGACAAGCTCGGAAGGTGACAGGCGGTGCTCAGAAGGTGACAGGCGGTACATGTGCTTGAAAGGAGGCTTTGCATCAGGTTCCAAAGAAATGACATGCTCAACACCCCTATCAGGAGGCAGCTCACATGATTCAGCAAACACATCAGCAAACAGTGACTTGATGCCATCAAGCTGCTGAGTTAGTGAGAAAGCAGTGTCAAGTGCAGCAGCAGAAGCAGGAGATGTGCTGTCAGATGTGACACTGGCAGACCCACTGGAAACATCAGTGTGAGGAAACACTGAAGGGTTCAACTTGACCATAACGATAAAACTTACAACAAACACAACCTGGGGGTACAGCACGCTTGAACTGTGAAGCATTAAGCAATAGCTTCTCAAGATGTGGGAGCCTAGCAGAAGCTGCAACAGGTGCTACAGGGAACCTGAGAGTGTGGCTGCAGTGTGGTGAGTCAAAATCTGCTGCGCTGGACAGAGGACGCAAAGTGTAAGCTTTGTCATGTTACACAAGTGTGCAAGAACCAAGGTGATAGAGTTTGTCCCTGAGCTGTCCATAGACTTTGATTGTTTTAGGGAACAATTAATGCCTAGCACATTCTTCATCCTTGCTTGTCTGCCTTGCTCCTGCATCACGAGGAGAAGCTGCATCATAACGCATGGAGAGAGACCACAAAAGATAAGGTGCACAAAGTACGCATGGCGCATCATACTCAGTGCAAACCTTTGCAAATTCTGAGCAAAGCGTTTTCAGATGCAACAACATCAGCAAGACGGGGGTTTTGCAAAAGTCACTCCTTGTCTTGCATTGCTGGTGCAGCCAGTTGTGCATGCTGTCAGCATTTTGCTTTCAGTCACATTCATTCAGCGGTGGGAGGCAATTGCATGTTTGTTATGTATGCAGCCTGAAATGAACGCATGGCACATCTCACACCACAAGAGGCCAACAGTGGTGGACATAGCATGATGAGATTCTGGCATGGTGATATATGACAGGCAGACATGTCAGAGCTCACGCATACCTCATGCTGTAGTGCATTCAGATACTGCAGCACAACAAGATGCTCAACGGTGCTTGAAACTACATGGGGTGTCTGATGAGCTTCTACTGCTCTGCGCTTGGCAGCTCGAGAGCCCCATACTGCTCAGGGATCACTCTCGGTGCATTCGTGAACTTGAGCATCTGTCATGTCTGCCACCTGTCTTCTTGCAGTCTAAATGGCTGCTTTGCACTGTCACCAAGAGTAAGGTCAGCACAACGCGTCGCACATGGCATTCATGATAAGCATGAAAGCCAGAAACTTCTATGCTAACCTACTCTTCTTCCATATATGTGGGCACTGGAGAGGGTTTGCTGCACCAGTCACGGCAACAGCCAGATCAGCACATGGGCGCGAAGACAGCAGAGCATGTTGCGAGAGTAGGCCCACCCAAAGTGAAGCCTTCCATCGCTTGGGATACCTACAGAGAACCCAGGTGATGATTGAGCAAGTGACACGCCTAGCTGACAGACAGTTGTTTGACGTGATGCACCTCAGGGAAGATCAAGATCGTAGCGTTAAAGTCCGTGTACACGCCCTCGTCTTGCAAAGTGCGGGAATGCGTCTGCAACACCCATCACAACTACAGTACGTTTCAAGGCTGCGGACTCAGTGCATGCAACATGTCAGGTGTCAGGACACTGCTGACTCAGCAGCACATTATGGAGGCTCCAGACTGGACCTCCCTTCCCTGAAGGTCAGTTCGATGAATACATAGCTAGCAGCAATAGTACTTGCTGTGTTACAGACGTCTGGCACCCCGCCTTGCGCACAGTGCATTCAGACCAGGCCGAAACCAACCATAACGAAAGCACAGCCTTTATGGGCAAGGTTCTGACAGGTTTGAGTATCGTGTGCGCCTAGCGAATGCACTTTTGTCATGGTTGACTGGCAACTGACTTCTTGTCTGCGCACAGACAAACTTTTCGAGCTGCGCAAGGACTACAAGCGCCTCGAGATTCCTCGTGCAGTTGGTGTGCCATACGACCTGCTTGAAGCGTGCAATCCTGAACCAGCTCTACAAAACTTGTCTTGCGGCACCGTCATAAGTATAGGTACGAGTTTGGGCGCCGTGATAGGGGTAGGCCACGCTCGCAGCATGTGTTCCTGCAGGAGGCCGTTACACAGTCCAAGAAGGGGACACCTTCGGTTCTATTGCTCAACAGCTTCAGCCTAGATTGTGCTTCTTTCCTGGCTGTCGTCTCTAGTGTATGACTATGTCTTCACGGTTGGCAACACCTTGCTGCAGGAGCAAAGCTTGACTGAGCTTAGCTTGCAACAGATATGCCTGACCTGACATGCAATCAAGCTTGGCAAGGTGTGCAGCGACGTGCTCGCTGAGCATAGTTGTTGCAATAGAGCGCTATCTCAGTGCTCCCAATCACGGACATAGACATACAAATGGCTACAGAGCTTAAAAACCTCCAGTTCTATCTTTGCAACCACGCTTCCGCGCATAAAATTGCACGTCTACATCTTTTCAAATGATCATGATATTCCAAGCAGATTGTTGTAGTGGTTGCAAACACATTTGCCCAGAGAGCAAAAGCTTTTTTAAATGTGCTGTCAGGTGTTGAAAGATCAGCACACCCAAATAAAGGTTGTGTGCAACCAAGCTCAATACTGCAATAGCCAAGAAACACCCTGCACCAAGTGTGGCAGAGGTCAGGCAGGTGTAGCAGCAAGTGTAGATGTGGTCTTTGACCGTGTTGTTACACACAGTTGAGCATGCAATGCTTGAGCAACAAGTGAAGTAGCAGGGCGGTATGGAGTGTTACAACTCAAAGAGGTTGGCTACATTGGTCCTGCCTGGTCTGTATTCGCAGGTGAAGTTGAAGCCTTGTAGGTATTCGCTTCAGCGAGTCTGTCGCCTTGACAATGTGGGTTGAGTGTCAAGGAATGTGTCAGGTTTACGATTAGTGACCAGGTTAAAGGGTATGCCATCAACATAGCACCGGAAGGCTTTCAGTGCTTCAATGACAGCAAGTAGCTCTTGCTCAGTCATGTGATAATATTGCTCAGCAGGCACCGTTTTCCTGGACCAGAACTCAATAGGCCTACCTTGTTGGATGAGCACAGCACCAAGACCAAACCCAGAAGCATCACACACCAGGTCCTCTGGGCAGCCCCTCACTCAAAAAGGTGTCCCCGAGAACAATGTCAAAGTCTATAGACAGCTCAGTGACAAAGCAAGAGACGCGCGAGCGAAAGGCACTGATGTGCAGAGTGACTTCGGCAATACCAAGAAGAGGGCTTGAATTGCCATCAGCTAGTTCAAGAGTGGCCTCAGAAGGCTTAAGTGTCAGCTTGCCAATGTCCAGTGCCTTTGTTCAAAGTAAAGTTGGCAGATGCCCCAAAGTCCAAATGCATAAGGGCATCCTGCTGCTCCAAGTGACCTTCAAACAGCATGTTTATAGGCTGTTTAGAGACAGGAACAGAAAGCACAGCTGAACGCTGATGCACAGTTGCCTTGTGCAAAGGGTGGCACTGTTGACCAGCAGCAGATGGTATGTGAGTAGGTAACACAGCATTAGTGAACACGTGTACAGGCCCACGAGTCCCAGCCATTGCATGACACTTGCCAAATGCAGTAGGTGCATCAAATAGCAAAGATCCTGTACGGTACGTTTTCAATACATGCATGCCATTCAGGAAAGGACTTGTGATAGGCAGCAAGAAGCAATGCTGCAGGCACAAGATAGGCGGCAAGAAACAATGCGTGCAGTGGTGCTTGGTGCTACTTGCTTGCAGTGCAAGTAATGGTGCACACACTCAGGAAGCAATGTGAATGAGGCGTTGACTTACACGTGACCTCATTGCAGTTCAATCAGGAATGATATAGAAGGACTGCAAATCAAAGAGCAATGTGCATTGTCACCACAATCATTTTGCAGCAGCATCCGAAGTGAATGATCTGCCAGACAGGGATTGCAACTCTGAAAACAAAGGCTGCAACAAGCGTCAATCTTGCAAATGAAGCAAGTCAGATGCACATTGTGCAGGATCTGCAGGACGCTAGTTTAGAATACCCAAAGGAGTGCAAAACAGGATGAGGCTTTCTAAGCACTTCAGCAGTGGTATAAACTTGCAGCTAAACTAGGCATCTGTAATTGCTCTCGGCGTTGGGCAGGTGGAAGAAAAAAGAAGAAGAAGAAGAGGAGGAGGAGGAGGAGGAGGAGGAGGAGGAGGTGCAACAGAGGCAGACCGCTTATGTGATGCAGGAGCAGAAGAAGAAGAATGCTTGCTCACGGGAGTGTCCGTCGGTCCAGGTCCAGGCCCATTGTTGTCAATGAGGAAAGCTGCTGTTTGGGGGCAGTCCTGCCACTCTGTATGGCCAGCTCACACATGCAGCCCTTGACCCAGCAGGTGCCTGGGCGCCTGGATTTGGGGTGCTTGGCCAGTGCAGGGGGGATTGGGGCAGGTGACTTCCCATGGGAAGTCATATATGCCAGCAGTGCTGGGGTCTGGTGGGCCAATGTAGAGGGCCTGAAGGGCGATGCCGTGTACCCAGGTCTGGTTGGGTCCTGGGCGGAGGGGGGGGGGGGCAGTGCTCTTGGTCCTCCTGTGGTTGGAATTGTTCCTCTCTCATGCTTTGCAATGTTCTTCCTTGAAGGCTGTTTAACAGCTGGGTTGGTCCACTTGTGGGCACCCGCCCTGCGGCCTGACATGGTCTGCTGGCTGAGCTTGATGGACAAATTTGCCTTTGTTGTGCTGTTGGAATGTGCGGTTGCCATCTATACTGGCTGGTCCTGGCATGGAAATATGTTCAACTGCAGCAGCAGCATTTTGAGCGTCAGCCAGGTCAGTGTATTCAGCATTACTACGAGGGTCAAGTACAATGGCAGTGGCAATGACAGGCTTGAGACCCTGGTACCACCAGAGAAAGATGTGCATGCCTGCATTGCCTGCGCGAGCAGCAAATGAATCAGAAGCAGCTCTATACACAGAGACTGTGCTGACTTGCTTCAGGTTAGATATTACAATTTTGGCCTGAGAAAAATGGTCAGCAAGATTCAGATTCAGTTCACACCATTTCGTAAAGTTGTCCCAGTCAAGGGAATTTTCTAAGGCCTGTGGACTGGTTTTGCGGGCTTCAGTTTCAGCAGTATCAAACAGTGTTTGAGGTTTGTTTTCTAGCAATGTGCTAGCAATGGTTGACCAGTCAGATTTGGCACAGCCAGACAAGCAGCAAAACTTGCCTATGTTGAGCTAACATCAGGGTCAGTACTGATGGTGCCACATCTAGGAGGCTGAGGCAGATTTACTGAAATTGAAATGAAATTTACTGAAGTTTGGGCATCCAGATGAGGAAGGGGCATCAGCAGCAGGGTGACGAACAACAGGTCAGGCAACATCTGAGGAGATTAGTTCAGACAGATGCTGTGATCCAAATCTCATTGAGTCAATGAGTCAATCAACAGGTGAGGCAAAATCTGAGGGGTTAAGTTCAGATAGAGGCTGTGATCCAAATCTGGGTGAGCGACCAACAGGGCCCAGAGTGAGTAGAGGATTAGCAGCTCTGTTCAATCCCAAAATGTCTATTTTGGATGAGAAACGTCATCCCTACACTGCAAGTCTAAACCCAGACACGCTTGGGGACAGTAATAATGCATTTCTACATTGCAGAGATGTAGCAGGCAAAGACTGGAGGGGTTTGTCACCTGATGCAGATTTCTCCTGGATGCGGGTGCTAAGCTCATCACAGACAGCTTCCTCCATCAGAAAGTAGATGGCAGATGGCAAGGGTTTGAAGGCAAAGGCTGAAGGGACCAGCAGGCAAAGACTGAAGGGGTTTGTCACCTGATGCAAATGCCTCCTGCATGAGATCAGTGGACTCATCTCTTCCTCCAGGATGTCTGATGAGTCACAACTGGCTTTACACCCCAGACTGTAACTTATAAAATGAAATGAAATGAATCCTCAGTAAGGGATTGGCAAGGGGAGCTTCCACTCCAACGCTCTGTAGCACATGCAGTGCACCCTCGCTGTTTTGCAGTGCAAAGGTAGCGTGCTTTCTGTTGCCCTCCCTGGTGATGAGTCATCACTGATGACACTGTTTGGGACCATGGGAGTCCTGCTGATTGGGCTGCGCATGCGAATCGCAGGCGTTCTTGCAGACGTTACAAAGGACCTGGCAAACACAGACGGAATTGATGGGATGGGAAGGAATGGAGAGACTGTTGCAGCTGCAGCTGGTGCTGGTGCGGGGGCATGTTTGCTGTGAACGGGTTTTTTTCAAAAAAGCTGGAGAGCTCAGCAATGAGCTCGTCCTGCTGCTCCTCCATGAGATGAGTGAATCTCTTGTGCTGGACGACAAAGTTGCCATCGATGAGCTCAGGAGCTTGAGAACAAGCTGTCGTCCTGCTGCTCCTCCAGACGAGTGAATCTCTTGTGTTGGGCGACAAACTTGCCGTCAGTAAGCTCAGGGAGACCATGAAGCATGGCAGAGTCAAGTGCTACGCTAGTGGTAAGCTCAGCAAGCTTGCCATCAATTTTATCACGGTCCTCACCTGCGGACATCTTGTTCTCGAGATCCTTGTGCATCTGTTTGGTGAGGGGTATTGCGGTCTGAGCGTCTGAATCGGACATCGCGGCTGTGGGCGCAATTGAGGCAGTTGGCGTAACAGCTGTAGAATGGACGTTGGCAGAGCCATAGTCATGCGAAAGCGCACACAGATCTTGTAACTCAACAAGTCTGACGCCACTGGCTTGGCCAACATACTTTTTACTGCTGTTACGCCGAGTATGCGCGGAAGCGTGACTGCAAGGATTGAACTGGAGGTTTTGAAGCTCCGACCCTACTAGGGTATAGGACCACCCATACTTGCTTATGGGGAGTGGATGATAATAATTCAGTAGTTGCTGCTGCTGAGTATGCCAACTTCCTGTAACATATTATGGGCTGTGCGGCACAGCCTGTGCCAGCCCAATGATATGACGCTGATAGGACTTCGATGACAAGCCTTAGGAGGAGCGGATTTGGATGAAGCCCTGAAGACCTACGACCCGGATCATGCAGGTTCAGTCCCGGTTGAGAAGCGTAGCTGGTGGGTTTTTTCCAAAACCCAACTCACGCACTGTCCTGCATGCAAGACTTTGCGCAGCTACAAGCATACTTGGTAAGCTATCAGGAGGTAAGTACATGCCGCTGTACACTGCTGACATCTGGGCTTTCACGAGTTTGAGTTTTACCTTGGGGCATAAGCTTGAGGATAGGTGACACAAGCTCAAGCTTGCATCCTCAGTTGAGGATAGGTGACGTCCTTAGATATTGTGCAACATGTGTCAAACTTTACACACAAAAGCGTAGAATGTTCGCAGTTACCACACTTTGAAGACCCAACTATTGTACAACCCTGCTAAATGGGTCCCAAAAGCCTTTCCTATACTGTGTCAAACGCTATACGAACCACTTGAAAATCTGGAAAGTATTGTTCGCGAAAGTAGCAAAAGGTTCGTGATCGAGAGCAGATCGGGGTGTGGAAAGAATACAAGTGCAATGGTTTTGGATTACATCATTAATAGAATGGGTAGTAAGGATAGTCTGCTCCACTCAGAGAGCAAAGGGCAGGTGATATATTTTACGCTACTCACAGGTGAAACTCCCCAGCAGTGCTGTCTAGCAGTGCGGCTGTCTAATGATGCTGGTTTCAGCTACAATAGTAGAGACAGTCACATAGTAGGGAATGCAAACTGCTGTGTAAGACCGTAACAAACATTACATACTTACTGACTTATGGGCAGCTTCCTGACACAATTGTACACTGTGTTGAGACACATGTGTTGCACAAGGTTTTGCGCAAATCCAGATGTGCATACTTCCAAGCTCAAACAACACAGGCAAACATTTTTTTGCATGCTTGTGCATCTGCAGAGCATCAGCTGAGCATTCACCACACAATGCTAGCAGCCATCACGCAAGACATGACCAAATCACGTAAAGGCTCGCTGGCCTGTGATGACAGGACCACATGCCAATGCTTGAAGAAAAGAAAAGAAAACTACGCCTTTCGGCATCAATTTGATAAGAAGCCGAGTGTTATTTCGGGCTGCCCAGGGCTAATGCTTTGATATTTTGCCTGACTCTGAGTCCAGAACAGCTGCCTGGGACAGATCTAGGTTCTGCAGCCTGACCGCCCCTAGCAGTGCCTCTGGAAGTTCATCCTACAGCACATACACAACTTCAGCCTCTTGCCAAGAAAAGAAAAGAAAAGAAAAGAAAAGAAAAGAAAAGAAAAGAAAAGAAAAGAAAAGAAAAGAAAAGAAAAGAAAAGAAAAGAAAAGAAAAGAAAAGAAAAGAAAAGAAAAGAGGAGAGTACGCCTTTCTGCGTCAATTCAATGAGAAGCCAAATATTATTCCGGGCCGCCCAGGGCCTCTTGCCCAGCCTGTGCTTGCTCAAAGCAAAACTTGCGCCATCATGCTCACTGTCCATGTGCATTTGCACATGTGACTATTGGCAATGAGCGTGCGCCTGGCTAGAAAGAACAGAAAAGGAAAAAAACTTGACGCTTTTCATCGATCATAACGGGAGCCTCCTGAGGCGGCAGCCCGGAGCTATAATCATTGGCCATAGCCTAAGGGAAAGGAAAATTACTAAACCTAAGGTGTGCGCCTGGCTAGCTGAACAGCTCACCCCTCTGAGAGCACCAGGCAGGGCAGGGGCAGGGGCAGGGGCAGGGGCATGAACAACAATATGTAACCACTGTGATACTGTGACCATGTAACCATGTGTAACCACTGTAATGCGTAAACATATGTAACCGCTGTGGTACTGTGACCACGTAAACATGTGACTGCGTAACCGTGTGTAACCACTGTGGATACTGTGAAGTGATTGATAAGGCAAGCACATTCTAAAGCAGCACTGTTGATGACTACAGAGGTTTGTGTGAAGGAATTCACCTCACTGTGACCCTCAAGAGTGATTGCCATGTCAAGGGTCAGGTTCAAGAGGGCTCCTTGCACCATACCACACACAGAGGTTGCAACTTTTGAGCTGCCCACATCTACATCCACCTCAAAATAGTTGCTACCTCTGCAGCAGAGTGTCATAAGCTCAAGAGGTGACTGCTGGTGGGAGGAAGACAAAAATGCTAGTACACCTGACACTGTTCGTCAGAGTAACATGATGTTCACTGTTTGCAGGGTATCGTGATCATGCATCCTTTTTCAGAGTGGCAGTGGCATGAGTAATAGTGTATATATATGAAAACTCTTGTGCATGCTGCCATCAAGCCATGCATATCATGCGCAACCATGCTGCCTGTACGGTATGCAGACCATGCATTTCCATGCATACCATGCTGCCTTTGAGACATGCTTTTCATGCAGTGACGCGCCATTGCATGCTGCTTGCATGAGTAGTGATCAACAGACCAGGAGAATGCTCATGCACCACTTGGATGTCAACAGCTGTGACAGAGTTACATAGATCCAGTAACAATTAGCGCTCATCAGAAATTGGACTTTTGCCCGCTTAAAAACAAGAGTTGCAATCCTTCCAGGAGTACAGTCGTGGGTTCAAATCCCACAGGCTACAGAGTGGCAACAGCCAAAGCAGTCACCTGAACCTGGGCAGCTCAGTATAATACTTGGCTTCTCATTAAATTGCCGCCGAAAGGCGTATTCTTTTCTTTTCTTTTCATTTACCTGAAGTATGTGGTTGTCAGCTTGCTTCCGATCAGCACAGGGCTCTTGCCAACAGCTCTGCGCACCATCCACGCTCCCTGAGGCACACTTGGGATGAGCTTGAAAGCTTTGTTGCGCCGCTGCACATCTTGTTCGCTGTCGCCCTTCACAAATCGGGCTAAGCAACGGGCAAACGCAGCGTCACTCTGCACACAACATGGCTTGAATAGACACAAGTCTGTTTTGATCATGGAAAACGTCAACTGCCCTGTCTGTGTAGAAATCATGATAGTCTGATGGACACTACTCCTAACTTTGAGTGTGCTAAGGCTGGCAATGGATACCATCTTGTGTTGCAAATGATAATAATAATAATAATAACAACAATAATAATAATAATAATAATAATAATAATTATTCTCATAACACTAATACCAATAATACTAATAGTAACAACAACATATACTTAGCCAGCAGGCATCGACGGGGTTGTCTTGCAAAGACCAGCAACAAAAGCCCATGTTGATTACGCCTGGTGCAACTGTGCCTCCATGTACATGCATAGCGAATGCTTTCTGCCTGTCCAGCAGTAACATGTAACAGTAACTGGTGCAACATTAACAGTAACATATAACAGTAAATAGCAACAGTATCGTGTGACAGTAAGATGTACAACAGTAACAGAAACGTGAAACAGTAACCTTAAACAGCAACCGTGATAGTAACGTGTAACAGTAAACAGTAACAGTGACGTGTGACAGTAACATGTACAGCATCTGACAGTGAGCAGTCATGACAGCAGCCACTGCATGATTCAGCAAGGACATGTAGAACATGTATTACATCAGTGTCACCATCTGCTCCAGGGCCTTCAACTTCTGTGACAGGGTTGTAGCGTGATGACCAGGCACATGTCAGAGAGTACAGAGGCTTTCCAGGGACCATGAACTGCACAGTCACACAGACACTGTGACTGGGTTGTAGCGTGATGACCAGGCACATGTCAGAGAGTACAGAGGCTTTCCAGGGACCATGAACTGCACAGTCACACAGACACTGTGACTGGGTTGTAGCGTGATGAGCAGGCACATGTCAGAGAGTACAGAGGCTTCCCAGGGACCATAAACTGCACAGTCACACAGACACTGTGACTGGGTTGTAGCGTGATGACCAGGCACATGTGAGAGAGTAAAGAGGCTTCCCAGGAACCATAAACTGCAGTCACACTTATACTGAGGCAATGCAGTCCTACAGTTCAGAGGTTCTGATGCACTGCTGACATGCATGGCTAAAATAATGCACATATACTGAGACGATGCAGACCTACAACTCAGAGGGCCTGATGCACTGCTGACATGCATGGCTCACAGTAATGTATATAGCCTTTGCAGTGCTTCTGTTTATTGTACGTATAAGCGGTGACCTTTGATTGCTTGCATATTCTCCCATCGCACGTACCTGATGCCCGCTGGCTAAGTATACATTTTTAATCATTATCAAATATTATCATATCCCCCAGCTTGCAACCAAAATCTTCCATGCAATGTGTATTTACTTATTGTATGAGCACAGTCGATCAGTGGCAGGTCAGTGTAGGCATGCAGCTACATCGCCATCAAGTGTAGCAGGGTACAATGAGCTATAGGGCATCCAATGCGCAATGTGGGATTTTGCCCTACAACGTCACGCAATAGCAAAGTGTCCACAACATCGTCACATCAGCTAGCCAGCAACACGCTTACATGCCATGTACACAGCAAGGTGAAACACAGCATTTCAATAACATCACTATGTGTCACTGACCTGAACAACAAAGGTGAAAGGGGCCTTGCTGTCCGTGATGGAGGGGAGGAAGCGCGCAATATGCTCTGTTGCAGATGACATTTCCAGCAGGTTGACGCTGCTCAGCCAGCAGATTGGCTTTCCAGCCACCTCCTGATCAGACACAGTACATACGAATGTTCATCATGAGCTGGAAAGCGTAATAAGTGTTAGTAGTATTATTATTATTACTATTATTATTATTATGATTATCATTTTATTATTATGAGATAGCGCATACAGCTTGACTGGCACAGCACGCTTGTCTTTTGAGTTGTAGGCGGATTTTCCGCTAACCAGTGTGGCACTCATGGGCCAAAATGATGTCAGACATGGCACAGCATCAGAACGCATTATCATGTACACAAAACGCACATCCAAACACTGCACAGCATGCACAGCATGCACAGCCAGGCTAGACAGACTGGCAACCAAGTCAGAAGGAAACGCTTTCAAATCATGTCAATCTTTGTGTTGTGACCTTCGACAGACTGAACACAAGTGCACAGACAGACAAACATACAGACCTTTTTCTTGCCATCAAGGTAGTCAGCATCCCTTAGCTGGACCCCATTTGCTCCTGGGTCCAAAAAAAAGGAGGGACTGATGCTGTCTGTCCTGACGGAGGTGTCCAGATCCCTGGGATTTGTCGCTGTTTGCTCTGCAATTGGGTTTTCTTCTGTCTGCACTGAACTATTACTATTAGCCAGACCTCTGACCCCTCCTTGTGGGCTGTCTGCATGCCCTGCAGCGGCCTGTGGCTCTGCTAGTCCCTGATCATCTGTAGCGTGCGGAGGTGTGTCTGAAAGCCCCCTCACTTCAGATGAACCTGATGGCTTTTCTGGAGTGCTTGGTGGTTGTACCTGATCTGTGCTGTGTGTGCCCTGTGCATGCTGAGGCTCTACAAACTGTTTGCAGTTTGCTGATTCGGCGACTTGGCCTGCAAAGGGGTCTGTCCTGCCAATGCCTGCGGCTAACTCTGTATTGATGTTCTGCATGGTATCTGTGCCAGAGCCGGTCTTGCTGTAGAGATTGGGGAGGGCAAAGTTGGGGTGTGTTGGGGCTGAGGTGGGTCCAGAAGGAGGTTTGGCGGCTTCAGAATGTATGACAGACTGTGCGTCGCTTTGAGGTGCTGCTTGAGCAACAGGGCGCTCAGCTTGTTTTCTGAGGCGTGCGTTTGGGGTCTGCTTGCTGCCACGCAAGCTGTAGTTGATGGCTGCTGATGCATAGCATGCCCAGAAGAGGTACGGCAGCATCAGCAAACCAGCTGCTTGGTGTACTCTGTAGAAGCTTGCCATTGTGGCAAAAGAGGTCCCAAACAGAGCTGCAGACAAAGCACAAACACATTGGTCCAGCGTATGTGATGCGCATGGCTTCAAAAGATGGATGGCTGGACTCGTTATTGCTGTTCTGCTTTTAACTATATACCCTGCGTTTGGATGACTCATTTGACAGAGTCAAGCACATGACAGAGGACACTGGCTATGCAAACACAGCTAGTTGATGAGATCACATACCTACTGCATCTGCAATAGCATATCTCCTTGTGTGTCCTCCCACAAACACTGGTGGCCATGCAGTGATGTTGAGACACAGCTGCGCCACATACAAGGTCAAGCTCAATGCTTGCTCCTGCAGACCTCCTTGTTTCCAGATTAGCCAAGACGCCAAGCCCATCGCGACATACACAGTATACCAGGCAGCAGCAAAAGTGCCGGGTTGTGGATTAAGCTGCTGCTGCTGCTGCTTGTTTGCTCCTTCCAGAGGGAGTATCTGGCCTGCAGCACATGTACTACCATAATTGCGGAGAAAACTTGAACACAGTCCATGTCAGCAAGCTACCATTCAAGAAGGCAGTGACTCACCCGCGGGATCTTATATTAGGGGGACCTGCAAACGTGGTTTTGGCTGCACTCAGTATAATGGGAAAGCCTATGGCTATGGACTGCAGCAAACATGATCGTCTCAGCATACCTAGACAGTCACAGATCTGATGTGTCCAGGACGTATACTTGGCAATGAATCATTGACTAGCCGTTGCTGCTGTTCTGACGCCTTAGCGCGGCAATTAAAGTTTCGAGAATGTCGCAAACATGACACTCACCAGCGACAACGCATCGTTTGACATCTTTGCTCCGAGTATGCGTTGCGAGTACGATCCCAAACCGGTTGCACGGCCAGAGCGAATGTTCTTGATTACCTTTTCAAATTCCAGGGGCCGGCGAAGTCTCTTACGTGTGCGTAATAGTGCACCCCTTGAATAGACACTGGGCGCTGATGCTGGCCTTTCAGTCAAAACTGAGGTTTGCAGCTTTTGACCGGAAGCTGGGCTAGCCATCCGGGATCCCGACGCCAAATGACTAAAAGTCCCCCAAAAAAAGCAGTCAAACCTCCATGATGAGCCAGGTACTGTACGTGCGAGCAAGTGTAACAGGGTGAATAACAAGCACCTGGACACGCTGGCATTGGACTTTCAGCTCACGACTCGTAACAGCCAAACCTTGTCGCTCCAGAGCAGCCTATCTTGTGGTTACTAAGGCCTGCTAACACGACAGTTTTGACAGTCACGCAATGCAGCGTGATTAAAACATGGCCTCCAGCGTGTTTGAGTTAACAGGCAAAGTGTGAAGGCACTGCCTGCCGCTAGATGCTATGTAGCTGGCCCGATCTGACAGTGAAAGGCAAAGACAGTAGTGATGAGCCCCTGGAGCTAATTAGGGTGGCTTATAAGGGTGGCCCTGCATAACAGTGCCAGCAGGGCCAGCACCTCAGAGAATATTGATAGTCCTGCTATGCTCTCAGCACTACAGTCATGCAGGCAGACAAAGAGCAGAGGTCACGCTACTTGGTAAGGGCACAAGAAACAGCTGAATTCCTAAGTACTTGAGTGTCGGGATGTGCCCAATTGCAAGGAGTGCAGGTGCCCACAATAGTACCCACAAACGTACAGGAACACTGTGGGTCCAAAACAAACCTGTTTGAACAATGGTAATGGTGATGGTGATGATGATGATGATGATGATAGTAATGATGCTGGTAACGGTGGTAGGCATAGCTAGGGTGGTGGTGATGAATATACTCAGCAATGGCAATGTGTTTTGCTACTGGAAGCAGTGACAGGTATGTAGCAGCTAACCTTGCGGCAACCCTCGTTGCAGAGCTGCGTTGACATGCATGACTATGCATTACAATGTAATGATTGCATGGCTGTGCCATTGCTTGCAAACATGGCCAGTGACAGGGTCACATGTGTCACTAACAAGAGCGCTCTTGGTGACATGCTAGCATAGCATAGCATGCATGGCAGAGCTGTATCAACAAGCATGATTTGTATGACACATGCCTGCGAGCATGGCGAATAGCGTATCATGCAGCAGAAACATGTATGATTGCACAGCACAGGTGCCTTGAGAACATAGCGTACAACACAGCTGCAATGACTTCTTCTACCAGTACGCTCCAGCGCTTCACCATGAATGACAGTCGTCATCATCAGTGGCAGTATGTCAGTTTCAGATACAGCATAGTCTGATGTGCAGAGCATCACGAGTTGATGGCTGAGCTCACTGATATCAGAAATAAGTACAAAGAGCAAGACACAGAGTACATGAGGGTTATGTCATGCCTTACAACAACAGCTTGTGTATACGCCAGATGCAGTAGCGGTCACGTCGGTCAGCAACTGATGTGGCGCTCGTCGATTCCATTATCTTCTCACGCCAGCTAAAGGACGAAACAGTCCAAGCTGGAGTACGCTCGCGGGTGAACAAGCGATCTCGCTGAATTTGATCCCCTACGAAGCGTCCCCATCAGCTTGAGCACAAGGCGGCAGACCAGCTTTGCGTTGAGCTAGGAAGTCGCTGATGCAACGTTTGCGCATGCAGGCTGCAGCTTGACAAATACGCCTCCATAACGCCAGACTAACGCCACCGGTGTCCTCGTATAATCCGAATTTAGGACCAGCGATCAGGGCGCTATTACGTGCGTAAAATTTTCAATCATGATGCAGGAACCATGGCCAAAGAAGTCATGCCATACATCTTTTGGACACCACTAGTGCCACTCTTAGAGACTATACAAGTGCTTGACCAAAATCAAACATGGTGTGCAGCACGACACATGGATTGGAGAGCTACAAATGGGCAATGCTGAGCTCGAAATCAACACAGCAGCCACGCAGAAGTGGAGCATCTGTCGTCTTCTCTGTGAAGATACGCCGTCGGTCATATGGTTAATGGCAATAAGGGTTACGCGCATGGAATCTGAATGCAAATCGCGTTAAAGACAATGGGAGCGTTCCTGTTCACAGCAATTGCCCCACCCAAGACTTAACACGAACTTTCTGGCGCACTACCTGTGGCCGCGACGAGCCAAGCTCTTTCACTCTGAGCGTTGTTTGCAAGCTGACTGCGCAGTAGGATACCTGAGAGCTGCAGGCCTCGCGGCCACCGTTGCTTACTTCTAACGACCCTGTCCAAACGTCCGCAACAGCGGCTGTGTAGACAATCTTAAGCACGTTGGACGCTGAACAGACATCTCACTAGGCTTCTGCGCAATCAGAGGTGCACTAGCTGAGCGAAGTCGCTTGATAGCACCCTGGCTTGCCAGTCCGCCACCAGCAGCTACGCTCAAAAAGCTGTTTTTACTTCAAGCCGCCGCTTAGGCTTTCGAAAGCATATGCTCGCTTTGCTGATGCGGGCGCAGCCCCTTACACAGATTGTCTACATGTTGTAAACGGCTCTTTCAGCTCGAGGTGACTACTAACAAGTAACATAATTGTCTTTCCATACAAAGGCAGTTACAAGCTGATTGGGCACCTACCTGTTGTAGCCTCAGCAGCACAGATGTTGAGCTTTATGCATATATGCTTGCAGGACCAGAGGCCTGTACTTTGCCTCTGCTGCAGCACCTTCACACTTCAGTTCAAGCCAAGAAGACCTAGAGGAACTCTGCTGCGCATTCAGAAGAAGACCTACTTAGGGTGCAGTCTGCACTTAAGCAGCTACTGAGCAACAGAGCAGTCT
>JAABUS010002762.1_pt1 | contig 31480 bp, 14 predicted proteins | sample 5560161 | NCBI WGS metagenome assembly JAABUS01 (sample SAMN10711885, study PRJNA513376) | rock metagenome | isolation source: Antarctica rocks | place: Antarctica: Victoria Land, Trio Nunatak nord | collected 2016-01-04 | reverse complement strand
GGACATTTTATTTTTCCAAACGTTTCCTTACTCATATAATCATCATTATACAGCTTATTAAGTTTTGATAAACTCTCATCCCAGCGGGCCGGTTCAGGCATCAGTTTTAAACGGTTAGAAAAAAATGCTGAATCGGACTTCATCAAGGCTGCTGCTGTATAATTAAACTTTTGAGAAGCAGCATTTTTTGGGTGGTCGCTAATACCAATTGCCACCACTTTCTTTGCCAGTTGGGGATATATGGCCGCCAGTTTCAAGGCGCTATAGCCACCGTCACTAAAACCAATAACCACGGCACTGTCTTTCGTAATGCTCCTGATGACTTTGTATGCATCTTCTGCCCGCTGTTTGTAGGTAAAAGGGTCAGTACCTATTTGCGACTTGCCATGTCCACGTGTAGCTATACATATTACCTGGAAATTTTCAGCAAGCCTGGGAATGAGATTTTGAAATTCAGAGATATAGCCATACACTCCACCATGCAGTAAAATCAATGGTTTGCCTTTGCCATAAATCTCATAATAAATATTTGCACCACCCACATCAAAGTAATGGCCAGCCTGGGGATTATCCCCATAAGGAACAGGTTTTTGTTGTGTTGCAAGTGCAGTGCCCGACCCTGAAGATGTAATGGTCAGATTGGCAAAACTTCCGCCTGAGTTATTGCCTACCCAAAGCGCTACACCACCATTAGTAGTATTAGTTAGCTTTTCTACTTCAAGGCTGGGCTTGTAAGCATTATTTACAAAGGCAGAGATTTTTTTGTCATCTACAATAATCTTTACATGAAACCAACCATCCGGATCAGGGACCGGATCTACTTTGTTCTCATATTTTCCGGGAGAGTTTTCCCGCAGTTTTTCCCAGGGATAATCCGGCATCGCGATATACTGCACTGCACGCCTTCTTCTTACAGTGTCAGGGTTAGTAAAATTGAAAGGCCTGAAATAAACGGCCTCATAGTTTTTTTCATCCTGTGCATGAAAAGCAAAACCAACGAAACTCTGTTGCACTTTATTCTTTCCTTTTACGTCAAATTCAATAACACCGTTTGAAAAATCAATACCCTTCAATATCATATAGCCGTCGCCCGCCGCCTCGTTGAAACGAACCGCTTTTTTTCCATCTTCATTCACTGCTTCCGCAGAACGATTGATAATGGCTGTGGAGCCCGCATCTTGCAAATCTGGTTTTACTGTTTGAGCATATACCGGCAAAACAGTATAAACAGCAAGGCTTAATAACCAACAATTAAATATCTTGTATTTCATGTTTTTGATTTTATTCTGTTCTCAAACTCTTTACCGGATTAGCTATCGCTGCTTTTATTGCCTGGAAACTTATAGTTACCAAAGCAATAACAACAGCAAGTAAACCTGCTACGCCAAACATCCACCATTGAATATTAATACGGTAAGCAAAATCATCCAACCATTTATTCATTGCCCACCATGCAACAGGGAAGGCAACTATTGCAGCAATACATACCAGCTTTAAAAAATCTTTGGAGAGTAAACCGACAACACCTTGTACAGAAGCACCTAATACTTTTCTGATGCCAATTTCTTTTGTTCGTCTTTCTGCGGTGTAGGTTGCTAAACCAAATAAACCAAGACAGGCAACAAATATTGCCAGCATAGTAAATATGCCAAATACTGATCCCATACGTTTATCTGACTGGTATAAAGCATTAAACTCATCATCTAAAAAACTGTAATCGAAAGGTGTTGCAGGTGCAAACGATTTCCATTTGCTTTCTAATTTTTTTAGCACAGCATTTGTTTCCGCAGGATTTGCTCTTGCAATTATAAAAGAAAATCCTACATCATAAGTTTTGGAAGAAGAATGAAATAAAGCAAATGGAGTAATTGCATTATGAAGCGATTGAAAATTAAAATCTTTTACAACACCAATCACTTTAAATTTCTGATTGTTACCACCGGGATATTGTAAATATTGTCCCAGTGGTTCTTTCCATCCAATTTGATGTACAGCGGCTTCATTAATAATAACTGAAGTTGAATCAGAAAAGTCTTTAGAAAACTTTCTTCCCTTCAATAACTGCAACTGAAGAGTGGGAATAAAATCATAATCGACAATAAAAGATGAAAGCGAGATATCTTTTACGGTTTGCTCATTATTATTTTCAACAGGCACATATCCATCGGTAAATAAATATTTAGTGGGAATGCTCGTTGTGATGCTTGCGCTCTTTATACCGGGTAAACCTGATATCTGTTGCCTGAATGTCTCTTCACCCGTTCCCAGTCGGTTCGTGTTTGCAATTACTATTACATTATCCTTATTCAGCCCCATATTTTTGTTACGCGTAAATTGCATTTGCTGAAATATAATAATTGTGCAAACAATAAGGGCTGTTGAAATGGCAAATTGAAATATCACCAGTCCGTTTCTTAAAAAAAGATTTCCAAAATTTGTTTTAAAAAGATTGCCTTTCAAAACCGCTGCCGGCCTGAAAGAGGTCAGGTAAAAAGATGGATAACTGCCGGCAAGTAAACCCGTAAGGATTATTATTGCAAGCAGGTAAAGTATGTTGTTGTTTGAAAATAAAAGATTAAACGAAAGGTCTTTTCCCGAAAGCTGGTTAAAGGGTTTTATTAAAATTAAAACAAGCAGCAAAGCAATGAGCGCAGATACTATGGTATAGGTAAAAGCTTCAGTAAAAAATTGTTTTATCAATTGTGTTTTTAATGAGCCAAGCACTTTTCTAATGCCAACTTCTTTCGCTCTTTTTGAAGATTGAGCAGTAGACAAATTCATAAAGTTGACGCAAGCCAGTATAATAATAAAACATGCAATTGCTGAAAAAATGTAAACATATTTTATATCGCTTAACGTAGTTAATGCAGAACCAATGCCTGCAGAGTGCAGGTGTATGGCTGTTAAAGGCTGCAGGCGAAGCTTATATTTACCACCTTTCTCTTCAAGTTCATCAAGCGGCTGACCGATACGTTTAAATGCATTAGCAGCCTGCTGTTTTACCATAGAAGGAAATTTCGATTCAAGCTTTTGCATAGCTAATGCATCATTGGCAACATTATCATGAAGTTTCACAAAAGTTACCATCTGGAGCCACACCCAACTCCAGCTAAAACGTTGCACCATGGGAAAAGAGATCATAGGGCGAAGCATATCAAATTGCAGGGAAGACTGAGATGGCAGGTTTTGCAGCACTCCTGTTACTGTAAGGGGTTTCCGGTCATCATCAAACAATAATACTTTGCCAATCGCATCGCTGTTGCCAAAATATTTTTTAGCAGTTTGTGAAGTAATCACAACGGAGTTAGGTTGCAGCAGACAGGTTACAGCATTCCCCTGCAACAATGTGTAATCAAATACTTTTAAAAAATTAGAGTCAACACCAAAAATATTTTTCTCGGTAAAATAATTTCCGGAATTAACGGTTTGTTTAGTTTCTTCATAGCGCACTACTTCATTGCCCGCGCCGAACATTCTTGTGTAGGTTTCTATTTCAGGAAATGAATTTAACAACGCAGCTCCCGCAGGCGGAGGCGTGGTGCCAGCCAAAAATTCCTGTCCGCCCATATTACCTTCAATATTTACTTCATAGATACGGCCGGCCTGTTTAAAGAAACGGTCGTATTTTAATTCGTCCTGCACATAAAACAAAATGAAAATTACACAGGTTATGCCAATAGCAAGCCCAGCAATATTGATAAAGCTGCTTACTTTATTGCGGCTGATATTGCGCACGGCTATCTTACAATAGTTTCTAAACATGGGGTAACAATTTTATTTATAATTTTATGTCCTTTTTGATATTTAATGCTAATTCATTTAATCCAATAAAACATGGCTCGGACTATTCCGTTCTCAAACTCTTCACCGGATTTGCCACCGCTGCTTTTATTGCCTGGAATCCTACCGTTGCAACAGCAATAAATACTGCAACCAGGCCTGCTGCTAAAAATATCGTCCATTCAATATTTATATTGTATTCAAAATCCTGCAGCCATTTACTCATTACCCACCATGCGATAGGAGTCGCTATTACCATTGCCAACAGTACGGGTTTGATAAACTCTTTGGTAACAAGCACTGCTACGCTGCTTACAGATGCACCTAACACTTTTCTTACGCCTATTTCTTTTACGCGTTGTTTAATTACAATAAATGCAATTCCAAATAACCCCATACAGGAGAGTACGATGGCAACCAATGCGGCGATAGAAAACATTTTAGAAAGCATTTGTTCGGTTGTATACCAACGTTCTATATTTTCATTTACATAAGAACCTTTAAATTCTACACCCGGTTCTACCTGCAGATATGCAGATTTTACAAGGTTCATTGTTGCTGTCGTGTTTTGTGAATTTACACGTATCAGGAGATAGGCAAGCGTCGGGTCACTGTTTATAGATATAGTGAGTGGTTCAGCCTTCTCATGCAAAGAGTACAAATGAAAATCAGGGATAACACCGATTATAGTTACTTTGGGATAGCTGCTGTCGGAATAAAAGGATAGCCCTGTTACATTCTTATCGGAAAACTGTTTTGCCATGCTTTCTGTTACAATAACATTATTGCTGCTATCCGCCGCATAGCCGGCTGTAAAATCCCTGCCTTCTTTAGGTACAATATTTAATGTTTTTAAAATATCGTAATCTGCAAACATCCAGGTAGTACTGATTGACTTCCCGTTATAATTAAAGTCGGAATTCATTTTGCTTGTCGAACGATCCTGGCCTATACCGAGGTTAACGGAAGAACCGGTTACACTAACTATGGAAGACTGAGAAGAAAGCCTGGTTCGCATTTGACTCACAATTCTTTTTCCCTCGGCCTGGTTATGTATTGGAATGCTTATTATTGATGAAGTATTATACCCCAGAGGTGCACTGCGTAAATGCTGAAACTGCTGGTAAATGATAATGGTACTGCAAATAAATACACAGGCAATTACAAATTGCACAACTATCAAAGCGTTACGAAACAAACCAGGTTTTTTTAATGATATTTTGCCCTTTAGAATTTCAACCGTTTTCAATTTGCCCATTATGAAAGACGGATAGCTGGAAGCTATAAACGATACGGCAAGCAGGATAATCAATAAAATAAATACTACAAAGGGTTGGTACAACAATGAACTTTGCAGCCGAGTCTGAGACGTTTTATCAATATATTGTAATAATAAAATGATTGAAACTATACCGATAATCATTGCAGTTAAAACAGTAAACAAACTTTCGCCCCATATCTGCAGCCAAACCTGGCGCTTGCCGGCGCCCAGACATTTGCGGATTCCCATTTCTTTTGTACGGGTAAAAGACAAGCCAATATTGAGGTTGATAAAATTGAAACAGGCAATCATGATGATAACAAAACTCACCAGCATAATAACATACAAAAAAGGTTTACTCATTTCCTGGCGACCGCTGAGGGATGCAAAATGAATGTCTGCAAAAGCCAATAAACGCATGGAATACATATCCCCATTTTCATCGGGTTTATACCCTTTATTTTTAAGAAAAGTTATATCGGCAAGGTTGTATTTTTTGGAAAAAATTCGAAGTTGTCTCTCTACCTGCGCCTTTGTGGTATTCCCTGATAACTGTACATAAACCGGGTGATGCTGGTTATCCCACTTATTTTTACCTTCTGCATAGTCAGGGCTTATTTCAGGCCTTGCTAATACATCAAATCTTATGGAAGAGTTATCCGGAAACTCTTTTACAACAGCCGATACAATCAATGATTTCCATTCACCTCCAACTTTTGCGCTGATGGTTTTGCCAACCGGGTCTTCTTTACCAAATAATTTTTTGGCAGCATCTTCACTTACCACAACATTTCCCAAGTCCGCTAAAGGGTTGGCATGATTACCTTTCACAACGGGAAATGAAAACATGCTAAAAAAATCATTGTCCACAAGTTTTATTTGCAGTTCGAGTTCTTTGTCTTTATACTTTACTCCCCGTCCGGCATCTTTATAACGGGTTGTCTTTTCTATTCCGATACCTTCTGCTTTAAGTGTCGGGGCGGCAGGGTATCCCATTTGGCTGCCTGTCTCAATTCCTTGCGGACTGTTTAAAGAATTGTAAACCTGGTACAACCGGTTTACGTTAGTGTGAAAGTTGTTAAAAGTAAATTGCTGGTATACAAAAAGCAATAAAAGGATACTGCATGTGAATGCCACAGACATTCCAATGACATTAATAGCTGTATGCAGTTTGTTCTTTTGCATGTTGCGGAGCAATGTTTTGAAATAATTTTTAAGCATCTTTTTTTTAATTTAAAATCTGAGAAATACCTGTTATCTGATTTTATATAGTGAATCAAGAATGCGGTTTTTTAATTTTTCTTTCTCTTTATCATTCATATCTCTTACATCAAAACTTTCATCATAGTCAATCGGATTTTCAGTATTTCTTGTTTTTACCATCATACTCAATGTTTTGCCATCATCTTCAATTTTCATTTTTGTGTTGTTATCTTCCATTCTTTCTGTACGAACCGGGTGTTGGTTGTTGGTACAAGCGGCAAGAGAAAGAATGGTTAGTGCAGCGATTATTATACGTTTCATATTTTTAGTTAAATAGAATACATTTTATTTTCCAATAAGCAAAAGCATTATTCTTATTTAGAGTCTTTTGCGCACAAACTTTTATTTCATTCCTATCCCTTTCAAATCTAAAAATCGTGGTTCTCACTATGCATCTCTGCTAAATTTAGCTTCACTAGTTCGCCTTTAGTACATCCGTTGCTTTTTTACCCAATGCGTACCAAACTCTTAAGCCGATGGTGAGTGCGCTGATAACCAGCACACATATAAATGAAAGAGTCAATGAAGCAATACTCACTCCTGCATTTATCCTGAATATCATATCCATCAATAGTTTGGAGAGCACGTAGCCAGCATAACATCCAATACTGGCGGCTAACAGGAATATCCAGAAGTAACCTTTAAGTACAAGCTGGAAAATATGTCGGTCGCTTGCACCAACTACTTTGCGAATGGCTATTTCGCGCATTTTTTTCATCACAGATAACGATACCAACGCAAACATGCCTGTTGCCGCCATGAGCACGGAAATTATAGCGAACCAGAAAAATATGGTGGCAATGCTTTCATTGACACGGGATGATTCAGCAGCTACTTCATCCTGGTAATACGCCCTCAAAGGTTTCATTGGGTAGAGTTTTGACCATGCCGCTTTAGTTTGGTCGTACACTTTAGTGAGTGTACCTGGTTTTGAACGGATGATTATCTGTGTATATTTTTCAGGTGCAGCCAGGCATAAAGCCACGGGTTCTATGGGATCAAAAAGTGTGCTCTGTGTAAAATCTTTTAACACACCTACCACAGTGCAAAGAGTTGTATCATCCCTTCTTATTTGCTTACCTGGTGCATCCTGAGGCTTCCAGCCAAACTCAAATGCAAGCTTCTCATTGATTAACATTGATTGTTCATAGTCACCTTTGCCGGATGAATTAAACGCTCTTCCGGCCACCAGTTTTAATTTCATAACATCTAAATAATTTTCTCCCACTGCCATGTATTTGCTCTCTTTCTTTTCTCCCTTTGCTTCAAGTGGTATGGTGCGGAAGTTGAAGCCGATATGGTTTCTGGTGCCGGTCATCTTTTCAATACCTGAGATTCTACTAAGCTCATCACGAACAGATGTATAATCAGATTCATTTTGTAAATTAAGTCCGATAATATTTTCCTTTTCGTAACCAAAATCATAGGTGCGCTGAAATTCAGAATTGCGGGAGAAAGCGACACCTGCAACAACGGTGATAAATGATATAACAATCTGCAGCCCCAGCAATACACGTGAAAAAAGGTTGCTGCCGCCAAATTTTACCGAGCCCCTGAAAATTCTTGTGGCGTTAAACCTGCTGATATAAAATGCAGGATAAGCGCCTGCAAGCAAGGTTACACCGATAAGAATAAGCGCCAGCAAAGCAAGCAATGTATAATCGCTGAAGTAATTTGCCGAGACCTTTACAAAACTAAACATTGCATTGAAAGCAGGCAGCCATACAGTATTGATAACAACAGACAACCCAATTGCAAGCAATACAATAAACGCACATTCGAGCAACTGCTGCAACACGATTTGACGCCAGGAACTGCCTACTACTTTACGAACACCTATTTCTTTGAGGCGGCGGTTGCTTTGCGCTACAGATGTATTAGCGAAATTTAAACACGCCGATAGCAATACGAGTATCGCAAGTATCAATGGCCCGTACGCTGCTGAATCTTCAGGTCTCCTCATCAGGTTATTGCTTTCAATTTCCCTTTTATGATTGGCAACCTGTGATAGTGGTTCGATAATAAAGGAAGTGAGCTTTAAATCTTTCCTGGCTGTTTGCTGCAATGGGATGTATTTTTTAAAATCATTGCTTACCCTTGCCGCTTCGGCAGGTTGCGACAGTTTTATGAAAACTGCATCTGCAAACCAGGCCCAATCGTCTTTTTTAATGATTGTGCCATCCGGTTTATATTGATTGTCAAAATTGGTAATCACTTCAAACTGTATGGAAGAATTAACGGGCGGGTTTTTTAGAATTCCTGTAACGGTCAAAGGTTTTTTATAAGGCTCATCTGAATAAAAAAGTAAAGTTTTTCCAATGGGATTTGTACTTCCAAAATATTTCTCCGCTGCCTTTTCAGTAATTAATACAGTGGAGAGGTCATTCAAATTTATGGTTCCCTGTACGATCGGAAAATTAAAGAATGTAAAAAATGAAGGATCAGTAAAATATGCCTGTGAAGCAAAGGGCTCATGCTGGCCGGCTTTAATATCGAGGCCACGGCTGTCCCACCGCAGCGTTTCTTTTACTACTGAAAAATCATTTTTTGCAACAGTTGCCAAAGACGTTGGACAAATGCCTTTCAGGTTGTCGTTTCCTTCAGCTTTTGTCAACACCCGAAAAATACTTTCGCTGTCTTTATGAAAATTATCATAGCTAAAACTGAAGCGGTAGGTTTGCAAACCCCATACTACAGCAGCGATACCTACACCAAGCCCAATGATATTAATAAGTGTATATAACTTATTCCTCCAGAGATTTCTTACAATGATTTTAAAATAGTTTTTCAGCATCTTCAGTTATTTATTTTTTATGCCAAGGAAATTGAGAATTACATTTTTTAATTTTTCTTTTTTTACCCGATTTGTGATAAACAAAAGCTTAATTCTTATTTCAATATTGTTTAATAATAAACTTTAGTTTCCTCGCAATCCTTTCAATCCAAAAAATCGTGATTCTATTATTCTGTTCTCAAACTCTTAACAGGATTAGCAATCGCAGCTTTTATAGATTGAGAACTAATTGTAATCATTGCAATGAATAAAGCAATTGCACCTGCGGCAATTAATATCCACCAACTGATGGTTGTTCTGTAGTTGAAATTTTGAAGAAAGAAATTCATAAACAGCCAGGCTAACGGCGATGCGATAACGAAAGCAATCATTACCAGTTTAATAAAATCTTTAGCCATTAAAGAAGTGATACCTGCTGCGCTTGCACCCAAAACTTTGCGGATACCAATTTCTCTTGTCCTGTTTTCTGCCATATAAGTGGCGAGGCCAAATAAACCCAGACATGAAATGAAAATGGCAACCAATGCAAACGTGTTTATTAACATAGCAGCATTTTTAGGTTGCTTAAATTTAGCCGCATAATCTACATCTGCAAATTGATATTCTGTGAGGAAGTTTAGATTATATTTTTTCAAGACAGCTTCTGCATTTTGTAAATTTTGTACGGCTGGACTGTTACTGTTTAACCGTATACTTATAAAATCGCCTGCATTACTCCCAACAATCAGCATGGGGTTTATTGCCTGTTGAGGTCCGCCTATAATAAAATCTTTAATCACACCTACTATCTTCCAATTGTTTATGAGTTGTCCGATTGGGTTTTTAAAACCAAGGACTTTTAGGGCTGTTTCGTTTATTACACAGGAAGCCGTGTCGGTGGGAAAATTGGTTATATCAATATCTCTTCCCAAAACTAATTTTAAACCGTTTGTTTTAATAAAGTCTCCTCCTTCAGAAAGCATGTCAAAACTTACATTCGCCTTTGCATCCTGTCCCTGCCATTCCAAACCGGTAATGGAACCGGATCTCCTTGTAATGGGTGTATTCGATTTGCATATCGAAACGGCTGTACCGGTATTCAACAATTCATTTTTAACCAGTTGATAATTTTTACGCAAATCCTCTGTCATAGGATGAAAGATGAGATTCTCTTTCATAAAGCCTGTCTTTCTCTCTTGTACATGCTTTATTTGCTTTTGAAAAATAATAGTGAAATTGATTAAAACAATAGAAAAAACAAACTGCACTACTACCAATATTTTTCGTGGTGTAACCAGCGCATTGCCATTTTTTAAAACACCTTTTAAAACGCTTACCGGCTTAAAAGAAGATAAATAAAATGCCGGATAACTGCCGGCTAAAATACCCGTGAACAGTATAAAGCATAAACCTATACACCAGAATAGGGGAGATTGATAAACTACAGCCAAGTGAACGTTTGCAAATGAACTAAACACTGGTAATAACAACTGAACCAGCACCAATGCAATGCAACCAGAAATGAATGCTAACAAGACAGACTCACCAATAAACTGAAGCACCAATGAACCTTTAACTGCACCTATTACTTTTCGTATGCCTACTTCTTTAGCTCGTTTGACACTGCGTGCTGTACTCAAATTCATAAAATTGATGCAGGCAATTAATAAAATGACACCAGCCAAAATACCAAAGAAGCGCACATCGTCTATAGCCCCGCCTGTAGCTTTTCCGTTTTCAAAATGGTTATATAGATGTTCTTTAGTGAGGGGATGAAAAAATATTTTTACATTCTCTTTGTTATCACTATGCCTGGTGATAACGTTACTTATCTTCCTGTTAACAGCATTTATGTGTGAAATTGGTTGCAGCTCTGCAAAAGTGCTTACATAGTTATAATCCCACCTTGCATGTTCACTGTCCTTTCCTTTTAAAAAATTCCATGGCAACAAGTATTCGAATTGAAATTCAGTATTATAAGGCAAATCTTTCAAAACACCCGCAACTGTAAAATTATCAGTATTATCTGCAAGAATAATTTTATTCATCGGGTCTTCATCTCCAAAAATTTTCCTGGCTAATTGTTCGGTAATTACAATGGAGCTTATGTTTTTTAAAGCAGTTTGAGCGTTTCCTTTTACTAAAGGAAAACTGAACATATTCAGAAAAGACGGGTCTGTAAAATTGCCTGATACTATTATTTTTTTATCGCCATAACGAAGCATTTTTTCCGTTGATGCAACTCTTGTAATATTTTTTATTTCCGGGTAATCCTGTTTTAATGCCTGAGCTAAAAGCGGAGAGGTAGCGCCTCCGCATTCAAGTTTACCATTAATCATTTGTTTGTTATACGCCTTATAGATATTGTCTTTCTTTTTATGAAACTGGTCTACACTGAATTCATATTGTATATTTAATAATAGCAAAACGGCTCCTGCCATACCTAACGCCAGTCCTGAAATATTTATAAGAGAAAGAACTTTGTTTTGGATGAGGTTGCGCAAGGCAACTTTAAAATAATTTCTAAACATGGTATGGAGTTTATGCTAAAAGACAATTATTAGTAATTATCAATTCAAACATAAAACCAATTTTAAAAGTAGTTGATAACCAATGCAGTATTAAAGCGGTAGCTATATGACTGTTCTATTTTGATACAAAAAACTGTACGGTTTTGATACAGTCGCCTCACCCCGACCCTCTCCTTGTGGAGAGGGAGCAAAACACTGTATTTCTCTGCTCAAAGCTTTCCCGCGAAATCCAATCATCCCACAAATCCTGGTTCAGACTATTTCCTCACAATCCTTTATAATCCAAAAAATCGTGGTTCTGTTATTCTGTTCTCAAACTCTTTACCGGGTTTGCTATTGCCGCTTTTATCGCCTGGTAGGCAATTGTAAAGGCGGCAATAGTGAAAGATGCTCCAATAGCAATGAGAAATATTCCAGCGCCTATGTTTATCTGGTAAGCAAAATTTTGCAACCAGTTATGCATTACATACCAGGCTATTGGCGCCGCTATTAAAAATGCAACTGCAATCAATACGATGAATTCCTTTGCGAATAAAGAAACAATTCTAAATAATGAAGCACCTAATACTTTGCGAATTCCAACTTCTTTGGTGCGTTGTACCGCAGAAAATGCAACAAGTCCGTATAATCCAAGGCAACCAATGATAATAGCGATACAGGAAAACAGTTTGAAAGCAATATATTCTTTCTGCTCCTGCCTGTATAGACTGGCAATATGATCGTCAAGAAATTCATACTCAAACAAATTATCAGGAAAAAGTGAAGACCATAATTTATTTATATTATCAATAGTTCGGGTTATTCCTTTTGGCTGTATTCTTACACTTACACTTAAAAAATTGCCAGGGCGGTAGATCAATACAGTTGCTCTGATCTTTTTATGTTTTGATTCGCTTTGAAAATCCTGCGTTACGCCAATTATTTTTGATTGTTCATTTCCGTTTAGTGTAATGCTTTTACCAATAGCCTGCTGAGGATTTTGGATGCCTAATTTATGTATCAACGTTTCGTTGACAACCACTTTTCCAATAGTGTCTTTTTCATTTACCTTCGAAATCTTTTCTCCTGCAAGCATCTTCAAATCAAACATATCTGTATAGTTTTCGTCTATACTTCTTACTTCCGTTACATCATCTTTGATAAGACCTAATTCTTTAGACGAAAAACTGGTGAAATTGCTATTATACATAGGCGCTCCGGAAGAAAAGCTAAGATCCTTTACTCCCGGATTTGACAATAGTTGTTGTCTTAAAACTTCTCTTTTAGCTGCATCAGGTATTCCAAAGGAAACAACAGCTTCCTTGTTAAAACCTAAATTCTGGTTCTCAAAAAAGTCCATTTGGGAGGCTACTACAAGAGTTCCGACTATCAGTATTTGAGAAATGGCAAATTGAACTACAACCAGGCTTTTGCGCAATGTCAATCCTTTTATAGAAAGTCCTTTTGTATTTTTAAAAGACTCTGCCGGCCGGAAGGCGGATTGCACAAAAGCAGGGTACAGACCTGCAAGAAAAATAACAAGAAGAATGATTCCTATTAATAATCCTATAACCACTGGTTCCGCCAGTTGGCTGATATCAATTTTTATATCTAACCATTTTGCAGCCTGCGGAAGGAATACACCTGCAGCCACTAATGCGAGCAACAGCGCTAATAAAACTATCAATGCAGTTTCTCCTAAAAATTGCATGATTAATTGAGAACGCTTAGCACCCAGCACTTTTCTAACCCCAACTTCTTTTGCCCGCTTAATAGATTGAGCTGTGGCAAGATTGATAAAATTGATACATGCTGTAATAATGATAAACAAGGCTACACCTGCCAAAGCGTAATAAGTTTCCCTGGAAGCAGGTGTGAGGATATTATTAATATAGCGCTGATCAAAATGAATATCTTTTAAAGGTTGTAAGGGTAAAGCAGCTTCTTTTGCAATATTCTTTCCCCAGTTTTTTGCAATAAATGCCGGCATCTTTTTTTGGAGCTGCTGAATGGAATATTTTTCAGGAATTAAGATGTAAGCATAACTCCCGCCAGGTATAGCATAGAAATTAGACATTGCTCCCTCGAGGTCTTTTTCAATGGTTTTTAAAGACACCAGAAAAAGAAAAGGCAAATGAGTATTACCCGGAAGCTCTCTGATCAGTCCCGTTACCTTTAACTCAAATTGATTATTTAGATTAATAACTTGTCCTATCGCTTCTTTTTGTCCGAAGTATTTTCTGGCTATGCTTTCGGTAAGTACTACGGTATTGGGTTCAGACAATGCACCCTTGACATCACCTGCCAGCCACTGGTAATCAAATATGTTTTGAAGATGTTCGTCGGCAAAGGCAAATTTTTTTTCATTGTATCGTGTCTGCCCCACCTTGATCATCCCGGACTGTTGATAAAAAACCTGGGATACTTGCTCCAGTTCAGGAAAGTCAGTACGCAGGGCAGGAACAACTGCGAGTGAAACATTTGAGTTAAAGTCAAGGGCGTTTAGCGTAACTCTATACGTGCGATCTGCCTTGTGGTTAAAACGATCGTAGCTTAATTCATTTCTTACAACTAAAAATATAATTAGGCAAGAGGCAATACCTAAAGTAAGACCCAAAACATTGAGAGACATATAGCTCAGATTACGCCGAATGCTTTTAATAGCGGTCGTGAAATAACTTTTAAACATTTTTTTAGCTTTGAGCTGTCAGCTATTAGCTTTGAGCCTGGTTATAATTTGTTGTATCTTATAAGTAATATGTGCAAATTTTTATGCTGCATATTTTATTTCCTTCAAATCCTTTTCAAATCCAATAAATCGTGGTTCTCTATTCCGTTCTCAAACTCTTCACCGGATTAGCAATAGCTGCTTTTATTGCCTGGAAGCTTACGGTTATCAAAGCTATTAATACGGCCAATGCTCCTGCCGCCGCAAATACCCAAAGCGCGATAGGAATACGATATGCAAAACTTTGCAGCCATGCATTCATCGCCCACCATGCCAGTGGCGATGCGATAATCAAAGCAATAACAACAAGTATGATAAACTCTCTTGATAATAATGTATAGAGCGAAGAAACACTGGCACCTAATACTTTTCGTATGCCTATTTCTTTGGTGCGCTGTTCCGCTGTGAACATGACCAACCCAAGCAATCCAAGGCAAGATATAAAAATACCAAGGAAAGCAAAGTAGTCGGATAGTTTACTTACCACCTGTTCGCTTTTATATAATTTCTGGTATTCTTCATCAGCGAAAGAATAGGTGAACGGGAATTTCGGGTTTAATTGTTTATATAACTTTTCAAGATTGACCAGGGCTTGTTTTGTTTTGCCTGCTTCAGTACGAACTAAAATATTTCCCCAACTATCTTTTTCGCCTAAACGTAATATCATTGGCTTGATAGGTTCATGCAGTGAAGCGAAATGAAAATTTTTCAGTACGCCTACGATACTTCCTTTCTTGCCCCAGAAGGTTAATGGCTTACCAACAGGATCTTTGTAATTTATTATTTTAAGCGCTTCTTCATTTACCAGGTATCCTGCTGAGTCGGATGCAAAATCTTTTGAAAGTTCCCGGCCTGCCACCAATTTTAAATTCATCGTTTTTACAAAATCATATCCTATTGCCGCAGGCGTAAATTGCGGAGATGTATTAGGGTCTTTACCAACCCATTCCACGCCGCCGGTACCACTGCCTATGGATGTAGGTGGTTCTGAGATACGTGTTACGTGTTTGATACCCGGAGTATTTTCTGCTTCTTGTTTGAATAGTGTGTATTGCTTCCGCAGGTCACCTTCCAATGGAATATATAACAGGTTTTCCCTGTTGTATCCCAGGTTTATTTTTTGTATATAATTCACCTGTTGTGAAATGATAATTGTTCCGGTAATAAGTACAATAGAAAGCACAAACTGGAATACAACCAGGCCTTTGCGAAACAGCTTGGCATTGTCACTGAATTTCAATGTTCCTTTCAGAACACTGATTGGTTTAAATGAAGAAAGGAACAATGCCGGGTAACTGCCTGAGATCATTCCGGTGATAAAAGTTAAAGCCACAAGGCTTACCCAAAAATAAATATTTAAATAAGGGAATACAATGTTCTTACCGGTAACCTGGTTAAAAAATGGTAATAATGAAATTACGATAATCAATGCCAATAAGACTGACAAGGATGTAATCAGTATGGCTTCACTTAAAAACTGGCGCATCAATACGGGGCGTATTGCACCAGCAACTTTACGGATACCGATTTCTTTTGCACGTTTTGCAGAACGGGCCGTAGTAAGATTCATGAAATTGATACAGGCGATCAGTAAAATAAAAATAGCGACTATACTTAAGAGCCGGACATATTCAATCCGGCCGCCATCAATAAAGCCATTTTTAAAATTGGAACGCAGGTAATTGTCTCCATAGCGTTGCATGCCCAGTTCAATCCTGTAACTGCCTGATTGTCCTTTAATATAATTATCAAGTAATTTTTTAATATTTGCTTCGACAAGTTGTGCTTTGGCATCTGCGCGAAGCATAATGAGCGTATTAGGGCCGTTATTTCCCCATTCTTTTGCCCAACTGTTTTCCTCAAGAAAAGCTGACCAGTTAATCAGAAAGTCAAATTTGGCAGAAGCGTTTTCGGGCAGATCATCAAAAACGGCTGTTACAGTAAAGTCTTTTTTGTTTTCGCAGCGGATGGTTTTACCGATAGCCGCGTCAGAGTCGCCAAAAAAATATTTGGCCATTTTATTGGAGATGCAAAGGCTCACTGGTGTATTCAATGCTGTTGTTGGCCTACCTTTCAATAAAGGATAGCTCATCATTTTGAAGTAATCAGAGTCGGCATAACAACCATCAAATTTTATTATTTTATTGGCTGCTTCAAAAGTGAGCCGGTCAGGACTATCGCTTTCCCATGCAAAACCGGAAGCGTATTCTATTTCAGGAATACTACGTTTTAATTCATTGGCCAATATTCCTGGCGTATTGTATCTTCCATCTATTTTATTATCTGTATACAGGCGTTCATATAAAATATACAGGCGGTTTCCATTTTTATGAAAATTACCTACGCTGCGTTCATCCTGTACCCATAATAATATCAGCAGGCTGCAAGCCATACCCAAGGCAAGACCAAGAATATTAATAAGGGAAAAGAATTTATTCTTCAACAAGTTTCTCCATGCGATTTTCAAATAATTTCTAAGCATTTTTTAAGCTTTGAGCTTTTTATAATATAGTTTTACCTGCCAGTAATGTGTACCCAATTTTGTTCTTTACGTTTTATCTCCTCCCAATCCTTTTTAATCCAATAAATCGTGGTTCTATTCTGTTCTCAGGCTCTTTACCGGGTTTGCAACTGCTGCTTTTATAGCCTTGTAGCTTACTGTTGCAAACGCAATAAATAAAGACAGCAGGCCGGCTGTTGCAAACACCCACCATTCTACACCTATTCGGTAAGTATAACTTAGCAGCCATATATGCATCGCGTACCATGCAACAGGAGATGCGATAAGGAAAGCTACCAGTATGAGCTTTAAGAAATCTGTTGCTAATAAGGAAGTAATACCTGCGACACTTGCCCCCAGCACCTTACGTACGCCTATTTCTTTTATACGGCTCTCTGCCATATAGGAGGCCAAACCGAAGAGCCCAAGGCACGAAATAAAAATGGTAAGCCCTGCGAACAAAGCGGCCAGCTTTCCTGTTTGCTGCTGCTCTTTAAATTTCATAGCATAAGATTCATCAGCGAAAGCATACTCAAACGGATATTGTGGATTATATTTTTTAAATATTGATTCTGCCCGTGCAAGATTATCGGCCGTATTGCGGGCAGGGTTAAACCTGATATGAATGATTCCAAAAAATTGTGTAGGACCTGCAATCATTACCGGCTTAACTATTTTTTCAAAGGGAGATTCTATAATAAAATCTTTTACAATCCCTACTACGTGCAGGTCATTGTCGTCATCGCTTCTTAAAATTTTTCCAATTGGGTTTTTCAATCGCATTGCTTTTACTGCTGATTCGTTTAATAATATAGCAGTTGTGTCAGTAGGGTAATTATATACATCAATATCCCGTCCTTCTAACAACTTTACACCGATTGTTTTTACAAAATCTGCATCGGAGCCAAGGCGTGTAAAATCAAGTTTTTTATCAGCTTCGGTACTGCCTTGCCATGAATAGCCCCAACCGTCGCTCCATTTCCGGGTAATAGGATTAGCCGAATTGGTGATACTAATTGCTGTGCCGGTACTTAGCAGATCCTGTTTTATCAATTTATAATTCTTGCTTACATCTCCCTGCGAAAACACATAAATAAGATTATTTCTGTTGTAACCTGCATCCCTGTTTTGCGCATATTTAATTTGATGTTGCACAATAATAGTGCTGATGATAAGAATGATCGCGAAAGTAAACTGCAATACCACCAGCACTTTTCGTGGTGTAACCAATGCGTTTGTTTTTTTGAATGTGCCTTTCAATACTTTTACCGGTGTGAAGGATGAAAGATAAAATGCCGGATAACTGCCTGCAATAAATCCGGTGAATAATACAAAGGCCAGAGCAAAGAGCCAAAAGAAAGGATTGTTATATTCAACGAAAAGTTCTTTGCCGGTTAATTGACTAAACCCCTGCAGGCTTAGCTGCACAAGAAAGATGGCAACAATAAAAGCGATAAAAGAAAGTATGATGCTCTCGCCAATGAACTGCGCAATTAAATTTTTTCTGTAAGCTCCTGCCACTTTACGTATGCCTACTTCTTTTGCACGCTTTTCACTTCTTGCGGTAGAAAGATTCATAAAGTTGATGCATGCTATGAGCAATATAAATGCAGCAATAATGGCAAAAAGCTTTACCGTTTCTATCTGGCCTCCTGCCAATTTTCCATTGTCATTTCTTGAATATAAATGCAGCCTGCGCATCGGTTGCGTAAACACCTCGGTTGTTTCATCGGAGTGACTGATGGTTATATTTTTTACTTTTGCATCAAAAGAAGCCTGTGATGCGTTAGGTTTTAATAATACATAAGTACTTACCTAATTATTTCCCCAAAGGTCATCGTCCCAATCTAACTTTTTCATAAAGGCCCATGGCAACAAATACTCAAAATCGAATGCAGTGTTATTGGGCAGATCTTTCAAAATGCCTGTTACGGTAAAGTTTGCGTTACTGTCAATAACCACTGTTTTACCGATAGCATCTTCGTTACCGAATAATTTTTTTGACAGTTTTTGAGTGAGTACAATATTATAGTTTTCGTTTAAAGCCTGTGCAGGGTTTCCTTTTAGCAAAGGGAAGCTAAACATATTAAGAAAACCGCTGTCAGTAAAAGCGCCACGCACATTTAAATGCTTTTCGCCGGAGCTTACCAAAAAAGTGACGTTGTTATACCTTGCAGCATCCTCTACTTCAGGGTAATCCTTTTTTAAGGTTGGAGCCATTATCTTGGGTGTGGAGCCCCATGCATTCAATGTCCCATCAAATGTATCCCGGTTAAACATCATGTACAGCCGGTCTGTTTTCTGGTAAAACCTGTCATAGCTTAATTCGTTCTGCACCCACAGTAAAATAAGCAGAGCACTGGCCATGCCAATAGTTAAGCCAAGTATGTTGATAGTTGCAAACGCTTTATTGCGAAGCAGGTTGCGGAATGTAATTTTTAAAAAGTTTTTTAACATGAGTTGTGGTTTTATTATATTCATTGCTGTTGAAAACTTTGCAGCACAAGTGTCCCCGTGGCGAAACGAAAGCCTCATTCTTATTCTATTGGTTGGATCATAAAAATTTCCTCCCAATCGTTTTAATCCAAAAAATCGTGGTTCTAAAATCGTGGTTCTATTATTCTGTCCTTAAAGTCTTTACCGGGTTAGCAACTGCTGCTTTTATCGCCTGGAAACTTATTGTCATTAAAGCGATCACTAAGGCAATCAAACCTGCAGCAATAAAGATCCACCAGGTAATATTAATGCGATAGGCAAAATTTTGTATCCATTTATTCATTCCCCAAAAAGCAATCGGTGATGCGATAAATATGGCAATAAACACGAGCTTCACAAAATCTTTTGAAAGTAGTGCAGTAATGTTTGATACTGTTGCGCCCAATACCTTGCGTATGCCTATTTCTTTAGTTCGCTGCTCTGCGGTAAATGCAGCTAAACCAAATAAGCCAAGGGAAGAAATGACTATTGCTATGATGGAAAATATAAAAATGAGAAAAGATGTTTGTTTATCTTCTTTGTACAACTCATTAAACGTATCATCTAAAAAATTATACTCAACCGGATTGCCTGGTAAAATTTTTTTCCATATATTTTGAATTGCCGCTACAGCTTGCGAAGCATTATTTGGCGCTATACGAACCATAAAAAACCTGAACCACTGCGGATCATTGAAGGCAATGAGCGGACCCGTTTTATCATGCAGGCTCTGGTAATTGAAATTTTTTACAACGCCAATAATTTGTCCTTTTCTTCCCTTAAAAGTGAAGCGTTGCCCGACAACAGGTTTGGGTATGTTCAATTCTGCTACGGCAGCTTCGTTAAGTATTACATTGTTTTTATCTGCTTCATTACCTTTCTGAAACCACCTGCCTTCTTTCATTATAAGCTGCATGGTTTTTTGAAAATCGGCGTCAGTTGAAAGCTGCGTAATTTTTGGATTAAAAGTCGTATCATGTCCGTCCCAATCTGCACTGCCTGTAGATATACTGCCAAGGTTTACAATAGGCTGGTTGGCGCTTGTAGCACTTTGTATGCTGCTGTGTGCAAGTAATTCCTGCTTTATGGATTGCATCAGCAAATCTTTTTTTTCCCTGTCAACAGATTGTGGTAATGCAAATGATAAAACCTGTGACCGGTTGTACCCCGGATTTCGTTGCTGTATGAAATTCATTTGCCTGTAGATGATAATAGCGGCGGCAATGAGCATAACAGAAATAGTAAACTGCACAACAACTAAACCTTTCCTGAAATAACTGTCTTTTACTTTTAAAACAGTGAAACCTCTGAATACTTGTAAAGGTTTAAAAGAGGATAACAACAATGCGGGATATATGCTGTTGAGGAGCAATGCCGCTAACAGTGCAACACCAATAACACGCCATAAACTTACAGAGGTAAGCGTTAATACAAAATTTTTTTCTGTAACCGAATTAAAAAAAGGTAAACATAATTGTATAAGCACAAGTGTTGTAATCAATGATATAAAGCTGATTAATAAGGATTCTGCAATAAACTGGTAAAAAAGATGAATTCGTTTTGCGCCAACCATCTTTCTTACACTTACTTCTTTTGCCCGAAGGCTTGCCTTTGCCGTTGTCAGATTTACATAATTGATACAGGCTATTAATAACAGCAAAAAAGCAAGGATAGAAAAAATATAAACCGTGTTACGATTGCCATGTACAAATGCTGATGACTGCAGGCCGTTTTCAAAATGTATTTCCTCTAAAGAGACAAGGCTAATAACAGTGCCGTCTTTATCATTACCAGGCAAAATATTTGTCAGCTTTTTTGCAGTAATTGATGGATTGGAAACAGGTTTTAGTTTTATAAATGTTATATAATTAAAATTATCCCAATTCTCATCATTCTGTCTGCGCTGGGCATCGGTTAGTAATGCTGCCAGTGGCATGTATGCCTCAAATTGAAAACTTGAATTTACCGGTGCATCTTTCACAATCGCTTTTACCTGGTAGTTCATGCTATCTATGTGAATGAATGCTCCGATTGCGTTCCGGTTGCCAAAATATCTTTTTGCTGCCGAAGTTGTAAGTATGATGCTGTTAGGATTGTGTGCGAAAGATGCTGCATTGCCCTTTATAAAATCATAATGAAACATATTAAACCAGTCATCATCCACATAGGCACACTTTTTTTCGTAGGTGAGGTTGCCCTTGATAGTAAACACAGGCTGATTATTCGGATATAGCCTGGAGACTTTTTCAATTTCCGGTATATCTTTTTTTGCAGCATCCGCTAATAATAAAGGCGTGGTTTCCCAAATCCAGTTGTTTTCTTTAAGACTGGTTGTAAGCCTGTAAACTTTGTCTGCATCCGGTTGATAATTATCAAAATTCATTTCATTTTGCACCCATAACAATATCAGCACAGCAGCGGTCATGCCTACAGATAACCCGGTAATATTAATTAAAGCAGTAGCTTTATTTTTGAAGATGCTGCGGCAGGCGGTTTTGAAATAATTTTTTAGCATGTTGTTTTATTTTATGCCGTGATCATTTTCTTTATTTTGAGCCACAAAGACTCAAAGGCGCGAAGGTTTACAAGGTTTTTATTACAAATTTTCCACTAAAAAATCTATATCTTTTTCTACAAATCCAAACATTCCATAAATCCCAGTTCAGACTTATTTCATTTTAATCCTCTCCAATCCAATAAATCGTTGTTCTATCATTCCGTCCTTAAACTCTTCACCGGGTTTGCCATTGCAGCCTTTATCGCCTGAAAACTTACAGTGAAAAAGCCAACAGTTATAACAAGAAGTGCGGCGGCGGCAAACATTAGCCAACTCAAATGCATACGGTATGGATAATTTTCAAGCCATTTATTTGCAGCAAGCCAGGCCACAGGAATGGCAATAAGCAAAGCTATAATCACCAGCTTTATAAAATCTTTTGAAAGAATGCTTACAACATTTTGCACCGAAGCTCCAAGCACTTTGCGGATACCTATTTCCTTTGTACGCTTCTCTGCAGACAACACTGATAAGCCAAATAATCCTATACAGGAAATGAAAATGGTAAGGATAGCGCTGAATACCATGATTTGTTTCCACTTGGCTTCTGACTCGTAATTTTTAATATTTTCTTCATCTTTGAACACATATTTAAAAGGGCTTAAAGGAAACAGTGATTTGAATACTTTTTCAATGTGCTTTATGCTTGTTCTTTCAGAGCCGGGTTTAATTTTAATAAAAGCAACTCCATAGTCATTACTCTTTTTCATTGTAAAAAGTTGCGGACCTATCTTTTGGTTCAATGGTTGATAATGATAATCTTTTACCACACCTATTACACTGTACTTTTTATTATTGTCATACCAAAAATTTACTTCCTGGCCCACAGCTTTTTTCCAGCCAGCCTCCTTTACAAATGACTCATTTACCATTACTGATTGGGAAGAATCTGATATATAGTCCCGTGAGAAATTCCGGCCTTCCTTTAGCGCTATTTTCAAAGACGGCAGGTAATCTTCGTCAACTGTTTCCCAAGCAAAATTAATAGAGGAATCTCCATTAACCTTCGCTGAGGTGCCCCAGAAACCGGAATTTTTAGCTGCAATGCTTAAGATATTTGGGTTCTCTTTAAGTTTAGAGCGAAACAACTTTGCTTGATCACGTGTCAGCGTTTGTTTATCAACTCTTATAAGATGGCTGTCATCGTAGCCTAATTTTTCGTGGGTTAAATAATTAAATTGGCTGTAAATAGTAAACGTTGCAATAATGAGAAATGAGGCCAGTGCGAACTGCAGCACAACGAGTGATCTCTGTAAATAATTTTTTCCACCTAAAATAAACCGGCTGTATAATGTCTGTACAGGATTATAGCCGGATAAGACAAGAGCCGGATAAAAGCCTGCCAGGAAAGCTGTAATGGCAAATAATAAAATATAGCCTGCAACAAGTTTTACATCAAACAAATACGAGAGAGCCAAAGCTTTGTTGGAAAGATCATTAAAAAGCGGCAGTAAAAACTTTACGAGTAAAACCGCAAAAAAGAAAGCAATGAAACACAGCAAAAATGATTCACCAAGAAACTGCAGGATCAACTGTTTTCTTTGGCCGCCAACTACTTTTCGTATGCCGATTTCTTTGGCCCGCTTTACTGATCTTGCAATAGTGAGGTTAACAAAATTGATGCACGCTATTAATAAAATAAACAGGGCAATACCGGAAAGAATGTAAGAATACATCGGGTTGCTTGCATTGCCCAGGCCGTTTTGTGCAGGCAATTCGGTGCTTAGGTGCATAGCTGCATAAGGCTGTAAATGGTATTGATCTTTGCTTTGCATCGGGCCATACTTCTCTGTAATGAGTTTAACCGCATCCCTGCTGTCTGCAGTATAGAACTTTTGCATGCCCGTTTCTATAACAGGAATTTTTGCATTTGGACTAAGTACAACAAATGTGTTTAGAAACATGTTAAACCAATTTTCGGGGTTCTGTTCTTCCTTCTCCGGAAGAATCAAAGGCAGCAACATATCAAATTGAAGTGAAGAATTTTGAGGTGTTTTTTTAGCAACCGCAGAAACAAGGTATGGCTCAAAATTTTCTCCCCTTTTCAGGATTATCGTTTTACCTGCAGCATCAGCAGTACCAAATTGTTTTTTAGCAGCGTCTTCTGAAAGCACCACTGAGTGTGGTTCTTTAAGGCATGACAACTTATCTCCATACTTTAGCGGGAACGAAAACACCGAAAAGAAATTAGAATCAACATATAGCAGTTCCTGGTAACTAACCTCTGTTCCATGTTTTACATCTGCACCACCCGATTGTACTCGTACAAACGATTGAATACCCCCAACATTCTTTGTAAACCGCGGCCCCTGGAAGTAACCGGTATTGCCATCCATGCCCGTTTTATGACCCTGCAGATCATTATTCTGTTTTATAACTCTGTAAATATTTTTCACATTGCTATGAAACCGGTCATAGCTTACTTCATCTTTTACATATAATATAATCAACATTGAACAGGCCAGGCCAATGCTTAGGCCGGCGATGTTTATAAAGGCATACACCTTATTTTTTGATAAGTTACGCAGGGCTATGGTCAGATAATTTTTAAACATAATTGTAGGTTATAGTTGTGAAGTATTTTTTAAATAAAGTTTAGAAGCATAGTCTAAGTGATTCAACTTTTAAAGTTTGTTAGCATCATTATTATTCTGTCCTCAAACTCTTCACCGGGTTTGCCACCGCTGCTTTTATTGCCTGGAAGCTTACGGTAGTCAATGCAATTAATACTACCAATAAACCTGCTCCTGCAAACATCCACCAGCTTAGTGTTATGCGGTATGGATAATTCTGCAGCCATCTGCTGGCAGCTAACCATGAAAGCGGCATGGAAACTAACAAGGCAATTGCTACTAACTTCAAAAAATCTTTTGACAAAATAGTTACTACAATACCGACAGAGGCACCCAATACTTTTCGGATGCCGATTTCTTTTGTTCTTTTTTCAGCAGATAATACTGATAAGCCAAACAAACCAATGCATGAAATAAAAATGGTAAGAATAGCGCCGAATAACATGAGCTGTTTCCATTTGGCTTCCGCTTCATAATTTTTAAGATTCTCCTGGTCTTTAAACGTAAAAGAGAAAGGGTTTAGGGGGAACAGTTTTTTAAAAATCTTTTCAATATGCTGCAAGCTCGCCGTTTCGCGATTTGGCTTTATTTTTATATACGCCATCCCATAACCATCTGGGCCTTTCATGCTAAGCACTTCCGGCCCTATTTCCTCTTTCAATGGTAAGAGATGGTAATCTTTTACCACCCCTACGACCTTGTATTTTTTATTTTCATTAATAATAAGTTCCTGCCCAATGGGTTCTTTCCATCCTGCTTTTTTTACGAAATCTTCGTTTACTATTACTGCCTGGGAAGAATCCGAAGGAAAGTCTGTTGAAAAATTTCTTCCTTTAACGATCGGTATTTTTAATAAGGGTAAATAAGATTCATCTATCGCTACATTAGCGAAGCCAATTTCGGTTCCACCGTTTATTTTTCCTGGGTTAAATGCGTAGCCATTATCTTTTGAAGCCACACCTACAATGTGCTGGCTCTTCATCAGTTCCTCTTTGAATAACCTGGCCTCCTCCCGTTTTAAACCAATTTTATTAACCAGAACCAGGTTGCTGTCATCGTAACCAAATTTTTGGGTGGTCAAAAAATTGAATTGGGAGAAAATAGTGAAGGTTGCACTTATCAAAAATGCAGCAAGGGTAAACTGCAATACCACTAAACTTTTTTGAAGATAATTTTTCCCTGCAAAGGTAAAGCGGCTGTAGAGAGTTTCTACAGGATTGTATTTTGATAATACCAATGCGGGATAAAAACCGGCTAATAAACTGGTAATGATGAAGAGAAATATGTATGCGGCCACTAACTTTATATCGAGCAAATAGTACACTGCAAGGGCTTTATTGGAAAGCCGGTTGAATATAGGCAACAGTAACTGCACCATAACGATGGCAAATACAAAAGCTGCCAAACATAAAATAAAAGATTCACCTAGGAATTGTATGATTAACTGTTTCCTGCTGCCTCCTGCTACCTTGCGGATACCAATTTCTTTTGCTCTTTTTAATGAACGCGCAACAGTAAGATTTACAAAATTGATACAGGCGATTAGTAAAATAAAAAAAGCAATTCCTGAAAGAATATATGAATATGCCAGGCTGCTGGCACCTGAAATATCATACCTGTCCATGTTATTGCTGAGGTGTATATCTGTTAAAGGTTGCAGCATGTACAAGCCGTTAACCTTCATATGAGACGCTTCTTCCATTTGCTTAACTAATTCCGGGGCATCGTCCTTAAAAGTTTTTGTCATCTTCCCCTCCACCGTTTTAATATTGGCCCTGGGGTAAAGTAATACATATGTATTCTGGAAGAAACTGCTCCAGCTTTGATTGCCATGTTCTGACTCTGGAGAAACTTTCTTAGGAAGCAACATGTCAAATTGTATGGAGGAATTTTGCGGACATCTTTTTGCAACTCCTGTTACCATATAAGGTTCAAACTGCTCATTTCTCTTCAGGAGCATGGTTTTTCCTATGGGATTATTTGATCCAAAATATTTTTTTGCTGCATCTTCAGAAAGGACGACAGAGTTAGGTTGCAACAATGCAGTTTTTGGATTGCCATTTAGGAGAGGAAAAGAAAATAATGAAAAGAAATTTGAATCCACCATCAATAGTGGCTGCGGACTAATATCCGTTCCTTTTTTAATGTCTGCATAACCGCCCTGTACCCTTACAAAGGCTTTAATCTCCGGTATTTTTGCCGTAAAACGGGGGCCCTGTATATCTCCGGTAATACCCATCCTTCGAACCTGGCCATCCGGAGTGGTCATCTGTGAAAATATCCGATAGATATGATCGCCATTGGCATGAAACCTGTCGTAGCTTACTTCATCTTTCAAATATAAAATGATCAGCATTGCGCAAGCCAGGCCAAGACTTAATCCTGCAATATTGATGAAGGAGTAAACTTTGTTGTGAAAAAGGTTTCTGATAGCGGTTGTGAAATAATTTTTTATCATAATTAAGTGTTCTAAAAGTTGATTTTCATTCAATTGTACAAGTGTGCGACGCAACAAAAGGATAATTCTTATTCTATTGCCTGGGTTATAAAAAAAAACTTTATTTCCTCCTCATTCATTTCGCCTCACCCAGCCCTCTCCTCGCGGAGAGGGGCAAAACCAGTATTCGAGTAAGTTTCAAATCTTTCCCGCCGATCCATTCATCTCATAAATCCCAGTTCAGATAGTTTGCTCTCAATCCCCTAAATCCTTCCAAATCCAGGTTCAGACTATTCGGTTCTCAAATTTTTTACAGGGTTTGTCAGTGCTGCTTTTATAGATTGAAATCCTACAGTGAGCATGGCGATGATAACAGCAGAAAGACCTGCTGCCAAAAGCATCCACCAACTGATATTTATTTTATAAGCAAAATCATTCAGCCATTTATTCATTGCCCACCACGAAATTGGAAAAGCAAGTAAACACGCAACAAAAACGGGTTTTAAAAATTCCCAGGAAAGAAGTTTTACAATGCCTGAGACTGTTGAACCTAATACTTTGCGGATGCCAATTTCTTTGAAGCGTCGCTGAATAACAAAAATGGAAAGACCTACCAAACCGAGGCAGGCAAGCAGTAAAGCAAGCGCTGCAAAAAGCATAAGAATATTGAATGCTCTTTTATCTGACTGGTAAAATTTATTTAGGGTTTGATCTAAAAATTCATATTGAAACATAGTGTCAGGAAATTGTGAAGCATACACTTTTTCAATTGCCTTTAATGCTGCCTTCGGATAAGCATTGGAAAGTTGTATACCAGCCGTATAATAGAAATAAGGAAAGTTGGTAAACACCACCGGTTTAATAGCCTCATGCAGCGAGGCATGATGGAAATTTTTTACAACACCAATCACTTCGCCTTCAATATCATTAACGCCAATAACATATTTTTTACCAATTGCCTGCTCTGCTTTTTTAAATCCCAAAGCGTGTGCAAGCTTTTCATTGATAACGAAATTATAGCGCTGGTCTTTTTTAGGAAGCTTTGCATCAGCATATTTTTCATCTTCTGCAGTCAGCCATCTGCCGGTAAGCATTTTTAATCCAAAGGTTTTTTTATAATCTGCATCAACAGGTTTAAACTGAATATCAATCCTGTTCTTACTGCCCTTTTCAGGAAATAATCCGGTGCCTAAATTACTTTCAGAAGCAGGCGCTCCTAAATTAAAAGTTACATTTTGCACGCCCGCAATTTTTGTCCATTCACGTCGCAGTAAATCGAAATTTTTTGCTTCAGGTAATTGTATGGTAAGCATATTTTTGGTTATAAATCCTGGGTCCTTTGTATGCACATATCTTATTTGCAATGCAATTACCAAAGTGCCGAAAACCAATGCAACAGCACATGCGAACTGAATTGCAACTAAACTCTGACGGACCCATTGCCTGTTTTTGTTACCGGAAAACGCACGTGATTTTGCCAGCAGCAATGGATTGGTACCAGATAAAATAAATGCAGGATAAATGCCGGCGATGAAACTTAACAGTAAGAGCATAAAAAAATAACCTGCAATAAACACCGGTGACAAATTAAACCTGACTGATTTTTCAAATAAAGTATTAAACCACGGAAGGATTAAAGACAGAATGCCAATTGCCAAAATTCCTGCAAGCATTGTTAACAAAACAGTTTCTGCAATTAATTGCCTCGCCACCTGTTTGCGGGAAGCGCCAATCAATTTTCTAACACCAATTTCTTTATTTCTTAAGGCTCCTCTTGCAGTGCTTAGATTTATATAATTAATTATAGCAACTAATAATATCAGCCCGCCAATCAATAAAAATATATTCAAATAAACAGGAGAGATTGCACCATTTTTTTCTTCATCCGAGAGATAACGCTGGTCTGTATGAAAAGTTCTTAACGGCTGCACGTCTAATAAAAGACCTGCTTTGCCATCTGGCGGAATGTGATCTTTATTAAATACCTGCAGCTTTTTTTTAAATGCAGAAATATTGAAATTATCAGGAGCTAAAAAATAAGTTCTGCCTGCAACATGCACACCCCATTGATCCGGATTAAAGCCCAAATATTTTTCATTAAAAGAAATATATGAAACAAGAATTGATGGGGTAAGATGAGAATTCCCGGACCAATCCTGCATTACACCGGCAACCTGCATATCGAGTCTATTATCAAGCTTTAGTATTTGACCAATAGGATTTTTATTTCCAAAAAATTTTTTTGCGACAGTTTTATTTATGATAGCCTGGTTCAGTTGCGACAATGAAGTTTTTACATTTCCGGTTACCATTTTTATATCCAGGATATCTGCTAATTGAGGCTGTGCAAAAAGTATTGAAGGTTCATAATAAATAAATTAGAAATAAACGCTAAACTATTTACCCCTGATATTTCCATCACTGATTGCCGTGATCCTAATGACAATAAATTTCTTGAATTAGCAATTTCTGCTAATGCTTCCTGCATTATTACCGGCGATAAGGATATTCTTGTCCTCCATCCATTTCGTGGCATTCCCATTTTAAATGCTGTTGATTTTATAAATAATTTTTAATGCATTCGTAAGAAACCTTTATATCCTCCTAATCCTTCCAATCCACTAAACTCATGGTTCTATCATTCCGTTCTCAAACTCTTTACCGGGTTTGCAACCGCTGCTTTTATCGCCTGTACGCTAACTGTTATCATAGCAATAAAAACAGCTAACAATCCCGCTGCAACAAATATCCACCAATTGATATCGATGCGATAAGCAAAATCCTGCAACCATTTGCGGGCTGCAATCCAGGCTAATGGAGATGCGATGATGATAGCAATGAAAACAAGTTGCATAAATTCTTTTGATACTAAAAAAGTGATGTTACTTATGCTTGCACCCAGAACTTTTCTTATACCTATTTCTTTTGTGCGTTGGGCTGTAGTATAGGCAGCCAATGCAAACAAGCCAAGACAGGCAAGTACAATAGCTAACGCGGCGAATATTGCAAACACACCTGCAGTTCGTTGCTCGGTAGTGTATAGAGTATTGTAATCATCATCTAAAAACCGGTATTCAAATGAACGGTGGGGTACTCTTTCTTTCCAGACATCTGCAAGTTTTTGTAAAGCAGCAGGAATATTTTTTCCTGAAATTTTTACAAACATGTCGCGGACCTGGTTAGGACCAAGAAAAATTACAAACGGGCCTATGGGCTGATGTAAAGATGAATAATGAAAATCTTTTACAACCGCTTTTATAGTACCGGGTGCGCCTTTCACAATTGTTTTGCCAATTGCCTGTTGAGGAGTCCATCCTAATTCTTTAATTGCCTTTTCATTCAAAATAAAAGTATTCCGATAGTTTTTATTATTATTAGAAGTATCAAATGATTGCAGGTCGGCCTCTGTAAAATCTGAACCTGCTGCAAGCTGCATACCCATTGTTTTTATAAAACCGAAATCAACGGGAGTGGCATTTACGGAGAGGCTTTTCTTTCCCGCTCCGGTTTCTGCCGTAATGCCGTCACTCCATTGTATAAAAGTGGGTGGTTCATATCCCCCGCTAACACTTACAACTTCAGGAGTCAGCGCTATAGCTTTTTTAATTGCTTCGTAATTTTGCGTCATTTTATTATCTACCGGTAAAACAATTATATGTTCTTTATTGTACCCAAGATTTTTATGCTGTATATACGATAACTGCTGAAGAACAACAATTGTAGTAATAATGAGAAACACAGAAATAATAAACTGGAATACAATTAAAGATTTTCTCAAACCGCTTCCGGAAGAAGAAAGGCGAAAACCTGATTTTAAAATATTGGCCAGTTTTGAATTAGAAAGAATAAAAGCCGGATATACTCCTGCAAAGAAGCTAATTAATAAACATAAAAAAGTCAACGATAAAAAAGGCAATGGTTTAAACAACAAATCTGATGTGAGCGCCTTACCTGCTACTGAATTAAAAGCAGGCAACAGCCAAATACTGAAGACCACTGAAAGCACCAAAGCAATGAGCGTGAGAATGAATGGTTCACCTATAAATCTGCCAAATAATTGTGATTGATATGCTCCCAACACTTTTCGTATACCTGCTTCTGTGCCCCTTCCTGCCGCCTGCGCAGCAGCAAGATTTGTATAGTTAACGCAGGCTATAATAAGAATAAGAATCGAAATAATGCTTAGCACATATACATAGGTAATGTTTCCATTTGGCTCCAGTCCGTCAAGTGAAGAATAAAGATGAACTTTTCTTAATGGTTCAAGATGAAAAGTAAGATAACCCGAGCCTTGCTCATCTTTTGTAACACTTTTCATGTATTGTGCAATTTGTTGCTGAAGGCTTACTATTTGTGAAGGTTGCTGCAACAGAAGATAGGTTACATAATTCGCTGACCACCACTCTTCATCCCTCTTAGCGGCACTCAGATTTGCAAACGGTATAATAAAATCAAATTGTACCTGGGAATTACCAGGGACATCTTCAGCCACGCCGCTTACCACAAAATCTTTTGCATCAGCAACGCGCAATGTTTTACCCATAGCATCTGCATTGCCAAAGTATTTTTTCGCCATGCTTTTTGAGATGACGATATTATCAGGATTGTTTAAGACCGATAGTA
>JAABUS010002761.1_pt1 | contig 31487 bp, 26 predicted proteins | sample 5560161 | NCBI WGS metagenome assembly JAABUS01 (sample SAMN10711885, study PRJNA513376) | rock metagenome | isolation source: Antarctica rocks | place: Antarctica: Victoria Land, Trio Nunatak nord | collected 2016-01-04 | reverse complement strand
AAAGCACGAACCGCCAACATTGGTTTGGCAAAAAACCGGCGGACGGATTTATTGAACTTTTGTTTTGCTGTTTAGCTTCAGTTTCGGCTGACGGATCAAAATTTAGCCGGTAAAAGAAGCATCAACTTTTGAATATAAATTTAACTTTGGTTTGGGCTGACGGATTTCAAATATCGGTTCTTCGCCAAGCCTTGAACGTTACAGGCAACTTAAGACAAGCAAATCGCCAACTGACCTGCGCGCCGATTTCAGACAAAAGCCTAACGACTTTAACTTTCGCCGACTTTTTCCGGTGCTGTTTTTATCGGTATAAACTTGCGGACTAAATTTCTATCGGTAAAAACAGTATTGTTCGCTGACTTGCCGGCGACAAAAATCAAAACTAAAATATGCAAACGACAGGACCAACTTCATAACTTTTGCGCAGACAATCGCCGACTTGCAAGCTTTAACTTGTAAATCCAATTTGGCTGACAAAACTATAAAAGTAAAAAGTTCCATTTTCAGTTTTCAAAATAAGCTGCCTGTAACATTGGCTTGGCAAAAAACCGGCGGACGGATTTATTGAACTTTTGTTTTGCTGTTTTGCTTCTGTTCCGGCAGAGGGAACAAAATTTAGCCGATAAAAGAAGCATGAACATTTGAATATTAATTTAACTTAGGTTTTGGGCTGACGGGTTTTAATTACCAGTTCTTCGCCAAGCCGCCGCCCGTTGGTACCAATTTTAGGGCGACCCACCAAGCCGACAATATCGACTAACTTTTCACAATCAAAAAAATCTGAAAAAAATTTGCGAAACCGAATAGTTGCACATATATTTGCAACCGATCAGTTTCGAAAACATAAATTTAAACTAGATGAGACGGGACATTTTTCAGGCAATAGCCGACCCGACAAGGCGGGCAATTATTACCTTAATTGCATTGCAGGCAATGACACCGAACGCCATTGCTGACAACTTCCACACTACCCGGCAAGCTGTTTCTAAACACCTTCGCATACTTACAGAATGCGAACTTGTGAAACAGGAACAACAAGGCAGGGAAATTTATTACTCACTTGAAATTGAAAAAATGAAAGAGATTGATAAATGGTTAAACCAATTCAGAAAAATTTGGGAAACCCGATTTAATCAACTTGACAAAGTATTATCAACAATTAAAAAACAGAAAAAATGAAAAACAATTTGCTATTTGATTTTACCGTTGACAAAACAACAAACAAGGTATTCGTAAACAGGGAATTTGCTGCCGGCCTTTCACTGGTATGGGATGCTTTTACCAAACAAGAAATCCTTGACCAATGGTGGGCACCTAAACCCTGGGCATCAAAAACAAAATTTATGGATTTCAAAGTTGGTGGACGAAGGTTTTATGCTATGGTAAGCCCGGAAGGGCAAGAGCATTGGTCAATTCAGGAATTTACTTCCATTAACCCAACAACCAATTTCAAAATGTTGAATGCTTTTGCAGACAAGGATGAAAACCCTGAATTGCCGGGTTCTGATTGGGATTTGAATTTCAGCGAACAAAACGGAACAACAAAAGTCAGTATTACTATTAAAAATGAATCCCTTGCCCGCTTGGAGAAGATGATTGAAATGGGCTTCCAGGGAGGATTTACGATGACATTGAACTACTTGGAAAATCTGTTAACAACTTTATCGCAACGACAGTAGAAAGAAAAACTGCTGCTAACATCGGCTTGGCAATAGTGGGGCTGAAAGTTGTACATTCAGCATTGGTAATTCTAATCAGCATTTGCACATTTGTTCAGCAGACGGTTTTCAAATGCGCCACCACCGCCAAGCCGCCGCCCGTTGGCAGCAATTTTCGACTATTAAGCGGTTATAACCTATTTTGAACCTTTTAACTTGCGAAATAGGATAAACTTTCAATTTTAATTTTTAAAGCTGTTTAAAATGGAAGAAAATTTAAACAAAGAATGAGCCTGATTTTGTATTGTGTATTGGAGATGACCTAACTGATGAAGATATGTTCCAAGTATTTCAGGATGATTCTTTGACGATAAAAATTGGCGGGGGACTTAGTGATGCTAATTTTTTTTTACGATCTCAAAATACTGTTTTTTCATTTTTGAAAGCATTTATTACTGAAACGTAAGAGCCTGTTTAAAATTCTGTTATAAGAATTTACAATGCTTCTTTTATGCCTATAAATCCTGTTTTTAAATGCTTCATCGATACAAAAAGTATTATAACCCCATGATTTTTAGGTGGTAAAAGAAGCATGAAAAATAAATCAACAAGTTTTAAACAGGCTCCTATACTTCAAAAAACAACAGTTTATTTTTACGTGTAAAAACAAAAATATTGGGGTTGATCCATTTGCTTTTTCAACCCAAATAAAATTATCATACATTTAAAAACACAACCTGATATTGATAAACTTTAAACTTAACATGGAATTAACACCTGAACAATATGAAATAATCAATTCAACTGGCGACATTAAAATTAACGCTGTTGCCGGTTCAGGCAAAACCACAACTATTATTGAATATGCCAGAACAAGGCCGAAAAGCAGCAAAATACTTTACCTGGCTTTTAATAAATCCGTAAAGGAAGAGGCTAAAAAAAGGTTTCGTGATAAAGGTATTGAAAACGTAGAAGTTGAAACAGCTCATTCTTTGGCTTACAAACACGTTGTACAGAAGCATCGTTACAAAGTAAGAAAGCAGGATTCCAAAACTTATGAGCTTGCAGAACTACTTTCCTTGCAAGGAAACGGAGAGAAACATACTGAACACATCCTTGCAAACCACATTTTTAAATTTGCTGCCTACTTTTGCAACAGTGACAAACAAAAGGTTCAGGAATTAAACTATTTGGACGTTGTTTCGGATCGAAAAGCAAAGGCGTTTGTTTCATCTTTCTATACTGACATTGAATACCAAACCCGTTCGCTGTTGCAGAAAATGGATAAAGGTGAAATTGAAATTACGCATGACTTTTATCTAAAAAAATTTCAACTTTCAAATCCAAAATTATATTACGACTACATTCTTTTTGATGAAGGACAAGATGCCTCGCCTGCTATGCTTGATATTTTTTTTAAGCAAACTGCAACTAAAATAATTGTTGGCGATACACACCAGCAAATTTATGGCTGGCGGTTTGCTGTAAATTCACTTGAGAAAGCAAACTTCAAAAATTTAAAACTTTCCACAAGCTTCCGTTTCGATCAGGAAATTGCAAACCTTGCAATGGAAGTTTTGAAACTTAAAAAATACCTTGACAAAGATGAAATTATCTCAATTATTGGAAAAGGCAACAGTAAAGAATTAAAAACAAAAGCAATACTTGCAAGGACTAACCTTGGATTACTACTTGAAGCAATTGAATATGTAGCCAAACAGCAAGAAGTAAAACATATTTATTTTGAAGGTAATATTAGTTCTTATACTTATGCTGACGAAGGCACTTCTTTATATGATGTGTTAAACTTATACAATCTCAAGCATAACAATATCAAAGATAAACTAATCAAATCAATGAAAAATATTGATGACTTGGAAGATTATATTGAAAAGACGGAAGATGTGCAACTTGGGATGATGGTTGAAATTGTAAGAAAATACGGAAACGATATCTACAATATTATTCAAAACTTAAAAAACAAACATACTGAAAAAGAAGAAGCAGAAATAATATTTTCGACCATCCATAAAAGTAAAGGAATGGAATACGATTCTGTACAACTTGTAAATGATTTTATTACAGAAGAAAAATTAGAAAAACATAAAGCAGGTACAGAGGAAAACAAACAAAACCCTGAAAAACTTAACGAAGAAATTAATCTTTTATATGTTGCTGTTACCAGGACAAAAAACATGCTTTCTATTCCTGAAACTTTAATACCAGTTAGCTTCTCTTCATCTTCTCAAATTCAGGTATTGGAAGTTTTAGTTGAAAAAGAAGAAAACCAAAAAGCAACTGATGAAAAAATATTTTTAAGTTCTGATAAAAAAGCAACTGATGAAAAAGCATATACTTTTGATGCAGTTAGGGTAAAACACAAAGATGCGTATAAGCCTTGGACAGCAGAATTTGATGACGAATTAATTTCATTATATTGTAAGGGTACAAATGTAAGCGAAATTGCAAAATATTTTGGCCGGACAACAGGTGCAATCACGTCAAGAATTAAAAAACTTGAACTTGTAGAACTTTACGGAAACCATTGAAACGGAAATTATTAGGCGTTTTAAAAGCTACTCCTATCTGAAAAGAAAGATTAAACAATGCTTCTTTTATCGGTATAAAATTCAAATACAAAATTTATAGGGCTAAAAGAAGCACTATGGATTTTTCCGATACAAATTTAAACAGGCTCTTAAATTGGTTTTTTTGTTTTAATGATTAGAACATTTTATATAAGGCTTTAAAACATGTAAATTCACCCTTCATCCCGGAAATAAAAATGAAGGCAAAATACATCAACCCATTCACTGATTTCGGTTTTAAGAAAATCTTTGGAGAAGAAGCCAGCAAACCTTTACTGCTCGATTTTTTGAACGCACTTTTGCCGCAACAAAACAAAATTTCAAACCTTTCTTTTAAAAATACCGAACAACTCGGGCAAACGGATTTAGACAGAAAAGCCATCTATGACATTTACTGCGAGAATGAAAACGGCGAAAAATTTATCGTAGAACTGCAAAAAGCAAAACAGAATTATTTTAAAGAAAGAACTGTTTACTATTCTACTTTTCCTATCCGCGAACAAGCCGAAAAAGGCGAATGGAACTATAACCTCAAAGCTGTTTATTGCGTGGGTATCCTGGATTTTACTTTTGATGATTACAAAACCGTACAAGCGAAAACGGAAGTTGTACATACCATCAAACTAAAAAACCAAAACGGAAAAGTCTTTTATGAAAAACTGACTTACATTTATTTGGAAATGCCCAACTTCCACAAAACTGAAGCAGAACTGGAAACGCGTTTAGACAAATGGCTGTATTTTATTCAAAACCTGGAAGATTTCCAAACCATTCCAGCCATGTTTAAAGACGATATTTTTAATCAGGCTTTTGAAAAAGCAGAACTGGCTAAATTAGGCCATTCAGAATTAGACAGTTACGAAAACAGTTTAAAAACTTACCGTGATTTGAAAGGTGTAATCGATACTGCTTTTGATGATGGCGAAATAAAAGGCGAAATAAAAGGCGAAATAAAAGGCAGGTTAAAGGAAAAATCAGAAATTGCAAAAGCCTTAAAAGCTAACGGTATTTCAGCAGAAATTATCATACTTACAACCGGCCTTTCATCAGCAGAAATTGAAAAACTTTAAAATGGATAGTGGGCTTTGTCATACCAAATTTATTTCGGCACCTCATTAAAAAGATAACAAATATAAAAAGTTTTTAGCCTTTATGATGGGATACTGAAACCAGTTCAGCATCACAAACGCATTCTTTAGAACACTCGCAATCTCTCTTAACTATAGATCTATAATTTATGATAAGACAAAAATTAAATTGAAAATTTAACGTCAATCATACAACTTTTAAGGCGTGACCGACCTGATTTTAATAAATATGAATGGGACAAATGCCAACAAGCGGCAGACATCTTGCTTTATTTCAAAGTATTAATAAATAAATACCATGAACCCCAATGTTGATTTTTATTTTACCAAGGCCAAAAAATGGCAGCAAGAAACCGGGCAATTGAGAATGATCGTTCTTGATTGTGGTTTGACAGAAGAATTGAAGTGGGGTTGCCCTTGTTACACGTTTCAGAAAAGTAACATCGTTTTAATACATGTGTTTAAAGAATATTGTGCGCTTTTGTTTTTCAAAGGTGCCTTGTTAAATGATACCAATGGTATTTTGATCCGGCAAACAGAAAATGTGCAGGCAGCGCGCCAGATCAGGTTCACCAATGTTCAGAGAATAGTGGAACTCGAACCCACATTGAAAGCTTATATTTATGAAGCCGTGGAAGTAGAAAAAGCCGGTTTGCAAGTGGATTTTAAAAAGACTGCGGCGTTTACAATTTCTGAAGAATTTCAAAACAAGTTAGATGAATTTCCTGCCTTAAAAACTGCATTTAACGCATTAACGCCGGGAAGGCAAAGAGCGTACATGTTGCATTTTTCTCAACCCAAACAACCCAAAACGCGCGAATCAAGGGTTGAAAAATATGTGCAGCAAATTCTTGATGGAAAGGGGTTAAACGATGAGAAAGTTTGATAAGAAAATAAATCAACCCAAATTTTAAATTTGGTTTAAAGCTTATCTGATCCTTTGGCAAGCTCAGGATTAATAATTAGAATGCTTCTTTTATCATATGAAATTTCATCTCTGGGTTTATAAAGTCCAGCTATCCTGAAAAAACAAACTTTTACAATTCTTTTAATTGCGGGAGAACTTTGTGAAGCAAGGATTTATAAAACAACCGATGCTCTTTTTACTGGCATAAAAACAGTATCTTGAGCAATCAACCTGAATCTTTACATGCCTACAACAGAACGCCAATGCCTCGATTGCGGCGAAACCATTCGCGGCCGTGCCGATAAAAAGTTTTGCAATGACCAATGCCGCAGCAATTTTAACAACCAGCTGAACAGCGACAGCCACAACTTGGTGCGCAATATCAACAATATTTTGCGGCGCAACCGGCGTATTTTGCAACAACTTAACCCAACCGGAAAAACCAAAACTTCCCGCAAAAAACTGAACACGCTGGGTTTTAATTTTGATTATTTTACCGGCATTTATCAAACGCAAACCGGCAATACTTATAATTTTTGCTATGATTATGGCTACTTAATTTTGGGCGAGGATGAGGTGCTGATCGTGAAAAGGGAAAACCCGTAAAACAGGGAAATATCCCGCCGAAAAATCAGGCTTGTTTACCGAGTAATTGCAACGCTTTGCCCATATGTTGTTTGTCCGATAAAACTGTTCGGATACATTTGTATCAGCAATCAAAATAAAATGAACAATCCCCATCATAACCCTTCCAAATACTCCGGCAAAATCATTGCCGGTTTCATCCTCACTGCCATTGGCCTGAGCTTGTTGTTCCAGCAGTTAAACTGGTTCTTCTTCCCGTCCTGGCTGTTCAGCTGGCCCATGGTCCTGATTATTGTGGGTTTGGTGAAACGTGCCAATAACCGCAGCAACAGTTCTTCCTGGCTGATCCTGATTGTGGTTGGCTGTTTATTTCTGGTCGAAAAAATATTTCCAGGCCAAAACGTGGTGCATTTGGGCTGGCCGGTCATCATTATTGCAGCCGGTTTATGGATGATTTTCCGCAGAAATTACAATTTGGATACTACGCAAAGCACTCGAAAAGAAGCTTTTGCAAATAATGATTTCCTGAACCCGCAGCCTGGTGATACAAAACCTACAGACCCGGATCAACCCAAAACAGAAGCCAATGAAGATTACCTCAACTCGTTTTCGTTGTTTGGTGATGTTAAAAAAAGCATCTTTTCCAAAGCTTTTAAAGGCGGCGAAATTGTAAATATTTTTGGAGGGACCAATCTCGATTTCAGTCATGCTGATGTGAATGGCCGCGTAATCATCGATGTAGTGCAATTGTTTGGCGGCACCAAACTGATCGTTCCGCCGCACTGGCAGCTGGTGTCTGATATTGCACCGATTTTTGGCGGCGTAAGCGATAAGCGCATTCCTAATGCTGATCTGGCAGCCAGCGGGAAAGTATTGGTATTGAAAGGCGTTTCTATTTTTGGCGGCGTGGATATTAAAAGTTTTTAAGAGCCTCACCCCGGCCCTCTCCAAAAGAGAGGGAGTGAAAAAACACCGATAAAAACAGTATCAACCTAAATCAACCAAAAAGCCTTTTGGAAAATCAAGTTTCGTTGTTCAATAAGTTCCGCTTTATTGTAGGTGCAGGTTTGCTGGCCTGGTTTGGCTTGCAAAGTTATCTGCTGTACGATTTTGGTTTTAGCTGGAAAATAGCCAGTACGGATGCCGCAGCTACCAGTGTTTTGCTGGCCGGTGCCTGCTTTCTCATCAGCAATAACCTCAAATATTACCAGCCCGAAAAAGGCCGTTCGCTGTTTATTTTGGTGCTTTGCTTAGTGCTGAGTTTGGGTTGGCTGGCGGCCTGCCGCTGGCTGTTGCCGCAACTGATCCCGGATGTGGCTTATAAAGTTTTCCTGATCCAATCGCTTCCTATCCGCTTTTGTGTTTCATTTTTGATTATCGGTTCGATGGCGATGCTGAGCGCGCTGCGCTACATGCAAAAAGACCAAAAAGCCTACGAAGCCCGGAAACTGGCTGCCGAAAACCTGGCCCGCGATGCCGAATTATACAAATTACGCCAGCAATTGCAGCCGCATTTTTTGTTCAACAGCCTCAACTCCATCAGCGCGCTGATTGGTTTTAAGCCGGATGAAGCCCGGAAAATGATCCACCAGTTATCAGATTTTTTGCGCGGAACGCTGAAAGAAGAACAGCAATGGGTTTTATTGCAGCATGAACTGCAGCATTTACAACTGTATTTGGATATAGAAAAAGTGCGTTTTGGCCATCGTTTATCTACCATATTGCGCCATAATGATGCTGCCGATGCAATGCTGATCCCGCCGATGCTGCTGCAGCCGCTGGTAGAAAATGCAATCAAATTTGGTTTGTACGATACCATCGGCGATGTAACTATTGGTTTGGATGCGGTGGTGGTTGACAAGCAGTTACAGATCACGATCAGTAACCCTTACGACCCGGAAACAGCCCATCCCAATCGGGGGACCGGTTTTGGGCTAAGTGGCGTGAAGCGCAGGTTATATCTGCTTTTTGCCCGCCATGATCTGGTGGAAATCCAAACGCGAAACGATATTTTCAGCATCACTTTAAAAATCCCGCAAACGGCTGATCTTCAAAATACTAACCTAAAAACAGCATCCTAATTTTATGTCGATAAAAACAGTATTGATTATTGATGATGAACCGCTGGCACGCTCCATCGTACTGGAATATTTGCAGCAATATCCGCAGATAACCGTGGCTCAGGAATGTGGCGATGGTTTTGAAGGCATTAAAGCGATTATGCAGCACAAACCGGATTTGATTTTCCTGGATGTGCAGATGCCCAAAATCAATGGTTTTGAGATGCTGGAACTGGTTGACCAATCGCCTTCGGTAATTTTTACTACAGCTTTTGATGAATATGCGTTGAAAGCTTTTGAAGCGCATGCCGTTGATTATTTGCTGAAACCTTTCAGCAAAGAGCGTTTTAACAAAGCAATTGATAAATTCCTGGAAAATCAGCCTAAAAAACCGGAAGCCACTGCGGCTTTGCTGGAAACGGCAGCCAGTTCGCCTGCGCAGCACGACCGGATTGTGGTGAAAACCGGAACAAAAATTAAAGTCATCCCAATTCAGGAAGTGGTTTATTTGGAAGCGGCGGATGATTATGTGAACATCCATACGGCTGGCGGCGCGTTCCTCAAAAATAAAACGATGAGTTTTTTTGAGCAGATACTTGATCCCCAAGTATTTACACGTGTGCACCGCTCGTATATTGTGCGCGTAGAACAGATTGTGCGGATTGATCCTTACGAAAAAGAAACGCATATTTTGATCTTGAAATCCGGTGCCAAAATCCCGGTAAGCAAAGCAGGTTATGCCAAGTTGAAGCTGGTTTTAGGGATTTGATTCTTTTCTAACATTTCTTTTTTTGTCATTTCGACCGCAGGGAGAAATCTTCTTCAAAGCAGTTTAACTTGTAATAGTTTAAAGAGGGTTTCTCCTGAGTCGAGATGACAGCACAAATGACAATATATCAATTTTTATCCAATAAAAACAGCATCTAAAAATCTGTATAAATGGCAAATTGAAATACATTGTTCCGCATATTGCCATCAGCATCTTTTGAATACTGATATTGATAACCCAACTCTGCATCAACTTTTTTACTTAAACGGTAACCGAAAGAAATATAAGCCCGGTTCTGGTCTAAAAAACTATTACTGGCCCTTTCCTGATGCTGCACGTTTACAAAAATTTCGTTCTGCAAAGCCATGTATAAACCTTTATTAAAACTGGTATCCGTTTTAACTAACGGAATCTGGCTGCGGATATAGTAACGCAAACGTTGCGAAAAACCGCCATTTTCCATCTTGATAAAACGCTGCTCCAAGCGCAAACGATTGGATAAAGTAGTTTTTCCAATTTTTGCTTTAATTTGATATTGCTCCCAAATCCGGTTCTCCGCATAAAAAACCCGGCTGCTTTTTTCATCTTCATAACTTCCGAAAAAAGCATAACCCGTACCTGCCGTCTGGCTTTTACTTACGGCATAACTTATTCCCGGTCGAAGCAAATAGGCACTGGTATTGCTAAACTGCTTGTCTGTACGATATTGTGCATCAAACATGTAACCCCATTTTCCGGTCAGTTTTTGAGTGTGATAAATGGCGAACCAGCCGGAATATTGCGTTTCTGTCTGGCTGTAGGTTTTTGTGATCACGCTTAAAAGCAGTAGTACGGTCAAGATCAGGTATTTCTGTTTCATCGTTCATAATTAAATAAATACCAGCACAATTAGTTTTACTTATTACTTCAAAAACTTACAGAAATCCAGTTTCGCCTTGTATAACCTAAGTCGTAATGCTACTTTAGCAACAAGCTGTTTTTATACTGATAAAAACAGCATCAGGAAAATATGATGAAACAAAACTTTACTTTTTTACTGCTGATAGGTTGTGTAACTACAGCTTTTGCACAAGCTGACCGCTGGCAGCAGCGTGTTAACTACGCAATGGATGTGAACATGAATGTGCAAACCAACCGTTTCACAGGCACGCAAAAACTGGAATACACCAACAATTCGCCGGATACTTTGAAGCGTGTTTTTTATCATTTGTACTGGAACGCTTTCCAACCGAACAGCATGATGGATACGCGCAGCAGAGAACTGGGCAAAACCCTCATCAACAAAAAACAGGATTGGGACGCACGGGTGAAAGACCGCATCTTGAAGCTGACACCGGCGGAAATCGGTTATCAAAAAGTATTGTCGTTGAAGATGAACGGCATCGCCCAAAAGTATAAAACGGAAGAAACCATTTTGGTTGTTGATTTGACAAAACCGATTTTGCCGCATAGTAAAGCAGTTTTTGAGCTGACTTTTGAAGCGCAAGTGCCGCTGCAAGTCCGCAGAAGCGGGCGCGATAACCCGCAAACCGGCGTGCGCTATTCGATGAGCCAGTGGTATCCGAAAATGTGCGAATATGATTATGAAGGCTGGCACCCAACGCCTTACGTGGCCCGCGAGTTTTATGGTGTTTGGGGCGATTACGATGTCAGGATCACGATTGATAAAAAGTATTTGATTGGCGGGACCGGTTATCTGCAAAACCCACAGCAAATTGGTTTTGGCTACGAAGCGGCTGGAACTAAGGTAACGCAGCCAGCAGGAAATACGCTGACCTGGCATTTTACTGCGCCCAATGTGCACGATTTTATGTGGGCTGCAGATCCGGATTTCAGGCATTTATCTGCCCAAACTGCTGACGGAAAAACCATCAACGTAATTTATAACCGCGATTTGAAAAAGCTGCAACAGGAATTTGATTCGCTAAAAACAGCACAAAAAAACCGGTATCAAAACGCAGAAAATTATATTAAAAGCTGGGACGACCGCTGGCAGGAAGTGCTGACTGCGGCTGTACAGGAACTACCTTTTATTCAAAGAAATTTTGGGCCTTATCCGTACAAACAATATTCTTTTGTGCAGGGCGGAGATGGCGGCATGGAATATCCGATGGCCACGCTAATTAACGGGCCAAGTTTAGGAACAGTTTTCCACGAGTGGATGCACAGCTGGTACCAGGGCATGATGGGCACAAATGAAAGTGAATATGCGTGGATGGATGAAGGTTTTACCAGTTATGCCGAAAATTTGGTCACGCGCGATTATACTGCTTTCAGGTATAAAAAAATGATGGCTGCTAACGCAGCTGATCCGCGGTTGAACGTATTGGATTCTGTGTTGAAATCTCAGCCGCACGCCGTTGCTTACAACAGTTATTATGCTTTGGTGAAATCTGGTTTGCAGGAACCGCTGACTACGCACGCCGATCATTATGAAACCAATTTGGCTTACAGCATTTCTTCTTATTCTAAAGGTGAGGTTTTTTTGGAGCAACTGGGTTACATTACCGGTGCGCAGGTCCGCGATCAGATTTTGCTGCAATATTACCGCGACTGGCATTTTAAACATCCGAACGCCAACGATTTTATCCGCGTAGCCGAAAAAGTAAGCGGAATGAAGCTGGATTGGTACAAAGAATACTGGATCAACACCACCAAAACCATTGATTATGGCATTGACAGCGTTTGGCAGGAAGGCAATAAAACCAAGATCAGGCTAATTAACCATGGTAAAATGCCGATGCCGATTGATTTGCAATTGACTTTTCAAAATGGGAAAAAAGAACTGCATTATATCCCGATGTATTTGATGTTTGGCGAAAAACCACTTGAAAGCGGGCAATCTCCGCGTGTTGTTGAACAATCCTGGAAATGGACACACCCGACTTATACCATCGAAATTAATGGACAATTAAGTGATCTGGCCTGGATTGAAATTGACCCAACGCACCGTTTGGCAGATGTGAACTGGGATGATAATTTTTTGCAGGTGAAATAATTTTAAAAGTGAGCAGCTTTTATTATTTTTTGCTTATAATCAAATACAAAATGTAGTTGATACTTAATTAAATGCAATAATTAATACGCTATTTTTTAGACTGAACTATTACAAAAACACCATCTTCATTTACATAACCGGTTGTAGAAGTATTTGTAGTTTTGTCCGTATAGGTTGCAAGGCACAAATGCGAAGAAAAATCAAGAAAACCTATACTATCAAAAAGTGGAGCTATAAGGATTTTACCAACTACGGATACTACGCCATAACCACTTATTGTTGTACCAACACTTTTACTTATTTCCTTACCTCCTCCAAAACCGCTGGTTTTCATTTTGACAATTATATCTGTTTCCATTGCTGCACTAAAAACCATTGTAACGTCAGTTCGTGTTGAAAGATCGCCCTGCGCACTTTCTTTATAAAAAATTCTAAAAGATTTATATTTTGAACTAAAATCCAAGTTATTACTTTCGATATAGTCTGGAAGTATCAAAATTGTTTTATCCTTGTCCATATATGCAGGTTTGTTATTTGCTGTTATATATGCGAAACCATGATTAAAATTTCCATCGCCTCTATCAATATATAACTGTTTTAAGCGTTCAGATAATCGTAATTTCAATACAGTATCTGCTTTTTTATTAATGTATATGTATTGGCACTCCTCTTTATTTAACGGCTCATAAAGGGCCAAACCCTCATGAAAATCATTTAAATTGTTACTTGCGTTATTAACTTTAAATTTATATGGAATAATCAATTTTCCAGTAGTATCAATAAATCCAGATTTTTTACCAACAAGCTCATAAGTTGTATCAACTCGAATAAGACCTTCTGAATATTTACCTGAAATTGTCTTTCTTGTTTTAAAAACTAACTTACCAGTTTTATTATAATACTCTGTAAATCCACTGTTTCCTTTTACGGGAAAAATATTTAAAAAACTTGGAGTAGAATTATACCATGTAAGATTTCTAACAGGATATTTACGTCCTTTTACATTAATAAATTCTTGATATTCCTTTCCATCTGATCCTTTTTCTTTCGCCCAAGCATATCCATCTTTCATGTAGGGAGTTACATCATTTAAAGTACAAGGGACTATTAGATTCCCATAAAGGTCAACAAATCCAAATTTTTCCGTTTCTACATCTCTAACAGCACACATATCATTAATAAACCCACACTTGCTCTTATCAATTTTATAACCTCCTAAAACATTAAATTTATATTTACCATATGGTATTATAAATTTTCCTTGGAAATTTATAACAGCAAAACTTTCACCCTTCCTAATTATGGCACGGTCTAAATGAAAGTCGTCAATTTCTGTTGCATCAATAATCACAGCATCAGGAGAAATGCTTCCTGTCTTGCTAAAATCTTTTGAAAGGGATAAATTATTATTAAATTCAGAATTATTAACTTTAGAATTAATATTATCGACATAATTATTATTTAAACCTCTAATTACTTCTTTAGTTGTATTAGAAAGATAAAGGCTTTTATCAATTGAAATATTTTTTAACTGACTATAAGAAGACGTTGTTAAAAGAGTAATTGCTATAATAAATAAGGTTTTCATATATGTAAAATTATTAAAATAATCATTGCCCTAATATCCATTTTCCGCCTATATAAGTTAATGTAACAGGCTTAATTACTGTTGTTTTATAATTATTCATATCGAAAGTTTCTCGTTCAATTTTTACCTTACTTTCACTTAGCCAGCTTACTGATTTAGGACCCCATCTTTTTGTAATTAATTGATATGCCTTTTTCAAATATCCTTTATTATAATTCCAAACTTGTATTCCATTTGGACTATACTCAGCTGCTAAATCTGAATTGATACAAATAATATTCTTGTTATCCGGAGCAATTACAGGCATTCCTATTGAATGAAATGAGTTTCCATTTATTTGATCAACTAACAAGTATTCTGACCCTTCATAATGCTGAATATAGATAACTAATAATTTAATTTCTGGAATATAATTAAGAGCTCTATAATAGGTTTCTACTTCTCCGTTTCGAATTATATCCTTTAAAATTTCGTTCCCACCACTTTCAAGTCTAAAACTTAATGTGTGTTCATTGATCCTTTTTAATATTTTAGGATAAAAATTGATTAATTCTTTCTCTACTTTCTGATTACAAGACCCTTCTTCAATATGCTCGCAGAAAGAATATGGATTAAACTTAGATTTATTACTTAAGTTACTGATAGTGGTCTTTTGACTAAATACCTTTACAGAAGATAAAATCAGAATTAGAGTTAAAATTTTACTCATAATTAAATTTATATTTATAAAACTACATTAAAAGTTATAATTAATTTTAAATCCTAAAGCAAAACGATGTAGATTAATCGTGATAATTATTATGAATTATAAAATTAAAACTTTACTCTACTTTTTCAAATTCATGAGTTTCACCATTTCCTCCCATATTCATAATCATATGATTGCTATCCTTTTTAATTTTGATTTCAATAACATCTTCATAATTGGTTGCGGTTAACAGATCATGATCTTTATTATATGTGAAAATTAACAAGAGGTCTGGCGATTTTTTGGGATATACAGCATAACCATTTTCTTTTTTCTCGACAATCATTATTTGATCATCATTTTTATCAATTTGTTTCCATTTGCCAACAAACTTATTTGCACCGCCACTACAGCTTATTACAAATAATACAAGGCTGAATAATACTTTACTTTTTTTCATCGTATTAAATTTTTAAACTTGCTTATAACCTAAACCCAAGTGAAAAAGAAAATACCTGTTTTTTTGCTGTAGGCCGCCATTTCCGTTTGCGGTAATATTGCTAGCCCGATACCATAATTTGCACCCAGGCTAATCCCGAATTTAAACTGGTATCCAATAAGCAAATTTAATCTGTAATCCGAACGTTTAAAGTCTGCGGTTTGGTTCTCTTTCTCTCCTCCTTCAAAAATAAAATTTCGGTTATTGTCGTAATCAGTTGTTATGGCTGCGTTTGCCTGGTTTGTCATGATTTTAAGATTAGAGGAACCGCCAATTGCATAAGCAGCGCACGGGCCAATACCGGCATAAAAGCCTTTTAACTTGTAAACAAAGTTTAAAGGTTTGGTTAATAATAATGATTTGTTTAAACTTTCTTCTTAAACTAATAAGGAGATTCCCAATAAATCATAACTTTTTGTGGTTTTTAATTATCAAAGGTCAGATAAATTGGAAATCATAAATACAGACATAAAAGAAGCATTATAAATTTTTTAGATTTAAATTTAAACAGACTTTTAAAAGTATTATCCAATGCTGCATACTCAAAGCATCAGCCCATAAAAAACTGTTTCACAGTTTACTTTTTTAAAATTAGCTTATAGATTCCTGTTATTCGCAAACCATGCCCGGTGTTTTTTCGGCTTGTTTTAATTGATCGCCGCACATTTCTTGTTTGGGGGTTTCAAGGCCGGCAACAACATTGGCATGGCATTTTTTGCATTGATTGCAGGATGACAAAGAAGTAAGGAGGGTTACACTGATACTTAATAAAAATAAGATTTTTTTCATGGCCTTGAATTTTAAGTTTATGTTGATTAATTTATCTTAAAATTGCAAAGGTTCTTTCACCGGCTCAAATAGTTGGGATATCCTAACTGTACCGCGGGATATTTTTTTAACCTTCCTTTAATATCAACTCTTCTAACTTTCCTACAGCATCGATTTTATAAGTATCACTGATTTTGAAAGACTGGCTACCAATATAATACAAGTTATTTCCTTTTCCCCTGGCGGAGATGTGATAAGCATTTATAATGGTTGATTGATCAAAACGGATAAAATTATCAGGCAGATGTTCTATCAAACTACCAATAGTACTGCGGTAGATGTAACCTTTATTCTGCAAATTAGTGTACATCAAAACATTGTTGTTTCCCTCTCCGGCCTGTTTATTATTGTAACTTAAGATGTATGTAATACATTCCCATTTAATAAAAGTTTCCAAATCAATTGAGGTAGAAACTTCAGCCTTCGGTTCTTTATAACTGCTTGAAAGCGTTTTAATGTCGATCTCTTTTACTTTAAAAAAACTGCCCAGCGTTTTCCGCTTTTGTTTGATCTCAAACTTGGGCATCGCCAGGCTGATATTTGCCCAAAGTTGGCGCGTATTTACCGGTTTGTCTTCTTTGATCACAAAGCCGTCTGCCAGCACACTTTTGACCCGTTCCAGGTTTTCATGGTTGTCTTTACCGGTCAAAATAATAATCAACGTATTGTAGTTTGCTTTGATGTACGCACTCAGTTCCAAACCGTCTTTGCTGCCATTTATTTCAATATCCAATATGGCAATATCAGGTGTATCGTGGCGCATCAGGCTCAGGGCATCATCATAATTATCCACTGCCCTGCCCGATAAATGCTTGATCACGAAATAGCCTTTATCCTCAAAAAACGAAACCAGTTCTTCATACAAAACAAACTTGTCTTCTACAATCAATATCTTTTTTTTGGCTAATGCATACATAAATTATTTTTTTGGCAAGTCGATAAATTTCAATTCAAAATAGGTTCCGTGATCATTTTTAAAACTGAATGTCCCGCCCAATTCATAACATAGCCCCGCAATCAGTTTCATACCATAATTGTTGATGTTATTTTGCATGTTTATCCCCACACCGTTATCGCTCACACACAAGCTATAATTTCCGCTGATGCTTCTTTTAGCACCTATTTTTATCAAACCATTATCAATACCGGCAAAAGCATATTTAAAACTATTGGTCACAAGTTCATTCACAATCAAACCGATATTTTCTGCTGTTAGGGCTGAGAGCACAATAGGCGCATCAATTTCTATAACAACTGTTGTATGGTTATCAAAAGCTTCTTTAACGGCTTCGATCAGGCCGGTGAGATAACTTTGCATGTTCACTTCATCAATCAACTGGTTCTGGTACAAATGCTGGTGCAACAAACCGATCGCATTGATGCGGTTTTTCAAAGATGCCGACGGGATTGTGGTCATACTGGCTTTCTCGGCCACATCTACCATCCGCCGGATCACGCCCAGATTATTTTTGATCCGGTGATGGATTTCGTTTTTCAGCAGTTCGATCCGTTTTTTATCTACCTCGGCCCGTCTCCTGTATTTCCTTTGTAACATAAAACCACCTGCTAAAAGAAGCACAAAAGCAGAACTGCCATAAAGCCAATTTTCTTTAACTTTAAGGTCATCTTTTACAATTACTGCGTTTTGCCGTTCTAATTTTAAGCTATCGTTTTTAATACGTGTACGATATAGCGTTTCTATTCCCAACAACTGATTGTTAAATTTAATATTAATAATACTGTCAGCTTGATTATCAGAATAAGGGTTTGCCATGTTTAAACTATCTATTGATGGCATAATATTTTTTAAACTTTTATCACCGTATTTTTTTTGTAATTGTGCTGTACCACCTTTTGTATAAAGTGTTTGTAAATTCTTAAAAGCTATGTTGCTCATTTGCTTATTTTTATCTTTTATATCAGCAAGCATGTTGCTTATCACTCCTGTCTCTTGTGTGTTGGCAATTCTTTTGGCATAATCATACGTTAAAGAATCTCCCACTTTATTGTTTTTTTGTCGGTATGCGTTTGCAGCCCAGTACATTTCATTCTCAATCAGCATAGCCTGATTTTGATTTTTAATATAAATATTTTGGGCAGTGCGGAAATACGGTTCTGCTACTTTAAACTGCTTTGTTTCGGTATAAAACTGTCCCCAGCGTGTATTCACAGCATTCAAACCAGATTGATATTTTAAATCTGCAAACAAGGATTCTGCTTCCGTAATCATTTTTTTAGCAGGTTCAAATTCTTTGTTGATAATGTAGCATCTGCTTAACTCCAGGTCAACTAACCCTTGCTCAACCTTGTTACTGGTTGTTTCGTAAATCTGGCGGGCATCCAAATAATTTTTAATGCCCTGTATCGGATTATTATTGTTTGTATAACTATAACCCAGCAACTTATAGCAATCTGCCTGACTGGTTACAGCATTTGTTTTTTTATAAAAATCCAATGTCGTAAAAATCATTTCAGGTACTTCGTCCGTCCGGTTTAATTGTACCAAACACTGCGCAAGCCAGGTCCGGCTTCTGTTGGCACGATAAAAATCCAGGGCTTCTGTGCTGTTGCTTATGGCTTTACGTAAATACAGAACTGCTTTAGAGGGTTTTCCGGTGGTATTATAATAGTAACCCAGGCTTTCCTGTGCTTTACCAATATTAGCTGCTTTTTTTGTTTGGTTGGCCAAATCTTCTGCATAAAACAGATATTTTAAAGCTTGTTCATTTTTTTCAGCATCCATATAATCATTAGCAATCTGGCTGATACAGCTGAAAATCTCATTCAGGTTCTCAGTTTTTTTCGCGTACTCTAAAGCCTTAAAATCATTTGGAAAAACCAGATCATAATTACGCTTTTTACGTTCGCAACGTGCTATTGCCAAATAACCTGTTTCCACTTGTTTCCAGTTATGGGCAAGCAAACCAAATTTTAGTATGTTCTTGCCATATTCTTTTGCTTTATCCAGGTTGGTTTTAAAAACCTCGTTATGCAAATCGATGTAAACATCGGCCTTGGCAGAATCTACCGTTTCGGAAGCCAGTTTGGCCAGTAATATTTCTTCTTTGGTTTGCTGGGCAAAAGAATTTAGGCTGATCCACAGAAAAACAATAAACGTAGAAATCCTGGCCATAGATCAAACATTTAATAAAAAATTTAGGTCGATCAAAAAGAATATCTTCTATTAAGATTTTTTATAAATATAGATCAATCAGCAGTTAATTCAATGTTTTTTTGTTTAAATTAATTATTTTTCAAGATCGGTTTTGATAAAAAATACAAACCGATATCTAAATCAGCACGAACCGCTTTAACCAAAAAACCGCTTTCTGCTAATCAGAAAAGCGGTTTTCTCTCCATATAATAAAAGTAACAATACTGTTTTTACCCCTATAAAAACAGTATGAAAGGCAGCTACAGCAAAATTAACTGTTTGCCAAACCCAAAATAATCATTAAAAAGATGATCAAAAATATCATGTTGATAGATACAGTTTGCGTTTGTTGATGATCAATATTCATGGTGCAATGCTTTTAAAAAACGGATAATTGTTTGGCGGAACAATCACTGTTTTACAAATGCCGAACCACAATTGCGGCCAATCGAATTACCTGAACCGGATCAATTTTGAAAAATGCTTTGCGGCCGCATTTTCACACACAATTTCCTACTGTAACAAAATTGAATGCTGTTTTTATCGATCTAAAAGCTGACTATTAAAACCTGCACCTACTGAACAGAAATTTAAACATCAACTATTCCTGCAAACTCAGCAGCAAAATTTTCTACATTTTCATCGGTTTCCTTCAACAAAAACCTTTCTGCTTACTTTTTCTTTTGTAAAATTACAGCGTTTTCATCCTGCGGAAACCAAATTTTTTAATAAACCGGTCTAAAAACTTACTTCGGCAAATTTCAGGATGCTTCTTTTAGGGAATAAAATTAGGGCTTTAAATTAAATTTTATGCCGGATACAGGCTGCAAACTATGTGGCTGGTTCAATGTTTAAGATCAAATTAAAACCATGAAAAATAAGAAGATTATTGCAAAGGCAATCGGGATGGGAGCAGCAGCTGGGTTACGCGGTGTGGTTGCCCCAACATTGGTCGGTTATTTTTTAAACTACGGTGCTGATAGCTTGTTAAGCAGTCCTAAAACCAGCTCTAAAAAATCATTGGCCAATACGGTTATTACCAGGGTTTTATCTCGTTCCGGTGATAAAAACGTTAAACTTCCGCTTAATCCGAACAGCAGGTTGCTATCAAGAAATTCATTTGGCAAGATTACTTCCGGGGCGATGGCCGGGGCAGGTTTGTATCGTGCCAACAAAGGCGGTGCTTTTAAAGGTTTGGTTTTAGGCGGAGCTTCTGCCCTGGCGGTTACCATTGCCGGCCATTATCTGCAAAAATACCTGCATAAAAAAAGCAATTCCGGCGATCCGATGCTGAAAGCAGTTGGGTTATTGTTAACTGCCGGACATCATTTGCTGAAGAAGAAATAAAAACATGTAAAGCCTCACCCTAAATCCCTCTCCAAAAGAGAGGGAATGAAAACCCGGTGCAGCTTGCTCCCTCTCCTTTGGAGAGGGCTGGGGTGAGGCTTTTTAAGAATTATAATGAGCCAAAAAATAGCCTGTAAAAGAAGCATACTTCTTTTACAGGCTAAAATTTAACAATCAACTTATCCCCAAAGATTACTTGGGTAAATACCGTTTTGTACCAATTCTGATATTTTTTGCTGCACAACCGGTTTATCTTCTTTGTAAGTAACGCCAAACCATTGTGCCGAAGTCGGGATCACTTTAAAAGATGCTTTTCCGGCTTTAATCAGCTGATCCGCTGCGTAAGGCAACAAAAATTCTGATTTCGGATCAGCAGAATTTTTCTCCACAAAAGCTTTAAACATCGGCTCCATCAAACCATAAATCGCCGGAGAAAACCCCCAGAAATTCATGGATGCGCGCGGATCTTCATGCAGCGGCGTTTCTACCCCATTTTCTTCATAAACAATCACGCCGTCTTTTGCATAAACTTTTAAACGCTCGTTAATTTCAACCAGGTTGTTGTTTTCATCAACCTTGCACACACCGCGCGAAACAGAACCGTGCTCAGACAAAGTTTTATCAATGCGGTAACCCATCAGCGAAAAATGATTGTCGGTAACTTCTCCGGTTAAAAACGCTGCCATCTTTTCAAAAGCTTCAGCACCATAAAAATCATCCGCATTGATCACACAAAATGGCTCCTGAACCTGGTTTTTCGCTTCCAAAACTGCATGTGCCGTCCCCCAGGGTTTGGCACGTTCAATTTCCTGATCGATGCCATAAGGTTTCAGGTTGAAGGTTTGGAATACGTATTCAGTTTCGATTTTACCATTCAGTTTCGGTTCAAATTTTGATTTGAAACTATCCACAAATTCTTCGCGGATGATGAAACTGATCTTGCCAAAACCGGCTTTGATCGCATCATAAATAGAATAATCGATGATGGTTTCACCGTTCGGGCCAAAGCCGTCCACTTGTTTCATGCTGCCGTAGCGGCTGGCCATTCCGGCTGCCAGTATTAAGAGTGTAGGTTTCATTTTTTTTGTTGGATTGAATTTTTAGTTTGAATTTTGTACGGATAAAAGAAGTATCATACTGTTTTTATCACCTAAAAGTTATGGTTTTATGTTGAAATATTTAAAATCCTGACCGTCCTGAATGTTCAGTAAAGTTTGATAGATCAGGCTGATCACATTGTCCACATCTTCTTTGTGCACCATTTCTACTGTGGTGTGCATGTAGCGCAAAGGCAGCGAAATTAAGGCGGAAGGAACGCCCGCGTTGGAGTACGCAAAAGCATCCGTATCCGTGCCGGTGGTGCGGGAAGATGCCTGGCGCTGGAACGGAATGTTATTTTTTTCGGCAGTTTCGACCAGTAATTTATTCACATTTCGCTGAACAGCAGGCGCATAAGAAACCACCGGGCCGCGGCCGCAAGCCAAGTCGCCTTGCGTAATTTTGTTGATCATCGGCGTTTGTGTATCATGCGTTACATCGGTGATGATGGCCACATCCGGCTCAATATATTCCGCGATCATGGCCGCGCCTTCCAGCCCGATTTCTTCTTGTACCGCGTTGACGATGTACAAACCGAAAGGCAGTTTCACCTGATTTTCTTTCAGCAAACGGGCAACTTCCGCAATCATAAAACCACCAATGCGGTTATCCAGCGCGCGGCCAACATAATAACGGTCGTTCAGCACCATAAACTCATCTTCATAAGTGATGACGCAACCTACATGTACGCCAAGTTTTTCTACTTCTTCTTTGGAAGTGCAGCCGCAATCCAACGAAATATTTTTCAGCGTTGGTGCTTCTTCTTTTTCGCCGCCGCGTGTGTGGATGGCCGGCCAGCCGAATACTGCTTTTACCACACCTTTTTCAGTATAAATATTAACGCGTTTAGAAGGCGCAATCTGATGATCGGAGCCACCATTTCGGATCACATAGATCAACCCATCGCTGGTAATATAATTGACGAACCAGGAAATTTCATCCGCATGTGCCTCAATTACAACACGATACCCTGCATCGGGATTGATGATGCCAACTGCCGTGCCGTAATTATCCACGTATTGCGTATCGATATAAGGTTTCAAATATTCCAGCCACATTTGCTGGCCTTCGGCTTCAAAACCGGTTGGTGAGGAGTTGTTGATGTATTTCTCTAAAAAAGAAACGGATTTGGGCGTAACCACAGGAACGTGTACTTTTTCGGGTTTCTCTGTATTTTCGGGCATATTCTTTTTAAAATCCTTTTAAACTGCTTCTTGAAAAGCAAATATAGCAATCCAACTAAAATTTGGGTGGAAATGTTTAGCCTCAGCCTAAATCAAAAAGCCTCACCCCGGCCCTCTCCGAAAGAGAGGGAATGAAAACCCAGTGCAGCTAACTCCCTCTCCTATGGAGAGGGTCGGGGTGAGGCTTTAATCTGTTTCTTCATCACCACAAACGTATGTCCGTCTTGCTGCCAGGTCTCGCCAAAAACCTCAAAACCAAACTGTTTATAAAATGGAGCGGCACTTAACCGTGCATTACACCAAATCATTTCCAGGTTTTCTGCGGAGGCGAGATCGAGGATAAAAGCCATCATTTGCCTGCCATAACCTTTGCCTTGCTGATCGGTTTTGGTAGCCAGTTTGCGAAATTGCAAAGCTTCTTCCTGTACAAAAATGGAAACTACAACCGTCAGTTCTTTACCCAAAAACAACCCAAAATGACGGCCGATTGCATCATCTTTCAGTTTCACCTGCCCTATAGAAAAATTGGGATACATTATGGCTTGCCGCATTGGCCAAGTCTGTTCCGCAGAAATAGGTTGGATTGGGCTATTCATTTTTTAATTTTGAGTTGAAACATTAACCCAATTTTAGGCCGATAAAAACAGCATCTGCCTAAGCCGAATAACCTTTTAATAATTCCCGATATTGATTCAGGATAGTGGATTTAGAGATAAAACCGATAAATTTTTCATCCTGCAAAACCGGCAGGTTCCAGGTGTTGGTATCATCAAACTTACGGATCACATCACGCATGTCTTCCGCAATTTCGACTGTGGCCAGTGGCGCTTTCATTACATGCTGCACATCCGTTTTATGGTACATTTCGTGGTTAAACATAATTGGGCGAATGTCATCCAGCGTGATGATCCCTACCAGTTCTTCACCGTTTTCGAGCACGCCGATGATGTCGCGATGGCCTTGCTTAATCAGTTCCAGCAACTCCTCAAAAGAAGCATTTACATCGATGGTTTGAATGTCTTTCTCAATCATATCCGGTGCATGAAGCAATGAAAGCAGGTTGCGATCGTGTTCTGTAGTAAAAATTTCACCGTCATCGGCCAGCTGTTTTAAATCCGGAGAAATGGGCGAAAAATACTTGGCAATTACAAAAGAAATTACGGAAACCAGCATCAGCGGGATAAACAAATCATAACCGGAGCTGGATTCGGCAATTAAAAAAATAGCGGTTAAAGGTGCATACATCACGCCGCTCATTACGCCGGCCATCCCCACCAATAACAAATTATTGACCGGCACGTTTGGGAAACCCAGCTGCACATAAACTGAAGCAATAAAAAAGCCCAGCGTACCGCCGCAAACCAGCGAAGGCGCAAAGTTTCCGCCCGTGCCGCCGCTGTAAATGGTGATGGATGTGGCAAACGCTTTGAACACGCAAACGCAACCCAAAAACAACAATATAAACCACTGATGATAGGTAAAATATTGCAGAAAACTGGTAGAAACCACCGCCTGCACCTGCCCGTTGGCCAAGCTTTTAACCGATTGATAACCTTCCCCAAAAAGCGGCGGCAGCAAAATGCAAAGCAGGGCCAGCAGCAAGCCGCCCAGAACTGCTTTTTGCAGCCGGTTACGCTGTAAATGTTTAAAAAACTGCTCTACCCGCTGCGAAACAATTACAAAATATCGGGCATATAACCCGCACACAATCCCCAGAATAATGTAGTAGGCAATGTTGGTATAATCAAAGGGGTGGCGCGCGTGAAACTGGAAAAGCGTTGCTTCATTCAGGATGATTTTGGAGAGCAAACTCCCAATTACAGCAGCTACTACCAGCGGCACAAAATCAGTAAAAACCACACCGGTCAGCAGGATTTCGAAAGCAAACATGATCCCGGCAATCGGCGCATTAAAAGCTGCAGCAATCCCAGCAGATGCACCGGCCGCCAGCAGCAACGTGCGTTCGCGGTAATCCAGTTTGTAAGTGCGCGCAAAGTTGGAACCGATAGCCGAACCGGTAACCGCAATGGGGCTTTCCAGACCCGCCGAACCGCCAAAACCAACCGTTAGCGCGCTTTGTACAATCTGCGAATACATTTTGGTGGAGGAAACCAGGCTGGAATTTTGGGCAATTTCATACAGAATGGCCGGCACACCTTTCCGTTTTTCCTGGCTAAAAAAAGCAATCGAACTTAACGTGGCCAGCACAAGGCCCAGCACAGGCAAAATCATGTAATACACAATCTGCTCTTCAAAATGAACCCGCTCATGCACCAGATATTCGATATAATGCACCAGCATTTTCAGGAAAACGCCCGCTAGGCCAGAAGTGAAGCCCACCAAAATCCCGGACAACAATAAAAACTGGCTACGTGTTACGTTATTGCGTATCCAAAGCAGGATGATTTCGTAACTTTTGGCTTTGAGGATGCTGTTTTTTTTGAAGCTTTTTAAAAGTGCAATAAACTGTAAATACTTCTTTTTCCGGTTAAAATCTGCCACTGAAACTGGGGTTAATTGCTGCAGAAATTATTATGCTGCGAGGTTAATGATGATACAAAAATAGGAAAATGAAATTTAAGGCGGTAAAAGAAGTATGAGACAAACGAACTACTGAAATTGAATGGGGTTCAACTTGTTATTATTCTTGAATTTGGCTTTTTTAAATCCATTCTGCTGTGTAATGTTCTTAAAATTTCATTCCTTTTTCGTCAAGTTTCTATAAAAGATGATATGTTGGCCTGATCTGAATCCAAAAACATTCATTCGCACATCCGGATAATGCTTTCCGGCAACTTTGCCATCTGTCAATTCTTGCGATAAATCAAGCAGCATGAAATAATATTTATCTGCTTGTGCATCAGATTTCACCATTGATCCTGCAACATATCCGTCAAAAGATATATGTACTTGCAATTTAGTTTTCTTATGATTTGAGTATTCGTAAAAATATTTTTTCCTGCAGTTGAGGGATGTGATGTTGTTAAGGAGTTGCTGATAACGCTTTGGGCTTTGTGCAGTTGGAGAAATCAGGGAACGTCAACCCAACCTTGTACAAAAGCCCAATTGAAAAATTCAATTTTAGCCTTTGCACCTCAGCCCCGCTTTTGCCAAACCCCCGTTAGCCGTTCGCCCTTTAGATTCTACTTTTTATTACGTTTGAAATAAGTAAGTCATCTTCTATTTTTAACATTGCTAAAACTAATAATTTCAAGTATGTGAAATATGCATATTCGTGTTTTTGAATTTCGTCTGGGTTTGCTTGTGTGCCGTGTAAGTAACTGTTCCTTAAATCCAAACCATTAGTAAATTCACTTTTGTTTAGAAAATAATTGAAATATGCTTGTTCAGGTTTTGAAAACAACGAGCTCTCAAATAAAATAATATTTTCGTTTGCCATTTGTTTGGCTTCTTTTTGAAAGTCCACTGAGTAACAATAGAATGAAGCAAATTCATTATCATACAAATCTTTAAAAATTAATAATCTTTTAATGTTCGTAATTTGGATAAAACCACTGCTATCTATCGAGATAAATCCTTTGTCTATCAAATAATTTATTCCGGGTTTTTGATGTTCTCCATAATTATTAAAATTTACTTGTTCTTTTACAAGCAATTCAAAAAAATTATGATATTGTTTTTCTTTAAATGGTTCTACAAAAGCAAGAAGAGTTTGGTCAGAGAAAAATAAATTTGAACACCCAAGCATTTCTTTATTGTTTTCATTGAAATAAATGTACTTGTTTTGATTTAAACTAGGAATATCTTTAATTGCAGATGGCGAAGAGGATATTTGTAGAAGTTCAAAATCAATAATTCCATCCTCAACAAAAAGCTTAAATTGTTTTAAGATCGATTCAAATTCAGGTGCTAATAATCTTACCTTTTCAAAGTATGTATTTGTAGCCCTGGGGGTTAAAAAACGGGCATTGTCTGCAAAGTTGTATTTTTCTTGAAACGTTAAAGTAAAGACAAAATGTAAAATATCTTCTAATGAATTATTTAACTCATTAACAATTTTGTTGTAAGATACTATCTGAGCATGAGAGGTCATTTCTGACATACTAAACATAATACCACATCTGTATTCATTTTGAGAGTGGACGCCCACAATTCTTTCCATTACACCCATTTGGCTTCTCTTGCTCACAAGATTTATTCTGTTCTGGGTATCAATATATTCGAATAAAATTTTGAAATTCTGAAATAATGAATATGAATTGTTGTTTTGTTTGATATGATCTAAACTAAATGAATAATTTGCAACAAGATTGTCAATAAATCCGTCTTTTATTTTGGTAGCATTTTCTGGAAAACTAATAGAAACGCCATATTCCATACCGTCTTTTTCTGCGAAGAATTTTTCTGTTTCACTTTTGTGTAAACGCTTTGCTTTTAGCCGGGTTTTATCGGAAATTTTGAAATCGCTTCTATTTCTTACGTTTTGTATTAATTCAATATAATTTAAATTCACATCGTTCAAATCTAGATAATTTGAGATAATACTTTCCTTGTCTTGTAGAGTTAGGCTTTTAGGAACGATCTTCTGATTTTTACGAAGATCTTCTTTCACCGCATAAATTGAAAGTAATATTTCGGCAGATTGTGAATATGTTAATAGAAAGTTTTTGATTTCGGTGTCATAGTAATCAACCAAACTTTTTTGAGTTAGAATTATACGTATTAAGTGAGGTTCTTTCGATAGAATGGTGCCAAAATTGGCTTTTGATATTCGTTTGAATACACTTTGATTATTAACTAATTCCCAAAATGAATCAACATAACCTCTTAAAAGTGTTTCATATAATTCAATAACATTATTGTCATTGATATTTGAAATAAATTGCCCTATAAGTTTACCATAGTCAGTTGCCTTTTGTTTGAAATTAGCAATGTCTTCTTGCGTCCAGCTATTTAAATACAACTCATTGTCAAGATATTGTTTTATGTTGTAAAGTTCTAAAATATCGTTGATGTCAGTATAATTTGATTGTGTCTCATTTCTTAAAATATGCTCTCCTTTTGTCAGTTGGTAACCTCCTGCCATATCTTCTTTTGAGTAAAATTCCACTCTATTTAAATCGTGTTTGTGCATATTTAATACGGTTTTTACGGGTTTCGACTAACTCACATATTGACGCAAGTTGCTACATTTTAAATCTAAATAAAAGATTTAGCATATGAATATAAATTTTTTCAATGAATCAAAATGTAGTAGAGATAAATTTTGCATTTCTATCCGCTAAACAAAAAAAGCCGAAACACAAGTTCCGGCTTTCCCAATAATTAAAACCTAATTTTTATCCGATAAAAGAAGCATGAGCCATTATCTTACGATTTCCAAACGCCAATACTTCTTTTACCACCCCAAATCCATCAACCCAAAACCCTAATTCCTCGCATCCACTCTTCCTTTCATCGCATACTCCTTCGGCGGCTCGGCACCCAGCAAATTCTTCACAAAATAATCCCAGCGGCGGCGCATCATGTAGGATGAATAGCTGCCGTAGCCGTGCGCACTATTTGGGAAAACAACCAAATCGTAATCTTTATTGGCCTTTTCCAAAGCTTCTACCACCAGCAACGTGTTTTGCGGCGGCACATTGTTGTCCATCAAACCGTGCGCAAGCAGCAGTTTGCCTTTCAGGTTTTTAGCGTATAATTCGTTGGCATGTGCAGCGTAATCCGAGTTTTCGGCCAGTCCGTCATAGCGTTCGCCCCAATCATCTTCGTAGTTGCGGTTATCATGGTTTCCGGATTCTGAAATGCCCACTTTAAAAAAATCCGGGTACTTAAACATGGCTGTAGCCGTAGCAAAACCGCCGCCGGAATGTCCCCAAATTCCTACGTGGTTGGTATCAATGTAACTGTATTTTTGAGCAAGCTGACGAATACCGGTAATCTGATCGGGCAGCGTATTGTCCGACATGTTGCCGTAACTCATATCATGGAAAACCTTGGAACGCAGCGGGTTGCTCGTTCCTTCAATCACAACCACCACAAACCCCAGTTCGGCCAACGCCTGATGATCGCCCCGCGAAGCCGCAAACGACCAGCTGCCCACGCCGCCGCCCTGCGGGCCGGGATAAATATAATCGATAACCGGATACTTCTTTTGCACATCTAAATTTGTTGGCCTGAACATCAATCCGTACAAATCCGTTTTACCGTCCTGCGCTTTGGTCGTGATCGGCGTTACCGGATGCCAGCCGGTCGCAGCCAACCGCGAAACATCTGTTTTTTCCAGATTAAGGATCAGTTTCCCGTTCAAATCGCGCAAAACCATAACCGGCGGCACGTTGGGTTTAGAATAACTATCGATAAAATATTTGCCATCCGGCGATAAAGCAACCGTATGATTTCCACTTTCCGGTGTCAATAATTCAAAGTGCTTTCCATCAAAACCAATTTTACATAGCTGACTGAAATACGGGTTTTCCGGTTCTCTTCCATCGGCCATAAAATAAATTACGCGGTTTTTTTCATCTACTTTAATAATCTTCGTAACCACCCAATCGCCTTTGGTTATTTGGTTTTTAAGTTTTCCGGTGGAGGCATTGTACAGATACAAATGGCCCCAGTTATCCCGTTCCGAAAACCAAAGGATTTCGTTGGATTTCGGCATAAATTTCCAGTTGGCATTACCCCAGCCGGATTCGTATTGTGTTGGAACTGTTTCCTGGAAAACCTCGCGCACAGCACCGGTTGCAGCATCTGCAATGCGGACTTTCTCCTGTTTATGATCACGGGAAGTGGAAATGAATGCTAATTGCGAACCATCCGGACTCCAATTTTCATCTTCCATCGAAATATCATCCTGAAAACTGGACCGGTGCGCATCCGGCGGGATTTGCAATACAATTGTTTTAGGCTGATCAACCTCAATAATTACATGCTGGATCATCGCAATTTCCTTATCGCCCGGCAGCGGATATTTCCAGGCCCGCAAAGTTGGATGGCCTACATTGGTGGTTACCAGATACATATCGCCCACGTTGCGCTCGTCTTGCTTGTTGGTGGCTATTTTTTTAGAATCCGGCGACCATAGTAAAATCGGCGTATCGCTGCTTGTCCAGCCGGCATTATCCGTAGCATAACCGAAGTTTTTAACGCCGTCGGTAGTCAGTTGCGTTTCTTGTTTGGTTGCCAGATCTCGCATCCAAAGGTTATAATCCCTGATAAAAGCAGCTTTTTTTCCATCGGGAGAAACCACCTGATTGCTAAAACTGCGCGGCTGCCTGCCACCCAGACTTCCGGCTGTAGCTTGGGCCATTGCAGAATTGTCCGGCGTTATCGAATACGTTTGCAGGTCGCACTTCCACTGCTTGCCATCTACCTGAAAAATGATGGCTTGCTGACCCGCAGAAAAAACAAACGTGCGAAAAGGCAGCATCTGCGCTGAATAAGTTTTACCGGTAACTGCCGAAAGCGAGGCCGCCAATTTTTGCTGATTAAAAGCAGCATGGCGTGTTTTTTTAGCTGGATCGATCAGCATAAATTCGCTGCCTTGCGGGGTTAAAACGCGATACCAAAACCGATCATCGGGCAGCCAATTGGCGCGCACGTTACTGCGGTCAACCAAAGGTTCGGTATTATAACCCATAAAACGCTCGGCACGTTCATAATCTTTTACGGTTAAAACAGTGCGCTGCTGGGCATTTGCAGTTAATACAAATGCAAACGGGAGGGCTGCAAGGATAAATTTGTTCATAACGGATAAAATCTGCTAAAAAGCACTTCAATTTAAAGAACCCAAGATAGTATAAACTTATCCAAAAAAAACATGCTTCTTTTAGCACTATAAAATTGGGGTTGTTGATCTGGATCTGCACAAAATTGCTGGTTCTTTTTTTCAGAAGAAATCCTTCCCAAAAACCAAATCGGAAATAACTGCCTGTTTTTTATGCAGATACTGTTTTTATGAGGGTATTTTAGGTGTAACTATTTATTCTGTTTATGAAGTTGTTTTGACTTCTCTCCCTTTTTCAAAGAATTTTTTTGAATGAACTATGCCCAACAGATCATAAAAATTATAAAAACATAATTATATTTGCCGCAGTTAAAACATAGTTATGAAAATTCTGGGCCTTCTTGTTGCATTTATCGGTCTCCTGATCCTTGCTTGTACTGTAATCTTAACACCTGCACATTCTTTTAACGTTGCTGATTCAACTAATGGACTCTCAGCCAATGCAGGGCTATTTTTTGGCGGCTTAATTGTTTTTGGGGCTGGTTTAGTGATCTATGCAAACGCCTTAGCCAAAAAAGAACACGAAGCGAAGTAATATTTGGCTGGTTGCCATTTCTTTTACCTAAAGTTTTTATTAATAACTCACCTTACGCAAAAACATTTAAGAAATTGAGTTTAAGCTGCGCAAGGTGTTGATAACAATTTGAGTTCTGCATAAGCGGCTTGCTGGGCTGCTAAGTAGATTTGGGTTTTCATTG